>Ga0129306_1000007_pt1 | contig 359841 bp, 340 predicted proteins | sample P827metagenome_FD_94438 | JGI IMG/M metagenome (GOLD analysis project Ga0129306, IMG submission 94438) | Capybara group fecal microbial communities from Wisconsin, USA - P827 metagenome | ecosystem: Host-associated > Mammals > Digestive system > Large intestine > Fecal | place: USA: Wisconsin...
CAGAAATTTTGGTAGTGTAATATATTTTGTGTAAACTGTTCTCAATAGTTGAAAAGAGAACTAAACTTCTTTAAGATTTAAGTTACCACACATAAATCGAAAGAAAGAAGGTTTAGCTCTCTATGACTAATGGTAACACAAATCTTATTAACGCTCTGGCATCTCAATTACAGAAATTTTTCGCACTGAATTAGAACGAACAGTTAATTTGTTACTAGAAACTGAATTAACAGAATTCTTGCAATACGAGAAATATGCTGTAGAGGGATACAATTCTGGAAATTCCAGAAACGGATACTGGTTTTAGTTTAGGTGAAACTAGTCTTGATATATTATCTATTACAGCAGGAACTAAAGGTATAAATAAGTTACCAAAGTTTAATAAGTTAAATAAAGTTTATTTAGCTATGGGAGGAAAAAAAGGCCTCGACGAAGTTAAAGTTCATGAGGCAAATTGAGGCTCAATTAAGTAAAAATGCCATTAAAGTTGAAAGTGGAAAAGGGAAAATGCTAGCCCAATGGCAAAAAACTGGAGGTTTTGATGGAGCTATTGAAGATTTTAATTCTTTATATTTAAATGATGTTAGAGTTGCAGAAAATGGTACTAAAATAGGAAAATATGGAGATAATATAACTATTAATGTTCGCCCATTTAGTAGTCAAGGATCTGCTACTTTAGAAATCATTAACGACACAACCAAACGGAGAATCAAATATAGATATATTGAGTAGAAAGGTATTTTCATGGATAATAAAAATAAATTTTCTTTTTGGGGAGAATATACTGGATATATAAAGTCTATTAATACAAAATTTGATAAATTATCAATTGATTTTCTTACAAATCAAGGAAATATTAGAGCTAATTTTTTAAATGTTATATTTATTAAAGTTGAATATAATGTAAAAGAAACATCTCAAATCAGAATTTTCCCTTTAAAAAATAATTTAGAGTTATCAGAAATAAAAAAAAGAATGGAATCATTTTATGATATTTATTATGAAAATATAGAAACAATAATGATTCAAGATAAAAGTTATAATCTTTTGATAGGTTATTATGCTACAGATACTCCATTTTTTCAATTAAATAAGGGCGACTAGCTATGAAAATCAATAGTTTTTAGATTGAAATTCTTTTTTTCTTAAATGGCTAAAAATGGGTAACTTTAATAAGGCTTCCCAAGAAGGCTTTTTAAAATCTATTGAATTAGTAAAAAATCATTATTTTAAGTTGAATGCGAGATTGCTAGTTAGTATTTTCCAAAGTATACGAACTAACTTCCACGCACAATGTCCTAAGGCACTGTAGTGGTTTTGGCTTTCAGTTCGCTTAGTACCATAGTAACTTTTAAATACATCATTATGTAAAACTAAATTCCAAGCGGCATTTATTAGGGCATATTTTAATACTTTTGAGCCACGTTTGGACATGAGAGTGTTTTTGTTTGAAAGTTATCAGAGTGGTATACAGAGGTGTCTAAACCAGCAAAAGCCAGTAATTTGTTTGGTTGGGGAAATCTATGAATATCACCAATTTCGCCTAAGATCATTCCACCATTTATGTAACCGATACCAGGAATGGTCATAATGACAGAGTCATTAAATTTCATGATATCTGTCATTTCAGTTTCATTTTTATTTAATTGGCTATCCAATAACTCAATTTGTTGAATGGATTGGATTATTTGAATAGATAAAGAATTGTCACTTGTACCGACAGATTGCTGTGCGAGAACTCTTAATTCTTTAGCTTGTTCTTTCTTAAAATGTCCGTGGGAGTGGATTTTGAGCAAGTTAGTTAGATGATTCATGTGCATAGAGGCAATAACACGTGGTATAGGAGCTTCTTTTAAAAGAGCATAGATAGAATGTTGATACAGAGCAGATTTAAAGAAGTATTGTAATTCAGGAAAAAACTGATCCATATACGATGTTAACTGGATTTTTAAGCCGGTTCGTTGTTTTAATGTCTTTTGTCTAAAATGACTTAGCATTTTTAAACTCGTCATATCTAACTCATAAAAAGTTATGAGTTTAGGTGAATCTCGCATCATAAGAGTTTTAGCAATAATAAATGTGTCGACCTTATCCGTTTTCGTTTTACGAATATATTGTTTGCGTATTTGCGCTGTTTGGATAGGGATGAGCATACCACTTTAAATAGCTTGGTAACAAGGTACCAGACTAGGTTGTCACCATAGTGTGCCGTTGATTCAAGACCAATAAGGAGCCTATCTTTGTTATAGTTAGTTAACTTTTTAAGATTAGTAAAAAGAAAGGAGTGTATGATTATTTCTTCTGAAATTATCATACAAGAAGAGATGAATATTTTTAAAATTATAAAAAATATAAGTCCAGAAAATTTTTGGTTTCCATTAAATAATATAGAAAATATATTACATTTTGTTGATTTAAAAATTATAGGAAGTACTTTAGTAATTGGATTTGAATATAGTTATCATTCAGAAAAGCAAAAAAAATATATACAGTTAGAATTTCAAGAATTTGATGAATATCAACAATTTGATGATCCTATTTTTGTTAATGAAGATTTTTCTACTTTTCATTATTATAAAAAACAATTCAATATAAATTATATATTTGCAAAAATACTAACGCTGGAGAATAGATATTATTTTATTTTATTTTTTGACAATGATATTATTGTTATTAAATCAAAATATGCACCTAATATCCTAGAGTAAATTCCCTAATTTTCTTGGCAACCTATGACACCTTTCAAACATGAACGCATCTGTATATTTGGCATTGTCTCCAAGGCGTAGGAATTTGGACTATTTCAATTTCATTAATAAATTCTGCTAGTGATCAAGGCTTTTAAGTAAACACCGACTCTTTTTTTGACACTATCCCTATTGATAGCGATTACCCTTACATTTCATGTAGTTCGAATTTGGGATAATATAATACCACTAGGAGTTTTTATAAGTGGAGTAGGCAGTATTTTTTTATGGCGAATACTATACTTTTAGAGTAAAAATTATAGCTGTTTGCTCTCTATATTTTTCTTATTTGAGCATGTCAAAAAGTTTGTGTAAACTTCTTTAAATTCTCAGTTACCTAAAAACAATTGACTAAGTTCTTCAGATGCACTTTTAAAGCCTTTGTGAATGCGTTCTGAAAATTTACATTGTATTCGCTAAAGAATGCAAAAGCAAATCGATCTAGTGAGCCTTCATTAGGGAACTACTCTTTGCGTTTGGTACAGCGTTTAAATGCTTGTTTAAGCCTTCGATGATATTAGTTGTATAGATTGTATTACGTATTTCCTCGGGAAATTTGTAGTACGTAAATAATCACGTGGAATAATACTACGTTTGGACAAGGTTATGTTCAATGGAGACTAAAAAAGGAGAGTGCAATTCATGACATGACTGACCCATATAGCTCTTTATCTCTAATTGGTGGCTATGGGAGAACTATTGGAGGTGACAATGAATAAGCGTTTTTTTTCTAATATTATCGGCTTAACAATAGGGATATTAATATGTTTAATTATTATAACGGGCTGTTTATATAATATAGTTTTTCCTGAAAAAGTTAAAAATGATATGGAAATATTATATGTACAATTACAAGATGTTAATAATAATAGCGAAATATATTTTGATAAATATAAGGCAGAGCATGGGAGAGCTTTATTCACTGGATATATAATTGCAGAAAAACAAAATTCTAGTAAAGTCGAATTTAATTATTTAAAAGAAAACTTAGAGAAAGACGGATGGAGGGTTGTTGATAAAAGGGCTGGATATGTAAAACTAAGGAATACTCCTTATTATATAGAATTATATATTGATGGTAATAAGTTAAGCGAGATAATCACTTTTGATGATTTGTTTTCGAAATATAGTTTGTAAATGTATATAAGTAGTAATAGTCTTTATTACGAAAGTAGAAATGAGGTTATAGATAATGCTATATATTTTATTGATTATAGCCATGGTTATTCTAGCATTATTATTTTTTAAGTTATATAAAAAACTAGAATTTAAAATTGCATTAATAGTAGCTATATTACTATATGCTATTTTGTGGATTTTTAGATATTAACGTATAGGAAGTTGTCAATAATTTCTTATCTCAATAAACATCAAATCTACTTGTAAAATATATTAAACTACCGAATTAATTTGTAAGATATTATATTTAAAATATCCAGAAAATGTAGTGAAGCGAAGACTATACTTTCATGTATTGAGTAAAAATTAGATATGTGATATAATTACTTCCGATAACGATATATTATCGGAAGTAATTTGTTTGGCAAAATAACCGCCCCGAGCCGTTATTATCGCATTTTAACTTACTTCCGATTATAATTTCTTTTAGCCATACATTAGGACTTTTTATGAGTGAACAAAACAAACATTTTTATTTACGTCATAATGACGTGCTTATGAACAGCCAAAAACTATCTCTTAAAGCTAAACAAAGTATTTTACTCTCTAAAGCTGCCAATACCATTGACGCCTATGAATCGGACTGGAATGACTTTGTTGATTGGTGTGCCTATAATCACACATCCTACTTCCCTGCTTCTCCAGAGACAATTGTTAACTACATTAATGATCTAGCCGACTATGCGAAGGCAAATACGATTTCTCGTCGTATTAGCGCTATTTCTGAAAACTATAATGCTTCTGGTTTGCACGAGAATCCGTGTAGTGCAGCACTCGTTAAGAATGCATTGCGTGGTATTCGTCGTATTAAGGGTACATTTCAACAAGGTAAAACCCCAATCCTCTTAGAGGACCTAGAAGATATTTTTGAAGCTCTTCAGGTGTTAGATATCCCAGAGATACAAAAACTCCGTGATAAGGCCATTTTATTAACTGGTTTTATGGGAGCCTTTCGCCGCAGTGAAATTTCTGCGTTAACTGTTGAAAATATCAACTTTTCAGCGCAAGGTATGGAAATTTTCGTAGCGTCGTCAAAAGCCGACCAAGAAGGTCAAGGTGCGATTGTAGCTATACCTTTTATCGAAAATCGCGAATTTTGTGCTGTAAGGGCCCTCAAATCATGGCTCAGGTATTCTGGTATTAAAAGTGGTCCAATTTTCAGAGGTTTTACAAAGAAAATGGAACTTCGCAAGACCGCATTGAGTGATAAAAGTATTGCGGAAATTGTAAAGAAATATGTAACGTTAATTGGCTTAGATCCAGCAATGTATGGCGCGCATAGTCTAAGACATGGCTTTGCAACGACCGCCGCGTCTTATGGTGTTGAAGAACGTAATATTATGAGACAAACACGCCATCATAGTGTCAATATGGTTAGACGATATATCAATGAAGCCAATAAATTTGTTGATAATCCGATTAGCACAATCTTTGATCGCAAATAGATTTACTTTGAATTTGCTTTCTTTATAGATAATTATTTATACGTGCTAATATATTTTATATAGATATAACAAAAATTCTATAGAAAAAGGTGCTATATGAAATTAACAAATCCTCGTATACTTATATCTTTGATTGTTATAGGTATTCTAGCAGGTTTAACAGGTATTTTATTATCTAATTTATTACATTCTATCCAACATCTTGCCTTTAGTTATAATACTACAGATCACTATTCCTTTCGACTTGGTGTAGATAATGCATCAGGCATGCATCGCGTACTTGTATTAGTATTATGTGGTACCATCGCGGGTATTGGTTGGTATGGCATCCATAATTACGGTAGCGGTGTGCGTGATGTCAAAGATGTTATCGTAAAACCAGAAGAACATATGCCAATTGTAACGACAATTTGTCACGCCGTACTGCAGATTATCACAGTGGCTATGGGATCGCCACTCGGCCGAGAAGCGGCTCCTCGTGAAATGAGCATTGCCCTTACTTCAGGATGGTTTAAATTAACACATTTTGATAAAGGTCTGGATAATCGTACGATAAAAGTGATGCTAGCTTGTGCATCTGGTGCAGGTTTAACAGCCGTGTACAATACACCATTAGCGTCTACGATATTTATTCTTGAAACGTTATTGTTAGAATGGAGTTTAACCTATCTAGGGGCGGCCTTTCTTACTTGTTCGGTAGCTACTATCGTTATACGATTTGGCTTGGGCGATACCTTGCAATATCCATTACCAACGCTAGATTTTAGCAATTGGCTTATTTTATGGGCTATTTTGGCAGGTCCTTGTATTGCTATTGGCGTACATGCTTTTAGAAAATCTTCTGCTAAATTACCTAAAATTAATCGTAAAAGCGGAAAAATGATACTGGTTTCTATCCTAGCATTTGGGCTTATCGGCATTATGAGCATATATTTCCCCGAAATTTTAGGTAATGGTAAACCGGGTAATCAAGTGACATTTACGAATGCTATTAATTGGGAATATAGCTTTGGTTTATACATGACGAAGTGGATAGCCTTATTATTGGCTACGATTGCAGGTGCCTATGGAGGGCGGATTTCACCATCAATGATGCTGGGCAGTACTATGTGTCTTATCCTAGCGGTTATCTGGAATCAATTTTTACCGGCCTTGCCTATTGAAGTATGTGCCGTAGTTGGTGCTGTTGTATTCCTTGGATTGAATCAAAACATGCATTTAACGGCTATTGTATTCCTGATTGAAATGTCTAGATTTTCAGCATCTTATTATTTTCCAATCTGTATATGTATGGCAACAGCTATCGTAGCATTAAAATATTTAGAATTAAAAGTGCCCATTCATAAGGAATCAGTTTAAGCTGTATTAGTAAATATAAGATATATAAGACATATAAGACAAATAGAACAATAGCAATACCCCCAGTAGGCGCGCTGCTTACTGGGGGTATATTCCTATATTTAGTTTTGAGCCATTTTATAATCCATGACTTGAACTGGATTAACCTTTTTTATAGTTGGTACAATTAATTTTGTACCTGGTTTTAAAGCTGCGCCACTTTCAAGATTATTTAAATCCTTCATGGCATATATAACGTGACGAACGTCTAAGTTTTCAGTTGCCGTACGTTCTGCAATTGTCCAAAGCGTATCCCCCGTTTTAACAGTTACGACCTGAGTATGATTTATATCAATAATTTCATGTTCACTGGTTGCATTGTAACCGAATAGTAATGTGAAGCAAATTCCTAGCATAATGAAAATATCTTTTCTCATAATATCACCTCAAAAATCATTTATTTCTAAAATCTTATACCATAATATCGAACATAATAACAAGAACATTTGTTTGTTTATGTTCAAAGTATAACACACAAACAAATGTTCGGTCAATAGAATTTCAGAACAAATGTTTGATTTGTTCGATTTTTTAAGTTATAATGAGAACATAATAGTAGATTTGATAGAAATGAGGATACTTATGCGTAGACCTGCTGTAGATATAAATACCAAACAAAAACAAGTATTAGACTTTATTATTTCCTATATGGAAGAAAATTATCGTTGTCCTTCTGTTCGAGAAATTGGGGCTGCTGTAGGCCTTAGCTCCTCCTCTACTGTGCAAAGTCACTTAAATACCTTGGAACGTTTCGGTTATATTAAACGCGATACAAACAAAAATAGAGCTATAACGGTTTTATCTATGCCTAAACGTGAACTTCCGACTAATGAAGAAACACGTGAAGTTACTTCTTCTGAACCCTTTGAATTTATGGGGGCTCGCTTACGCCAAGTACCTCTAATTGGTAATGTAGCTGCTGGTACGCCTATCACAGCAGAACAAAATCAGGAATTTGCTATGCCGCTGCCTACAGAATTAACTGGTAATTCCGAATGCTTTATGCTTCGCGTACATGGTGAATCTATGCGTGATATCGGTATGTACGAAGGTGATATGATTATCGTTCGCAACCAATCTACGGCTAATAACGGAGATGTTGTAGTAGCTCGTGTTGACGATGAAGCTACGGTAAAACGTTTCTTTAGGGAAAATGGCTATATCCGTTTACAACCTGAAAATGAAGACTATGAACCTATTATCGTGAAAGACTGCGTTATTGAAGGCAAAGTTATCGGCCTTATTCGCGAACGCATTTAATATTGTATCGAGAAAAACCTCGGCTTATAGGAGAAATCTTCAAACTCATTTAATTACAAAGAACCCGCCTTAAGCATTTGCTAAGGCGGGTTTTATCGTATCTATTTAATTTTAAAAGAGGCATACGCTGCTTGCCCTAAAGCAATGCCACCATCATTCGTTGGAATCAGCTTATGAGTAAGGATATTAAAGTTATGTTGCTTTAAACCGTCTTCGACGAGCCTTAATAGCAATCTGTTTTGGAATACGCCTCCACTAAGAGCCACTAGGTTGATATCAGTATTTCTTCTAATGTTTAAGGTTGCATTTACTAATAGTTGGGCCAGTCCTTTGTGGAATGTATAGGCGAGTTCGCCAGTAGCTTTTTCTCCAGATAATTTGAGTTCTGTAAGTTTATGAATGAGTACATCCGTTGGTAAAATAGAATTACCTGATATATCTGCAGAAAGTAAATTTAACTCCATATCAATATTTGTATTTATACTAGTATTTATAGCGTTACTATTCTGATTTTTAATAGCTGTATGTAACCATTCTTCTGCTGAAAACTCTAACGCCATTGCTGCTTCACCTTCAAAGGTGGACGCTTTTTTTATGCCCAAAATAGCGCTGACGGCATCAAATAAACGACCTACACTCGTAGAAGTAACCGTATTAATATTATTATCTAACAGGAATAACTGTCCGGTTAAGGCAGTTTTATCACATAACTCTAATGTGTTTACAATCCGTTTCAATTGTTTTCTATCTGCTTGATATAGATCGTATAAGAGCGATACAGCTACACGCCAACCTTCTTTAGCTGAAATATCTCCACCGGCTTGTTTAAATGGTGTAATATGACTGACACGTTGGAAGCTTTCATAATCAGCCACTAGGATTTCACCGCCCCATATGGTGCCATCAGTGCCATAGCCGGTGCCATCCAGTGCGATTCCGATTACAGGTTCGTTAACATTATTTTCTACCATGCAAGATAAAATATGTGCATAATGATGTTGTACTTCTATAAGTGGCAAATGGCGTGCATTTGCTAATGCTTCTGCATATTTTCTTGTTTGATACCCAGGGTGCCTATCGCAAACAATAGCCGTAGGTGTTACTTCTAACAGCTCCTCCATGCGTTTTATAGAGGCGCCTAATGCTTTTACCGTACGTATATCGCCCATATCACCGACGTGGGGTGACATATAATATAAATTATTTTTAGCTAGACAGAATGCATTTTTAAGTTCTCCCCCAATAGCTAATACAGAGCTTTTATTTTGAAAGTTAGTCATCACAGGCAACGGTGCATACCCACGTGAACGACGAACCATATAAGGCTGTTCCTTATGAACCATCATTACAGAGTCATCGGTACGCACTCGAATCTGTCGATTATGAGATAAAATAATGTCACATAAATCCGTTAATTCTTCCATTGCTAGTTCATCGGTATGACAAATAGGTGCGCCTGAATCATTAGCACTTGTCATAATAAGCGCATCTGTCATGGCTATAGCATTATCATAGTTAAAGAGTAATAACTGCAAAGGGGCATACGGTAACATAACGCCTATAGATGGATTATCTGGTGCAATAGATAATGACAATTTAGATAACGATTTAGATATGTTCGCATTGCCCAATAGTTTATCAGAAGATGATAGATTAGAACTGCTTGATTTTTTCTTAATCAATACAATTGGCTTTTCATGACCTTCTAGTAGATCTTTTTCAGCTTTAGTAGGCACACAATAGGTTTCTACGGCAGTTATATCTCGCAACATGACAGCAAACGGTTTTATCGGTCTATGCTTTAACTTACGAAGCCGCGTTACAGCGTCATCATTATGGGCATCGCAACAAAGATGAAATCCTCCTATCCCTTTAATAGAAATAATTTTGCCATTCATGATAGCCTGACGGACGTAACTAATAGCTGCATGTCCTTTAGGTAATATGGACTTTTGAACGGACTTTTGATTTGCAGTATCGAATGTATTATCGAATAACACATATACCTTTGGACCGCACTCAGGGCAACAGACCGGTTGGGCATCATACCGTCTTGATGCGGGATTGTGATACTCCTCTGCACAATGTTCGCACATAGGAAATACGCCCATGCTCGTACGTTCTCTATCATATGGCATCGCCTCTAAAATTGTTAAACGGGGACCACAAGCCGTACAATTTATAAAAGGATGTAAATATCGTTTATTGGAAGGATCGAATAATTCTTTTTTACATTCTTCACAAATTCCAATATCGGGAGACACAAAGATATCCCCTTCTTCTGTGCTACTTTCAATAATAGAAAACGTATTTGGATATTTTGTTTTGTTAGCACCTGTAATTGATAGATTTTGCCTAGTAATGTTTAAAATACTAGCTCTCTCAGGTGTCTTTGTTTTTATTTCTTCTACGAATCTGTCTATTTGGTCAGTTGAACCATAAGCTTCAATTTCGACATAAGATCCCTTGTTACATACAGAGCCTTTAATATCATTAGTCATGGCTATACGACTAACAAAGGGACGAAATCCTACGCCTTGAACAATGCCAAATATACAGATGCGTTCAGATTTGAAAGGTATCATATTATTAGAATACATATATTAAGATTTCTTGTTTTTAAAGAAATGGTATTAAAGAAGTCTTAGATTATGCCCTTAATCCTACTGAGAATAAAGAAATCTATAAGGATTTGTTTCTAAGCCTACGTAATCGAGGTGTAGAACAAATTGCCTTATGTGTCTCGGATGTGTCTCGGATGGATTACTTGGTCTAAGTGACGCATGTAAAGAGGTCTTTCCTTCTGCTCAACACCAACGCTGTTGGGTGCATATTAGTAGAAATGTCAGACTCCTTATTCGTAAAAAAGATTCTGCTGTAGTGCTAGACGATTTGAAAAAGGAATACGTAATACAATCTATACAACTAATATCATCGAAGGCTTAAACAAGCATTTTAAATGCAATATAAAAAGCATGATACTCAGTATAGATATATCTCCCTCGTATCACTTTAACAGTGAAATAACCTATATCTATACACAATTGTATTATGCTCTTTATATTTATCAATATATAGTTATAATAATCGACTATTTGGCAATGCCCGTATATTTTTCAACCATACCACGAATGATAGCTTCTTCTTCTGGACTTGCATCGCACATTGGTAAATGGAATGGGCCTGCTGGTAAGCCTAGAATACGACACGCTGTTTTTACTGGAATTGGATTTGTCGTGATGAACATTGTTTTAAAGAATGGTAACAAGTAATCTTGTAACTCAATAGCGCGAGCCGTATTACCGGCTTCAAAGGCTTGAATTAATTCATTAAGTTCTTTGCCAACCACATGAGCGGCTACAGAAATAATGCCACAACCACCTACGGCAAGCATCGGCAATGTAAGGGCATCATCACCACTATAAATCATGAAGTCTTTTGGAATTAAACTATGAATTTCAGTAGCTACATTAAGATCGCCACTTGCTTCTTTTACAGCGGCAATATTAGGATATTCGTTGTGTAAACGGGCAATGGTAGCTGGTGTAATTTTGCCGCCCGTACGACCTGGCACATTATACACGATGATGGGAAGCGTAGTTGCTTTTGCAATGGCTGCAAAATGTTGGAAACAACCTTCTTGATTTGGTTTATTATAGTAAGGAACTACAGCCATTAAACCATGAACACCAGTAGCTTCTGCTTTTTTAGCAAAGGCTACTGATTTTAATGTATCATTGGAACCCACATTACCAATAACAGAAGCTTCATTACCAATCGCTTGTACAATGTCGGTAAATAAACGTAATTTATCTTCTTCTGCAATGGTTGGGCTTTCACCAGTGGTACCACAGACCACAATACCATCAGAACCATTTGCTACTAGATGTTTAGCAAGTGTTACTGCTCCTTCAAAATCGACAGCACCATCTGCTAAAAATGGCGTAATCATAGCAGTTAAAACACGGCCAAAGGTTTTCATTGTTATATCCTCCATAAATTTTATCTCACGATATAGTCTATTAATGTCTTAATAGTTATATTCTAGCATAGTATTAAAACGCATCACGTTCTACGATAACTTCTGCAATCTGCAAGGCATTAAGGGCAGCGCCTTTACGAATCTGGTCACCTACAATCCAGAAATTCATGCCTTTATCGTTATATAAGTCTTTACGGATACGACCGATTTCACAGTCGTTCTGGTTGGAGGTATATAACGGCATAGGATAAATCTGTTCTGCCGGATTATCGGTAACGGTTAAGCCAGGGAATTTTTCACAAGCAGCACGGAAGGTTGCCACATCTACTGGTTGCGCTGTTTCTACTAGCACGGATTCAGAGTGCGAGCGGAATACAGGAATACGAATGGTAGTTGGTACTACCTGAATATTAGAATCATGGAAAATTTTCTGTGTTTCCCCTACCATCTTCATTTCTTCTTTTGTGTAATCGTTTTCAAGGAATACATCAATTTGTGGAATGACATTGAAAGCGATTGGGTAATGTTTAGGTAGCGATGCACTTGGAAGAATTTTTGGCTCCATTTCTTTGCCGGCTAGATAAGCATTAGTTAAATCTAATAGTTCATCAATACCTTCTTTACCTGCACCAGATACGGCTTGGTAAGTGCTGACTACAATGCGCTTAATAGGAGATAAATCATGGAGTGGTTTAAGTCCCATTGCCATAATAATAGTGGAACAGTTAGGATTAGCAATAATACCCTTGTGAGTAAAAATATCTTCCGGATTCACTTCTGGTACAACTAAAGGTACTTCTGGATCCATACGGAAGGTACTAGAGTTATCAATTACAATGGCCCCGCGTTTTACGGCTTCCGGTGCTAAGGTTTTAGAAATAGAGCCACCCGCAAAGAGCGCAATATCCACGCCTTCAAAAGCTTCTGGCGTTGCTTCTTCTACGGTATATTCTTTTCCGCATACGGTTAACTTTGTACCAGCAGAACGGCTAGATGCCAATAATTTTAGATTTTCAAAAGGGAAATTACGCTCTTCTAATAGTGTAATAAACTCTGCACCTACTGCACCAGTAGCGCCTAAAATTGCAACATTTGGTTTTCTCATTAGTTTCTCTCCTATCACTCCCATACCTTCTCAACGGTATGGTTTTATAATGTATAGCTAGTTAATGTATTGATTTATATATGGTATATGGCTTATAAATAGTGTTCAAGGCCATAGGTTAAACCTTTATGTTCTGCAATGCGCTTACAAGCAAGCACGACACCAGGCATAAAGGATAAACGACTTAAAGAATCATGTCGAATTGTCAAGGTTTCATCATAGCCACCGAACAATACTTCTTGATGAGCTACATAACCAGGAAGACGTACACTATGGATGGTAATATCATCTACTTTGGCTCCACGAGCGCCTGGTAAACTTTCACGAGTTAAGTCTTCTGCCGGAACGGCATTGGCTGCCTGTTTCGCTTCGTTCATTAATTTAGCCGTTAATACGGCTGTTCCGGAAGGGGCATCGTATTTATGATTATGATGCAGTTCGATAATTTCTGCATTGGGGAAATACGGTGCGAGCTCTGCCGCTACTTTCATCATCATAACCGCACCTAAGGAAAAGTTTGGCGCCACCAATGTATTAGCCTGATTGGCTTCTCCCAGTACTGCCAATTCATCTCGTTGTTCTGCGGTAAGCCCCGTTGTGCCAATAACAATATGTACACCATGACTAAGCACTGTTTTAGCGTTTTCAAAAATAACAGCTGGACTCGTAAAATCTACAACTACATCAGGTTTCAATTCGTCAAGTGCAGTAGCTAGATTGTTATATAAAGGAAGCCCTAAATGTCCAATCCCTGCCATTTCACCTGCATCCTTACTAGCAGCACCAATATCTACACCACCTACAAAGGTGAGTTCCTTCTCATTACTTATTGCTTTGACTACTTCACGGCCCATTTTGCCGCCAGCACCACATACTAATACAGTTGCCATAGTTCCTCCTTGTGAGAATATAGATTACTTTTATTATAATATATTTTGATGGTATTACGTACTCTAAAATTAAAAATAGACCAGCAGGTCTACCCCACTGATCTATATACGTTCATATTTTCATAGAACAATGAGCTAGCACTCCATTAAAATATTAATGACAGTTAGGCACTTATTAAATGACTAACCAGCAATAAGATTTGCCTATCTTATCACTTCGGCGGAGTACCCTTTCTCTTATATTCATCTATTGGCATATCCTATAAGATACTGATGTGTTCCGCGCCTCTATCTCCATATATTTAATTAATGTATTCAGTATAAACGTTTGTCCATTATAAGTCAACTATCGATTTTCATTTTAGTGATTTTTAAAATGTGAAATCATATCGTTGGCTGTTGCTATCGCCGTATCCGAGAAGGAATCCCCACTCATCATACGTGCAATTTGTTTAATATGTTCCTCTTCTGAAAGTTCACGTAAAGTAGAAATCGTTCGCCCCTCTTTTTCAAACTTTTCAAGATGATAATGGTATTGGGCCACGCTTGCCGTTTGTGGCAAATGTGTAATGCAGAATACTTGACCAGCTTGACCAAGACCTTGAATTTGTTTTGCTACTTTAAGCGCAATATCTCCACTAATGCCCACATCAATTTCGTCAAAGACTAACGTTTTTTTGTGGTCATTGTTAAAAATAGATTTAAAAGCTAGGGCAATACGTGAAATTTCACCACCGGAAGCAATTTTATGTAAACCTTGTAATTCTTCACCTGCATTGGCAGAAAATAAGAGTTCAATTTTATTGGCCCCCAATGCATTTAAGGTATCACTTTGCTTGATTTCAAATACGAGTTGTGCCTTTGGCATACCCAATTCTTGTAACTGTTTTTGTAAAAGTTCACTAATTTGTTTACTGTTTGCCGTGCGAATAGTAGTAAGCGTTTCATAGGCTTTTAGTGCCACGTCTTTTGTAACGGTTACGCGTTCTTTTAATGTATCTTCTTCATAAGAGAGATTTTCTAATTCTTCTAAACGAAGTTGTGCTTTTTCTTCATAAGCTAAGATGGCTTCGATGGTATCGCCATACTTTTTCTTTAGATTATAAATTAAAGAGTCTCGTTGCTGGCAATAAACATAGCGTTCTTCATCATAGGAAATGGAATCAGAATAATTACCTAAGGCATGTGCAGCTTCGTCCAATTGAAAATAAGCTGAATCAAGTAACTCTGATATTTCCTTTAAACTTTCATCATAACGAATTAAATCTTTTATTTCTGTTTTTATTGTATTAACAGCATCTAATAAAGGACTCCGCTCTTCATAGAAGGCATCATATGCCGCTGTTACCACTTTGTTGATATGTTCATAATTATCTAAGCGTTGCAATTCTTCAGCTAAACTTTTATCTTCGTTAATGACTAGATTAGCCATTTCAATTTCATCGATTTGAAATTTTAACATATCTAGTTCGCGGGCATGTTCAGCGGATAAATTTGTTAAGTCACGTAACTCTTTTTCTGCTGTTTTATAAGCGCTAAAAGCTGCTTGGTATTCTTCAAAAGCCTGTATGCTTTCATCATTGTAGTAGTCTAAATATTGATAATGCAACGTTTCATCTAACAACTGTTGATTGCTATATTGCCCATGTATATCGGCCAGTTTTTTACCAATCTCTTTTAATGCTTTTAATGGAATGGGTTGATCATTAGCTAGAATCGTTGTACGTCCTTGTTTATTGAAAGAACGCGACAAAATTAATAAATTATCTTCATCAACAATGATATTCTTGCTTGCTAACAAGGTTATAAGGTCTTCATCACCAGTGAGATCAAAGGTACCATTAACTACAAAGGAATCTTTGCCATGACGAATAAATTCACTATTAGCCCGTTCTCCCAAGAGAATGCTAAAGGCATCCATAAGGATTGATTTACCAGCACCAGTTTCACCTGTAAAAATTGTAATCCCCCTATGGAATTGCAAATTCATTTCTTCAATTAGTGCAAAGTTACGAATTCCCATCTGGAGTAACATATTATTCCCTCATTAACGCAGCAATTCTAGAAAGTAATAGTTCTACTGTCGCTTCATCACGGGAAATTAATAAAATGGTGTCATCTCCTGCAATTGTGCCAATAACTTCAGGCCATTTGGCATGGTCAATAGCGAAGGCTACCGATTGTGCAGAACCTGGTAAAGTATGTAAAACTACTTGGTTTAGCGCATTATCTACTTTTGTAATAGAGTCTTGGAATAATGTACTGATGCGATTGCGAGAAAGTAATACATTTTCTTCTGGAGATAATGCATACCGATAACGTCCGTCACCAGTAGGAACTTTAATTAGCATTAATTCCTTAATGTCACGAGATACAGTAGCTTGTGTTACTTCAATACCTTCCTCTAATAAAGCAGCGGCAAGTTCATCTTGTGTTTCGATTGCTCTATTTTGTACGATTTCTTTAATCTTATTGTAGCGATATCGTTTCATTGAATTACCGTCCTTTTCTCTAACTAAAAAATAACTATATATTTCTATTATCGTGGTTTACATGGAAATAGTCAATCAAAGTTTTAATAAATATGCAAAAAAATGTTTATTTATCATATGAGAATTAATTTTAATATTCTTCATGCCGCCCTTTTAGCTTTTTAAATAAGGTACTGAAAAATTCACGATCATGGAAACGTACATATTTACAATAAAGGGGCGAAGAAATTAAATGAATAAAATCTTCATAATTTAATAAATAATCAAAGGTTCCATCTACAGAAAGGTGCAACGTTTGTTGCCTTTCTGGCATAGAGATATCTACTTTTGCTGATTCTTTTAATACCAATGAAGAACCTTGCATTAAATGAGGGGCTACTGGGGTAATAATAATGGAATGATTATCGGGTGTCATAATAGGCCCCCCTGCTGATAAATTATACCCGGTAGAACCAGTAGATGTGGAAATAACTAAGCCATCACAGCAATACATCTGGGTTTTACCACCATCTACGGTCAATATGATGCGGGCCATTTTACCCGCCTTTGTATGGGTAATAGCCAAATCATTCATGACTGGTACTAGTTCTTCTGTGGTACCGTCTTTACGCTCAATTAAAGCTGAAAAATGTGTGCGATCCTCTATACTATAAGCACCTTCAACTATTTTTTTTATGCCATCCTCTAATTCTTCTAACTCGATTTGATTAAGAAAACCTAATTCACCTAAATTAATGCCACAAACAGGTACATTGTAGGTAGTTATGAGTCTAGAAAGATGAATAATAGTACCATCACCACCAAAGCTGAAGGCCATATCGATTTTCTCGTAAATTTCTGGGCGTGGCAATGCATGTGATTCATCCACACCTATTTTCTCTGCTAAGTCAGGATCTTGTGTATCATTGGGTACAAAAACTTCAATACCATAAGACTGGCATATTTGTGCGGTTTTTTTTAAAACTTCTAGGATATTATTTTTTCCTAGATTTGGGAAAAATCCGATTTTCATATGTTCCTCCCTCTATAATTCATGAGCTGTGTTTATAAGTTCTCTTAACAACTCTGTCGTTATGGTCATACTATTTTCTTCTCGTTTTGTTAGATACACCAAGAATTCAATATTCCCTTCAGTTCCTCTAATTGGTGAATAGGTAATGCCGTGGATGTAGAAATTGCAATCCAAAGCGACTTGTAAAATACGTTCTAATACTTCTAAATGAACTTCTTTATCGCGTATGATACCGCCTTTTCCAACTTTTTCTTTCCCCGCTTCAAATTGTGGTTTAATTAATGCTACGAGTGACCCACTATCTTTTAACAAGGTGGTTGCTACAGGTAATACTTTATCTAGGGATATAAATGCTACATCGATAGATATAAAGTCAGCCAATTCGCCTAGTTGTGTCGATGTTACGGTACGGATATTTTGTTTTTCCATATTAATTACGCGTTCATCCTGCCGTAATTTCCAAGCTAATTGATTATAACCCACATCGATGGCAAACACTTTGCGTGCTCCATTTTGAAGGGCACAGTCCGTAAAACCACCAGTAGAAGCACCAATATCAATCATAACAACATCTGTTAAATCAATTTGGTATAATTCGATAGCTTTTTCTAACTTTAGACCACCACGGCTTACATATTTTAAGGTATTGCCTTTTATACTGATATTAGCATCCACAGGAATTTTGGTTCCCGCTTTATCTACGCAAGTCGTATCCATATAGATTAAACCAGCCATAATAGCGGACTTTGCTTTCTCTCTGCTTTCAAACAATCCGCGATTTACTAGAAGTACATCTAACCGTTCTTTACTACTCATACTATCCTCGTAATTAATTGGCACGCGCAATTAAATAATCTACAATAGCGGCTAATATGGCTGTATGAGCCGTTGTGTTTTCTAATGCGGATTTAGCTTCTGTAGCCACACGCTGTGCTTCTGCTTTTGCCCCGTCTAAACCGAGAATTGATACATAAGTAGCTTTGTGTAAATTCTCGTCGCTGCCAGGCATTTTACCTAGCTCTTCAAGGGTTCCTGTTACATCGAGAATATCATCTGTAATTTGGAATAATAAGCCTAAGGCATCGGCATATTTCATATATTGTACGCACGTTATTTCATCAGCTTCACCCAATATTAGGCCAATTTTGACAGCGGCCGCAAATAAGGCGCCCGTTTTCCCCTTGTGAAGGACTTGTAATTCTTCCAGTGGTAAGACCTTTCCTTCTGACATAATGTCAAAAGCTTGTCCACCTACCATACCTTCTGGGCCTGATCCTGTAGCAAGAGCTACTAAACAGTTAGCACGTTGTTCTGGGGTAGCCAATGTATTGGTTGCCATTAGCTGAAAGGCATAGGTTAATAAAGCATCACCAGCTAAAATCGCCATACCATCACCAAATACTTTGTGATTTGTTAACGCACCACGGCGATAATCATCATTATCCATAGCTGGTAAATCATCGTGAATTAAGGAATAGGTGTGAACAAGTTCGATAGCACATACCATATCCATTAAAGGTGCTGGCTCTTTGCCTAGGGACTCCATAACTGCCATGACAAGAATCGGTCGAATGCGTTTGCCACCCATCATCAAACTATATTTCATAGCTTCATAGAGTTTACTATATTCCCTATTGGGGGACTGTAAAGCTGTCTCTAAATATGTTTCTACTTTCTTTTTAGAGTCAGTTAAATATGTTTTTAACATCATTACTCCTTTTATTGGGATACTCGTATTTCCTCTATAATTTGCTTAACATCTGCATCTACGGAATTTAATATTTCAGAACATTCTTTTACTAAAGTTAAGCCCTTTTTATACTGTACTAGAAGATCGTTGATAGACAATGTATTTTCATCTAAGTTCTGCACAATTTCTTCTAAGGCGGCTATTTTCTTTTCATAAGATTTTAAATTACTTGCCATCTGTAGTAATCTCCTTCACCATTGCTTGTACTTGCCCATCTGACAAGGTTAAGTGTATGCTATCATCTACGTCAAGTTGTGTTATAGACGTAATAGGTTGCTTATCTTTTTCTATTTTGCTATATCCTTTTAGCAAAATTGTTAATGGATTCAACAATTGTAATCGTTCACCATATAGTTTTAATTCATTTTTCTTTAACAATAAAGTTTGTTGTATCGCACTATGAAGATGTTGTTCTTGCTTTTGTAGCAATGATTGTTGTTGATTCAATAAATTAATAATTGGCAACACAAGGCGTCGATTAAATAGTGCATCGAGTTCTTGATGTTTTGTATGTATAACATCATCAACATATCCATTCAGATAGTTGTAATATTCGTTTAATTGTGTCTGTAATTGTGTAATCGGGAATACGGAAAGCTCCGCTGCATGACTTGGTGTAGAAGCACGCATATCTGCTACAAAATCACAGAGGGTAAAATCAGTTTCATGACCTACGGCAGAAATGACAGGCTTTTTTGTGTTATAGATTGTCTCTACTAAGGTTCTGTCATTAAAGCACCACAAGTCCTCCATAGAACCGCCACCACGGCCTACAATGATAAGGTCGATGTCGGAATCAGCATCAGCCATGGCAATTCCTTTAGCAATAATCGACCCTGCCTTATCACCTTGTACAGGTACAGAAAAAAGTTTAAATTGTACTAAAGGATTGCGTGTGCGTGCTACATTGAGTATATCGTGTAGAACTGCGCCGGATTCAGAAGTTACAATAGCAATACAAGTAGACATGACCGGTAACTCTTGTTTCGCTTCACTATCAAAGTATCCTAATTCTTGTAACTCTTGCTTTAAACGTTCAAATTCCATTTGATAGGCACTTTTTTCGCCTATCTGCATATCATTACAGATTAAGTTTAAGCGCCCCATCTTTTCATAGAAATTAAGAGTGCCTCGCATCGTTACTTCTAGACCATTTTTCATGTTTTGCACAAAATTTTTACTTTGTGCTGTATTTTTCCAAAGCGTCACATCAATAGATGCATTATCATCTTTTAAGGAAAAATAAAAATGACCATTCCGATGGGCAGTAAAATTTGAAATTGTTCCTGTTAAATAACAATTCTTAAAGATAAATTCCCGTTCTAGGGTATGTTTGATAAGCGCATTGAAGCGACTTATTGTATATACTTCCATAAATTATTTGCCTTTTGCAATATGGTCTAAAATAGCATTTACTAGTTTATAACCGCTATCAGAGCCAAATGTTTTAGCTAAGTTCACAGCCTCATTGATAGCAATTTTAGGATCAAGTTTTTCTGCAGAAAATTGCATTTCATATACGGCTACACGTAAAATGTTTAATTCTACTGTATCAAAACGTTCAACTTTACGCTTTGGCGAGAATTCTTGAATTTTCGCATCAATAACGGCTTGATTCGCCAGAACACCATCTACAAGAGCGTTGCTATACGCATAATCGATATCGAACTTTTCATTAGCACACTCTGCATCTGTAGGAACGGTAGGAGCTATTTCATCAGTGTGAAAATGAGCGGCGAATAAACGTTGCAAAGCTAATTGTCTAGCGATTTTTCTATTTTTCATCTGTTTTGGACTCCTCTTTGCTAGCATACATACCTTCCATACTCACGTTGATAATTGCATTGTGCACATCTAGCATATTTACTAACATATCATCTACCTTTTCTTGCACAGTTTCAGCTAATTTTTTAATATTAGAACCGAACAATACATTTAAATAGATCGTAATTTCAATTTTATCTTTCTTTTGCTTTACCGTAATACCCGGTTTCCGTTTCTGCCCTAGTTTACTGGAAATGCCATCTACTACATTATCATAAAAACGTACATTTAAAGAATGTACACCATCAATAGCTGTAACGACTTTACCCACCATAGTAGCAATGACATTATCAGAAAGATTAATTTTAGCTTCTACATCTACAAGACCTTCATTTGGTGCTTGTGAAAGTAAATCTTTATCGTGTTGGTTCATATGATCTCCTATTCAAAGACAAGACCTTGTACAAATACATTCACTGCAGAAACTTTTGTTTCTGCATATTGTTCAATAGCCGATTTTGTCTTTTCTTGTACGCGCAAAGCAATATCAGGAACACGATAGCCATATTGCACATGAATATACACATCAATACTAATAGTGCCATCATCATTTCGTTCAATACTAATGCCTTCCGATTCATTCTTTTTACGTATTAAATTAGAGAAACTATCGCCAATGGTATTCCCCATCATAGCGACCCCTTTCGTTTCAAGGGTCATTTTCATAGCGATAAAGGAATATACATCATCGGTAATTTTGAGAAATCCACGCTCATTTGTCATACTCATAACGGAACCTTTCATAATGCATTAAAAGCGATGAAAAATATCCATCGCTTTTAGTTGCTATGTAGTACGTATTACGCACGTTCAATATATAAACCAGTTCTTGTATCGATGCGAAGTACATCGCCTTCTTCGATAAATAGAGGCACTTTTACAGTATAGCCAGTTTCAAGTTTTGCTGGTTTGTTACCACCTGTAGCAGTATCGCCACGGATACCAGGATCAGTTTCAACTACACGTAATTCTACAGCAACTGGTAAATCAATGCCGATTACAATTCCTTGGAAAAACATGATGGAAACATCCATATTTTCTAATAAGAAATTAATGGCTTCGCCAAGTTGTTCTTTAGTAAGTTCTATCTGTTCGTAATTTTCATTGTCCATGAACGTATAAGCGCCATCACTTTCGTATAAATATTGCATACGACGACGGTCAACATGTGCTTTAGGTACTTTTTCACCCGCATTAAACGTACGTTCAACGACAGAGCCAGTCTGTAGGTTTTTTAATTTACAACGTACGAATGCTGCACCTTTACCTGGTTTTACGTGCTGGAAATCCACTACTTGCCATACATTACTATCAAGTTCGATAGTTACGCCTGGGCGAAAATCGTTACTAGAAATCATTTAGAAACCCTCCACATTCAATTACTTTAATTCTAATAAATCTTTTGAGGTTTTTGTTATAATCTCGCATCCATTTTTGGTTACAATTACACTATCCTCAATACGTAACCCCATTTCACCTGGTAGATATACACCTGGCTCAACAGTTACAATCATATGTTCTTCTAAGGTTGAACTACTTGTTTTCGATGCAACGGGTAGCTCATGTATATCAAGCCCCACACCATGACCAGTTCCATGGTCGAAATATTGACCATAACCATCAGCGGTAATAGAATCTCTACAAACAGCATCAATCTCTTTACCTGTCACACCGGCTTTAACGGCTTCAACACCTTTGACTTGAGCTCGTAACACAATATCATATAGTTTTTTTTGTGCTTCGCTGGCCGTTCCCATCACAATGGTTCGCGTCATATCGGAATGATAACCTTCATAGACCGCACCAAAATCGAATGTGACAAAATCACCAGCTTCAATTACTTTGTCAGAAGCACGACCATGAGGCAAACTAGAACGATGACCAGATGCCACAATAGTTGAAAACGAAGGTTCTGTAGATCCACGTTTTAACATTTCTACTTCTAAGATAATTTTGGCTTCCCGTTCAGTCATACCCACACGAAGTTGCGGCAACATAGCTGCGTAGGCTTCATCTGCAATTTGTGCAGCTTTGCGCATAATAGCCAGTTCATCTTCTCGCTTTACGGCACGAAGTTCTGCTAAATCCACAGAAATAAATTCTACATCCGGTAAGGCGTTATGCATTTTCATGCATGTATCATAAGGTACATAATTACCTTCAAACACACAGTTTTTCAAGCTAATTGCATGTTGTTTTAAAATGTCTTGTATGGTTATCCATACCGTATCGGTATATTGTATAACTTCGACATTTTCACATTGGCTTTTGGCTTGTTGTGTGTAACGACCATCAGTAACAATAAACGCCTTATCTTTTAATAATAAAGCTACTGCCGTGGTGCCGGTAAATCCAGTAAAATATCTTAGATTTGTAGGGCTGATTAATAACATACTGTCATAGGTATTTGTATGTAAGTAATCTTGTGCTCGTTTTAGTCCATTCATAAGGCTTAAACCTCCTTCAAATCTATATAATAATAACATAAATTTGGCATTTTGAATAGATATTCATTTAAAAATAGCCTATTTCTTCTGCTGTAAGGTCTGTAAATTCCTTAACCTTTTCAATATTTGATAGGTTTATGTTATGAATACTTAGCCGTTTTAAATATGTAATTTTACCACCTACGGCGGCAATCATACGTTTGACTTGATGAAATTTGCCTTCTGTTATGGTTAAGAGTCCTTTTTGATTATCTAATAGTTCTAATATTCCCGGTTTGCAATGTGTACCATCCTCTAGTACTATGCCTGCATTTATTTGGGCACTAGCATCATTTGCTAGTTCGCCTTCATAAGTAAATTCATAGCATTTAGGTACTTCTTTTTTCCCATTTATAACACGATGTGCCCAAACACCATCATTAGTAAGTAAAAGTAAGCCTTCTGTATCTTTATCGAGGCGTCCTACAGGAAATACTCCCATTTTTATAAACTCTGGAGGTAATACATCCATTACGACAGGTGCTTTACTATCTTCTACAGCGGTCACATAGCCAGCGGGTTTATTAAATTTAATATAATATTTCTGTTTGTTAGAAATAATCTCCCCGTTTACAGCAATGCAGTCACTATGTTCATCAATATGAGCATCTTTTTGCTTAATAATATCGCTGTTAACGGTCACATATCCGCGTTTTATGAGTTCATGCACTTCTTTACGGCTACCTACAGCTTTATTGGCTAAAAACTTATCGATACGCATGCTATATTCCTTTTAGGTGATCTAAATTATTTAATAAACTTAACACATTATGGTCGTCTGGGCCCATGCCGGCAAATTCTAAACAAGAAATAGCCGTATTGCCTTGGCTAAAATTCCAAGAATAATCTAAGGACATATTAAGTACTTTGCAAATAATAGTACGAATGGTTCCACCGTGACAAACAACTAAAATTGTTTCGCCATCATCGGCTAATTTAATTTCGTCTGCAATAGCTGCCCAAGCCCTATCTTGCACCATTTGAAACGATTCCCCATTTTTAATTTTTAACTTGGATGGTTGGCGATACATAGCTTCAATGGCACCAGGCCAACGGCTCTGAATTTCATCATAAGTTAACGATTCCCAATCTCCAAAGTTGATTTCACGTAAACGTTTGTCATAGCGAATAGGGATTTCTTTCGGGTAGCTTTTAAGAATGGTTTCAGCCGTGATTTTTGCACGGCTTAAATCACTAGCAATAATGCGATTGATAGGGATATCTTTTAAAGCGTCTGCACACCGTTGAGCTTGTAATATACCTCTTTCATTTAAAGGAACATCCGTTTGTCCTTGGTATTTACCACTGTGGTTCCACATTGTTTCCCCATGCCTAACAAGATAAATTGTATTCATCACAAAACTCCTTCAGTGTATCAAAGAAAACGGTATTGCTTGTTTCGTCTTTAATAGCCAATCTAAACCACGTATCTCCTAAAGTTTTATATGATGTGCATTGGCGTATAAGAATTTGTCGTTTTTCGCAATAGGTTACAAAGGTTTGTAGAGCAATCTGATTTGCTTTACTAGCCTGCCATTTTACTAATACAAAATTAACCGATGGTTTTATAGGTTCTAAAAACGGATACTTACAAAGCGTGTCGTAAAATTGTATATTAGCACGTTGTACGTATTGTTGGGTTAATTTAATATAGTCTGTATCGGATAATGCTGCTGTCACATATACTTGTGCTAAGCGATTTACCGACCAAGTTGGTATATACGATTCTAATTCTTGCTTATAACACTTAGGTCCATAGAAAGCACCTAATCGTAGACCTGGTATAGCTAAAATCTTAGTTAAGGAATGTAATATAAATAAATTATCATATTTTCCAATATAGGGGCGCATAGATGTACGCCCATCGGTAAAATCAATAAAAGATTCATCTAATAATACTAATATTTGTTTCGTATTGACTTGCTTTAGAAATCCTAACATAGTATTTACATCTACTAAGCTGCCATCTGGATTATTAGGGTTACCAATAAAAAGAAGGACTTTATCTTCCTCTTGAAGGGATAGTTTTTTAATTTTTTCTAGTAATTGTTCACTCCAGCTTTTAGAAGTGGTTGTGTTAAAAAGTTCATATTCTACAATTTCAAGTTTACTAGCTAGGGCGGCCTCTTTATATTCAGAAAAACCAGGACTCGGAATAAGAGCATATTTGGCACCAGCAAGGCGCGTAAAAGAAAATAAGAGTTCTGCTGCACCATTACCCACCGTTATATAATCTAGGGCAATGCCAAAGGCTCTGCTTATGGCTGTTATCACTTCCGTATTTTCAGGATCTGGATAATGTGCACATTCCTCTATATGAGTTAATATGGCTTTTTTACCCCGTTCATTCATGCCTAACGGATTAATATTGGCGCTAAAATCATAAAACTCTAATGGTGCTATATCAAATTGTCGTGCAAATTTATAGATGTTGCCACCATGTGTATTGCTACTCATATTGCCTCCTTATCGACGCAAGAAGGTGATACCGTCGCTTGTTGTTTCAAGAATATCTAAGAATGTTAATTTTGGTAAGCGTTGGATTACTTCATTTTTACAAGCCACTAAATTCTGAAAATCACTGGGGAATAATAAGCCTACAATAGTTCCACTATGAGCAATAATCGTGCCTACACTATTGTAAAATTGTCCAATGTCATGTAATTCATATAACGAATCTTTCGCTAAAATGCGTTGGTTAGCAAATGCACTTATCGTCGCAGCTTGGCCAATAAGACCAATATCATGAAGTTCTACACCTTTTTTGAAAACAGTTAGTGCTTCTTCTATTAAACTTTCTTTTTCTTTAATGAGTTGCTCTAAATCTTTACGGCGGTTAAATTCTAATGTATCAATCATGCCACCTTCATCAAAAATAAGAATTTTCATAGGTGGTACGAACCCCAAAGAATTCGCTACTGTGCCTTTAATATAATCAAATTGAATAATGCCAGGATAAAAAGCTGCATCACTTGGTTCAATAGCTAAACAAATTTGTTCTAATTCTTTCATCGTTAATGGGCGACCACAAGCAAGCGCTGTGGCCATAGCCGTTACTGAAATATCTGCACTACTAGAAGCCATTCCTTTACCTTGCATAATTTCAGAACGCATATACACAGGAATATCTTCGTCCGTTTTATTAAGTAATTGTTTTGTTTTCTCCATAGCCACATAGGATTTAGGCTGCAAGGAACAATATTGTGTTCGTAAAGGATGGGAAACCTGGCTCATAGCATAGGAATAACGATTAATAGGACAAGTCACCAGAAAGCGTTGTCCATTTATGGATCCCTGCAAAAATTCACCGCAAGTGCCAGGAGAACGCACATAATAAGTCACGAAAACTCCTTATTTTATGAAAAAAATGGAAAGTAATAAAAATAATTCGGTTAATTCCACTACAAAACCATAGGTGTCACCAGTGACACCACCAAGATGTTTTGTGTTATAGCGATTGAGTAATTGGTTAATTGCGATTGTTAAGATATATAGAATAAGATACTTAAATCCAAATAATAGCATAGGAATTAAGGCCATAAAAGCACCGTAAGCAACTACATTAGTAGGTGCGAATACAGCAAAAGCTTTGCCCATACCTTCCGGTCTCGCATAAGGAAATAATTTTATACTCATTACTAGTCCAAAACGGCTTAAAATAGGTAATGCAATGATAGCCATTGGTAATAATTGATGTGGTAGGTGAGCTAAAAGTTGCCATTTTAATAGGATTAAAAATACAAAACCAACGACTCCATTAGAGCCTACACGACTATCTTTCATAATTTCTAATTTACGTTCCTTGTCACGACCAGAAAAAAGGCCGTCACAAGTATCCATAAATCCATCTGCATGAAGTCCACCGGTGAATAAAAAATCAAATACCACAACCAATAGTGCTAACAACATAATAGGAAAAAATGGTTGTAGTACATAATAAAAGGCATAGGTAAATAGACCTATTACAAGTCCGACTATAGGAAACGAAGTTACAGATTTACCAAACTCTTCTTCTGTCCACTTTATTTGATTTACTACCTTTAGACGCGTTAAAAATTGTAACGCTATAAAAAAAGAATTCATCCTATCACCTTTACATCATTAAATGTATTCTTTAAGTTATCTTACCAAATACATGCAATACGCCACTTTATAAAAATTATTTTGTTAAATATAATACCAATGTAACAAGTCCTACCATTTCTAGTGTAGAAATATACATAAGGCCTATAGTTCTACGAATATGTATACCGCGCATAGGTTCAATGGCTTCTCCCATGTATTCACGGAAAGTCGTGATATCGCCATATTTATTATAACCACCAAGCCGAATGTGCAAAGCACCAGCTACTGGCGCCTCTGCATAACCTCCATTAGGGCTTGGGTGTTTTTTTGCATCTCTCCTACCTACTTTATAAGCAGATTTATAGTCAAATCGCAATAAAAAGGCAGCTCCTATAAAAAGTAAAGATCCAATACGAGCAGGGATATATGTCAGTAAATCATCAAGCTTTGCTGCTACACGACCAAAATAAATATAACGGTCATTCTTATAACCTAGCATAGAATCTAAGGTGTTGGCAGTTCTATAAAATAAAGCACCCATAGGACCTAATATGGCATAGAAAAAATAAGGTGCTAAAATGCCATCTACTGTATTTTCTGCAACGGTTTCAATGGTAGCACGCGTAATTTCACTTTCATCTAATTCTTTCGTATCACGGCCTACAATCCACCCTAGCTTTTCTCTCGCTTCTGTAATGTTATTGGTCTTTAATAAAGACGCTAACTCATCACCTGCAGAAGCTAATGCACGAGGACTAATTGTGATATATAGAATAATGATTTTCATAGCAAAACCTACCCAGTAATGAATGGTGTTTGCTAGGGTAATCAATAAGAAGCCTACTGCCAAAACGGTTGCAAATGTAAACAAAACTGTACATAATCCATATATAATTTTAGCAGTGCCGCTATCTGCTTTATTATAAAAAATGGTTTCATAAAAGCCAATGACATTACCTATAAGCGCAACCGGATGCCATTTTATTTTTGGGTCTCCTATAATCGTATCTAATAGAAATGCAAGGATAGGAATACTCAAATTTTCCATTAGTTTTGCTCCATTACCGAATCAATATATGCAATATCTAAATGTGTAGCTACAATGTCAGCTAAACGGTCGTAGGCAGCCTCTTTATGCTCAAAATATCTAAACTGCATTGCTAAAGCATCTAACCCTTTTGACACTCGCAACTGGTTTATTAAATAACGACGAAGGTTATCATTGTCTAAGATGCCATGAATATAAGTGCCTAGAACTTGTCCATTGGTACTTAAAAAGCCGTCCATAACATCTACAGGCTGTTCACTACGGGTACGTAAGCTAAAGGTGTTTTTCATATCTGTAGTAGTCTCCGTTTTACCCATATGGATTTCATAGCCTACAAGATTCGCATCGCTAAATTGACCTCCTAAAAAGGCTAAGTTTTTTACATCAAAGACAACTTGATGGGTAGTTTTATTATCAAGCATTGTCGTGCGAGTTGGCAATAATCCAATACCTTCAATTTCTTCGATGTCACCTTCCATATGATGCGGATCCAATACTTTTTCACCTAACATCTGATTACCACCACATATGCCAAGTACCGGTGTACCATGGTCAGCTAACGCTCGAATTTCATCTACATAACCTTGTTCGTATAAATACGTTAAATCTGCAATTGTATTTTTAGAACCAGGCAAAATTACCATATCAGGCTGACCAATAGATTCACCAGGTTTTACGAAACGCACGGCTACATCTGGTTCATAAGCTAAGGCATCAAAGTCTGTAAAATTGGAAATTTTAGGTGTTTGTAATACAGCAATTTGAATATCTCTATTAAGAGAAACATGTTTCTTTTCTAAAGCTACAGAATCTTCTTCATCAATATCCAATTTATCAATGGACGGTACAACACCAACTACTTTTTTACCCGTTTTTTCTTCGATAAAGGTCAATGCTGGTTCTAAAAGCTTAATATCTCCACGGAATTTATTAATTATAATACCTTTTACTAGATCACGTTCTTCTGGTTCTAGTAATTCTAGTGTGCCCACGATAGAAGCAATAGCACCACCACGATCAATATCTGCCACTAACATAACCGGAATATTTGCCATCCTTGCTACACGCATATTAACGATGTCATTAGCCTTTAAATTGACTTCTGCAGGGCTGCCAGCCCCTTCTACTACAATGACATCAAAATTAGTATCAAGAAAATTAAGGGATTCCTTAACTTTATCCAGTGCCGTTAGTGAATATTTCGTATGATATTCTTGCGCACTAAATACACCTACCGGTTTTCCCATTAATACCACTTGAGAGGATTGATTACCAGTAGGTTTTAATAATACAGGATTCATCTGTACGATAGGATCAATACCAGCTGCTTCTGCTTGAGCAACCTGTGCACGACCAATTTCGTCTCCCCATTTAGTCACATAGGAATTTAATGCCATATTTTGAGCTTTAAACGGCGCAACCTTCAGTCCACGGCGATGAAATATTCTACAAAGTGCAGTTGTCAAAATACTTTTACCTACATCGGAACTGGTACCTTGAAACATCAACTTTTTAGCCATTAATCATAACCTCCCTAGACTTAATCTCCATAGTAATGCCACTTACACTTAAATAAACAAGAGATGCTGCCTGTGCCAACTTCTGATTGGCTAACCCAACAATATCTCTAAAAATACGAGATAACATATTTTCAGGAACAATTCCTAATCCTAATTCATTTGTAACAAATACTACTGTCTTATCTTCTGTATTTTCTATTAGTTCTATAAGCTTAGTAATCCCCTCTATAATTTCCTGTTCTGCCTTATTGCGAACATCTTGGGATATATATAAGTCATACGTTAATAAAGCATTTGTAATATACATAGTCACACAATCCACAAGAATGACATCTGCTTGTTCAATAATTTTTGCCCAATGTGCTGGAAGATCCTTTGGAATTTCAAAATTCTGCCATTGAGTACCACGTCTATTTTTGTGTGTTTTAACACGTGCGGCCATTTCTTCGTCATATATTTGTGAAGTGGCTACATAAGCCTTACGACCAGATTGACTTAATACGAACTTTTCAGCAAATTCGCTTTTTCCACTTCTTGCCCCTCCGGTGCACAAAATAATTTTTGATTTCATTAAAGCTCCTTTAAGCTATTGATATAAAAATTCCATATTATGTAGCTTTGCTTGTTATAGAAAACATCTTATGATATATTGTGTATATCAATGATTATTATAATACTATTTACATAAATTTAATACTAAAGATTAAGGAGTATTTCAAAATGCTTAAATTACAAGTAAAAATGCTGGCTACTTTATGGGAAAATACCTATCGTGCAACAGTGACCGATGAACAAGAGCAGTACGTGGCTACCGTACGTCTGGTGGTCAATATACCTATCGATCCTGATTTGCTACCTGAAAATGCTCCCACTGTAGAACCACAGTTATTTATTCTTGTAGAAGATGCTGCTATTGAGTCTAAAGACATTATTGATTTTGAAACTCTATTAACGGCTGTTCTTATGGATAAATTTAAATACGAAATTCAGCATATGTTCTACTTTTATCCAAGCCCTGAAGATATGCTAACTAAAGGGCATATTGATGTGGCCGCTGAATAAGTCGCAATGGCAAAGTCCAATGGTAAGTAACAATCTCAATAACAAACAAATTCAATAATAAAGGTAATCTCAAAGAAAAAGGAGTGAATCGTCCTAGGATGACTCACTCCCTTTTTAGTTAATTTTATAGTTCGCTTTCTGCACGTGCTAAGATGTAGCAAAGATCAGAAAGACGATTTAAATAACGCATATTAGAATCGTGAACCTCTTCGCCTGCTTCTACTACACGCCATAACGCACGTTCTGCACGTCGAACCACTGTTCTAGCCATATGTAAATAAGCGGACTGTTTATCGTCGCCAGGAATAATAAATTTAGTAAGTGGTTCTAACCGTTCATCAAAGGAGTCAATAATTTTTTCTAACTCCACTACATTTTCTTCTGTAATACTAGGTTCTTTACCAAGACTTGCAATATCCGACATCAAAAGCCAAAGATTGCGTTCTACATTATAAATAATCTCTCGAACTTCATCTAAATGCACCTCTGTACGAGCAAGTCCTAAAACAGCTTGTAATTCATCAATAGTACCATAGGTTTCAACGCGTAAGGATGCTTTTGAAACACGTTCCCCTGTATAAAGGCTAGTTTGCCCTTTATCACCAGTTTTAGTATAAACTGCACTAGGCATGTATAATCACTCCTTAATTATCCCACATATTCAGGAAACCAAAGTGCTACTTCACGTTCACCTGTTTCAGGCGCATCGGAAGCGTGCACAATATTTTCATCAATACTCATAGCGTAATCGCCACGAATCGAACCAGGAGTTGCTTCAAGTGGATTAGTCGCACCATTAATCTGACGAACAGCTGCAACTGCATTATCACCAGTAAGTACCATAGCTACTACAGGACCAGAAGTAATAAATGCAATTAAATCGCCAAAGAATTTTTTGCCTACATGTTCAGCGTAATGTTTTTCTGCTAATTCCGTTGGTACATTGATAAGTTTCATTGCTACAATGTTTAGGCCTTTTCGTTCATAACGAGAAATGATTTCACCTACAACATGTTTCTTTACCCCATCTGGTTTTATTAAAACTAGTGTTTTTTCCACAATAAAGCCTCCTCAAAACTACATTAATTAATTAACTAACAACATAATGCATTACATTCTTAGTGCTAATTCTTTTAATTTTGCAATGCGATCAGCCGTACTTGGGTGTGTGCTAAATAGAGATGCTGTAATGCTTTTTAATCCGCCAAGTGGGTTGATAATAAACATATGAGCGGTATTCTCTTTTGCATGTGGTAACACACCGTATTTAGAATACTGTTCTATTTTAGCCAATGCAGATGCTAAAGACATTGGTTTTCCACTCATGCGAGCGCCGCCTTCGTCTGCCAGATATTCACGCGAGCGAGAAATCGCCATTTGAATGATACTTGCAGCTAAGGGAGCTAGAATAACCATTGCTAGCAGTGCAATTGGATTAGAACCACCTTCACGATCATCACTACGACCGCCAAAAATAGCAAACCATTGTAACATGTTTGCTAACATAGATACGACACCAGCCATTGTAGCTGCAATTGTACTGATTAAAGTGTCTCTATGTTTTACATGTGTTAATTCATGGGCCAACACCCCTTCGATTTCATCATCCGTTAATAATGACATAATGCCAGTAGTAACGGCTACAGCTGCATGTTCTGGATTGCGGCCTGTTGCAAAGGCGTTTGGAATATCAGAATTAATAATATAAACTTTTGGCATTGGTAATCCACCATTTTTAGCTAATTGTGCTATCATATTAAACAATTTTGGATTCTGTTCTGCAGTAATCTGTTGTGCACGATAAGCGCTTAATACAAGCTTATCAGAGTTCCAATAACTAAAAAAATTCATAGCCATAGAAATAACAAACATGACCATTAATCCTTGATTACCACCTACATATTGACCTAGCGCCATTAAAAGTGCTGTCATCAAAGCTAATAAGGCAGCGGTTTTGACACCATTCATTTATAATCCCTCCATTAGGATACCTACTTCAAAACTATATCGTAAAATTACGATATAAGTAATTATACCATATTTTATTGAATTTCAATATATTTTTATCTTTTTAGTATCAAGAAAATACACTTAAATAGACATAAAATTTATTTCTCAAAATATCTCTGCACCACGATGATTGCCTTCTATTACATAAGACTCTGCATCAATACCATGCCTGATAAATACATCTTTCATCGCTTGAGCAATATTAGCTGTATTGTCTGCACAATAGGCAATTAAAGTAGAACCTGATCCACTGATAGTGGCCCCTAAAGCACCGTTGTCGATAGCCGCTTTAAAAACATCATCACAATGTGGTATTAATTGTGAACGATATGGCACATGTAAATTATCCTTTAATGCTACCTTCAAATTCTCTAAACGACCTTGTGCTAATGATGATATTAGAAGCGTAGCATAGCCGACATTTGCGACCGCCGCTTTATAATCTAATTCTTTGGGTAGTACTCCTCTAGCAAATTCAGTAGATACCATGACTTCTGGCACAACTACAGCGAAATTAAGTTTTTCTGGTAGAGGAATAATTGTATATTTTACATCGCCTTCTGTAGATAGGGCGCAACAAAGATTACCAAAAATAGCAGGTGCTACATTATCTGGATGCCCTTCAATTTGCGTAGCCATTTGTAGTAATATATTACGTTCTAATACTTCACCTAAAAAAGAATTTGCTAAAAAGAGACCGCCTACAATCGCCGTAGAGCTACTACCAAGCCCACGAGCAGGTGGTATATTTACACGACTATGAATGTGACCATAAGCAATAGGTTTATTAACCTGTGTAAATACTTTTTCCATAGCCATACCAATGAGATTATCTTTGGGAGATTCTTCTGTCAAAAGATTGGCGCCTAATCCTTCAAAGGAGTAGGTAAACTCTGTAGCGCTTTCATTAGGCGTGAAGGTAAACGTATTAAAAAGTTGTAACGCCAGCCCTAAACAATCAAATCCAGGACCACAATTGGCACTTGTTGCGGGAACTCGTACAGATATTGTTTTCATAGTTCTATCTTTCTCTTAAAGTCATAATATATAGTGGATATTCATAACAATCCATAAGTAGTAACATTATTATGTAGTGTGATAGTAAGAAAGGTAACCAACCCTAAGATTGGCTACCTTCTCATTAATCATTCATGATACGCAATACACTTTCCACGTTGCGTACACTGCGTAGCGTATTTAATTCATCTAACACATTTTTAACATACGAGCCTGGGCAGGCTGCAGTTACAATGGCGATAGTAGCCATATCCTGATTATCGTGTCGTTGAATGACAGACTGTACAGAAATACGCTGTTCAGCCAATTTATTAGCTACCTTTGCTAATACCCCTACCTTATTATCTACACATAAACGTAAATAATAAGAAGATTCAATTTTACCTGTTGCATAAATTTGTTTTTCTGGATAATAGAAATGAGTGGCATTTCCCGTATTTTCATTATTTAAGTTTTTAGCTACTTCCATAATATCGCTGACAACAGCACTACCAGTTGGTAAATCGCCAGCACCACGCCCGTAGAACATAGCATCATCAATACCATTACCTTTTACATAAATGGCATTATAGGCACCTCGTACGGAAGCTAATGGATGATCCTGTGGAATAAAAGCAGGATATACATTAAGCGATAAGCCTTTTTTGGTTTCTTTTGCAATCCCTAATAGTTTTATCGTATATCCAAAATCTTTCCCATATTCTATATCCGTTTTATCAATCTGTGTAATGCCTTCACAGTGCACATCATCAAAAAAAATGCGTCTATTAAAAGCAATAGAGGCTAAGATGGCAAGTTTACGTGCAGCATCGTAACCTTCCACATCAGAAGTTGGGTCTGCTTCTGCATAACCAAGGGCTTGAGCTTCTTTTAAAACTTCTGCATAACCCAAACCATCTTCTGTCATTTTAGATAAAATATAATTTGTTGTACCATTCATAATACCAACAAGTTCTGTAATTTGATTACCGCCGAGAGATTCTTGCAAAGCACGAATAATCGGAATGCCTCCTAACACACTAGCCTCGTATTTAAAATCTACTCCATTTTTATTCGCTAACATAAGTAGAGAAGGACCAGCTTCGGCAATTAAATCTTTATTGGCTGTTACCACATTTTTACCAGCGGATAGTGCACTTTCTATACATTCACGAGCAAATTTAGTGCCCCCCATCAACTCGATGACGATAGAAATTTCAGGATCTTTTAACACATCATTTATATCCGTTGTAAAAGTTGTACCTTTTGGTAAGGTTACATCACTATACTTATCTGGATTACGGACATAAATTTTACTAATTTCAATATCCGCTTGAATACGATGGGAAATTATTTCTTTGTTTAATTGTAATAAGTTGAAGGTACCTTTTCCCACTGTACCAAAACCTAGCAATGCAATTTTAATTTTATTCATGTATGCCTCAACTCTCTACACTTTTTCTAGATTTAAGCTTGACCGATAATTTCAACACGAATAATGCCATTTAATATTTGAATCGTTTCAATTAAATCTTCTAAAGACCCGGTCATATCTTTTGTTTCAAAAGATACACTAGCAATGGCAATACCTTGAAGTGGAATGCCTTGATTGATAGTTAAAATACTAGCTTTTTTTTCTGCAATTGTACGCAATACGCCAGAAAGAATACCCGACTCATTATTCATATGCACGGTTATTGTTACAATTTTACCTTGTGCAATTTCATAAAATGGAAATACGTAGTCCTTATATTTATAGTAAGCAGAACGACTCAAATCCATACGTTCTACTGCTTCATTAATAGTTTTCACTTGACCGTGTTTTAGAATTTCTTTTACCTTAATAGTTTTTTTGATGGCTTCTGGTAAAATATCTTCTTGAACAAGATAAAATCTATCTTTTTTTAATTTTGCCATGATACACTCCTTATACTATAATTCACCATAATTTATAAGTTTTATATTATTAGCACGAATATATTCATATACCGTGCTAGAACACATTGCGGTCATCTCTTCTTCCCAATTATATCCCCAAGGAAATACACGTCGCAATAACGAGGTATCTAAGCCTGGATGCGTCATAATTTCATGCGCACCAGCTCGTGCTGCCACTTCCTTTAAAATCGGCAATAACCTATCTTCCGTTAGGTGTCCACCATTCATCATTCCCCAAAAATAACGTGGTGTCGTAATTAATTCATCATTAATGCGTTTACGCCCTTTATTGGCTACCGTTGAAAGCCCCATCTTACCTACAATTCGTATAGGATTATAAACACCATTTAGAAACGATATATCTTCACTAGGCAATCGCATCTTTTGGAGTTTATATTTTTTCATCAAAGCAAAGACGATCTCTAAAATTTGTGGAAGTACATGCATATGTTGATGTCCATCTACATGGGTAATTGTAAGTCCTGTATCTATAATTTTAGAAAACTGTTTATCTAGTTCACTGTACACTTCATTAAAATTGACCTTACCCGTGTATACGCGTTTCATAAAAGCCGTGTGACTTTCAGGAAATAGACCATTTTCATCTAATAAACTTGGTACTTCACTAGATTCACTTACTGGTGGTACACTGCCTACAAGTGTTACATGAATACCAATACCAAGCTTAGGAAATGTCTGTGCCATTTTAACGGCTTCTTCAAACGCTAATCCACTTGCCATCAGGGAAGTGCTTGTAATAATACCTTGTTGATGACCTTTTATAATGCCTTCATTAACTAAGGTATGAAGACCAAAATCATCAGCATTAACAATTAAACGATTCATACTGCCCCTTTATGTGCACTGAAAAAAGATATATGTACATTCTAACAAAACGACTTTAATATTACAACCTATTCGTTGTAATAATTATAAGAAATTTTCCATTTGGGCCCAAATCCTATGTTCTATTACTTTTAAAGGGATTTGTTTTGCCTTACTTATAGCTAATAAATCTTCGTATTCCAAAGATACATTTGTAAGTTTACCGTCAAGATACGATTTTTTTATATGTACAGTATAATCTTCATACATGACTTTTTCAAATTTACGTTCACAAGTTGTACGTTCCATATCCACAAAACGAAGCCCAATCGTTGTTGTATGTTCAAATATTAGTTTTATAATAGTTTCTTTTAAACATGCATCGCATAACAAAGATAAGAGAATACCAGGTCGGCCCTTTTTCATAATAATAGGGGTTAGCCACGCATCGTTTGCACCTGCTGTTAAAAAGATTTCTAACAAGTGTCCATAAAATTCAGGATTCATATTGTCTATATTGGCTTCTATTTTTATAATTCTTTCGTCCATGGCACTCCTTTACTGTTTACACCTCTTAATGCCTTATCGCACACTTCATATAATTGATTATTTTATAGGCTAGCGCTGCGAATTAATCATATGGGCCAAGCGACCTGCACCAAATCCATTATCAATATTGACGACAGCTACACCAGCAGCACAAGAATTTAACATACCTAATAAGGCTGCTACCCCTTGAAAACTTGCACCATAGCCCACACTTGTTGGCACAGCAATAACTGGTTTATTTACAAGCCCTCCGACTACACTAGGCAAGGCCCCTTCCATTCCTGCTACCACTACCACAACATTAGCACTGTTTATTTCCTCTAATCGATTTAATAAACGGTGAATACCAGCCACGCCTACATCAAATATGCGATTTACTTTATTGCCCATTAACTCAGCGGTTAAGGCTGCCTCTTCTGCTACAGGAATATCACTAGTTCCTGCTGTGATAACAGTAATTACACGTTCTCCGTTTAGAATTTCATGATTTCGTTTGCGATAAATAATGCGACTCACGTCATCATACATAAGTTCAGAAATATGACCCTTTAAGAGCTCATATACAGAAGTTCTTGCCCGAGTCCCCATAAAAGTATCATAATTTTTAGCTAATGCCGTCAATATGGTAACACATTGTGCATCTGTCTTACCTTCACAATATACGACTTCTGGAAAACCTTGTCGTTCCATACGATCCATATCGAGGGATGAATCTTTTATATATAGAGTTTTAAAATTTTTATCATTCGATATATTATGTGTATTCATTGCTTTTCTCTCTTTCATTACTTACTTATTTAATAAACGTAATGAATACTATTTCTAGTGTAGCTTTTCTTGTATTTTATACATACATAAAGCCGCTGCGATACTTAAATTTAATGACTCGATTGGTCCGTATATAGGAATGGAAATACGATGTGTTACCTGTTTTAAAATACTGTCACTAATACCATTGCCTTCATTCCCTAAGATAAGCAAGGTCTTCTTAGCATAATCCGTGCTTTCATAAGAGGTGGCATTTTCCAATGTGGTGGCATAAGAAGTTAGACCTTGTTCAGACATTAAATGCCTTACATCTTCTGGAGATAGGTTTTCGTAAATGGGAATCTTAGTTAATCCACTCATAGCACTACGAACCGTTTTTGAATTGTAAGGATCTACAGAGCCTTTGGTTAAAAAAATACCATTGCAACCAGCCGCTACAGCTGTGCGAATAATAGTTCCCAAATTTCCGGGATCTTGGGCGGCATCCAATAATATATAAAATCCCTCTTTTGCTTTAAACTTACTATAAGTTAATTCTGGTTTAGATACAATCGCCATAAGACCTTGTCCTTGCACCGTTTCTTCTATGGTTTCATATAAACGGTCAGAAACAGTGGCTACAGGAATACGAAGGTTTTCGCAAGCTGTAACGACTGCTTTTATATCGGATTTATTGCCGACAGATTCTTTTATAAGCACAATTTTTACGTGAACATTTTCAAGAGAATCTTTAACGACCCGAAGCCCTTCTACCACATAGGATTCGTATTTTTGTCTGTATTTTTTTTGTGTTAATGCATGCACTAACTTGATTGTTTTATTGTCTTTAGAAGTAATATATTCCATTTTACTCGTCCTAGATTGTTATTCTTTCCACATTTCGTAAAACTTACCCTTTTTATGCACTAATTCGTGATATGTGCCCGACTCTGCAATGCGGCCACCTTCAATAAATAATATCCTATCAGCTTTTCTTATGGTAGACAAGCGATGGGCAATACTAATAATTGTTTTTTCACCGCGAATTTGTTCAATTGAATCTTCTATAAAAGACTCTGTTTGACTATCAATATTTGCTGTTGCTTCGTCAAAAATTAATACCTTTCTAGATTTAATTAATACACGTGCCAATGCTAACAATTGTTTTTGTCCTGAAGATAACAAAGAGCCTAAATAACCTACAGCAGTATCATAACCATTTGGCAGCTTATTTATCATCTCATGCAAATGAACCTTTTTAGTTGCACTAATAATCGTTTCTTCTGAAATAGCAGAATCATACATTGTTAGGTTTTCTCGAATTGTTCCTTTAAATAAATGACTATCTTGGAATACATATCCTATCAGCTCACGTATTAATCGCGGTGAATATTCAGCAATATCAATATCATTTATAAGTATACGTCCTTTTGAAGGTTTATAAAATCCCATAAGTAAACTCATCAATGTAGATTTTCCACTACCAGACGCACCTGCCACACCTATAAATTCACCTTGCTTCACATTAAAGCTTATATCTTTAATGGCATATTCCTCAGAATTGGTATAAGAAAACCACACATGATCAAAGGTAATGCTTTTAATCGTTTTGAACACTTCTGGTATAGTTATCTCTTCAATAATGTGATTTTCTTCCTCTAATAAAGGTATAATACGTTCTGCCCCCGCTAATGAGCTTTGTAAAGAATTATATTTTTCGGCGATTTCTTTCAAAGGTTGAAAAAATTTATCCATATATTGTAAAAAGGCAAATATAGTACCTGCCTCTATAACAGAATCAAACCAATTAGTAAAACTAAATATAGTAATAATAGTTACGAAAAAAAGAGCATCCACAAGCGGTCTAAAAATAGCAAAGGTTTTAACTTCATAAAGACCTGCTTCCAAAAATTCCTTGCTCACTTTATCATAAGATTTTGCCATTATTTGTTCACCTACATAGGTTTTAACAATGATAATAAAGTTAAGCATCTCTTGTACAGAAGAATTAGACGCGGCTAATTTTGTCCGAACCGCACGGAAGGCTTTTCTGGAATATTTTTGGTAAATAAAAATAAGTGCACCAATAAATGGTAGTAAACTAGTAACAACAATAGCTAATTTCACATTTAAATAGTACATGAATATTAAAATACCAACTATCATAAAGGTACTGCTAAATAGTTTTAATAAAACATCTGTATAGAGAGTACGCAAAGATTCAGTATCATTAGTAACACGCGTTACTAGATTACCAATGGTAGTTTCTTGAAAACGCGCAGTATTTTGGTTGATAATTTTATTAAAAATATTAGTACGAATGTCATAGATAATGCGTTGTCCAAACAGCTGTAACATATAATTTTGTATAAAACGTGTGCATAGATTGGCCATTATGACCAATGAATAAATAATGGCATATTGCCAGACTATCTGCATATCCTTTTGAGGAAAAGCACTATCTATCGTTTCTTTTAAAATTAAAGGACGCAATAAATCTAAAGCTAAACTAAGCAATAAGAAAATAGTACCTAGGACTAACCATAATAGATGCGGTTTAATGTATGTAAGTAATTTTAGTATGAGAGTGATATCAGAAGTTTTACCTTCTGGGGGTATATCTGCCCGTGTAATTATTGTATTAAAATCTCTTGCCACGTTTACACCCTCCTTTACTGATTTGCTTATTATATAAATTTACATATTCACCTTGTAAAGCAATCAAAGCTTCATGAGTACCGCGCTCTATAATTTTACCCTCTTTAAATACCCAAATTTCATCAGCATTTACAAGCGCTTCTAAACGTTGAGAAATAAATAATAATGTTTGATCTGATTTCTCTCGTAAAGTCTTAATAATAAGATTAGCACTATTTCCATCCAAAGCAGAAAAACTATCGTCCATCAATATATATTGAGCATTTTTAAATAACCCACGGGCAATATTAATACGTTGTTTTTGACCGCCTGAAAGATTTTGACCACCTTCATATAAGTTATCTTCTTTAGACTTAATTTTTTCTCCTAAATCACGCGTCAAAGCAGCACGTTGTGCGGCTATTTCAAGAGATAAGGACTCTGCATTTTTTTCACCAAATTTGATATTTTCAGCAATAGTACCACCTAAGACATAGGCTACTGGTGGTACATAAGCAATACTCCTTCGCAATTCTGTAAGCGGAATATCTAATATATCCTTGTCACCTATAAATAACGTATTTCTATTAGGTGTCTGTAGTCTTAGTAATAATTTGAATAAAGTGGATTTACCTGATCCAGGAGCCCCTACAATACCAATAAACTGACCAGGCTTTATATCAAAATTAATATCTTGTAATACGTTTACATTGGTATTTTCATAGGCAAATGATAACCGCTTAGCTTGTATTCTAGTGAACGGTAATCGACTTTCATTAATAGCATCAATAGGCTCTTCTTCAATACTTAAAAATTCACTTAATCGGTCTAAAGAGGCCAGCCCCTTTTGCATTATCGTATTAAGAGTTCCTAATCCCATAATAGGACCAATGAGGAGCATAATATAGCCATTAATAGAAACAAATTCGCCTATGGTCAATTGACCTGCTAAAATTAGTTGCCCACACACATAAATATCAATAGCAAAACAAATGAATGGAGCTATAAACGTTAGTGGCACTAAAAAAGATTCTACTAACGCTACTTTTAAATTATTTTCATAATTCTTTTTATTAATGAAATTAAATCGCTTTAGACTTGTTAATTCACGATTAAAAGAGCGAATGACATGCATGCCTAAAAACAGTTCTTGCGAATATTCCGTCAAGTCACTATAGGTTGCCTGTGCCGCTCGTTGTCGTTTACGCATAGAACGACTTAAATACAACACTATAATACTAATAAAAGGCATAGGTAATAAAATAATAGATGCCAAATATAACGAAATATTTTGTGCTAATAAAACAAAGGCAAATAAAGCAAAAAATATGACGTCAATTACAATCATGACACCAAGTCCTAACGATACGCGTAAACTCGTTACATCATTTGTCATAAGAGCCATGACTTTACCTGGTCCATTTTTTTCATAATACGTTGCAGGAATGGCTAATGCATGTCTAAAAAGTTCGCGGCGTAATAAAAATTCTAATTGCCTAATAGAGCCTAACAAATTACTTCTAGACTTATATTTTAAATAGGTCACAATAATCATAATTACAATGAAATATAAAATATAAGTAGAAAGCCCCTCTTTATTATTTGACAATGTATCAATGGCTGCACCTGTTAATTTAGGAATCCATAACGTGATAGCATTGATAATCATTAGAAAAAGAACGCCCCATATATAAGATTGCCCATAGCCCTTAAAAAATGGCTTAAATAGACTAAACTTTTCCATGGCTTACTCCTTCTTAAAAACAATTCTATTTCCATTTTATAATATATTAGCTAATTTTTATAATATTTTTTGTTATATCGCAAATTTTAGATTTACTACTTTTTAGTAACGTGCTATACTATAATTAAATTAAATAGCAAACAATTTTCTAGCATGCTATTTTTATGATGTTAAAGGAGAAAATCATGGAAAAACGTACTAATGTAGTAACATTTGCAGGTGGTCCTGTAACGCTTGTAGGCAGTGAAGTTAAAGTTGGCGACAATGCGCCTGCTTTTAAATTATTAGCAAACGATTTAAGCGAAAAAACATTGGCAGACTATGCCGGCAAAATTAAAATTATTAGTGTCGTACCATCTTTAGATACAGGTGTATGCGATGCACAAACTCGTTGGTTCAATCAAAATGCAACTACGCTTTCTAATGATGTAGTTGTATTAACCGTTTCTGTTGACCTTCCATTCGCCCAAAAACGTTGGTGTGGTGCTGCTGGTATCGATGCAGTGGAAACATTATCCGATCATAGAGATGTTAACTTTGGTACTAACTATGGTATTTTAATCGAAGAACTTCGCCTTCTTTCTCGTGGCATTTTTGTAATCGATAAAAATGATAAAATTGCTTATGTAGAATATGTACCTGAAGTAACACAAGCTGTTAACTTTGATGCAGCCGTTGCGGCTGTAAAAGAATTAATCTAATACAGGGGAAAGCATCAATCTAATACATTTAGATAAAATACTACAAATAAACAATAAAACCTAAAGGTGATAAAGAAATGTGCCATACACTTCTCTATCACCTTTTCTTTTAGTGAAAAAACACCAACTAACGTCGGTAGTGACTTTTTGTAGTCCCCAAAACGTTAGTTGGTGTTTTTATTAATCTTAAAAGAGATACTTAGAATATGTTCAACGCATATTCACTATATTTTCGTTCTAGCTCTTCCATCTTACTATTCATTTCTACTTGTAATTTAGAGGCTTCTTCAAAATTACCAACATTAATAGCTTCTATAATACGAGTAAATAAGGATTTACTTGCACTGGTATCTTTTGCCAAATAGGCACGCATAGACTGTACTTCTTCCCAACGAGTGGCATCAAGAGCATCAGCCTCAGCACCATGAACTTTTACCATTTCACGAACTACTTTTGCATTCGCCGGTACAATACGGTTAGCTAATTCTAATCTCCAACGTTTTAATATGCCTGCCATAAAGGACTCCATTAAATCTTCTTCAAAGGCACCAGAAGCTGTTAATGCTTTTACTTTTTCTGGATGGTTTACAAAACCTTGCACATTTTCCCAAACCGTTGCTGGTGGTATACCAAACATAGCATTACGTTCTTCTTCTGTATAATCATCAAATACATCAACTTCTGAACGATACGCACGATTCAATTCTAAGTAATCAGCTGCTTCTCCTGGTTTCTTGGAAAGTTCAGCTTCCAATTCTGCTTCCGTCTTGCCAGAACCAATAGCATATTTTAAACCATCAAGTACGGCTAAATAAATTAACGCCAATGTAGTATATGTGTTTGTATATGGATTTGGAGAGCGTAATTCAAAACGTGTAGCTAATGGATTTTCAATATCTCGAATTAAACCACAAAGAATAGTACGATTACGACTAGGCACAGTTGGATCAACACCCAATGAAGTAACAATACAAATCGGTGCTTCAAAACCAGGTTTCAAGCGGTTCAAGGAGTCTGTTGTAGACGTTATAAATGGATTGATAACTTCATAGTTTTTAAGAAGACCCATGATTGCTGCATAACCAACTACACTCATATGAGAAGCTCTCATATCTTTTGGAGACATAAGATTAAAAATACGACCGTCTTTCATTTTCGCAATCAAACCAAAATGGGTATGTTCACCTGAACCAGCTACACCGATAATTGGTTTTGCTTGGAACGTTACATCTAAGCCATTTTCACGGAATACTTCGCGGACGATAATACGAGCCTGTAATTCATTATCAGCACATTGTAATGGATTATTAGAGTATTTCCAGTCAATTTCTAACTGTTCCAATACAAAATCTACATTACCTTCATCGTCAAGTTTAGCTTTAACACCACCTACTTCTTTGTGTCCCATTTCAGCTTTTAAACCATATTGATCAAGGCGTTCTACAGCCTGCTCAAGAGCGGTACGCACATTACCATGTGTACGTTGCCAATACTGTTCCTGTAACTGTTGAGAAGTGGATAACTCTTTTTTACTAACAGCTTTAGATGGTGTTTTTACCCAAAATTCTAATTCTGTAGCAGAGGTAAATACGATTTCATCAATCTCGTCACCTTTAATGTGTTCTAGACCTGGTACCACATTATTTTTAAACATTTCTGTCAATTCTTTTTGTACAACTTCACAGGTCTGTTTTAAGATAGAGCGGGAATCTACATATCTGTAATTGTGGTTCAAAAATGCAGGAATACGAAGTGTCCCTACCGGTAAACCTGTTTCTGGATCAATATTTTCAAAATTATAATCGACAAACCAATTTACATCTGGATCCGCCCAAATGTCTACACGCGCATTATTTAATGTAGCAATATTGGTCAACACTACAGAAGATCCATCTGTCTGTACAGCTTTACCTTCAAAGAAGGATTCATAGTCATTAAAAAACTCAGAAATAGGAATCTTTTCATCAGTATCATTGCCGGCTAAGTCAACACCCACCAAGGATACAAATTTTATTTGTGGATGTTGTTCTAATAAAGCAAGAATCCCTTCTTTTCCATATTGTCCAGAGGGAATGTAATACAATAATTCTTTAGTGCCTAAATTTTCAGTCATAATAATCCTCCTATCAAAAAAAGAAAGACACTTATCCTAAGATAAGTGTCTTCATTGACCAATATTTTATTAAGTGTATATTAACATAGGTATAACCCACTGTCAATATACATATAAAATTTAATCTTTATGCATTGGCTTTCGCAATTTCCTCTTTTATAATGACGTTAACGAGTTTGCCATCTGCACGGCCTTTCGTTTGGCCCATTACTTTACCCATTACATCACCCATTTTCACAGGTTTATCACAAGCAGCAATAGCAGTAATAACAACAGTACGAATTTCATCTTCCGACAATTGCTTTGGTAAATATTTTTTTAATATTTCTATTTCCGCTTTTGTCTTTTCGATTAAATCCTCTCGTCCGCCTTTTGTAAATTCAGTTACAGAGTCTTGGCGTATTTTCATTTCTTTTGCCAAAATACCAAGAATTTCAGATTCTTCAAGCTCACGCTTTTCATCAATCTCTACATTCTTGATAGCACTGTTTACCATGCGAATTACAGATAATGCTACTTTGCCCTCTTCACGAGCTTTCATAGCATTTTTCATATCCTCTTTTAGTTGTTCTCTTAAGGACATGTTAATCATCCCTTCAAGATTAATTAAGCTCTGAATTTACGCTTTCTAGCGGCTTCAGATTTTTTCTTTCTTTTTACACTTGGTTTTTCGTAGTGCTCGCGTTTTCTAACTTCGGACAAGACACCTGCTTTCTGGCAGGAGCGTTTAAAACGGCGAAGTGCACTTTCAAGTGATTCGTTTTTACCGACTTTAATTTCTGACATCTATATCCCTCCCTCCAAATTGTACTAGGGAAGTGCAGATATTGTATATACGCACATATGAATATTATAAAGAGTAAATGGAATATTGTCAATACAGAAGCCGTTAATGATGAGTATTTTCTTAGTTAATGTTTGGCCAGCCTAATTCTTGTCCACCTAAAATATGAGCATGCATATGGAATACAGTTTGCCCTGCTTTAGAACCTGTATTAAAGATAACACGATATCCATCAGCAGATAAGCCCAATTCTTTAGCTACATCACGAATAAATTCAAAATAACCATCTACATAGGACGCATTCTTTTCTGTAATATGTGCAATATTTGCTACATGTTGTTTTGGAATAACTAACACATGAACCTTTGCCATTGGTTGAATATCGTGAAAAGCCAAGAATTTATCATTTTCTAAGACTTTATTGCAAGGAATTTCACCATTTATAATTTTACAAAATAAACAATCTGTTGCCATGGTACATTGCTCCTTTTCTTACACACTGCATGTCGTTACTTATGATATTATCAAAATAGTCATATATTATATTTGTACAAGTAAATATTCACCATCAATCGTTGTTACTTTACCACTTACCATCTGGCCGATTTCAAATGGGACACCATCTTTTTTTATTCTACCGTGTAAATAGTCATCTGTAAAACCATAGTAAAAATTTTCATCTTCACTTTCAATGAGAAGTTCTACAGTTCCATTTAAATGGGTTCTAGCACAGGTTTGGTACCCTTGTTGTCCTAAAGCATTTAAAAGAGCAACGCGTGTCTTTTTTACAGCCTCTGGAACTTGATTTTCCATCGTTGCTGCCGGTGTACCTTCACGAATAGAATAAGGGAATGCATGAATATGAGTGAAGCCAATTTCACGTACAGTGTGCATTGTCTCTTCAAAATCTGCATCCGTTTCTCCTGGAAAACCGGCAATTATATCAGTAGTTAAAGATAAGCCTGGGATACGATCACGTAAACGCTTAATTAATTTTTTATATTCAGCTAAATCATAGTGCCGATTCATCCGCCTTAGAATATGATCAGAACCAGCTTGTAATGGTAAATGTAAATGTGAACATACCCGTTTATTAGTCGCCATTAATTCCACTAGTTCATCTGATACTTCCACTGACTCAATAGATCCAAAACGTATGCGATCTAACCCATCAATTTTCAGTAGCTCCTTTGTTACATCTGCAAGGGTAGGGCGATCAGGTAGCTCTACACCATAATTACCAAGATGAATACCTGTCAACACAATTTCGCGATAACCGTGGTTTACGAGACGCTTCGCTTCCTTAATAATATCGTCAAGTTTTCTAGATTTTAACTGACCACGCGTGTACGGAATAATACAAAAGGAGCAAAAATTATTGCACCCTTCCTGTATTTTCATGAAAGCACGTGCTTTTTCAATTTCATTCCCCATCAAAGGCATTTCTTCAAAGTCTTTTTCTTTCATAATATTGCGAACAATGCTAATCTGTTTTTCTGTATTGTCAATTTGTTCCACTAAATCTACGACTTGGCTTCGATTATTGGTGCCGATAACTAAATTTACACCGTCAATAGCAGATATAGTCTCTGGATCTAATTGTGCATAACAGCCCGTAACGATAATTTTAGCAGAATCATTTTGTCGCTTTGCTTTACGAATGAGTTGGCGAGATTTACGTTCGCCCATATTCGTTACCGAACAAGTATTTATAACATAAATATCCGCTTTTTCATCAAAATTTACTGGTTCATAGCCACGTTGTATAAAAAGACCTCGCATAGCATCTGTATCGTACTGATTAACACGACAACCTAACGTTGTAAAAGCAACTGTTTTCATTATATTTTCCTATCTAATTTATATTCATTTCGTAATTTATTATCGAAACCGCTACAATAGCCGCGGTTTCCGCACGAAGAATATGCCTACCAAGACTAACAAAAGGCACTTCTTTCTCCTTAAATAAAGCCAATTCGTTTTGACTGAAACTACCTTCTGGGCCAATAAAAACAACAATACGTAATGGATTTTGAACATTTCTATTCGCATCGTTATCTATAATAGGTTGAGTCCTATTGTTCTTGGCTTTTTTTAAGATCTCTTTTAACGTTAATTCTAATTCATCCACATCTGCTAATAAACACAGGGAGTCCTTTTCAATATCTAAAATCTCTCTTAATGATGGTTCAACTAATAAATCAGGTAAGGTGGCGCGACCACATTGTTGCGACGCTTCTTGTAAGATCTTTTTCCACCGCTCTACTTTTACCTTTAGTTTTTTATCTTCATAGCGTGCTACACAATTTTGAGTAGCTACACCATAAATCGTATCCACACCTATTTCTGTAGCTTTTTGCAGCACCCATTCAAATTTATCAGCCTTTAAAAAGGCTTGTACAAGAACGATTTCTACATGTTCAAAATCAGATTCATTTTCTAGGTATGCAATTACATGGGCGTTTGCCTTATCATCCATAATGGAATCAATCTGGTAAGAGCCAGTACGTTTATCGCTGCCGCTCACCATAATAGGTTTTGAAAGGTCATGGCGAAACACACATACTAAATGATGCGTCAAATCCTTTGGTATGGTAATTACATCCGTCAACGGTTCTGGGATAAAAAGTTTCTTCATCTAATTACTCCCACTATTCATTCTTTACTGGTCAATGCGAAAGTATGCCAATTACGATCTACTAACTCTTCTTTTATCTGCCAATGTGCCGTAATAAAGGGCATAATTTCTTCATATCGATTATCAATAATTCCACTAATAATTAGTATACCATCTTTAACGAGTTTCTTCGATATAATGGGCAATAATATTTTTAACGGATCTACCGTAAGGTTTGCTACAATTAAATCAGCTTTCTCCGTATAATCCTTGTCTAAATCACCGCAAATAATGGTTGCTTCCACCTCATTACGGCGACAATTAATTTCTGCTTGCTTTACTGCCGCCTCATCAATATCAATGCCAACTAAATGTGTAAAGCCAAGTGCTTGGGCTACCAATAATAAAATGCCAGTCCCCGTACCAATATCCAAACATGTTTTAGTGCCTAATTGGTTTATTTCTTGGCAAGTTGTCGCATATTTAGCCATTAATTGGGCACAGCTTCGCGTTGTTTCATGAGCCCCAGTACCAAAAGACAAATCCGAGTCAATTTCAATAACGGTTTCCCCTTGTTTAATCTCATAGGATTGCCAGACCGGCTTTATGATTAATTTAGGCAAAATTTCTGTAGGCTCAATATATTGTTGCCAGCTATTATACCAAGTGACATCATCTACGATAGCTGTTTTTATATCACTACAAGGAATATGATTTTCTTTGCAAATCCTTGCGATATACGCTTGCACGTCTGATTCGACCAATACGCTATTCCCATATAAAGTTAATTGAACTTGTTCAGGATTTCCTTCTATATCTTCTTCTATAATACCATTATCTATATAATCACTAAAAAGAGTAGCCACTTCATCAGCAGCTACTCTTTCTGTGATGAAGGTTATTTCAATCCACTTCATCATGTCTCCTTATAATTCCATAGTATAGGAATATGGAATCGAGCTTTTCAATTACAAAGAACATCCTTAAGCTTATCTAAGAAGCTTTTGCTTACATTCAGCTCTTCCACATTTTCTTTGCCTTCATTAGCAAATTGAACCAATAATTCACGTTGTTTATCCGTCAATTTCGTAGGTGTCACTATATTAACAACAATATGTTGATCCCCACGCTGTTTAGGATTACGAAGATATGGAATACCTTTCCCTTTTATGCGGAAAATTTTTCCAGTTTGAGTACCTTCAGGAATCTTGAGTTCAATTTTACCATCAAGGGTATCCACTTGTACAGCGGCCCCTAATGCAGCTTGTGCAAAGGTAATGTCTATGGTACTTACCACTTCATTGTTCTGACGTTCAAATTTAGGATGTGGTCTCACGTAAATGTATACGTATAAGTCACCTTTTGGGCCACCCTTAATGCCAGGTTCCCCTTCATTAGCTACCCGTAAACGGGACCCATTATCAACACCAGCAGGAATCTTAACGGTAATCTTGCGGCGCTTAATCGTTTGTCCAGTACCGCGACATTTAGAACATTTCTGTTCAATCTTCTTGCCACTGCCACCACAATGGGAGCAAATTCTCGAAGAACGCATCTGCCCAAATGGCGTATTTTGAATTATTGTTTCTTGTCCACTACCATGGCAATTAGAACATGTATCTACTTTTGAGCCTGGTTCGCCCCCTGTGCCATGACAATGATCGCATTCTTCATGGCGTTGCACCTCAATTTCCATCGTTTTTCCGAAAGCAGCATCTTCAAAACTGATATCAATATCTTGTCTTAAATCAGAACCTTTTTGCGGTCCATTATTCTGACGACGTCCACCACCGGTAAAAATATCAAAAATATCATTAATATCACCAAAGCCGCCGAAACCGCCATTACCAAAACCACCGAAGCCTCCTTGGAAACCACCGGCCGTGTTGCCTCCACCTTGCGTGAAGGCATCATGTCCGAATTGATCATATTGTGATTTTTTTGTTTCATCAGAAAGCACTTCGTAAGCTTCGTTAGCTTCTTTGAACTTAGCTTCTGCTTCTTTAGGATTATCTCGATTAACATCTGGATGGTATTGGCGAGCTTTTTTGCGAAAAGCTTTCTTTATTTCGTCTTGAGAGGCATTTCTATCAACCCCTAGGACTTCATAATAGTCTCTTGCCATTTGTTACCAACCCTTCTTTAGTCTTTTTTATCTTCGTCTACTACAGTGTAATCGGCATCCACTACATTATCATCTGCTTTTGTACCTTCAGTACCCTGTTGACCCGCTGCCTGTTGTGCTGCTTGTGCTTGTTCATACATCTTAGTAGATAATTCATATAATGGTTTTGTTAAGGATTCACTATCAGCTTTAATTTTTTCTACATCACCAGTAGCAATTGTTTCTTTTAATTTATCTTTTGCCGTTTTAACTTGTTCGATGAGAGTAGTATCGCCTTTTCCTTCAAATTCTTTAATAGCTTTTTCAGCTTGGAACACTAAGCTTTCTGCATTATTTTTAACTTCTACTTCTTCTTTTTTTGCTTTATCAGCTGCTGCATTCGCTTCTGCATCTTTCACCATGCGGTCAATTTCTTCTTGTTTTAAACCGCCAGAAGAAGTAATTGTAATCTTCTGTTCTTTACCTGTACCAAGATCTTTAGCTTTTACATGTACGATACCGTTAGCATCGATGTCAAAAGTAACTTCAATTTTTGGTACGCCACGTGGAGCGGCAGGAATATCACCTAGTTCGAAACGACCAAGTGTTTTATTATCTGCTGCCATTTCACGTTCACCCTGTAATACATGGATGTCTACAGAAGGTTGGTTGTCAGCCGCAGTAGAGAATACTTGGCTTTTAGAAGTTGGAATTGTTGTATTACGTTCAATAATGCGCGTGAATACACCACCCAATGTTTCAATACCAAGAGATAATGGCGTTACATCAAGTAATAAGACATCTTTTACTTCACCAACTAATACACCACCTTGAATAGCCGCACCAACAGCTACACATTCATCAGGGTTTACATTTTTAGAAGGTTCTTGGTTCATTACTTTTTTAATTGCTTCCTGAACGGCAGGAATACGGCTAGAACCACCAACTAATAATACTTTATCAATGTCACTAGCAGATAATCCAGCGTCCGCTAACGCTTTACGTGTAGGTTCAATAGTTGCCTCTACAAGATCAGCGGTTAATTCATCAAATTTAGCACGTGTTAACGTTAAATCTAAATGTTTAGGACCCGTTGCGTCTGCTGTAATGAATGGTAAATTTATAGGTGTACTAGTTGTACCAGAAAGTTCAATTTTTGCCTTTTCAGCCGCTTCTTTTAAACGTTGATCAGCTTGTTTATCCTGAGAAAGGTCAATCCCCGTATCTTTTTTAAATTCAGCTACAATCCAATCCATAATTTTTTGGTCAAAATCATCACCACCTAGATGGTTATTACCATTTGTTGCTTTTACTTCAAAGACGCCATCACCGAGTTCAAGGATAGACACGTCAAAAGTACCACCACCAAGGTCAAATACGAGTACTTTGCCTTCTTCATCTTTATCTACACCATAAGCAAGAGCGGCTGCTGTTGGTTCATTAATAATGCGAAGAACATCAAGACCTGCAATAGCACCAGCATCTTTAGTGGCCTGACGTTGACTATCTGTAAAGTATGCAGGCACTGTAATAACAGCCTGGGTTACTGTTTCACCAAGATAAGCTTCTGCATCTGCTTTTAATTTCTGAAGCACCATAGCAGAAATTTCTTGCGGTGTATATTCTTTATCATCAACTTTAACTTTATAATCACTGCCCATATGACGTTTAATAGAAGCGATTGTTTTATCAGGGTTGGATACTGCTTGCCGTTTTGCTAATTGACCTACTAAACGATTACCATCTTTTGCAAAGCCAACTACTGATGGCGTCGTACGTGCACCTTCCTGATTTGTAATAACAACGGGTTCGCCGCCTTCCATTACAGCCACACAAGAGTTTGTTGTACCTAAATCAATACCAATTACTTTTGCCATTTTAAATTCCTCCTAGAGATTTATCTCATTTCATTTATATTTTAGTTTATTGGTGCTATTAGACTATCACTAATAGCACACAAATTAATTAGCTACGACTTTTACCATTGCTGGACGAACTGTATGTCCATTTAACGTATAACCAGTCTGTAATACCTCCGATATAAGATCATCTTCCATATCAGGGTTTGGTTCGCGCATCACTGCTTGATGTAAGTTTGGATCAAAGGATTTTCCTACAGCTTCAATAGCTTTTAATCCATGTTTTTCAAGCATAGATACAAGACCTTGTTGTATCATACTAAGACCTTCGTAAAACACTTTAGTTTCTTCTGTAACAGGTCCATTCATAGCCCTTTCAAAATTATCTAATATGGGCAAGAAATCCGCCAATAAATCAGATTTAATGAATGTTGCTAATTGTGTCTTTTCCTTCTCTGTACGACGACGGAAATTATCAAAATCAGCTTGTAAACGTTTGTATTTATTATCAAACTCTGTTATAAGAGCCTTGGCATCTAACGAAGCCTCTGTTTCAAGAGTTCCTGTTTCTTCTGCGGGGTTGGCATTTGGGCAAGCTTCTTCTACCTCTACTTCCGCTTCCAATTTTTCCTCTGTTGTTACTTCCGGCTCTAAAACGCTATCTACTAAATCATCAAGTTTTGCTTGCGACATACGCTCGGAGTTTTTCATTTCTTCAGTTGTCATTGTTTTATCACCTCATTACTTCTTATTTTTCTTTGCGACCATTTCCATAAATTGTTGCATATAGTTCAACATACCGATAACACGGCTATATTCCATACGAGTAGGACCCAACACAGCCAATGTACCAATACGGTCCATATCTGTTGAAAAATCAGCCTGTATTAAGCTCATATCGCGCATGATATGATTTTCGTTTTCTACACCAATTTTAATTTTAATTGGTTTCTTTTCATCATCTTTTGACAATATAGTATCCAACTGTTCTTGTTCTTCTAATAAAGAAAGTATAGGTTGGACTTTTTCAACAGTTTTAAATTCTGGTTGTGCTAATAATTCCGTTGTTCCTACAGAATAAAATAATTTTCGTTTTGAAATTGCTCTATGCAAAGTTTCAGCTAGAATTACTAATACACGTTTAGATCCTTCAATCTGACCAACGATAGTAATCAGGCTATCAAATTCCAAGTCTTTTAAAAGTGTATCTTGTAAAGCATTACTAAACTTGATAGTTGCCTCGGCTAACACCTCTGGTTTTATAGGATCACCAAAGTAAATCGGCTCATTATCCAAAGCACCGGTATCTGTTATGACAACCATAACAGCTTTAAGATCATCTAGCGGTAATACATGTATATATTTTAATATAGACGTATCATGAGCAGGAGCCAAAAATAAACTCATATTATGGCTAATTTGTGAAATTAACTTAGCTACATTTAAGAAAAAATCACCATAATTTCCCGGATCTTTGTTCCACAATTCATTAATCTTTGCAATATCTGTTGCTGCAAGATTTTGTGTTTGCGGCATCGTATCTACATAATAACGATACCCTTTTGCAGAGGGTATGCGCCCAGATGAAGTATGCGGTTGTTCCAAGAAGCCTAATTGTTCAAGATCATACATTTCATTTCGTACGGTTGCTGGACTGATTCCTAGTGCATAATTCCTCGCTATAGTACGTGAACCAACTGGTTCTGCTGACTTTATATAATCCTGAATGATAGCTTGCAAGATGCGTTGTTTTCTTTTATCCATAATGGCACCTCGTTTATTAGCACTCACCATAATTGAGTGCTAATCACATATATAATATTAACACAGAAGAATAAAAAGTCAAGAATATTTAACAAGAAAAAATCAATAAACATCTAATTAGTCAAAAAATCAAATTTTATATAAAAAAGAAAAATAGACCTAATGATGAAGTCAATTTTCATCATTAAGTCTATTTAATTAAAAGATATTTTGTTTATCCTAAAGTCTTCTCTTAAATATCGGCCTGAGGATTATCATACACGTCTTTATCAAATGTACCAAGCAAATGATCTACAAAAATAGCATTTGTCATAGAACCACTCACATTTAACATTGTACGCCCCATATCGATAATAGGGTCAATTGCTAAAACGGGAGAAATAGAACTGAAATAAGCACCTAAACCTGTACCGGATAAAGATACAGAAGCAGCCATCGTAGCAGTACCAGGAACGCCTGCAATACCAATGGAACCAATAGCAATAACAACTACGCTAATAACATATAAGCTAATATCTAATGGTATACCAGACACATTAGCAATATATACAATACATAATGCAGGGAAAATTCCTGCACAACCTTGCATACCTGCAGTTGTACCAAAACTTGCTACTGCGTTTGCGGTAGTTGAATTAACACCCATTTTTTGGGTTAATGTATCAACAGTAAGTGGCAAAACACCCATACTAGAGCGTGATGTAAAAGCTAATAGCAATGGTGCTTTAGCTTTTTTAAAATACATAACAGGATTTATTCCAGCTATTGTTAATAAAATGGCTTGAGCAATTAGCATAATCACAACGCCCACATAAATAAGGACAACAAATAATCCCATATCAAGAACAGCCCCCATGCCCTTTTGAGCTAATGTGCTAGCTAATAGCGCTAAGACACCATATGGCATTAACCCAATAATGAAATCTGCCATCCAATTAACAATAACTTGTAGTTCACCAAATAAACTATGCAATGTTGGTAGTGCGTTCGTATTAGACTGTTTAACCATCCTAGCTACCACAGCAAAGACAACGGCAAAAATAACAACACCTATAACATTGGTATTTGCCATTGCAAGTATTGGATTATTTGGAATTAACTGACGGAATGTATCAACGATTGGTTTAACTTCTCGCATTTTAGACGCACCATCAATCATTGAAAAACCTTGACCTAATCCTGTCACCGTACCCAGTATTAAACCTACTACAGCTGCAATGGCTACCATTACTAATGGTACTACTACAGTATGTCTAGCTAATTTCCTCAAATTAGCCGTCTTATCCATATTTAAAATAACATTCACCACTGAAACAAATACAATAGGAATGATTAACATACGGATTAAATCGATAAAACCTCCACCAATTAAAGAAAACCATTTTGTTGATTCTTTAATAAAATCTATTTTCATAGGATCATCAGGGAATCCAGCTAGAATTTGTATAGCAAAACCAAAGACGGCACCTAAAATAGTAGCAATAATAACGGTTTTACCAAAATCATATTGTTTCCGCTGCAAAAAATATAAGAAAACTAACAATCCTATAAAAATGATTAGAATTCCTATGGTTATAGGATCACTAATCATTAAAAACTCTTTAAAAAAAGGTATGTTCATAATAACGCTCCTCTGCACTCTTAACTACGTAGATTTATTCCTATCTTTCCAATAGGTTTTAATCGCTATATAAATTTACCGCATAATATGACTACTGTCAACAGCTTTTTCAAGATTATTATCATCGTAGAGACATTACGCTTACATCGTAAGATAAAATAATGGATCGTAACTGTGTCAGATCTTCAACTCTAGAAGGGTCATACACATAAATCAGACGATACACATTTTCATCATGCATTGTTAACAGATACATATAGCGATCTGTACTATTCGTTTTACCTTCAATAAGTAACGCCGGTATTCTATAACGATGTACAAACTGTGCCAAATCAATAGTACTTCCTGTTTTCAAAATATCGCTCATTTCAACAGCCGCAATTTGGCGCAAAGTAGTCTTATCATCAAATGGTGTTACTGGGTAGTTTTTTAAAGGACGTTTCGTCACGCGGGCCAAACTGTAAGGCCCCACATATAAACGAGTATCTTTCGTTGATGCACGCTCTTCCTTCTTTAGCCCCTTTGGAATATGAAAGCTTACAGCACCTACACGTGCTTTTTCTGCATATAGACCTAATGTAACACCATTAAACCCTACATAACCTAAATCATCTGTGGATTTAATGTTCTGAAAAAATACATCTAAACGCTTTGGAGACAAATCTAGGTTTGCCGCCCCTACTTGTCCGTACAAACTAATAGATAAAAATAAAGCCCCCAAGGCAATACTTGTTAATTTTTTCATTCTATCCCCCTTCACAAATTTAATTTTTATTCACCTCAATAACAAAAAAATAACATACTTATAGCTTACTCTATAAATTGTGCAAATACGTAATTACCATGTTTTGCACCACTTTCAGTCAATCGATAGGTATTTAGAATACTATCATATTCCAATAATTTCTTGGACAGTAACCTTTTTACAACAATATCATAACAGTCATCAAAAGATTTATCAAAGCGTTCATTAAATTGGCTGACATTAATCCCCCATTTAGTCCGCAACGCTAAATAACAATAATCTTCTCGGTTTCGCTGTAAATCAATAACCTCACTATTAACTACTGGTAACTCATTGTTAGCCAATCGGTTTATGTAAGGAACCACATAGGAGTTATTTTCCGATCTAACACCATTATAAAATGAATGCGCTCCCACACCAAATCCTAAATAATCCACATAATGCCAATACTTTAAATTATGGGAGCTATATTGTTCAGCCTTAGCAAAATTAGAAATTTCATATCGTTCAAAACCAAGGTCTTGGATGCGATAAATCATATAATCATACATAGCTTCCACTTCCTCTTCACTTGGTAAGTCTAACTTGCCTTCTCGTACTAATTTTTCTAAATAGGTCCCCTTTTCTAGCTGCAAGCCATAAATAGAAATATGTTGAATTGGCAAAGTAGCTACGATATCTAAATTCTGCTTTAAATCAGAAAAATTCTGATTTGGTAGCGCATAGATTAAATCAACGCTAATATTTCGAAATCCTGCCTCAGTAGCATTGTAAATTGCTTCTAAAGCCTCTTCTTTCGTGTGCCCTCGATGCAGTAGTTTTAATAAATCTTCATCAAAAGTTTGTACACCAAAACTAATTCGATTATATCCTAATATATGTAACCCACATAAGTACTCGAAAGAAATTTCGCCCGGATTGGCTTCAATAGTCATTTCCACATTGGATATATCGAAATATTGTTTTAATTTGTTAACAATACGGGTTAATTGATCGATAGATAACTGTGTTGGCGTTCCCCCACCAAAATATACACTACTAACGGAATATATAGCCGTACATTCTGGATGCGCTTTAACCCATAAATCAATTTCTTTACATATGGCTACGGTATAGTCTTCATAGTAATCTTGTAAACCTTGATAAGAAGCAAAATCACAATAGGAACATTTTAATTTGCAAAAGGGGATATGAAGATAAATCCCCATATCCCTTTTAATTGTTATATCACTCATTTAATCTTCAACTTTTAGGATAGCCATAAACGCTTCTTGCGGAATTTCAACACTACCAACCGCTTTCATGCGTTTTTTCCCTTCCTTTTGTTTTTCCAATAACTTACGTTTACGTGAAATATCGCCGCCATAACATTTAGCCAATACGTCTTTACGCCAAGCTTTAACCGTTTCGCGGGCCACAATTTTATTTCCTACAGCAGCCTGAATAGGAATTTCAAAGTTTTGACGTGGAATCAATTCTTTTAATTTTTCAGCTAAAGCCCTGCCACGTTGTGCGGCGCGATCCTTATGAACAATGATGCTTAATGCATCTACTGGATCTCCATTTAACAAAATATCCATCTTTACCATTGGAGATGTTTCATAGTCTAGTAATTCATAGTCTAAAGAAGCATAACCCTTTGTAGCGGATTTTAATTTATCAAAATAATCGTAAATAATTTCACCTAATGGTAAATGATAAATAATGGATACACGCGTTTCATCCAAATATTCCATATGTTGATATTCGCCGCGTTTTTCCTGTGAAAGTTCCATAATAGCACCTACGTAATCTTTAGGTACAATTGTTGTGGCTTTTACATACGGTTCTTGAATATAGTCAATTTCTGTAGGTGGTGGTAATTTTGCTGGATTGTCCACCATCAACATTTCACCATTTGTCTTAAAGACTTTATAATTTACACTTGGTGCCGTTGTAATAAGCGTTAAGTTATATTCTCGTTCAAGGCGTTCTTGGATAACATCCATGTGAAGAAGACCTAAGAAGCCGCAGCGAAAACCAAACCCCAGTGCCAAAGAAGTTTCAGCTTCATATTCTAAAGCAGCATCATTAAGATTTAGCTTTTCTAAAGCGTCGCGTAAATTTTCATAATCTTTACTATCTGTAGGATATAATCCGCAATACACCATAGATACAGCTTTACGATAGCCTGGTAACGGTGAATTAGCTGGATTATTAGCCAACGTAACTGTATCGCCTACGTGGCAATCACGCACATTTTTCATACTTGCTGCAATACACCCTACAGACCCACAAGGTAATTCATTAACGGGGTGTAAATGCGGTGTAAACACACTGAGTTCCGTCACTTCAAAATCTTTATTATCATGCATCATGCGGATAGTATCTTTGATTTTGATAGCACCTTCTTTTACGCGCACATAAGCGATAGCCCCTTTATATGAATCAAAGCGTGAATCAAAGATTAATGCTTTTGTGGGTTCATTTGTTTTATCTGGTGGCGCCGGAATTTTTTCGACAATCGCTTCCAAAATATCAGGAATACCAATGCCAGATTTTGCTGAACAAAGCACAGCATCGGAAGCATCTAATCCGATAATATCTTCAATTTCTTTTTTTACACGTTCAGGATCTGCACTTGGCAAATCAATTTTATTAATAACCGGAATAATTTCAAGGTCATGTTCCAATGCTAAATAAACGTTGGCCAATGTTTGTGCTTCTACACCTTGCGCAGCATCAACGACTAATAACGCACCTTCACAAGCCGCTAAAGAGCGAGACACCTCATAACTAAAGTCAACATGACCAGGTGTGTCGATCAAATTTAACAAATATTGCTCACCATCGTTTGCTGTATAAGATAAACGTACTGATTGTGCTTTAATCGTGATACCCCGTTCCCGTTCTAAATCCATCGAATCTAGGACTTGTGCTTCCATCTCACGTTTTTGTAATGCACCAGTATGTTCAATTAAGCGATCAGCAATTGTTGATTTACCATGATCAATATGGGCAATAATACAAAAATTGCGAATATGTTTTGTTGACATAAGGTTCCCTTCTATAACGAATCAATTATATATTTTAACAAACGCTTTCAATAACGCCACCACCTAATAGTTGTGTACCTTCATAAAAGACAACAGATTGGCCTGGTGTAATCGCACGTTGTGGCTCATCAAAGACAACTTCCATCGTCTCATCATCTAAAATAGTTGCTGTGCACGGAGATGGATTAGCGGCATAGCGGATTTTCCCTTCCGCTTTTAAGACTTTAGGAATCGTTCCACTCAAAAAATTATAATGCTTACAAATCATTTTTGTAGTAAATAAACTTTCATTAGGTCCTACAATAACTGTATTATTTTTACCGTCTAATTTCACAACATATAAAGGATATTCATATGCAATGCCAAGACCTTTACGTTGTCCAATTGTGTAATTATACAACCCCGTGTGTTTACCAAGTACATCTCCATTTTCATGAATAATAAGACCTGGCTTAGCTGGTGTTTTAAGTTCCTTGGAAATAAAGCCCTGATAGTTTCGATTTGGCAGGAAACAAATATCTTCACTATCTGGTTTATTAGCTACTGGCAAATCACAAGCATTTGCTTGTTCCCGTGTAAGCGTTTTATTTTGCGCCCCCAAAGGAAACATCAAATGACTAAGAATATGCTGATTTAACGTATAAAGTACATAACTTTGGTCCTTTGTTGGATCCACCCCTTTATGCAATTCATATAAACCGCTTTTCTCATTATATATAACCTGTGCATAATGACCAGTGACCATGTGAGTAGCCCCCAGTTCTAACGCTTTTTCCAGCATTAAATCAAACTTTATATTCTTATTACAGAATACACAAGGGTTTGGTGTACGGCCTGCTGCATATTCAGACACAAAATAATCTACTACATTATCATAGAAAATATCACGTGCATAAATAACATGATGTTCAATACCTAAAAAGTCGCACATCTTTTTTGCATCTGTTACCGCCAACGGAATCTCGTCTGGTTCCGTATCTTGAATCCATAAGCTCAGGGTAATACCAAATACCTTATATCCTTTTTTTAATAATTGTGCTGCTGTGAGCGAACTATCTACGCCACCACTCATAGCAACGGCCACCACTTTGTCCATGTTTACTCCTTCTGTTAGATAAACCTACTCTATTTGTAGTAGAATCCTAACAAAAAAACTGATACATCAATACAGAGTGAAAGTCTGAATATGTATACTACAATAAAAAATATATGATCTAAAATACATACAAATGTATTTAGGAACATAACCATTTGATTATGCATTTTTATATTATATCAATAACAATCGATATTTAAAACTAAAATTTGAATAAATTATCCCTACTAATACGTAGGAAAATTAAATTTCTCCACGACATTTTAGAATTTCTTCTGCCGCACCTAATATACCCAACATAGAATGTTCAAAAACAAGACCGCCTTGCATAAAAATAGTATATGGTGGACGTATCGGACCGTCTGCACTTAATTCAATAGAGGAACCTTGCACAAAGGTGCCGCCTGCCATAATAATTTTATCGGCATAACCTGGCATGTTTCCTGGAATTGGTTTTACATGTGCATCTACTGGAGAATAGGATTGCATGCCACGGCAAAACTGTTCCATCTCTTCACCATTTTTAAGGTTTATGGCTTGGATTAGATCAAAACGTTCCGCATCGACATGGGGGAAAACGTCATAGCCTAACAATTTACCTACCGCAGCCGTATAAACTGCGCCTTTTAATGCTTGCAGCACAACGTGAGGGGCTAAAAATAACCCTTGGAAAAATAAACGATATCCTGGGGCATAAGATCCCATATGATCACCTAATCCTGGCGCTGTTAACTGATACGATACCGTTTCCACTAAATCAGCACGCCCCGCCACATAACCACCAGTCGGCGCAATCCCACCGCCGGCATTTTTAATCAAAGAGCCTGCCATAATATCAGCACCCACTTCAAGCGGTTCACGCGTTTCTGTAAATTCGCCATAACAATTATCTACGAAGCAAATTGTTTTAGGATTTACCTCTTTTACAGCCTTTACAATACAAGCAATGTCATTAACTGAAAGTGGTTCCCTTGTGCTATAGCCACGAGAACGTTGAATACATACAACACGCGTATTTGCTGTAATTACCGCTTTAATACCTTCTAAGTCATAGGTATTATTTTTTAATGGTACCTCTTTATAAATAAACCCCCGAGAAACTAAAGAGGATTCTACTTCACGAGTGGCACCAATAACAGATTGCATCGTATCATATGGTGCACCTACAGCGTAGACAAACTCTTTACCATTTTCTCCACTCCCCATTAATGCAATCAAGGTAGTTGCTAATGCATGTGTGCCAGATACAAAATGAGCACGTACTATTGCTTTTTCTGCTTTAAATACATAAGCGAATACTTCGTCTAACTTCTCACGACCACTGTCATTATAACCATATCCAGAAGTACCATTAAAATGATAATCAGATAACTGGCATTCTTTAAAGGCTTCTAAAACCTTTTTCGTATTAAATAATGAAATGGATTCAAATTTACTAAATTGCGGAGTTGCTAACGCTAAAGCTTGTACTTCAATTTCTGCTAATGTCATATGTACCTTCAATCTAAAAATCTAAAAACTAAAATTGCAAATAAGTCATGGCTTTATCAAAAATCATCTCTTCAGTCATCTGTGAATCAATGGTTATCCATTGAATATATGGCATCCGTTTATACCATGTAATTTGGCGTTTCGCAAAATGTCGCGTATTCTGCTTAATTAATTCAATCGCCCTATCTCTAGTAATTTCGCCATGTAGATAACTGACAACTTCTTTATATCCAATCCCTTTAAAAGCTTGGCAATTTGGTGAAATGCCTTCAGCTAAAAGTTGTTCAACTTCTTCAAATAACCCTTTTTCCACCATGATATCAACGCGTAAATTAATGCGTTTATATAACACGTCTCGATCTCGTTGAAGCCCTATAACAGAGCCATCATAGACAAGACCTGCTTTATTCTGTGACTGCAATGTTTTACCATCACCAGCCTTTAATAATTCAATAGTTCGATACAAACGATGTTTATCTGTAAATGGAATCTCTACACCTAACGGTTTCGCTAACGTTTTCGCATAGGTTAGTAATCCCTCTATTCCATTTTTGTTATAAATATCATCTAACTGGGCGCGTAAGTCTGTATCTCTCTTTACTTCAGATAACTGATACCCCTCTAATAAAGCCTGTACATATAGACCAGTACCACCAGACAAAAGAGGCAGCTTTCCTACTTCATTTAACTTTGAAATAATCGTTTCACATTGCCTTTTAAATAATGCTACACTATAACTATCTTCAGGCTTTAATATATCAATAAGATGATGTTTTACTGTGGATAATTCTTCTGGAGAAGGTTTTGCCGTTCCAATATTTAGTTTTTTATATATTTGATAAGCATCGCCGGAAATAATCTCCGTACCAAAGTGCTTTGCCAATTGCAAAGTTAAATCCGTCTTTCCTACTGCCGTAGGTCCTACAATTGTGATTAGCTTATCACGTTTACCCTGTATTTTAGTATCCATAGTATCCTACTTATCATAAATACCATAAACAATACGACTATATTTACCACCCTCAAAACGAGTTGGTTTATACGTTTTAAAGAACTTACTAAATGTTCGCTCTTTAACGATAACTTTTCGCTTTGCCACACGTAGTGACTCTTCCAGAATCTCTTTTGTCAATGTCGTTTCTATTAAATGTCCACGTAACGCTAAAAATTGCGGACTTTCTACAACGGGAACTTCAAACATAGGATCAAAATAAATAACATCAAAGCTATCCGTTTTTGCCCGCTTCAAAAAGTCTTCATATCGAATATTCAGCAATTGAATAGATCGTAATGCCGCTGTTACAGCAGCATCTGTATGTATAAAATGACGAAGACCATGATTAGTAATATAGGCTAATGTTTTGCTACCTTCTAAGGCTATTATGTGTTCACATTCAGGATGTGTATAAGAAACAATGAGCGTATCGCTACAAAGCCCTGCAGTACAATCCAAAAAAGAATGCAATGGTTCCTCGCCAATAGCAACGGCTAGATGATCAAGTGTGCCACGTTTTATAGCTAATAAGCGCAATTGGGCCATCGATAAATGAAAACTATGGGAGAAATCCTTTCCGGTATATAGACTAGGTCCCGCTTTTTTTAGGATAATCGATTCCTTAGCATTATACTGTGTCAATAAACGTTCCAAAGGCACCTTTTTCCGTTCCACATAAGGCAGTTCTAATAGTTCACTAACACGATGTGCTTCTTGAAGTATTTCTTCATTTACATTTTGCGCGGTACTAACAATCGTATGATTACTGTAATACAACGTATCCCCTCATTTTGATATTACTGCAAATTAATATTTTCTCTTATTGGTTTAACTCCAATTGCCCTTAACTACGGTTAAATAATTTTCCCAGTTCCTCTGGTGTAAATTTAATAATAGTAGGTCTACCATGGGGACAAACAAAAGGCTTATCTGTATGAAATAAATCTTCAATAAGTACGGAAATCTGGTACATATTAAGATTATGGCCTGCTTTGATGGCACCGCGACAAGAGGCATACGCTAATACTTCGTGGCGCAATTGTGCTTTTGTGGGACTTTGTTCATCATGTAAATAAGAGAAAATAAAACGCAATACGTCTGCTGCCTTACTTTCAAGTATATCTACAGGTAGACCCTCAATTTTAATTTGTTTGGGACCACCTAGGGTAACGGCAAAACCAAGATCAAGTAATGTAGATTCTTGTTCTTCTACTAGAATCATTTCATCTTCACTGGCATTTACATAAATAGGCACTAGCAGTTCTTGCATAGGAATAGCTTCGGCAGATTTGCATAACTTATCATAACGCACGCGCTCATGAGCCGCATGTTGATCAATGATATATAAATCATCCCCTTTTTTAGCCAAAATGTAGCAAGAGGCCACTTGCCCCATTGGTAATAAACCAGAAGTCTGAATATGACGTTGTGCTGGTTCATGAAGTTGTAAATCTACCTCTGCAGATTCTTCTGAATTAGCTCCAAAATTAGATTGCATCCGTACAATTTCTTCGTGGAATCGCTTCTTATCTTCTTGCGTATAGCTACGAGGCACAATAATAGGTGATTCCATATTTCCAGAGGCTATAAAAGAATCTTGTTCGTAAGTAACACGTTTTGGCGCTTCATAGCCCTTTTCGCGTAAATTACGCACAAAATCTTCGGTTCGTTCTCGCACCACTTCGTATCCTGCACTGCGATTCCCAAATACCTTATCTACCCGAACAGTAGTTGCTAATTCATCAGCAACCGTATTCATATTATCCGCAATACCTACGGCATTAACACCTGTACCAGTGGCATTATTTTCTAAGGCGCTTAACACAGCATGATACACAGCCTTATAGATAGGTTTATCATCGGAAAACTTGACTTCACTTTTTCGGGGATGCACATTAATATCCACTGATTCTGAGGGAACCACCATATTCAAAATAACCAACGGGAATCCCCCCTTTGGTAAAAGTGCATGGTATGCATTATCAATGGCTTTCGTAACAGCTTTATCAGAAACGACACGATTATTTACAATAAGAGTTTGCCAAATACGACTACTCTTCAAAATAGTTGGTTTACTTACCACGCCTTGAATATAAATCCCCTCCGATTCATATTCAATGGGAAAAATATCTTCCGTTACTTTATACCCATACAAAGCAGCTACCGTATCAACAATACTATCATTACCAGGCGTAACGATAGAAATCTTATCATCACTCACAAGTTTAAAAGCAATTTGCGGATTACTTAAAGCCAATTTACCAATAATATCTTGGATTTTTGAACCTTCTGTACGTGATGTTTTTAGAAATTTACGGCGTGCAGGTGTGTTATAAAACAAATCTTTAACTTCTATAGTGGTCCCTGGTTTGGCGCCATAAGGCATACAGTCTTCAAATATACCGCCATTAATCGTTATTTTGGTTCCCAATTCATCACTTTCAAGACGAGTGATGAGTGTGAAATGAGATACAGCAGCAATACTAGCCAATGCTTCGCCACGGAATCCTAGAGAAGAAATATCAAATAAATCTTCTACTTGTTTAATTTTGCTTGTCGCATGACGCAAAACAGCTAGACGAGCATCTTCTTCCGACATGCCAGATCCATTATCACTAATGCGCATATAATTTGTACCACCTTCGCCAATTTCAATCTCAATCGAAGTGGCACCAGCATCAATAGAGTTTTCTACTAATTCTTTTACGACAGAAGCTGGTCGTTCTACGACTTCGCCAGCAGCAATTTTATTAATGGTCGTTTCATCCAGTACATGAATTTTAGCCATTATTTGCCACCTCCTCGCTTCGCGTCTTCTTGTAACTTATATAGCGTATTCATCGCCTCAATTGGTGTCATGCTCATTACATCGAGCCTAATTAAATCATCAATAACGGAGTTACTAAATAAATCGAGCCCAGTAAAACTATTTGCTTCATGAACCTTCGCATCGGCTACAGCACTCATGTTAGTAGTTAACGCTGTACTTTCATTCCCTACTATTTCACCATTTATATTGATGTTCGTACCGCCTACATCTAGGGCAGCCGCTTGTTTCTCGAGGCCATTAAGAATAAGTTCAGCCCGTTTTAAAACCGTATTTGGTAAACCCGCAAGACGGGCTACATGAATACCATAGCTTCTATCGGCTCCACCACGTATAATACGGCGTAAAAAAGCTACATCTTTTCCCTTTTCTTTCACTGCGACTGTATAGTTTTTTAGTTTCTTATACGTATCTTCTAAGGGGATTAACTCATGATAATGTGTAGCAAATAAGGTTTTGGCACGAATATGCTTACAAATATATTCCACTACTGCTTGAGCAATACTTAACCCATCAAAGGTGCTTGTCCCACGACCAATTTCATCTAATACGATTAAACTGTTACTAGTCGCATTTTCTAAAATATAGGCCACTTCTTTCATTTCTACCATGAATGTACTTTGACCAGTAGAAATATCATCACTAGCACCTACACGTGTAAAAATACGGTCTACTGGACTAATGGAGGCTTCGCGAGCCGGTATAAAAGAGCCTAATTGTGCCATAATCATTAAAATAGCAACCTGGCGCATATAGGTAGACTTACCCGCCATATTAGGACCGGTAATAAGAAGAAATTCCTCTTCATTATGATTTAATATCGTATCATTAGGCACAAAAATTTCTCGTTTGAGGAATTTCTCAATAACTGGATGACGACCATCTTTTATAATAATATGACCATTATTAGTAATGGTTGGACATACATATTGTTCTTCATAAGCGACCACAGCAAGACCTACCAGTACATCTAGTTTGGCAAGTGCCCTCGCTGTTTCTTGAATAGGTTTAATATTTTGCTTAATTTCTTCACGCAATTCTTGATAAAGGCGTTGTTCCAACGCTATAATCTTTTCTTTGGCACTTAAAATTTTAATTTCAAATTCCTTAAGCTCAGGCGTAATATAACGTTCTGCATTTGTTAAGGTTTGCTTGCGAATGAAGTAATCTGGAACCGCTTCTGTATTGGCATGAGTTACCTCAAAGTAATAACCAAATACTTTATTGTAACCTGTTTTTAATTTAAGACCAGTCTTGGTTTTTACATCTTCTTCCATTCGTTGAAGCCATTCTTGGCTATTAGTGGCAAGAGAACGCAACTCATCTAATTCTTCATTATATCCATCCCGAATAACCTTACCTTCACGTAAGGTCAATGCCGGCTGTTCTGCAATAGCGCGAGAAATTAAAGCATACATATCCTCATGTAAATGTACATGTGCGGTAATATCTTGTAAGGCATTACTAGTTAACGTTGCTAGCACTTCTTTTAAACTAGGAAGAATCCGCAAGGATTCGCGTAAGGATGTAAAATCTCGTGGCGATACAGAACCCGTTTCAATACGACTAATAATGCGTTCAAAGTCAAAAATGGATTCTAGTAAGGCGCGAATTTTTCCCTGTTTTACTGTATCATTAACAAGTTCTCCAATTGCATTCTGGCGTCTTACAATTTGACCAACATCGGTTAATGGGCTTTCAAGCCATTGTTTTAGCAAACGACTACCCATCGGTGTTAAGGTACGATCCAAAACGTATAGCAATGTACCCTTTGCACCATTATCACGTAAATTATGTGTTACTTCTAAGTGACGAAGTGCCGATGTATCTAAAATCATGCGATTGCCCACACTTAACTGATGCACATAGTTAAGATGTGATAAATCTGCTTTTAACACAGATTCTAAATAGCTTAGTAAATATCCTAGTGCTACATAAACACTATCATTAGCCAAAGTAAGTTCATCAAAATGAGATTTTGCTTTTTCCTCTAATGTGCTTTGTATGTTATTACTAAAAGCCAAATCAGATACATCATAGTTAGAATACACTACATTATCAAAGTGATTGTCGATAAAATCTTTCACACTTTCAGGCAAAACCGTCTGTCCAGCAATAACAATTTCACTAGGACGATACATAGCTAAGGCATCAAAAATAACTGTTGTATTATCATCAGCATCAACAGTGGACCAAATTATTTCACCAGTAGATACATCAGAAAAGAGAACTACAAACACATTTTCAGACTTATAAAATACACCAAGAAAATTATTTTCCTTTGCATCATTACCATTTTCAGACAATACTGTACCAGGCGTAATAACACGAATAACATCGCGCTTTACAATCCCTTTAACGGCCTTTGGATCTTCCATCTGTTCACAGATAGCCACTTTATAGCCCTTTTTGACAAGCTTCATAATATAATTATCGGCTGCATGAAAAGGAACCCCACACATAGGGGCTTTGTCAGTTTCACCAGCGGCTCGACCAGTTAAAGTTATATTTAATTCACGAGATGCAATAAGCGCATCATCATAAAAAAGTTCGTAAAAGTCACCTAAACGAAAGAACAGTAATTCTTCTTTGTATCTTTCTTTTATGGAAAAATACTGCTCCATCATAGGGGTTTGTTTTTTTGCCATGTTATTCTCCTAAACTAAAATAGATTAACACCTTTGCAACTATATATTATAGCATTTTTCAGTAATTCTAATCAAAAAAGCTAGGGATCAAAATTGATACCTAGCTTTTACTTAAAAATGTAGTAGAAAATAGAACTTATATTAAAGAAATATGTACGTATACTATTAATCAAACATAGTCGCCAGTACGTCATCCGTTACGATAGAGCCCACAGTAAAGGAGCCAAAAATACCAAAACGTGCACTTACTTCATCAAAACGCATTTCATATACGATTTTTTTGAATTTGATGATATCATCACACATTAAGGTAACACCCCATTCCCAATCGTCTAAACCACAAGCCCCTGTTGTAAATTCTGCAAGTTCTGGTTCATAAGTACGACCAATGGCTCCATGGGAACGCATAAGTCTAGCACGTTCATCTCTAGAGGTCATATACCAATTATTATGTTCCTCTCGTTTCTTTTTCATCGGATAAAAACACATATATTGTTTGCGAGGAATTTTAGGATATAACTTAGAAACAATGCGTGGATCTTCACGATCAAGATTTCTATAATTGCTAGCTTCAATAACCGACACAAAGGAATCGCCTTTTTCAAAGACACTGAAAATAGCCAATTTTTTTAATGCCGTTTCAACCTTATTAAGATCTTCCAATGTAGGTTCTAAGAACCAAAACATCAAATCGCCTTTTTGACCTGTTACATTATAAATAGCATAACCGCTTTGGTCTGCTTGATATCGCTCTTCTAATGCGGCAATGAAGGCTTTAAATTCATCCAAAGCTCTATCTTTTTCTTCTGCTGTAAACGTTTGCCACTTCTGATAATTAATACCATACACCGTATGTAAACTAAACCAACCTTCAAACGTTTCTACTACACCACTGGAAGAAACTACATTATTTCCAGGATGTCCCTGTAAAGTTGTGGAATGACCATGCATTTTATGTTCTGACATGAAATAACCTTCTTTCGAGTATATAAATTATTAGATTTTCTAGTATATAAATTATTGGATTAACAAGATTTATTAATAACATAGTCTAATTATACTAAGTTATTTTTTTTGATATAGTTTTTGCTTGCTTCACACCATCTGGCATGCCTACACCATCAAACGGAGTTCCAATGGCATATAAATTGGGATAAGTATGAGAAATATGTTCTTGAACTGAATTAACTAGTTCTCTGTGCCCTACAACATACTGGGGCATACTTTTTTTTAGTTGTACCATTTCTGTCCAAATAGGGGCTGCAGTAAAACCTATAATCCGTCTAATTTCTTTAAGTGCTAATTTTTTTAAATCATCTTCTTCAAGGTCATCAATTGAAGTATCGCCCGCTTTTCCTAAAAATACGCGGAGCACCACTTTATCATCTGGTGTCGTAGTTGGCCACTTCTTAGAAATATAGGTACATGCTGTTAGTGGTGTATCCGTCTTTCTCGTAATAACAAACCCTGTACCTTCTAACTCAGCATCAAATTCATCTTTATTGAAAGCCATAATTGCAATGGCACAAGAAGATTGTTGCATTTCAGAAATACGTTTAATTTCTTCATCACCAGGAAACCAATCCTTATAAGAATGCGGGGGCGTAGTAATAACTACTTTATCATATAACTTCTCTGTCATCGAGGAAGTACCTATTTTATAGGTATTTATTTCCTTGTTATACAAAAGTGAATCAACTTTTGCATTCACATGAAATGATACATTTTCAGGCATCTGCGCAACAAGTGATTCAATAACGGAATCAAGACCACCTGTTAATTGGCGAAACATTCCTGAATTCCCCCCTGATTTGCGAGATGGCTGTTTTGTCTTTAAGTACAACATCGCTTTCACCATATTGCCCTGTTGTTTCTCCAACGTATGAAACTCAGGGAAGGTTGCATCTAAACTGAGTTCAAAAATATTTCCCCCATAAATACCTGAAAGCAAAGGCTCGATAAGTTTATCCACCATTTCTTCCCCTAAGTGATAGAGAAAAAAATCACCTATTGATACGTCTCCATCTGGTTTGTATGGAGTCTTAAAAATATCCATTCCAGCCCGTATTTTACCGAACCAAGATAATAACTTCGCCGTAACAAAAGGGATAAATTCCGTAGGAATTCCAATAATGGATCCGCCAGGAATGGGATACATACGACCGCGATCATAAATATAAGCTTGACCTGTTGCATTTGATACGATGGTATCACCTAAACCAAGCTCTTTTATTAAATCTGTCAATTCTGTTTTACGAGCTAAATAAGAATCTGGCCCCACTTCTACAACATAACCATCCATCCGTTTTGTTTTAATTTTCCCACCAAAACGAGAATCCTGTTCAAATACATCAATCTGCCAATCTAGATGCTCTTTACTAATATAATAAGCCGCACTTAAGCCAGTAAGCCCTCCACCAATGACGGCTACGTTAGTTGACATTCGCTCCATCCCTTCCATTTTTATTCATATTTTGTTCAATGCTAATTAATACAGCATCACCCATAGCTTCAATGCAATATGCATCAACATTGGGCATCACTGTTCTAAAATAATAAAATCCTTTTGTTTCACAGGCTTTTTTACATTCTATATCGTTATCATAAAGAATTTCTAAATGATTAGTAATAAAACCAAATGGACAAATAATCACAGCTGTACTTGTAGATGGCATTGTTTTAATAAACGATAGAATATCGGGTCCTAACCACGCCCCATGAGCCCCTTGACTTTGCCAAACTTGATGTACTTGTTTTTGAGGAAGTTTTAAGGATTTTGTTATACCATCTAATAATGCATTCACTTGTTCTACATAGGTGTCTCCAGCATTGATAACACTTAACGGCAAACTATGAGCACTAAATACGTATTGTATCTGTCCCTTTTCAAAACCTGCACTTAGCGCTTTTTTAACTTCTTCTTCAATAGATTTACACCAAAAAGCCATTAAAGAAGGATGTAAATACCAACTTTCTGCGAAAATAACTGCTAAGGAAGTTTCAATAGGTAATATGGAAATATGTTTTAATATCCGTTCTTTATAAGCGCCTAAGGTGGAATCACTCGAGAATGGGGTATTGGCAATAACAATTACTTGTTGAAAGCCTTCTGCAATAATAGTATCCAACACATCTTCTATATAAGGGACTGTAAAGCGATATGCTACAAAGCATTTATCTATAGGATATGTACTTTTAGTATTTACATAATTTAAGAGTGCTTTACTTTGCGCTTCTATAATAGCATTTAAAGGAGACCCACCTATCATGGCATATCGTTGCTTTAAAATAGCAAGTTCCTGTTCTGTAGGGCACTGTCCACGCCGAATATTTGTATAATACGTTTCAATCTCAGTGGGACTTATCGGTGTTCCATATGATACATACAATAGGCATGTCTTATCTAGCCGTTGCTGTTTGTACATAGCTAATTACCTTTTTAATAACATTTGGATCGGTTTCAGGTAATACCCCATGCCCAAGATTAAAGATGTGTTTACCATGAACTTGACCATGAGCTATAATACGATCAATTTCTTTTTTTAAAATATCCCAATCTGTAAATAAGTAAATAGGATCTAAATTACCTTGAATCGCCTTCGTAATTCCCATATGCGCAGCCAATTGCCAGGAACAACGCCAATCAATACCAATAACATCGATAGGTAAGTCTTTCCACAATGGCAATAAATGTGTGGTCCCAACCCCAAACATCGTCACAGGGATATGTGGGTATTTCGCTTTTATTGCTTGCACCATACGTTTCATATGAGGGAAAATTTGTTTTAAGTATTCCCCTGTACCAACAATGCCAATCCAAGAATCAAAAATCTGAATCGCATGAGCCCCATTTTCAATTTGATATAACACATAAGCAATACTCATATCTGTCAACTTGGTCATTAGACAGTCCCACATATCTGAACAACCTAATAACATTCGACGTGTTTTTATGTAATTCTTTGAGGGGCCACCTTCAATCATATAACTTGCCAATGTAAAAGGGGCACCACAAAACCCTATTAAGGGTACGCTTAAACGTTTTGACGTAAGTTCCTGAATGGTTTCACCTATAAACGGTAGTGCCTCTGCAGGATTAAAAGCTTGTAGGCGTTCTATATCAGCCATTGCTTTAATTGGATTCTCAATAATGGGACCAATACCCGCCTTAATTTCTACATTAACCCCCATAGGCAATAAAGGTGTCATAATGTCGTTATATAAAATAGCTGCATCTACACCATATTCTCTAACAGGTAATTCGGTCACATAAGCACAAAGTTCGGGCGCTCTCACAATATCAAAAAGAGAGCGTCCCTCTTTTACGCGTCTATATTCAGCTTGACTGCGTCCTGCTTGTCGCATAAACCACACCGGTGTATGGGTAACCGATTTACCTAGAATCATATCTAAATAAGTTGTATTCATAAATACTCCCGTTTCACTTATAAGGAATTCATATTAACTTTATATTAGTGAATAATTGTTCCATAGCAGATCCACGTCTGCGCTTTGTCGATACGAGCCTTTACGGTATCACCAATATGTAAATTTTCATCTTTAGGGAATAGCACCATTTTATTACCAGAAGTGCGGCCAAACCAGATATTTTCATCCTTTTGGCTAGGTCCTTCTACAATAATTTCAAAAATTTCATTTTCCATACGTTTATTAATCTCTAAAGAAATTTCATTTTGTACATCCATTAAGGCTTGTAAACGAACGCGTTTTACTTCTTCTGAAATCTGTTCCTCCATTGTTGCGGCCGGTGTGCCAGAACGTGGCGAATAAATGAAGGAATAGGCCATATCAAATCGGATTTCTTTCATCGCTTTTAGCGTATCTTGAAACTCTTCTTCTGTTTCGCTAGGAAATCCCACTATGATATCCGTTGTTAACACTACATCAGGCATCTTCTCGCGTACATAATCAACAAGGTTCTTGTAATGTTCATATGTATAACTGCGATTCATTTTTTTTAGAATACGATTATTGCCAGCCTGTAAAGGCAAATGCATCTGTGTCACTACATTACTGGAAGCGGCTAAAGCATCAATCATTTCCTTATTCATATCCTGTGGATGACTCGTCATATAACGAATCCGTTCAATGCCTGGAATATGATCTAAAGCAGTAATGAGCGTACCAAAATGTGTGCCATCTTTAAAGTCTAGCCCATAAGAGTTTACATTTTGACCGAGCAGTGTAATTTCTTTGTATCCTTCGGCTCCTAATTTTTTTACATCATTAACAATAGATTCGATAGGACGACTAATTTCACGACCACGTACATGTGGCACAATACAATAGGTACAAAATTTATTACATCCATTCATAATGGGTACCCATGCATAAAACGTCCCTGACGGCTTCGCTTCTAGTTCCGGTAATACAGAATTATCCATGTCTACATTGATTTGATGAGACTTTGTAGTACGAACCGCCTCGACCATTTCATTAATATGTTTAATATTGTGTGTGCCTAAAACAATATCAATATGGGGAGCTCGTTTAAACATTTCGGCTTGGTTCTTCTGTGCCATACAGCCTGTTACGGCAATAATTAAATCTGGATTTTTGTTCTTTAATTTTTTTAACTCACCAATATGGCTATACGTCTTGGTTTCTGCATTTTCACGGACTGCACAAGTGTTTAATAAAATTAAATCCGCCTCTTCTAATACCTCTGTCTGCGTATACCCTACTTCTTCTAATTGGTGGGCTAAACGCTCAGAATCACTAACATTCATTTGACAACCATATGTAACAATATGATACTGTTTCATTAAATAAAAAACTCCTAACTATATGACCATGCACAAAATATACATGGTAAATAAATATATAAACTAAGTATTGGGATTTAGAACTTTCTTTTTAGGTTCTACGATATCTTTTACTACAATAGTAAGTCGTTCTACCGACATACCTGTAATATATTCAATTTCGTTGCGAATTGCTTTTTGCGTCGTCTCCATAAGCGGTTTTACTGGATTTCCAAACGCAATAATCACGCTCATATCTAACAGCAAACTATTATTGCCTTTTTTGCTCTTACTAACCTTAATATCAGAAGCAGCCACGACCCCCTGTACTTTATTGATACTATTGTGAATTAAATTAATAAACACATTATCGTTGAACGTTAATTTACCATAGTAACTAAATACAGGGCGTACCACCGATTTTTCTAGGTCTTCTGCTGCATTTTTACGCCCACGCGTTTTTCTCCAAATGGATTTAATAGGATCAATTAAATAACCTTTAAAATGAGGTTTTAATTCCATAGTCGGTACAGGAATAATATGTTTACCTTCTTTTAGCCGTGCATACTGAGCCTTTTCAATTTCTTTGGCACTTGCAATATCTTCAATACGAATAATACGCGATGGACCATCAATACCAAGAGCTGTACAAATTTTCTCCACCATATTTTCAGATGTCCCTAAAATCATAAGCCGTTCCGGTTTAATCGTGTCCAATTGTGCTTTGACCGCTTGTGTTTGCACAGGATCCTGAAAAATTGCACGACGAACTGCCTTAAGACGGCTGTCTTCTTTTTTAGCCGAAAATCCTGCCACAATGCGATTATTATGTATCAAAATACCATCATCAATGATACAATCTACTTTATTTTCATGTGCTACCACTAAGGCACGATGACTTTTACCTGTTCCACTCGGTCCTATAAATGCAATAACTTCCATAAATACCTCTGCTCTAATCTAAGTAAGAAATATTAACTGGCTTCCCCACTTAAATCAAGTTCACTCTCGCCATAAATGTTTCTACATTTTCACTATCGATAAGATAGTCCCCGATATAATTAGGATGTCTGCCAATTCCATGAAAATCAGAACCACCAGAAATCACTAAATTCTTTTCTTTTGCTAGCTGTACATAGCGCACTACATCTTTGTCTGTATGTTCCGAATGGTAACATTCTAGTCCATCAAAGGGCAATTCTAATAATTCCATTACATACACGTCATTGCCAATTAACACTGGGTGTGCCAATACAGCAATACCACCAGCATCATGGATTAACTGCACTACCTCTGCTGGCGTAATTTTAGGTTTTGGATAAAATAAAGCGCCACCTTTTTCTAAAAGTGTATTATACACATAATATTCATCCGCTTCTGTGATGCAGTTTTTACGAATTAAGGTACGCACCAAATGGGGCTTGCCAAAGCCAATTTGTTCAAGTGGCGTTTCTAAATCGCCATCAGCTCTTACCGTTTCAACCACATCTTCAAAAGTAATAGCATACCCATATGCAATGGCATTTTCAACCATTTTTTTCATACGGTTCAGACGCACCTGTTTAAAGTTCGTAACATAATCTATCAATGGTTGATAAGTTATATCCATATTATAACCTAGAATATGGGTATCTTTTCCCTTATAAGAGGAACTAAATTCAATACCAGGAATGAGAGTGACATCTTCAAAGGGATGTGCCCCTAATTCCAAGAACGCACCAATCGTATCATGATCGGTAATCGCAATCATTTTTATGTTATTCTCACGATATTCTTTTACTAATTCATAAGCTGATTTTTTTCCATCTGAATATGTGGAATGCATATGAAAATCTACGTGCACATCTATCACCTCTCACCTTTTTATTATGAACGAAAATATGAATTCCTTCAAGCAAAAAGAAACTGTAACAGAAAGGTTATTTCAATTACAGTTTCTCTTTTATTATAAGTCTTTAAGTTGTTCTGTTACAACTGCAACAACTTCCGTAATAGGACAGTTAATAACGTCGCCATTCTTACGAATTTTTACTTCGACTTCATTCGTATCAATGGTATTTTTACTTACCGTAATACGAATAGGATAACCAATAAGGTCTGCATCTTTAAATTTAACGCCAGCACGATCTTTACGATCGTCTAACAATACATCTACTCTAGCTGCTTGTAAGGATTTATAAATGTCATTAGACACTGCCATCAACGCATCATCTTTTGCATTGATTGGTACAATAACTACTTCAAATGGAGCAATAGGCACAGGCCAAATGATACCATTTTCATCATGACTTTGTTCTATCGCTGCTGCTAGTGTACGAGATACACCAATGCCATAACAGCCCATGATAAATGGATTTGGGCGGCCATTCTGATCGAGAAAAGTCCCATTCATCGCTTCCGAATATTTAGTCCCCAATTTAAATACTTGACCTACTTCAATGCCTTTTGCAAGGTTTAGCGGAGCACCACATTTAGGGCATACATCCTCTTTGGTAATTAAGCGAATAGGGGCTACAATAATATCTTCCCCATTGAAGTCGCGACTAGGATTGATGTTAATAAAATGTGCATCTGTTTTATTGGCACCACCACACATATTATAAGAAGCCATCACTGTTTCATCTACAACAATGGCAAATGTTTCCGTCTGTTTTAAACCTACTGGGCTTATAAAACCAGCCATAAGGTTTGCCCGTTTTAAGTCCTCCTCACTGGCCATTTCCAATTCAATATTGCAATCAACAGCATGTTGCACTGCAATATCATTAACTTCATGATCTCCACGAACAATAGCGAGAACAACTTTTCCATCTGCATTAAATACAACAGCCTTTATTGTTTTTTCTAAGGGTAAGTTTAGCATTTCCGCTACAGCTTCAATCGTTTTTGCTCCCGGTGTAGCAATTTCTTTGAGCTCTTTAAAAGCTTCTTCTGCACCTTTGATAATCGCAGGCTTACCAATTTCAATATTAGCTGCATAATCACATTTTGAACAATGAATAACATCGGCTTCACCAGCTTCTGCAAGGGCCATAAACTCATGACTATTACTGCCACCAATAGCACCAGAATCAGCTTCTACCGGTTTAAAATACAATCCACAACGAGAGAAAATATTACTATATGCTTGATACATATCCCAATAAGATTTGTCTAAATCTTCTTCTGTTGCACCAAATGAATAAGCATCCTTCATAATAAATTCGCGGCTGCGCATTAAGCCATAGCGAGGACGACGTTCATCGCGATATTTATTCTGTGTTTGGAACAATGTTAGCGGCAATTGACGATAGGATTTCACTTCATCACGCACCAACGCTGTAATCATTTCTTCATGTGTTGGTCCAAGGCAATAATCGCGACCATGGCGGTCTTTTACACGAATCATTTCTGCACCGTATACATTCCAACGACCAGATTCTTCCCACAATTCACCTGGTTGGATAATAGGCATCATGATTTCCTGTGCACCAATTTTAGTCATTTCTTCATTGATAATGGATTCAATTTTACGAATACTTTTCCAAGCTAACGGCAAGTAACTGTATAAACCACCTGCCATTTTACGAATAAAACCAGCACGTAACATATATTGTTGACTGATGACATCAGCATCAGCAGGCATTTCTCGTAACGTAGGTGCATAAAGTTGACTCGCTAACATAATTTAAATTCCTCATTTCTAAACACAAATTTATTTTTTAAGACTTGCTTGATATTCATCACTTTCAAGATACATATTAATTTCGCTAAATAAGGCTTCTACCAACTCATTTTCTGGTACTGTTTTTATAACTTCCCCTTTGCGGAAAACAATCCCAGCGCCGTCACCACCAGCAATGCCAAAATCAGCTTCACGAGCTTCTCCAGGACCATTTACTACACACCCCATAACGGCAACACGAATCGGTGCTTTAATAGCTTTTAAACGCTCTTCTACAACCTCTGCCATATCGAACAGATTAACACGACAACGACCACAAGTGGGACATGAAATCATCGTAGCCCCATAACTACGCAACCCTAAAGAACTTAAAATCATTTTACCGACCTCAATTTCATTAATAGGATCACCTGTAAGGGAAACGCGAAGGGTATCGCCAATACCTTGTGCTAACAAAGCCCCAATACCAATAGAGGACTTAACCGTTCCCTGTTTAATAGTGCCTGCTTCCGTAACACCTAAATGTAGAGGATAATCTACTTTACTAGAAAGTTTCTGATACGCTTCAATCATAAGTGGCACATCCGTAGCTTTAATGGAAATTTTCATTTCTTCATATTTCATTTTTTCTAAAATGCGAATATGTTCAAGAGCAGCCTCTACCATACCATCGGCAACAGGATGTCCACCATAGGCATCTAGGATATGCTTAGGTAAAGACCCTGCATTAATGCCTATGCGAATAGGTATTTTGCGAGGTTTTGCTTTTTCTACAACAGCAACTACATTTTCTTCACCACCGATATTGCCAGGATTAATACGTAACCCATCAATACCGCTATCAATAGCTGTAAGAGCTAGACGATAGTCAAAATGAATATCCGCAATTAAAGGAACTTTACTTTCCTTCTTAATATCTTTAATCGCTTTTGCTGCTTCTTCACTAGGTACCGCTAGACGAACAAGTTCGCAACCAGCTTCTGCTAGTCGATTAATTTCAGCAATTGCTTTTTTTACTTCTACAGGATTCGTAGTAATCATAGATTGGATACTAATCGGTGCATTATTACCAATTTTCACATTTCCAATTTGAATGCTACGAGTTGGTTTTCTTGTAATCATATCTATCTCCTGAGTACCTGCTCATGCTTGTCTTAACGGAATAAGCGCATAATATCGTTGCTTGTCGCATACAAGAACAAGAACATCATAATCGTTACGCCTGTCATCTGTACATAATATAAGGCTTTAGCTGGTAATCTTCTACGTATAACAGATTCGATTAAAATGATAATTAGGTGACCACCATCCAAAGCAGGTATCGGTAATAAGTTAATGACGCCTAAGTTGATACTGAGCACAGCGGTAAATTGCAATAAATACACAAAACCTACTTGGGCAATTTGTCCAGCCATTTGTGCCACCCCTATAGGGCCAGCTACATCTGCTTTAGCACTGCCTGTAACCATGCTGACTAAACCATTAACCATCTCATAAATCATGGTAACAGTCCCTGTTACTGCCATTTTCGCAGAATCTGCAATACTATATTTTTGGTAAACCGTCTGGGGATTCACACCAATAATCGCGCGACCATTGTTATCTTCTGGAATAATAGAAACTTCTATATCCTTACCATCACGTTCTACATGTATTGTGACAACTTGATTGGAAAGCCCAGTCAAATTTTTACTGATATCAAGCCATTCATTGACGGCTTTTCCATTGATTGAAGTAATTTTATCATTAACTTCTAACTGTGCAGTATGAGCTGGACTGCCGGCACTAATACGCCCAATAACAGCTTCATTCGAAGGTGTTCCCACCCCAATAGTCGAGAAAATAAAGAAGAACATAATAATAGCAAGCAAAAAGTTAAATACTGCACCTGCAGAAATAACAATAAATCGCTGCCATGCCGGTTTACTACTAAAGGAACGTGCATCTTGTTCTTCATCCGGATCCATACCGGCAATTTTATTATAACCACCAAGTGGAATTGTTCTAATAGAATATAAAGTTTCACCCTTCTGTACTTTGACAAGAGCAGGGCCAAAACCAATGGCAAACTCGTCTACGCGCATACCACAAAGTTTGGCTGTGATAAAGTGACCTAATTCATGAATAAATACGATAAGGCCAAAGACGAATACAGTAGCCAATAATGTAATCATATAAACTCCTATATAGTAGTTAGACCCATAGTTTCTGTCGCAACTTTACGCGCCCAATCATCTATGGCTAACAAATTATCTAATGTAAAATTTGTTTCTCTAGGCATTTTTTCTAAAACAGCAGTAACCGTTTTATAAATCGTAGGTAACGCAATCTTATTATCTAAGAATGCATATACACATGTTTCATTAGCCGCATTAAATACAGCTGGAGCAAAACCACCTGCTCGTCCTACTTCAAAAGCTAATTTCAAAGCAGGAAAATCCTCATAACGCGGCGGCATAAACTCTAACTTTAACATCTGATGGAAATCTAACGTATCCATTTTCAAGGGCAATCGTTTGGGATATGTCAATGCATACTGAATAGGTTCACGCATATCTGGATTACCAAGTTGTGCTAAGATAGCCCCATCTTTCATCATAATCATAGAGTGCACAATACTCTGTGGATGTACTACCACATCAATATGATCAAAATCAAAGCCAAATAGCCAGTGTGCCTCAATGACTTCTAAGCCTTTATTAAATAGTGTTGCCGAGTCGATTGTAATCTTATTCCCCATGTTCCAAGTAGGATGTTTTAAACAATCGGCTGCCGTAGCCGTAGCTAATTTTTCAGATGTCCACTGACGAAGAGGCCCTCCAGAAGCTGTGATAATTAGTTTATCCACATTGTCACGATTCTGACCTTCTAAACACTGGAAAATAGCACTGTGTTCACTATCAATCGGCAATAGTTGCACACCGCATTCCTTACAAAGAGAGGTAATTAATGATCCCCCTGCCACTAATGTTTCTTTATTGGCTAAACCAATCGTTTTTTTCGCCTTAATTGCTTTTACTGTAGGACCAATACCAGCAGCACCAACGACAGCAGTAACTACAATATCCGCGTCTTGAAGAGTAGCCGCCGCTTCTAATAATTCGTCACCCACTAAAATTTTAGTGGATCCCGTATACTGTGACTGTAATAGTTTTCCTTGCTCTTCATCAACAAGGCCAGCCACTAAGGGGTGAAACTCTTCAATTTGTGCGAGCAATGTACTTAGGCTTTTATTAGCCACTAAAGCTACCACTTTAAAATCATCTGGATGCTGACGTACCACATCAAGTGTTTGTGTACCAATAGAACCAGTAGATCCTAAAATGCTGAGAGCTTTCATAGAGCCTCCAATACTAAATAGATAAAGGTAACAGGTGCTGCAAATAATAGACTATCAAAGCGATCTAATACACCACCATGTCCTGGTAATAATAGACCCGAATCTTTTACCCCGCACACGCGTTTAATTTTTGATTCAAAAAGGTCTCCTAATGGTGCTACAATCCCCGTTAGTAAACCAATAGCTGCACCATCAAGCTTTGGTAAACCTACAAAATAAGCAAATACAAAACCTGTTAAAATACAACCGATAAATCCGCCAATAAACCCTTCTAAAGTTTTATTAGGGCTAATTTTAGGAACAATTTTATGCTTGCCAAATGCACAACCGGCAAAATAAGCAAACGTATCACTCGCCCAAGTACACACGAGTACCAACCAAATGACAAACATAGCTGGTGCCGTTACATTCAAATCAATAGACAAAAATGTATAAAAAGTATCATTGCGCAAAGCCATGAAGGTAAAGAATCCCCCTAGAATATATACTTCACCAAAAATAGTCGCATACAGTGATTCTAAGGAAAACCCTTCTAAACCTAATTCAAAGATGTAGCATATAACAGTAAGCCCTACCATACACATAAAGGCAATTAATGCATACCAATATGCCCCCATAGCAAAGGCTACCGTAGTTATTAATACAGTAATATATCCAAGTCTCATCGGTAATTCAAAACCTTTGTTTTTTAACATATTACCATATTCACGCCACCCTAATAGGACGAGTAATCCCACTAATGCATTAAATAATAAGCCACCTAAAGCAATGGCAATCGCCACAATAATTACACCAATAACTGCAGTAATTACACGAGTTTTTAACATATTATTCCTCGTCTTTCAAGCCTCCAAAACGGCGTTCCCGTTTCTGATAGGCACTAATAGCTTCAACAAGTGTATCTTTTGTAAATTCTGGCCAATGTTTATCCGTAAACCAAAATTCAGCATATGCTAGTTGCCACAAAAGAAAATTACTTATACGATAGTCACTACTTGGACGAATTAATAAATCTACCTCACCAAATTCCTTGGTATCCAAATGACTGGTAATAACATCTTCTGTTACAGCTTCCAGAGGTAACTGGCCCGCCTGTACTTCTTTTATAATTTCTTTTGTAGCTCTTGTGATTTCATCACGACCACCATAATTAATGGCTAATTGTAAGGTTATCTCCGTATTATCCTTTGTTAATTCTTCAGCTTCATGAATAATCATCTGCAATTCTTCAGATAACGCCGGCATATAACCAATAAAACGAATGCGCACCCCTTCGGCATGCATTTCTTTAACATTCCCCATCAAGTACTCTTTAATCAGATTCATAAGTACTGTAACTTCAGCAGCAGGTCGTTTCCAGTTTTCTGTAGAAAATCCATACACCGTTAATGCTTTAACATTAAGTTCTTTGGCCGCACGAACAATTTTCTTTAAAACTTCAGCACCTGCTCGATGTCCCATTGTACGAGGCATTCCAAAGCGTTTTGCCCAACGACCATTACCATCCATAATAATCGCCACATGAGCAGGAATGTTATTCATATCAATATCAGGGTGTGTTGCGCTGTTATTGCTGGGTTTTCCCAGTAAAGTCTTCAGCATATTGCACCTCAGTTAATTTTTCAAATTCACTATTTTTCATCGGTCTATATAATAACACATTATAAATACCATCATCATCAATCTTTACACGTGCTACATATAAACCTTCGGCAGATACGTCAAAAAAACGATTAAAGTTCTGCCCTATAATTGTAGTAAAAGGGACATTGGCAGCCTGCAAATGTTGTTTTGCAAGCTGCCATGGAAGTCCAACAATTAAATTTGTTAGGTCCATTATACTTCAAGAACATCCTTTTCTTTTTTGTCTTTCAAGTCATCAATGGCCTTAATCTTTTTATCAGTCAATTTCTGAATTTTATCTTGCCCGTCTTTTACTACATCTTCTGTAAGTGTTTTTGCTTTTTCTTCTTTTTTCAATACATCATTAGCATCACGACGAATATTGCGAACTGCAATTTTTGCATCTTCTGCATGTTTATGTACAATTTTAACGATCTCTTTACGACGTTCTTCTGTCAACTGTGGAATAGCTAACCGAATAGCAGCACCATCATTGCTTGGATTTAAACCAAGATCAGATTGTAAAATTGCTTTTTCAATAGCGCCAATCATCGTTTTTTCCCAAGGCGCAATAAGAATCAAACGCGGTTCAGGAACAGATATATTAGCAACTTGGTTTACTGGAGTGGGTGTGCCATAGTAATCCACCATAACTTTTTCAAGGATGGAGGCACTAGCACGACCAGTACGAATAGAAGCATATTCGCGTTTTAATGCTTCAATAGATTTGTCCATACGAGTTTCTTCTTGTGTTAAGAGTTCCTGCAATTCCATTATTTTTCTCCTCTAACAATTGTACCAACTTCATCACCGGAAGCGGCTTTAGTAATATTGCCTGGAATATCCATGCTAAATACAACGATTGGAATATCGTTATCTTTACATAAGGTTGTAGATGTGGCATCCATAACTTTCAATTCTTTGCTAATCACATCCATATAGGAGAGCTCATCGAATTTCTTAGCTTCTGGATTAAATTTTGGATCAGAATCATATACGCCATCAGCAAATTTCTTTGCCATAAGGATAGCATCCGCTTCAATTTCCGCAGCACGCAAAGCAGCTGTTGTATCTGTAGAGAAATAAGGGTTACCTGTACCGGCAGCAAAAATGACAATACGACCTTTTTCCATATGACGAATAGCTCTACGACGAATATAAGGTTCAGCCACTTGCTGCATAACAATAGCAGACTGTACACGTGTTGGTACACCTGCATTTTCAAGAGCATCTTGCAATGCTAGAGAGTTCATCACCGTCGCAAGCATTCCCATATAATCAGCTGAAGCACGGTCCATACCTTTAGCGCTACCTGCAAGGCCACGCCAGATATTACCACCGCCTACAACAATAGCTACTTCTAAATTAAGATCTGTTACAAGTCCTGCTACTTCTTTGGCAATAGCTTCTACAACTTCAGGATTAATCCCAAAACCTTGCTCACCTGCCAATGCTTCACCACTTAATTTCAATACCACACGTTTAAAGTTACGATTCTTAGCCATTCTCTATCCTCTTTCGTTCTATATAAAATAAGAGAACACGGTTAGGTGTCCTCTTATCTGAATCATTATTTGCCAACGGAAGCCATAACTTCAGCTACGAAGTCATCATTGCGCTTTTCAAGGCCTTCACCTAACTGATAACGAACGAAACGACGTACATTGATGTTTTCGCCAATTTTTGCGATGTTTTCGTTAATGATAGCCGTAACAGTTTTGTCATTATCTTTAATGAAAACTTGTTCTAATAGGCAGTTTTCTTTATAATATTTTTCTACACGACCAGCTACCATTTTTTCTAAAACAGCTTCTGGTTTTGGTTTGCGACCGGCTTTAACGTCTTCCTCTGCTTCCTGTTTAGCCTGAAGTAAAAGTACTTCTTTTTCATGTTCAATAACTTCAGCAGGAACGTCTTCACGACGTAAGTAAGCAGGATTTACAGCAGCAATCTGCATAGCAATATCTTTGCATAATTCCTGGAAAGCTTCAGTTTTAGCTACGAAGTCAGTTTCACAGTTAACTTCAACTAAAACGCCAATACGGCCACCGCCATGGATATAAGATGTTACCACACCTTCAGCAGCAATACGACCAGCCTTTTTAGCAGCTGCAGCAAGACCTTTTTCACGAAGAAGGTCAATCGCTTTGTCCATATCACCATCAGTTTCAGTTAATGCTTTTTTGCAGTCCATCATGCCTGCACCAGTAGTTTCGCGTAATTCTTTTACCAAAGCAGCAGTAATTGCCATGTTACGAATTCCTCCTAAATATAATTAATCTTCTTTCATAAAGCCTTTTAAAGCACCCATTGCCATACCAGCAATGCCTTCTTCTTTTATAAGACCTTGTTCCTGAAGAAAGTTCATAGCCATTTCAATATTACCAGAGTTTTCCTGTAATACCTCTTTAGCTTTTGTTGTATCAATACCAGCCATATTAGCTAGTTGTTCAATAAGTTCTTGGCTAATATCCATTAATACTCTCCTGTATTAATTATATAATACATAAATCAGAAAGCAAATTAAGCTTCTTCAACCTGTTCGCCTTGACGGCCTTCAAGGATAGCATCAGCCATTTTGCCTGCCAACAATTTAACAGCGCGAATAGCATCATCATTTGCAGGAATTGGGAAATCAATTTCATCAGGATCGCAGTTAGTATCAACTGTTGCAACAACTGGAATACCTAATTTTTTAGCTTCTGCAATAGCAATACGTTCTTTTTTAGGATCAACTACAAAAAGAGCACCTGGCATTTTTGGCATATCTTTGATACCACCAAGATATTTTTCTAGTTTTTCCATTTCATGACGAAGACCGATTACTTCTTTTTTAGGAAGAAGTTCAAACGTACCGTCTTCAGCCATAACTTCTAACTGTTTTAAACGTTTAATACGAGTTTCAATTGTATTGAAGTTAGTAAGCATACCGCCCAACCAACGTTCGTTAACGAAGTACATATTGGAACGAAGCGCTTCTTCTTTTACGGATTCCTGCGCCTGTTTTTTAGTACCTACGAAAAGTACAACTTCATCATTCTGAGCAACTTCACGTAAGAACGCATAAGCTTCTTCTACTTTTTTTGCTGTTTTCTGAAGGTCAATGATATAAATACCATTGCGTTCAGTGAAGATGTATTTCGCCATTTTAGGGTTCCATCTTCTTGTCTGATGACCAAAGTGTACACCAGCTTCTAATAATTGTTTCATTGATACTACTGCCATGTCGGCACCTCCTGTTAATTAAACCTCCGCGACGTCATCCCTCAGCCAACCCAAAATTAGGCACAGAACCTCGGTCAGTCAACGTGCGTATTTTTCATACTAAATAATTTTATCATACGAGCACTCTGTAAATCAACTATTTGTTAATAATAATTAACATATCTACCACATAATACTATGGAGATAACTTTCATTAATATCATACAAAGGTAGATTTAATTCTTTCTCTAAAAGAGGAGGATTCTTTCCATCAATATTCAAAAATCATTTTTCAAATACTTTTAAATATTTACCATACCCTTCTCGCTCTAAATCTTCCTTTTTAATAAATCGCAACGATGCCCCATTAATGCAATAACGAAGGCCACCAAATTCTCGTGGACCATCTTCAAACACATGCCCTAAATGGGAATCACCAATGCGGCTACGGACCTCGATACGATTCATATTATGACTCATATCCTGCACATAATTCAATACTTCTGGATTTATAGGATTTGTGAAGGCAGGCCATCCACACCCCGAGTTAAATTTATCCATCGATGTAAATAAAGGTTCACCGGTGACAATATCCACATATAAACCTTCTCTAAATTCATGGTCATAAGGATGACTAAAAGGTCTCTCTGTAAATGAATGTTGTGTTACTTCGTATTCTAACTCTGTTAAATTTTCTTTTAACGTATCATTGTCCGGCTTATCATAGGATGTTTCATCAACAATCGGTTCATAAGCTCGATTTAAATTGATGTGACAATAACCACTAGGATTTTTATCTAAATAGTCCTGATGATAATCTTCCGCTTTATAAAATTGTGACAACGGAAGCACTTCTACCACAATCGTTTTACTGTAATTTTCCTGTGCTTTTCTTATGAAAGCTTCAACTATCGATTTGTCAGCATTACCATATTCCACATCTGCCAAATAATAAATGCCTGTACGATATTGTATGCCTCTATCGTCACCTTGCTTATTCAAGCTAGTCGGATCAATGACACGGAAAAAATACACTAGAATATGCGCTAATGGCAATTTCCTGTCATCATAAGAAACTTCGACGGTTTCTGCATGACCAGTGTCATCATGACACACTTCTTCATATGTAGGATTTTCTGTTTTACCATTCGCATAACCACTAACAGCAGAAATGACACCTTCAATACGTTTAAAGTAAGCCTCTAAGCCCCAGAAACAACCGCCGGCTAAGTAAATTTTCTTAATCATAATACCTCTTAATCAATTAATGCATATCTTTAAGAGCCTTTACCACATCAATATCGGCCGGTAACCATTCTACACTATCTAATTCATTTAACGCCAACCAGCGTAATGCATTATGCTCTTTCATTTCAATTTTACCAGATTTTATAGAACAAAGATAACAATGCATTAGTAAAAAGAATTGTGGATACTGATATTCAACAGTTATTAAAAATTTATCTACACTAATTTGAGCTTCAAGTTCTTCATGAATTTCGCGAATAAGAGCGGCTTCTTTTGATTCACCTGTTTCAATCTTTCCACCGGGAAATTCCCACCTATCAATAAATTCACCATAACCTCTACGAGCAGCTAAAATTTTATTATTATCCTTTATAACTGCTGCTACAACTTCTATTGTTTTCATGCTTCTTTAGTTTCCTTTTTAATTTCACTTGTATCGGTTCCAACATCTACATTAACAATATAATCATAAATGTCACTTCTAACAGCTTGCTCTAAATGATACGTAATAGTAACTGCATCTACTAGTTTTTCACCAGCCATTCGTTTAGTTTCTTTCATTGCTGTACAAACCATCTCACCTAAGAAATAAAATTCCTTTGCCGATTCCTTATCGTCTTTATTTTTTCTTACAAATAAATAAATTTTTGTATCATTTTCTTCTGCATTAACAATAGTTTGCATATCTGCAGATGCTATTGTCCTATTATTTTTTGATATGGCAATTAATTCTTGTTCATTTACAAAACGATCTTCATAATCCGTGGTAGCCGTTTCGTCATTAACTTTATGATAATTAATAAATACAGCAAAAGTATTGCTTTCTGTATCATAAAAATATCCACCTATATTTAAAGGTACGATATTTTGTTTCCACCGCAATAACCGACATACATCTTCATACGTATACTTTCCGTTTAAAGTAAAATCTGTATCCTTATATCTTGGTTGGTATAAGGATAAATTTTTCTGTCTACCAAATAGCAACGTATCTTTTACTAACGATTTAAAAAATGGATTCTTTAGGGCCGATAGAAACAAGTCTGTTCTATAATATCTATTGTCCTTTTTAATAATAAAGTTTGCGGATTTATATTTTCCTTTTGTCGCTTTATTAACTTCAAATTCATTTTGCAATAACCGTTCTAGATTTAAAGCTAGTGATGAATCTTCCGGAATTTCTACTGATTCATGTTCTAATAAGGAAATTAATATATCAATATCAACTAAACGCTTGCCATTGGCAATACGTTTAGAAATGAATTCTAGCATGATTTCCTCGTCTTCATTCAATAAGGAGCCTCGATAATCCGATAAATCAAAGAAAGATTCTGTATAACCTTGTAGGTCATCAACTTCCATATATTTTAATAAGGCATAATAAGACCCAAACTTCTTTGACTCAAATACATTTATCAAGTCAATAGAACCCAATCTAGCAAAATCAGATATTTTAGGAATCCCTCCTACTTTTTGTCTTACTTCTTTATAGGCTTCTTTTATAAAGGCTATCCCTCTAAATGCTGCGCCATCAATAGATTTAAAAATACGCTCTTTGGCAATTTTTTCAAAACTTACCGTTGATGCACCAGGAATTAAAATACTACCTTCACCAAGAAATCTACGTAAACTATCTTTATTCAAACTCTTATCACCAGACAGGGCTATCGGAATAAAAAAATTTTTAGTGTAATTGCCGATAAAATCTAGTATGACTACAAATTTTTTATCCATTAGAGGGTTTGTTCGGTGCATATATTTTCGTAAACCACGCCCCAATTGTTGCACAAATATAATAGCAGATTCTGTAGGACGTAACTCACAATTTGATTTATAGACGGAATATCAACACCTTCGTTAAAGATATCCACCGTAAATATATAATCTAAAAAGTCTACATTATTATCATCGCATTCCAGTTTTTTTATAGCTTCTTCACGCACAGTGAAACTATCACTGCCAGAAAGAGCAACCGTTTTAAAGTATCTACCTTCCTCATTTTTATACGTATTAAACTTATTGGATAGGGTAGTCGCTTCTTTTACCGTACTACAAAAGATAAGTCCTTTTGGGCGAGCTCCAGAATAACCATAATATTCTAGATTTTTTATTATATGTTTGATTCTTTCATCAGAAACAAGTTTATTGAAGTCCACATCTTTATCTGAAACGCCATATTCTTTTAATATGTCAATATCGGAAATTCCAAAATAATTAAACGGACACAATAAGTCATTCTCTAATGCATCTTGCAACTGAATTTCATAAGCAATATTATAATCAAAAACAGAGTATATATCAGCTTCATCTGTTCTATCTGGTGTCGCGGTCATTCCAAACAAATAGTGAGGTTTAAAGTAGCTCAAAATCTTTTGATAAGTCGGAGAACTAGCATGGTGAGCTTCATCTATAATAATCCAATCAAAGGTATCTGGTGCGAAGCTTCTTAATACATCATCTTTAGATAGTGTTTGCACCGTAGAAAATAAGTAGTCTGCAGAAATATCTTTATGTGTACCACTTAGTAATCCCGTTGTTTTGTCATTACCTAATATGAGTTCATAACTCTTTTTAGCCTGTGTAAGTAATTGTTCTCTATGAGCAATAAATAATAATTTATCTGGTTTTCCTTCTTTTACATTGAGCGCAGATAAATATGTCTTACCAGTTCCAGTAGCACTAATGACTAGTGCTTTTTTCTTTCCTTGTAACCGAAAAGCTTTAAGTGATTGTAATGCACTCTGTTGCATCTTATTAGGACGAATTTCTCTAATGGGAGTTATATTTATATATTTGCGTTTTTCAGTTAAAAGTTTAACATGCTCCCTTGCATACACAACTTCATAATTATCAATCCATTCTTCTGATAACACAGAACTAGTTTCCCAAAGTTCTTCAAAAGCTTCTTCTGATTCATGAACAAGTGCGCCCTCGTGCAAGGAAGATACTTTTAGATTCCATTCATCATTTATTTGCAGTGCGTAGCTTGTTAAATTGGAACTACCAATAATCAGATTTGTGTGTGCACCATGCTTAAAGCAATAACCTTTCGCATGCAATCCTCCTTTAGAAATACCATCCGCATTATTTTCAAAAATACGAACTTCAATATTTTTTAACTTCAATAACTCTCTCAACGCTTTTGGTTTGTTGAATGTTAAATAGGTAGAAGTTAAAATGCGTCCCTGTACACCACGTTTGGCAGCTTCTGCTAATACTTCTTTCAACGGATTAATCCCTGTTTCACTTACAAAAGCTATGGAAAACCAAAAAGAATTACACTTTTGCAGCTCTGTAATAATTTCTTGCATCATATTGCCATACTTAGCATTAGCTGAATTACTTTTTACTTTATAGTTTTTTATTAATTTAGGTTGAAATAATCTAGAAGACTCTAGTGTCTTATTAATTAAACTAGTTCCAATAGATTCATAGATTTTTCGATTTAATTCTGGAATTGAAGAAGTAAAATTTATCGTCTTATCTGTATTAGCCATACTAGCCTCCATAGTTTTATTGTTTCCAGTATAGCTGCTATAAAGGCTACCGTAAAGATCTAAGCGCTAAATCTACATTATAAATACTAACTTACTTTTCAAATGTAGTCCGTTTTTTGATATCACATAGCAATATATAAAATAAGGACCTGTAGCCACAGGTCCTTATTATCAAATTTAGTCATATGCAATTTTGATTTATTTTATTAGACTCATATGATATCTCACATGGCAAACAAATCCATTTGTTCGTCTTCTGGCAACTCTTCAAAGCATCCGAGATCACGCATGGTTCCAATAATGGATTGGGATACTTTTGCACGACGTTGTAGGTCTTTTACAGAAGTGAACATTTTTTTATTTCGCTCCTCAATAATCATATCGGCTACTTTTTCACCTAAGCTATCTACCATTAGGAATGGTGGAATTAATACGTCATCAATAATACAGAAACGGCGAGCCTGAGAGTATTTAATGCTTACATTACCAAAGTGATAGCCACGTTGCACCATTTCCATAGAGACTTCCAAGGCGGTAATCATATTTTCTTCCACTGGTGATGCTTTTCTATCATTCTTCAAGGCTACTAACCGTTTATATTCACTAATTTGCGCCTCTAACGGAGATTTCATCAGTGCTACGTCATAAGCCTTTGCACGAATAGAGAAATAAGCGGCATAAAATGCCAACGGATAATTAATTTTAAACCATGCAATACGGAAAGCCATCATTACATACGCTACCGCATGTGCTTTTGGGAATAGGTACGATATCTTTTTACAAGACTCTAGGAACCATTCTGGAATACCGCCATCACGCATAACTTGTTCGAAGTTGGTAGTGGCTTCCCCTTGTTTATTGCGCTTTTCAATACCTTTTCCTTTACGCACGTTTTCCATAACGGAAAAAGCTACCATAGGATCAATCTTGCGAAGGCGCAAATAGTTCAAAATATCATCACGCGTAGAAATAGCTTCATTCAATTTACAAACACCTGTGGTAATGAGGGTCTGTGCATTGTCTAACCATACATTTGTACCATGTGAAAAACCAGAGATACGTACTAAGTCAGAGAATACACTTGGCTTGGAGTCTTCTAGCATCTTGCGAACAAAAGATGTACCGCATTCTGGGACAGCTAATGTCGCTACTTTGTCTCCCATTAATTGCTCCGGCGTTAATCCTAACGCATCGGTAGAATTAAAAAGACTTAAGGTTTGCGGATCATCAAAAGGTATAGACTGAATATCGATACCTGTCATATCTTCAAGCATACGAATAATCGTCGGATCATCATGCCCTAGAATATCAAGCTTTGTCATGCGCCCTTCAATAGAATGATAGTCAAAGTGTGTCGTCGTAACGCCACTTTCTTTTTTGTTTGCCGGATGCTGTACTGGTGTAAACTGATGTACATCCATATCGCGAGGACAAACCATAATACCTCCTGGATGTTGTCCTGTCGTATTTTTAACACCCGTAAAGCCCTGTGCTAAATGGGTGAGAAAGCCATCTCGAGCTTGAAAGCCTCGAATTTCCGCATATTTACGTACATATCCTTTTGCCGTTTTTTCCGCAATCGTACCAATAGTTCCCGCTTTAAATACATTGTCACGACCGAAAAGTTCTTCAGTATATTTATGTGCTTTTGCTTGATAATCACCGGAGAAATTAAGGTCAATATCTGGAACTTTGTCTCCATCAAACCCCATGAATATAGCAAATGGAATTTCATGCCCATTAGTATGTAAATTGGCCCCACATTTAGGACATTTTTTTCGCGGCATATCAAAACCACAAAAATATTCCCCTTCTGTATAGAATTCACTATATTTGCACTCTGGACATACATAATGCGGTGGTAATGGATTTACTTCAGTAATTTCCGCCATGGTCGCTACAAAGGAAGAACCTACAGAACCACGAGAACCTACTAAATATCCTTTATCCAAGGAATTCTTTACGAGTTTATGGGCAATGTAATATAGCACGGCAAAGCCATGTCCAATAATTTTACCTAGCTCATATTCTAAACGTTCCTGTACGACTGTTGGGAGTGGATCTCCGTAAATAGCTTTCGCATTCTCGTAACACATGTCCGATAAGGCCTTTTCTGCCCCTTCAATTTTAGGTGAATAAGTCCCATCTGGAACAGGAGATAAATTTTCAATACGGTCATTAATCATGCGCGAGTTAGTTACAACTACCTCATAAGCCTTTTCTGCACCTAAATGTTGAAATTCTGCCAACATTTCATCGGTCGTGCGCAAGTGTAAATCTGGTTGGAACTGTGCATCTGGAAAGCCACTTGCAGTGAGCATAATTTCACGATAAATCTTATCTTCCGGATTTAAGTAATGCACATCACAGGTCGCAACTACCGGTTTGTTAAGATTCTCACCTAATTCTACTACCGTCTTGTTCATCTGAATAAGAAAATCTTCACTCGTAATATGAGAAAATTCTGGTTTTTCACTGCGTACCAAGAACATATTATTACAGATTGGTTGTATCTCTAGATAATCATAAAAACTAGCTATTTCTAATAATGTTTCTTGCGATTCATTTCTTACGATAGCCTGCATTAATTCACCGGCTTCGCAAGCCGAACCAATAATGATACCTTCGCGATGTTCTTCAATAACAGTGCGTGGCAAACGAGGGCGTCGTTTGTAGTACTGCAAATGTGACATGCTCACCATTTTATAGAGGTTTCGTATGCCCACCATATTTTCTGCTAGCAAGATAATGTGGTAGCGTTTTTTGTCTTCTTCATCGTCAATTAAATAGGCTTCTACACCATAAATAACCTTAACGCCTTTTTCTTTTGCAATAGCCTGTGCTAAAGGGAATGCCTGTACCACCCCGTGGTCTGTAATCGCAACTGCTGGATGTCCCCAATCCTTAATCGTGCCAAGTAGCTCCTTAACATCTACCAAAGCATCTTTGTCACTCATTTTAGTATGTAAATGCAATTCTACACGTGAATCTTCGCGATGTTCTTCACGCTGCACGGTCTTATCGACTGCTTTTACATCATATAAACTAAGCACATAATCGCGCGCAAAGCGTTCATCATAGTTGACATCACCACGAACGATACAATGTTTAACATCTTTAAGAGCCTTTTTTATCTGTTCGCCTGTTTCAATATCGTCTTCAAATCGAATAAAGGATAAACTATTGGTTTTATCTACAATATTGCCACTAATTTTAGCCTTACCATTGCGAGTTTCTACCACTTCAATACAGTTTAATATACCTTCAAAGATAAGGCCTTGCCCACCACTACCAATATCATTAATAGCAATAGGTTCTCCATCAAAGTGGCGGCCTAGCACCATGCCTTCTTCTGTAGCATAGTTCTTTTTAGCCCGGAGAGAAGCATTATATTTTCCTCTCCCTTTAAATCCATTGTTAGACCGTTTTCCACCAAAACTAGTTACACTAGTCATATTGGTATGATTAGAAACTGTACTTGCTGTTGCTTCTACTTTTTTAGAGTCTATATCATTGCTGTTATTAGTGGCATTTCCATTAGTCGTTACTACATTCACACTCACTGGCGGATCATACATACCAGCATTAGCCCCATAGGATAATGTAGTTCTGTTAATCCCTTCTGAAGGCTCGTCTAGTGTTATCCCTGGACTATAGGTATCTTCCCAATCTGTAGAATTTACATAAGCCGTTTCTTCAATATATCCATATCCATCGTCTAAAAAAGAGCTATCTATTAAACTATCCAATGCAGCTGGATCTTGATAAGTAGCATCCATGAGTTCCCGCTGTTGAGCTTCCATTTCTTCAATAAATTCACCAGCCCCACAACCACCTGCATAATAATAAGGTGCTGTCATAGGTTCCACGCTTGGTGTTAAATGGGTAGTGCCCGTATAGCATAATCCATCCGTTTCTGAAGAAACAGGTATAAATTCAATATTATGAGAAGTATACCAATCTTCCAATTGCTTACGTAATTTCTGATATTCCGTGTCAGTAGCCTTAACGTTATGCACTTTTACTTTTGTATTGTCTGATTCCAAGTAGTATTTCTTGTTATCTCCTGTTTTATCTTTTGGAATGACATGATATCTAACTTTCATAGTAAGGCCTTTCTAAACTAATTATTTTTTTCTTTTGTTTTAGGCGGATTTTTTTCAGCATCATCTTTTTTATCTATAGACTTTGCATCATCCTTTTTATCTTCTGATTTTGGTTTTAAATGTTCGTTAATAATAACTGTATCGGTAGGATCATAATAAGATTCAAAGGTCTCATCTCGTTTGGTACCATTCGCATATACAACGGAACGATAAGTATTGACTGTGAGACCATCGTGACCTTCTTCTACTTTGTATTCCTTAATGGATGCATCTGTTTTATGCACCGTACCATGTGCAACCGCAGCACCACCACTTACAGAAATATTAACCGATTTTAACGCATCTACATGATTGCCAAGTACATAAATAGTTAAGGTCCCACCCTCAGCATAAGCCCAAATGTACACCGGCATAGTTAACACATTTTTAAATTGAAAGTCTAAGGAGCCATAGGATACCGTTGCATCACGCCCTATTTCAATATAGCTTACAGGTGCATAATGTGGTGTGCGTTCCACAATTTCCATGCCAGATAATAGCGCTCCATTAAATAAAGTTGAGCTAACTTGGCAAATACCACCACCGATACCAGGTACTAGTTTTCCATTTACCATAACTGGAGCATCATCATAACCCGCTTCAGCTGAGCGTTCTCCTACTACATTGTTAAAGGAAAATACCTCGCCAGGTTGTAAGACCGTACCATTAATTTTATCTGTAGCTAGTATAATATTATGACTGCGGTTTTCAGCACTAGAATCATAATTTGTCGTGTAACTAGCTAAAATAGTATCAAACGCTTTTAACTTTTCTAACGTTACTTTAGGTTCCGCCTTTACATTAACAGCTATTTTAATTTCGCCAAATGTATTAGATAACACCGCCTCTTTTACGAGATTGTAAGTTTCTTTAATTAAAAGTGTTTTCCCCACTACTTCTTTATGAGGAACTAACTTGCCGTTTTCTATGGTAAAATAGGCATCTTGGCTTTCTTTAATCACTTTTTTGCCATATTCTTTTAAATACACTTCGGCTTGCGGTTCATTAAAATCATAGGCAATATGTATGTGTACAGGATAGAACAATGCTTTTACGCGACTTGTTAACATCGTAAATACATTAGATTCATATCCAACAGCAAACGCATTTGTTACTGTTGTATCAATATTCGGTTTAAATCCGAACGCATCGCCAGATACTGTCGTCTTTTTTCCAGTGTCATCAACTAATACAATACCAGGTTTACTAGATTTGACTTGTTCTGTCACAATTTTTGTTACTTCATCACGTGATAAACCAGATACATTCTGATCATTAATATATACTCCTTGCGTTATACTTCCTGTTGGAAGCATAGAACAACCGGAAAGAATCATCATAGAAAACGCAATAAACAATAAAGTTAATCTTTTATTCATCTCTACACTAACCCTTATAATCTCTATCACAATACTCTAAACATAAATTTTTAAAATCGGTAATATTCCGTTCGCCTGTCCGGCTCCCTTTGACAATTTCATACATACCACGCAACAAATCAACTAAATGTGGCATATATACTTGTGTAGCCGATTGATAAGCCAACTTTATGGGATATTCCTTCGTTGTAGAGCCATATTTCTTAAATAATTCGACAACCTCTGGCAATCGCATGCCATTAGCACGACATTCACTAACCATTAACTGTAATCGCAATTGTCCTTCAATATAGGCCATAGCACGGTCAATTTCTTTATAACTCAATATAAATGGAAATAGTTCTAATAGGGTGGCTACCTCTTTTTTTAGTAACGCATCTTTAAAAGCAAAAATCTTTTTCGCTCCATAATCGGAGGCATTTGCCTTTAAAAACTTAGCATCGATTGTTTTTGCCTCTCCCAATTGCAAGAAATATCTATCAAACTCCGTCTGCATAAATGTAACAGGCACATCATCCCATAAATCAATGAGTCCAAACATATATTCCAGACCATCGGCCGTTAATGTATATCCATGTGACCTTACATAAGACTGTACCCACTTCTTAAGTTCATCTGTTGAAAGTTTCTTGAATTCTATCGCTTCTGTCACTGCCAACAAGGCTTTATTCGTTTTAATTCCTTTATCAATTGTGTCATGATGCACAATAATAACGGGATTTTCACCCTTATATTCTAAGAGCACATTATATACTTTTTCCCATGCTACCGGTATATTTTTACCCTTCTTTTTAAAAATAGGAGGATTGGCCAATAGAAAAACCTTGGCATCCCCAAATAGGGAATCCTCCATAAGGTTTTCACAAATATGACCTGGATTCGATTCATCATCATATTGTTGCACTGGTAATGACGAATAAGATTGCAGTAATTCAGTTTTTTTAGCATCTAAAAGCTGCGGTTCATCGCCGTACAGCAACACGATTTTACTCATATGCCCTCATTACAAATAAAAATCGGGCACCCATTCTGACCCGACAACATATAAATTAGGACTCTCCTTATCTAGTAGATTTTGCTCTCGCCGCTTCGGCCAAAAAACCACATTACTACTAGGATTGTCTTGTAATAGTATTTTATTTATGTTAGCAATATTGCTACTGCCAAACAGATATTCTAATTGTTCTAACTTACCATTTAATTTTAGATTTTTTTGCCCATTTTGTCTATTACTGAATAGGCATACATAAACCTCATTTTTGCTGCTCGATTGTATGGAAGTCTGCCAATACTGGCTGAGAGCTTGTAAATTTTTCTTTGAAATATTGTCAGTACTCATATTGATAACGACAAATTCATCGACCTTATTTTTTCCTACATAGCGTAAGGACATTTTCATATCCTCCACCTCCTTCTGCGTTAAGGTTCCTTTTTTTATATCCATGTACACAGAAATCTTTTCTTTATAGGGAAATTGACAGGCGCGGACGATGACAACTTGTTTGTTCGTCAAAGGAACAATGTGAATTCGCCTTTCATTGGTAAAAAAAGGTGCCCATTGGTTAGCTGTCAAAATAAAAAATACCAGCGTAACTATTAGTATCGTAACTCTTCTAGGATGAAAATTTAGGGGTAATCTCAAACTATCATCTTTAGCTACAATGATTAACCGATACCATACGATAAGCAATGCATAATATGCACACGTAAATATGCTTGATCCCATCCCTACCCAAAAAGCCCCCATGGGCAAAGAAGCAATCGTTACATTGCCAAAGAGGGCCACTTTTAATAACAATTCTAAAAAAGTCCATAAAAATTGTGGCACATAAAGGACAGATAAAAGAATATATAAAAATAACAATAAGATTATAAGTTCTAATAAAGGTCCTATAAAGATAGCCGCCACAAAGGACAACAGCGAAAAGAAATGAAAATAGTAAATCTGCAAGGGTAATACCAATAATTGTGCAGAAAAACACATCGCCAAAGGATATCTAATTAAAGGTGATAATTTATATAGATACACACTTATGCTTTTCGCAAAGAAAATAAGTCCATAGGTAGCTAAATAAGATAATTGAAAACTGATGTCCAGTATTTCTAGTGGAAACACTATCAATAGACCGCTGGCTGATAACGTTAACGCTTGTTTTGCTATATACGTACGCCCTTTCATAAGTGCTAAACTGGTAATTACCCCCATAATAGCAGAGCGAACAATAGGTGCATTAAAGCCTACTAAAACAGCATAAAAAATGACTACTACCATAGCTAACGAGGCACACGATTTCTTTTTAATACCTAAGACCTTAGCAAACAAATAAATGGTGGAAAATAAAATGGCTACGTGTGAACCTGAAACGGACAAAATATGAATTAATCCCGTAAAAGCAAAACTTTTCATCACCACATCATCAATGTCTGCATAATTGCCCCCCAATACAAGTGTTTTTAGAATGGCTGCACTTTGTGGAGATACATGACTTTCAATCGTCTTATTAATATAATTTTGAGAGAAATCAATACCATTAGCAAAAATTTGGGCTAGTGTAGCATATAGGGTTTCGTTTTTACTACTTGTTGCATGACTATGCGCGTCTACCTTGGCATCATAAACGCGACCTACTATATTACTGGCTATATGACGACTGCGTAAATCGATGCGCCCTTCTTCATAACTATATTGTAGCGGTGTTACTTTTCCTTTGAAGGTAACACTATCATTCTTTTTTATACTAGTCCTATTTACCACATCTGTAACAGGTACATACACAATGACTGTTCCCTCTGCTCTTATAGGATTCGCCCCTATATTATGCTTAGTGGGCTTCACAGATGTTAGTGCAACGGTTAACTGTAACACTTCTTTATCATCCCATTTTTGTACCTTTGGTACCTCTGTAACAACGCCTTTGTACGTACCCTCTGCATTTAAATAAAATGTAGGTATCCCTTTATAGGAATAAATAACCGATGTAGACCGAAAATATCCTATCCACCAAAAAACTGAAAATAAAGTAACCAGAACTGTCAATAAGGTGATAACCACGGTTTTCGTAATTACCTCGGAACTTCGTTTGAATAAGTTTTGTATTTCGCTAAAACTAATATATAGGGCTATACCTGTACTCACATATAAGACAATATGGCTTAATTGGGAATAGTAATAGGCTTGTCCATAGGCATAGACAATGCTATTTATCAATCCTAATAACATCAAAAAGGCTATATTTTCATAGGATATGAATATCTTAGAAAATATGTGAGACACTAAATTAGACGGTAATAGCATCTGCATTTTTCTTAAACAAAGCTTCTCCAATCCCCTTCACCTCCTTCAGACCTTCGATAGATGTGAAGTTCCCCTTCTGCGATCTATATTCCACGATGCGCTTGGCAATCGCTTGTCCTACACCTTTTAATTTCATTAATTCTTCTTCCGTAGCCGTGTTAATATTAATTTTCTTTTTTCTTAACAATGCTTCTGGATTACCATTGAAATTAAAGGGCACATGGATATGCTCACCCCCTTGCACAACTTCCGCCAAATTGATTGCACTAGTGTCGGCATAGGGTAATAAACCGCCTGCATTAGTAATCACTTCATTTACACGTTGTTGCCCCGGCATTTCGTAGACACCTGGTTCTTCCACGGCACCTGTAATATATACCAAGGGATTAGTATGGCTTTTCCGAGTCTCTTCAACCTTTTCAATTGATTTTGATATACCTATCTCATCATTTAATTGCGCTTCATTCTCTGTTATAATCTTAGTAGCACAAAAATAAATAGCGCAAACAGCTATAATCCCAATTAATATGCGTTTATGTTTTGTTTCCATAAAATACCTCGCTATACTTCACTGATAAAACAATCCAAAATAATTTCCTTTCTAACCTATCTATAAGTTAGAAACTATTTTGGATTCTCCTTCTAAATATGCTTATCCGTGAAAGTATTGCTTTCTTGGTATAGCAACAACATAAGCGCAGGTCATTATAAAAGTATCATTTCAAATTGAGGAGATATTATGTTAGAAAATCAATTACAAGATTACGCCCATTTGTTAATTACTAAAGGCGTCAATTTACAACAAGGTCAAACTCTCGTTATTAATGTAGATGTAGAAAGTAAAGACTTTGCCATCATCGTCACAAAAATAGCCTATGAACTTGGGGCCAGTGAAGTTATCGTCAACTGGCGTTGCCAACCAATAGCCAAAGAACGCTTGCTACATGCTTCAGAAGACGTATTATCTTCTGTCGCACCATGGATTCCTCCCTACTATCAAACTTATGTAGATAAGAAGGCTGCTTTCTTATCCCTCATCAGCGCTAATCCAGAAGCTATGAAAGGTGTCGATGCCACACGTGCAAGTCTTGCCAGTCGTACCCTGAATAGTGCCCTTACCTTTTATCACGAATCCATTATGGGTTCGGCACTTACTTGGTGCGTAGCCTCTGTAGCTACTCCTTTATGGGCCGACTTATTAGGTTATACGGGCTCAGAAGAAGAAAAAGTAAACGCCCTTTGGCAAACTATATTTACCCTATGCCGCATTACACCAAAAGATGACAATGAAGCCTTACATGCCCATTTAGAAACATTAGCTAATCGCACTAAAAAATTAAATGACTTACACCTAACTAAACTGCATTATACGGCTGAAAATGGAACTGATCTTTATCTCGAACTACCAGAAAAAGCCTTGTGGCTTGGTGGTTCTGAAAAATCACAAGAGGGTATTATTTTCAATGCGAACATTCCCACAGAAGAAGTATTTAGTGCACCGCTTCGCGAAGGTCTTAATGGCATTGTGTACAGTACAAAACCACTCATTTATCAAGGCAATCGCATCAACAACTTTGCCCTCACCTTTGAACAGGGGAGAATTATAAAAATAACTGCCGAAGAAGGAGAAGAATATTTGGAAAAATTAGTGGAAACTGATGAAGGATCTCACTATATTGGTGAAGTTGCCCTCGTCGATCATTATTCACCTATCAGTGCTTCTAATCAAATTTACTTTGAAACCCTCTTTGATGAAAATGCCTCTTGTCACCTCGCTATTGGCTCTGCCTATCCAATTTGCTATGAAGGTGGTGAACAACTGACTGAAGAAGAACTTAAAAAAGTTGGTCTAAATAAATCACTCACTCATGTTGATTTTATGATTGGTCATGTTACAATGAATATTGATGGATATACGAAAGATGGTCATATCGTTTCTATTATGAAAAATGGTCGTTTAAATTACTAAGGAGGCGCCGATGCCACAATTAATTTTTAAAGGTGTTAATCACGACATCGTACGAGAGTTAAGTAATGTATTGCCTAGCGAACTAGCAGAAATCTCTAACACCCCCGTCGATTATTTTACCCTCGAATGTCCAACGACAAAATATTATCGTAATGGCGAAGAAATGAAAATGTATCCATTAGTAGAAGTCTTACTATTCGATCGTGGTCCTGAAATAGAAGAAAAAATGGCAACTTGTATTGCTGATCACGTTAAAATGCATGGCTATACCGTCTGTGAAGTCTATTTCATGCATATTGGTAATACAGATTACTACGAATTTTAATGAAAAATTAGAAACACATATGACCCATAAATTTTAAGTTGTATAATAATTAATACGAAAGAAAAAGGAGTTAGCCTCTTGCGTTCGATATATATATCAAAACACAAGAGGCTAGCTCCTTTTCTTATAAATAAATTTCTAACTTTCTACCCGTCGAATTATACGTAGTCACCGTAACACCAGCCGCTCGTAACATACGTTTTGACGCCTTTACTTCCACGGTATCTGCATATTTATCTTCCCCATAGATAACTTCCTTAATCCCACATTGAATGATAGCTTTGGCACATTCATTGCAAGGAAATAGTGTTACATAAATTTTACTGCCTTCTAAGGAACCACCACGATAATTCAAAATTGCATTGAGTTCACTATGAACGGCATAAAAATATTTGTTATCATCTAGGGCATCACGATCCCAAGGAAATTCATCGTCATTACAGCCTACAGGCATACCATTATAGCCAATGGATAAAATTTTATTGTCTTCACTAACGATGCAAGCCCCTACTTGTGTATTGGGGTCCTTGGAACGCTGTGCTGCTAAAATCGCTACGCCCATAAAATATTCATCCCAAGTGATATAATCCTTACGTTTTGCCATAAGTCCTCCTTGTCCATGATACTTAATTATTCAATACTATAAGCTAAAAATCGATGTAGCCTTTCTATGAAAGTTGTAGTGCCATATCATACCACACTGCACCACCATGCGTTGATTCAGATATACCCAAATTTTCATAACCTACGCTAGCATAATATTTAATATACTTGTCTTTGCAAGTTAAAATAATTTCTTTTACACCGTTATTTTTGCATACTTCACGCAAATGTTCTAGTAAAATTTTACCATACTGTTTATTGCGACATTCTGGTAAAATAGAAAGGCTAAAAATTAAGACATAATCGCCATTGGCATCATTTTTACAAGTAGGTAAAAACATATCATCATTAATACGATTATGTATAGAACGGCAACCATTGGTAAAACCTACCATTTTGAAATTATTACATTCAGTTTTTTCCTCTAACACAAAAAATGTGTCATCAAAAGCCTCTATACGATGCGTAATAGCAGCTAAGGTTGCCGCTTCTTCTGCGGGGAAGCAAATGCCTTCAATCTCGAAAATAGATTGCGCATCTGCTAAAACAGGCTTTCTAATTCTATACTCCATTTATAGATTCCTCTTATGTAAAAAGCCATCTTGTAACATCAATCTGCAAGAGCTGCTGCAGCAAGCGCGTTGCATACACGCGAAGCAAAGCCCCAGCCCAGAGACATTACAAGACGGCTGTCTTATCTACCTATTTCACTACTACATTAACAAGTTTATTCGGAATAACAATGACTTTAACAACCTGTTTACCATCTGTAAATTCCTGAACGCGTGGTAATGCAAGTGCCATTTCTTGTACAGTATCATTAGCCGCATTCATCGGTGCAATAAATTTATCGCGGATTTTGCCGTTTACCTGAACTGGAATTTCTACTTCCTCTACAACTAAAGCAGACTCTTCATATACAGGCCAATTTTGGTCATGCACACTATCTTCTTTACCGATTCCATGCCATAATTCTTCTGTAATATGAGGCGTGAATGGTGCCAATAATAAAATCAACCCTTCTACAAGTTCAGTCGCTAATGCACTATTTACTTTTTCAGCTTTTTCATTATGTTGATACATTGCATTTACAAGTTCCATAATAGCAGAAATTGCTGTGTTAAAGTTAAATTTGCCATCAAGATCACCTGTAATTTTTTTAATCGCACGGTGTAATTCACGACGTAATGCCACTTCGTCTTTTGTAAGGTCACCTGTTATGCCTGCCTTACTATGTCCAAAGTATGCATTGACAATACGCCATACACGTCCCAAGAAACGATAGGAGCCTTCTACACCTTGGTCGCTCCAATCTAAATCACGATCTACCGGAGCTGCAAACAAAATAAATAAACGAGCAGTATCTGCACCATATTTTGCAATAATCTCTTCAGGAGATACCACATTGCCCTTCGATTTAGACATTTTACTGCCTTCTTTAAGAACCATGCCTTGGGTTAACAAGCCTTTGAAAGGTTCGCTTACTTTCACTAAGCCAAGGTCATGAAGTACTTTTACGAAGAAACGGGAATATAACAAATGTAAAATAGCATGTTCAATGCCACCAATGTACTGGTCAACGTTCATCCAGTAATCAGCAATTTTCTTATTAAAGGCTTCGTTGTCATTGTGTGCATCCGTGTAACGAAGGAAATACCAAGAAGAATCGATAAAAGTATCCATTGTATCTAATTCACGGCGAGCAGGACCACCGCATTTAGGACACGTGCAATTTACAAAATTTTCAGAAGTCGCCAATGGAGAAATCGTACCAGCACCGAATTTTACATCTTCTGGAAGTAGTACTGGAAGCTGGTCTTCCGGAACTAATTGTTCTCCACAGGTTTCACAATGAATAACAGGAATTGGTACGCCCCAATAACGTTGACGAGAAATTAACCAGTCTCGTAAACGGAAGTTAACTTTGCCTTCTCCAATGCCCATCTCTTCAAATTTCTTAGTTACTGCTTTTCGTGTTTCTTCTGAAGTTAAACCGTCAAATTCACCAGAATTAACGGCAATCCCATCATCATGATAAGAAGCCGCCCAGTTTTCAGTATCAAATACTTCACCATCATGGGTAACAACTTGTTTAATAGGCAAATCATATTTATGAGCAAAAGCAAAGTCGCGTTCATCGTGAGCAGGAGAACCCATAACAGCGCCTGTACCATAATCGACTAATACATAGTTTGCAATCCAAATTGGAATATCTTCACCACTTAATGGATGTTTCGCATAAGAACCGGTAAACATACCCTCTTTTTCAGCTTCTGTAGACGTACGATCAATATCGCTCAAATTGCGCATACGATTGATAAACGCTTCTAATTCCGCTTTGTTAGGCGCCTCTTTAATAAGGGCTTCTACAAATGGATGTTCTGGAGCCAAAACGATATAGCTAACCCCATAGATAGTATCTACACGTGTTGTATATACGGCGATACGTTCATTGATTGTCGGTGCTGCAAAAGAGAACTGCGTCCCTTCAGAACGCCCAATCCAGTTTTTCTGCATCGCTTTTACACGGTCCGGCCAATTTTCTAGTGTATCCAAATCATCTAGTAAACGGTCTGCGTAATCGGTAATTTTAAGGAACCACTGGGAAAGATCTTTCTTTTCTACAGGATTATCACAACGCCAACAAACCCCATCAATAACCTGTTCGTTAGCAAGTACTGTATGACAATCTTCACACCAATTTACTTTTGCTTCTTTTTTATAAGCTAGTCCTTTTTTATAAAACTGTTGGAATAACCACTGCGTCCATTTATAATAATCTTCTTTGCATGTCGCCACTTCACGATCCCAATCATAGGATAAACCTAATGCTTTTTGCTGGCGTTTCATATTTTCAATATTTTCGAGTGTCCATTTTTTAGGTGGAATATTGTGTTTAATAGCTGCATTTTCAGCAGGCATACCAAAGGAATCCCACCCCATTGGATGTAACACATTAAAACCACGCATTTTTTTGAAACGTGCTACAACGTCACCAATAGAATAGTTACGCACATGACCCATATGAAGATTACCCGATGGGTATGGAAACATTTCTAATACATAATATTTTTCTTTTGATTCATCGTAATCGGTTTTAAACGTATTGTTGTCAGCCCAGTATTGTTGCCACTTTTGTTCAATATCCTGCGCTACATATTTTTCATTCATGACACAGCCTCCTGCTATTTTTCTATATTTTATAATTATATTACTCTCTACGTAATAACGTCAACCGCGACCCCTATAGACTGCGTTTATGTTGAGGGCGTCTTCCTGTCGATTCACTCTCATTCTTGATTGTATCAATAATCATTGTATCCTCAAACCCCTTTCGCCAAGCCGCAAAGCCAGCTAGCTTAAGTTCGTTCATAAGCCGCATTTTATAACCTAACGATTTTTCATCCTCAAACCAAATACGTATATTTTCGCCCTTTTTATTCTGCAAAGACTTACTCATTACCGTATCAGGCACGGCGAGATAGTTTGTCTTTAACGTATCATCCCAAACTATATCGTTTTTATGTTCTTCTAGAACAGCACGGCTATCGATGATAGAAAGTGTTTTCGCTTTCGCACGTACTGCAGAACCTACTTTTGTTTCCGTCCATTTTCGTGTGTAGAAGGGAATCCCTAACACTAACTTATTAGCAGGTACTTCTTTTAGCATTTCTACAGCATTCATCTTTACCCACGGATAGGAAGCTACAGGGCCTGATTTTGTACTAGAGGACCACGTTTCATCATAGGCCATAAATACTACGTAATCAACAGCATCTGCTAACCCCTTGCGGTCATAGACTAGAGACCAATTAGGACTATCGGAATAGCCCGTTACATCAATAGAACTATAAATGCCAAAATTACGGAGATAATCAGCTAAGAAAGAGGTAAATTTCGTCAATTGTGCCTTATCGCGCAGTTGTATATCTTCAAAATCAAAATTATAGCCATCATAACCATATAAAAGTGCGTACATAGCCAGTTGCTGCGCATAGGTTGACCACAAACTTTCTGTATTTAAAACTTTATGGGTAAACGTAGAATTAAATTTATTCCCCACCAATGGCCATACCCGATACCCTAGTGCTTTATAACTCTTCACATAGTCACGCTTTAATTTGCTACTTAATTCTAACCCCGTATCGCCCAAATTATACCAGCTTGGCGAAATAATAGAGCTACCTTGTTTACTCAAGCTTTGTTTGTAAATATCGCTATCTACCAAGGGATCAAAAGCCCATCCAATCGGTGCAATAAGGGTTTGTTTTTGCGGGGATAATAAGCGCGTAGGTGCCACATCAAGTAATATCTGCCCTGCTTTTCCTCCCTTAGCTAAATCTAACTGGAAAGAAACGCCACTAAGAGTAGACATAGAATTTAAATCCACATACTTTTCGCCATTAACAGTTACATAAGGCAAGCGAATAGACTGCTTATTGCTCATATCGTCTATGTAGAAATAATCACCCGCGGCCCGCAGACCTGGAATGGTAATCGTATACGTCGTTTCATAAGTATTAGCACTGATGGCCCAAGGCGTCACCTGTCTAAAGGTGTGCAATGGAATAAGCGTCTGGTCGCCATCTAAAATAGCATTCGTTTCTATTGCAATGGGTGTACTAGCCCCATTTTTTACAAAAATTGGTAATATAGCTTTCATTTCCTGCGTTGATTGTTTAGCAAGGGTTTTAGATTCTTGCTCAGCACGTTTTGCCGCTGCTTTTGCCTCTTTTTCAGCTTTTTTTTCAGCTTCTTTGCGAGCTTTTTCTGCCTTTTTCGCAGCTTCTTTGCGGGCTTTTTCTGCTTCCTTAGCTTGCGCTTTTGCTAATTTATCTGCTTTTTCTTGTTCTTTTTTAGTCGCTTTATCATCTATTTGGGTTTCTTTAACTACGCGAATAAATCCAGAGTCTAAATTATCTGCATAAGAATAACTACCATAAATTGCAGAACCTGTCAGAGCTAATAAACAAGCTACCGTTTTTATCTGTAATTTCATTTTACCTCCCACACATTATAGGACCCTAGCAATGTGAAAGTACTTGCTAGATTTTTTAATTCTGTAAGTGCAGCACGCATATTTTCTGCATCGTCTGTACTATCCAAATCAAAGAAAAATTTATATTCTCCTAGTCGCCCTTTGGTAGGTCTAGATTCAATGCGAACTAAATTAATCTGGCGTTTAGCAAAAATGGCTAAACTTTCATAGAGAGAACCTGGTCTCAGACCATCTACCTCAAAGACAATAGACGTTTTATTTTGTATGTCTACATCACACAAATCTACAAACTTATGTTTGCGAATAAGGATGAAACGCGTCATATTATTGTGTACATCTTCGATATTTTCACAAAGTGCTTTTAACTCATACATACCCCCTAACATGGGGCCTCCAATAGCTGCATAATGCAAATTTCTTTTTTCATGCACATAAGCTGCCGCATTTGCCGTAGAAGGAAATTCTACTTCTTCTGCCAATGGCATATGTGTTAACAAAAAATATTGGCATTGATACAAAGCTTGTGGATGAGAATACACATGGGTAATATCATCTACAGACTGCGCATCTGGGTAAGTCCATAAATGATGGCGAATGGGCAACACAACTTCTGCACAAATCTCAATATCTCCATTCGTCGACAAATAATCTAGCGTTGCCATAACGGTGCCACCCAGAGAATTTTCAATAGGTACAAAGGTAAACTGCACCTGTTCTTTTAATAATGCGTCAATGGCTGCATTAATAGAAACAGCGGGTACATATTCTGTGCAGTTAGTCAAATCCGTTTCCAACGTTTCCTGTAAGAACTCACTTTTATGAGTAATGAAGTTGCTTAATGCTTCTTCTGTAAAAGTTCCTTTCGGACCTAAATAATTAATACTACCCATGTAATGCCTCAACAAATAACTACACGCATAAACAAATCACATATTTAATTATTATATCATATTTTTAGTGTATTATTGAGTGATATCTATTATAATAGTAGTATCTTTAAGAAAGGAGATATACATTCGTATATTACACTTATGCATCAATATTTATTTTATATCGCCGGATTTCCTGTCCGCGCTTATGGACTTCTCTTATCACTAGGCATTATTTGTGCGGGACTCACCGCTTACTTTATTATGAAAAAAGACGGTCGTGGTTGGCATGAACATATGCTAGATTTTACTATTTATGTAGGTGTAGCTGGTTTAATCGGCGCACGCCTCTGGGACGTTTTCTTCTTCGACTGGGCCTATTACAAAAATCATTTATTGGAGATTCCTTTTGTTTGGCAAGGAGGCATGGCCATCCAAGGCGGTGTTGTCTTGGGCACCATCGTAGGCATCTGGTATACAAAGAAATTTAATATCGATACATGGGCCTTCGCCGATTTATTTGCTCCTGCCCTCATTTTAGGTCAATCAGTTGGTCGTATGGCTAACTTAATGAATGGCGATGCCTTTGGTCATCCTACTGGTGGCAACTTTGGTATTATATATCCCGATACAACATTGGCCTTTAAAACCTATGGGGCACAACCATTGTGGCCTGCTGAAATCTGGGAAGGACAAATTGATATCCTCATTTTCGTCGTCCTTCTCATACTCAATCTATTGCCACATAAAAAAGGACAAGTTTTCTGTGCCTATGCCTTCTTATATTCCTTAGCACGCTTTGGCTTAGAATTTCTTCGTGGCGATTATGTAGATATGACATTAGGTTTTAAATCAGCTCAGATGACTAGCCTTATCGTTATGTCCATTGCGGCCACCGCTTATATCTATTTGTATTTTAAAGGTTCTACCGACACTCATATTTTTGCCACTGAAAGTGGAAATGAAACGGCACCTACCAAGAACGAAAAGATTTCAAAAAAAGAAAACAGTAAAAAGCGGACTAAATAGCAGCCCCCATAAAATAAAAGGATTGTAATGTGGAAACTAGGATTATTAAACCTGTTCCTACACTACAATCCTTTTTTATTTATTTTATATTTACATATCACGCAACATGTGATCGTCAATTATATAATCTTATAAAATATAATTAGACAAATCTACGTCCTGTACAATGCCGCCGAGGCGTTCTTCCACCATTTCTGGGGTAATCGTTACATCTACGTCATCCGTTGGTGGCGCATTAAAGGAAATATCCTGTAATAATTTTTCTAAAATCGTATGTAAACGACGCGCACCAATATCTTCCGTTTCATTATTCACTCGATATGCTAATTCTGCAATTTTATCAATAGCATCATCGGTAAAATGAATAGTTACACGATCAGCTTTAAGAAGCATATGGTATTGCTTCAACAATGCTTGCTGTGGTGTTGTCAAAATAGATTTAAAATCCTCTTTTGTGAGACTATTCAATTCTACACGAATAGGAAAACGACCTTGCAACTCTGGAATCAAATCCGAGGGCTTAGATACATGAAAGGCGCCTGCGGCAATAAATAAAATGTGATCCGTTTTAATAGGACCATATTTCGTATTAACAGTGGCCCCTTCCACAATAGGCAAAATATCGCGTTGCACACCTTGCCGTGAAACATCAGGTCCACGATGATCTGCAGAGGTTGCAATTTTATCAAATTCATCAATAAATACAATGCCCTCTTGTTCTGCTAGTTCAATAGCTGTATCCGTTACTGCATCCATGTCGAGAAGTTTTTGCCCTTCTTCTTGAATGAAAATTTTACGTGCTTTACCAACGGTAGTATGACGTTTTTTCTTTTTCTTTGGCATGATAGAGCCTAACATATCTTGAAAATTGTTAGAAAGCTCATCCGGATTGTTCCCTGCTAAAATGCCGGTAAACGATTTAGGCGCTTCTTCTACTTCAATTTCAATTTCTTTATCATCCATTAAGCCACCTTTTAAACGTTCATAATAAGCAGCTCGTTTCTCAGAAACTTCAACAGATTCTGCATCGATAGCTTCGTCATTGCGATCTTCTTCTGGTTTATTAAATAACATATCAATTGGGTTCTTAACCGTTGTTTTAGTTTCTTTTTTAGGCCACAATATCTGCAGTAGACGTTTATTGGCTAGGTCTTCCGCTTTTGCCTTCTGTGATTCAATCATGTCTTCTTTTACCATGCGGATAGAGTTTTCCACAAGATCGCGAATCATGGAATCCACATCGCGCCCCACATACCCCACTTCGGTAAACTTTGTCGCCTCCACTTTAATAAATGGTGCCTTCATGAGTTTTGCCAAACGACGAGCCAATTCCGTTTTACCCACCCCAGTAGGACCGATAAGCAGAATATTTTTTGGTACATATTCTTCACGCACATCATCTGGCAACTGCTTTGCACGCCAACGATTGCGAAGTGCAATCGCTACCATCTTCTTCGCTTCACTCTGACCGATAATATATTTATCTAATTCACCGACAATCTGTTTCGGTGTATAATCTTTTTCCATTTCCACCTCTTAATTACCAAGTTCTTCAACAATAACGTTGTGATTCGTATATACACAAATATCTGCCGCAATATGTAGCGAACGTTCCGCGATGTCTCGTGCAGAAAGTTCTGTATTATTCGCTAACGCACGGGCTGCCGCAAGAGCATAATTACCACCCGAACCAATAGCGCAAATGCCATCATCTGGCTCAATAACTTCGCCATTGCCAGACACTAATAAGATTGTTTGACCATCAGATACAAGCAATAAAGCTTCCAAATTACGAAGGATTTTATCGCTACGCCATTCTTTCGCCAATTCTACCGCCGAACGCAATAAATTACCATTATATTGGTTTAACTTTGCTTCAAATTTATCAAATAAAGTAAAAGCATCCGCTACAGATCCTGCAAATCCAGATATGACTTTACCGTTATATAATTTGCGTACCTTTTGTGCGGTATTTTTCATAACAACACTTTGCCCCATGGTCACCTGACCATCGCCAGCGATAGCAACCCTATTATCTTTCTTCACTGCACATATGGTAGTGGCATGAAATTCAATATTCATAATACCTCCTAGGGATATATTTTATAAGTACAATCTCCACATACATCTAAATAGCCCACGTTTATATGTCTATTATAAATTTTCCTGTGCTTTCAATGTCGTTATATCTTCTAATGCCCGTTGTGCAATTAGGGCATTCTTTTCTTTTTTCTTGCGAATTCGCGTTGGCCATGATTCCATAATACCAAAATTCACATTCATAGGCTGGAAGTTCGAGCCTTCATAAGCACTAATATAATGACTTAGTCCTCCTAATGCGGTCGTTTTAGGGAATTCAATAAACTCTTTGCCTTCTAACAAGCGACTTACTTGGATGGCCGCCATCATGCCAGACGCAGCCGATTCTAAATACCCTTCTACGCCAGTCATCTGTCCAGCAAAGAAAATATTAGGACGTGTTTTAAACTGAAATGCCTGATTTAATAATTCAGGAGAATTAATATACGTGTTGCGATGCATAACACCATATCTCACAAATTCTGCATTTTCCAAGCCAGGAATCATACCAAATACACGTTTTTGTTCACCCCACTTTAAATGGGTTTGAAAGCCTACTAAATTATACATAGTAGCTTCTTTATTTTCTTTTCGTAATTGTACCACTGCATAAGATTCCTCATTAGTACGCGAATCCACGAGACCTACTGGTTTTAATGGACCATAACAGAGCGTATCAAAACCGCGATTCGCCATAATTTCTACAGGCATACAACCTTCAAAATAGATTTCCTTTTCAAAATCTTTTGGTACCACCGCCTCAGCAGTGGTCAACGCTTCCCAAAAAGCACGATATTCATCTTCGTTCATAGGACAATTTAAATAATCTGCATCGCCTTTGTCATACCGAGAAGCGGCAAATACTTTACCATAATTTAGCGATTCAGCTGTGACAATAGGGGCCGCAGCATCATAGAAATAAAATCCTTGCTGTCCTGTAAAGCTTCGAATTTCCTCACCTAATGCTTCTGACGTCAATGGACCAGTCGCTACAATAACAATACCCTCTTCTGGTAATTTAGTAACTTCTTCTTCATGAATTGTTACCAGTGGATGATTTCGTAAACTCTCTGTAACCATGCCACTAAATAAGTTCCGATCTACTGCAAGCGCACCACCAGCAGGTACAGCGGTTTTATCTGCACACTCCATAATGAGTGAACCTAACTGTCGCATTTCTTCTTTTAATAAACCTACCGCATTTTCAATGTTTCCAGCTCGCAAGGAGTTACTGCATACAAGTTCAGCAAATTTGTCTGTATGATGTGCCGGTGAACTTTTTGTAGGTCTCATTTCATATAAATCAACGGCAATGTCGCGTTTAACTAACTGCCAAGTTGCCTCAGAACCAGCTAATCCCGCGCCAATGACGGTAACACGTTTTTCCACTATATATTCCTCTAATTTATGTCATCTAAGATTAATTTTTCATACTTTATTACTATATCTATATGGCGTTCACACTACTTATTATCATCTTTTGCGGTCACTTTCTTGCGTGGTTTCTTCGCCGGTCTTGTTGGACAGGTTTCATTAGAGCAGAATTTCTTTACAGTTCCATTTTTATAAGTCTTTTCTACCATTAAACTGCCACAAGTAGAACATACTTCACCATTAGGTTTGTCCCAAAGGGTAAAATCGCAATTAGGATAATCACCACAACCGTAGAATACACGTCCACGTTTCGATTTACGTTCTACAATTTCACCATGATTACATTTTGGACAGGTTACACCAGTTCCTACTGTAATTGGTTTCGTATTTTTACATTCAGGGAAATTAGAGCATGCCAAGAAACGACCAAAGCGGCCAAATTTATACACCATTGGTTTACCACAAAGGTCACACATTTCGTCACTCACTTCATCTGCCACTTTTACTTTTTCTGCATCATTGGCTTCTAATAATTCATCTTCAAAAATATAATAAAAATCTGTTAAAACAGCAACGTAAGTATCATTGCCTTCGGCTATACTATCTAGCTTTTCTTCTAAACTAGCTGTGAAGTCCACATTGATAATGCCACCAAAGTGTTTTTCTAAAAAGTCGACCACTACAAAACCAAGCTCTGTAGGCACAAATTGACGTTCTACTCGATCTACATAATTACGTGCCATAATCGTATCTAAAATAGGCGCATAGGTAGATGGACGACCAATACCATTTTCTTCTAAAGTCTTAATGAGGCTAGCTTCTGTATAACGAGCCGGTGGCTGCGTAAAATGTTGTTCTGTATCGATACCTTTATTTTTAAGTATTTCCTTTTCTTTTAAAGGTGGGATAAGCGTATTTTCCTTGTCGTCATCTTTTTTAGCTTCTTCATAAACTTCAGTAAAACCTTTGAATAACACCTGACTACCACTAGTACGCAACGTATAATCACCTACTAGCAACGTAGCCGATACAGATTCAGAAATCTGTGCCGCCATTTGGCTAGCCATAAAGCGATTCCAAATAAGCGTATATAGCTTTAATTCATCTTTACTAACAAAAGGTGCCACCATATTAGGTGGTAATTCTAATGTAGTTGGACGAATCGCTTCATGTGCATCTTGTGCCGAATCTTTTGCACCAAACACATTTGGTTTAGTTGGATAAAATTCTTTGCCATAATGCCCAACAATATATTCTTTGGCCGCTGCGACCATTTCGTTTGCAATACGCGTAGAATCTGTACGCATATACGTAATAAGACCTACATGTCCATATGAGCCCACTTCAACACCTTCATACAAATGTTGGGCAAGCATCATCGTACGCTTTGCGCCAAAACCTAATTTACGCACACCTTCCTGTTGCAAAGTAGATGTTGTAAATGGTGCTGGTGCTTTTCTAGAGCGTTTGCGTTTTTCTATTTTGCTAACAGTTGCTGCTTCACCTTTGATGGTACTTTTTATTTTTTCAGCTTCTTCAGCATTTTTAATATGAACTTTTTTACCTTTATATTGCGTTAATTCTGCAACTAATTTATCTTTCCCTGCCGTGATATATTCACCCGCAATAGACCAGTATTCTTCTGGCACAAAAGCTATAATTTCACGTTCTCTTTCACAAATAAGTTTAACCGCAATGGACTGCACTCGACCTGCACTAAGCCCTTTACATACTTTTTTCCAAAGTAGGGGACTCAATTTATAGCCTACGAGGCGGTCTAAAATACGGCGTGCCTGTTGAGCATCTACCATATTCATATCAATCCGCCGAGGATGGGAAAGTGCTTCTGTTACAGCAGACTTCGTAATTTCATTAAAGGTGATGCGACAATTCGATTTTTCATCTAAATTAAGAATATATGCTAAATGCCAAGAAATCGCTTCGCCTTCGCGATCGGGGTCAGTAGCAAGAAGTACAGCTTTTGATTCATCTGCATCTGCCTTTAATTCATTAATTAATTTGCTCCGAGTCGTCAAATTGCTATATTTAGGCACAAAACCATTTGCAATATCTACGCCTAACTGACTTTTAGGTAAATCACGTAAATGCCCCATACTCGCTTTTACAATATATTCTTTACCTAAAAACTTTTCTATGGTCTTGGACTTTGCAGGTGATTCCACAATAACTAGTGTTTTTCCTTTTTTATTGAAGACACGTGGTTTGCGAAGTTCTGCAACCTTGCCTTGTGGCTTAATCACAATACGCTCTTTTGTTTTTACGGCTTTTGAAACCGTTCCTTGTACAGTACTTTTCTCTTTTGTAATAGTACTTTCATTACCGTTAGTACCAATTACAATCGATCGTTTAATTGACAAGCTAATCCCTCCTGGAATATTTCAGCACATAGCCTTGACCATTTGCCTTTTCTATACGTTTATTGAGCTCTAAACTCAATAGTATTTGTTGAACTTTCGGAAGCGGCAACATTGTCTTACTTACAATATCTTCAAGAGTATACGCTTTTTCGGTAGACAAACTTGAAATTATTGCCTGCGCTTCCATACTCAAGCTTATCATATCATCTTTATTATGACTACCCTTATTATATATATTACTATAGAGTAATTTTTCCCACCCCATTATAGACAACAAATCTTCTGGCTTAGTCATCACGTTTGCACCCTGTTTTAATAGCCAATTTGACCCATCACTATAACCACTTAACACATTGCCGGGTACAGTGAAAACTTCTCTACCTTCATTAATTGCCATATCTGCTGTAATCAGAGAACCGCTACTCGCCTTTGCCTCCACCACAATAGTACCTTTGGTGAGCCCTGCAATAAGGCGATTGCGTATAGGAAAATTCTGCTTTAATGGTTTCATCCCTGGTGCAAATTCTGAAAGCAATAATCCCCCTGCTTCTACAATCTGTCTAAATAAACGTGCATTTTCGCGTGGATACACAACATTTAGACCACATCCCATGATTGCTATCGTTTTGCCTTTACTGGAAAGGGTCCCTTCGTGTGCAAAGGAGTCAATACCACGAGCACCACCACTCACAATAGTAATACCATGACTAGCTAAAACTTGTGCAAAATGAAAACATACATTTTTCCCATAGGGACTGCACGCGCGAGCTCCTACAATAGAAATCGAATATTCCAAGTTTTTTAGTAAATCTATGTTCCCCTTATAAAACAATACCGCTGGTGGATTATAAATTTCAGATAATACTTCCGGAAAATAATTATTGGTATAAGAAATAACGCCAATATGCATATTATTCATAACGGTTTGCATCGCCGCCGCGTATATGTCTAAATCCATTTTTCTATAAGCTGTTAATAGGTTATTGGACAAAACACCGTTAGCCAAAAGATTGCTATCATTCTTTTTTATCGCTTGCCATGCGGTCATAACGTCAGTATAATACGTCAATAATTTCCTAACACCACCAGAACCTAATCCCGGTAAACCTTGTAAATACGCCCATTCTATATTATCTATAAATTCCATCTGAAGTACCTCTATCTACATGACTATCTTTATTCATATTCAAGCTAGATTCGTTTTATTTTAGATTCTTTTATTTTGAATTCATTTGGCTCGCAGCCAACTTAGACCATTCATTCCTCACTTCTATAACTAATCGCCTCTGCTAAATGCGCATCCGTTATGACATCTGAACCTTCTAAATCCGCTATCGTCAAGCTAACACGAAGTATACGATCATGACTGCGCACGCTTAATTTCATTTCTTTAAATACCGTAGCTAATAACATTTGTGCAGACGGTGTTAATTTTGCATATTGATGTAATTCTTTATGGGATAACAAACCATTGCACTTCTGTTGTCGATATAATTGCCGTTCGCGTGCCAAGATAACACGTGCTTTTATCTGCTTTGAACTATAGGTCATATCGCGATTAAAATTATATCCGCTCTCCTTATTACCTATACGATCTGTTTCATTATTTGTAATCATATTCCCATGAGTAACTTCCATAATTTCTTCAAAAGAAGGTCGTTGTATGACGATACTCATATCAATGCGATCTAGCAAAGGACCTGATAATTTATGCTTATATTTATAAATATCGGCAGCCGTGCATGTACAAGGATGTTCCTCAGAGTCTAGCCAACCACAAGGACAAGGGTTCTTTGCCATAATAATTAAAGGGCGGCTCGGATACGTATAGGTCCCATTACTGCGTGCAATATGAATACACCCTTCCTCCATAGGTTGCCGTAATACTTCTAATACGGGGCGTTTAAATTCGGGTACTTCATCCAAGAATAAAACACCATGATGACTCAACGTCAGTTCACCTGGCTTAGGAATATTACCACCACCTGCCATACCACTAATTGTTATAGTATGGTGAGGACTACGAAATGGTCGCTGTTTTAAAAGTCCGTTAGACGGCAATAATCCAGCTACGCTATATATACGAGTAACTACAATCTGTTCTTCAATCGTCATAGGCGGCATAATCGTTGTTAATCGTTTGGCTAACATCGTCTTGCCTGCTCCAGGAGGGCCAGAAAATAATATATGATGACTACCAGCCGCTGCAATTTCGAGTACACGCTTGCCAGTAATTTGACCTCTCACATCATCTAAATCATCAGTAGTTACTTCGTTAGAAGTTTCTATATCCATCTTAAAAGCATCTAAATGATTTTTTCCCCTAATTTTATCTAATAGTTCCCGTAAAAAATGAACTACATATACATTTTCCTTAAAAATACAATGCACTTCGCTACCATTATCAGCAGGACAAATCATGCATATTAAGCCTTTCTCTTTTGCTGCAATCGCCATAGCAATACCGCCATGTATAGGTGAAATCTCACCACTTAACGATAATTCTCCAACAAAAACTGTCTTCCTTAAAAAAGTTTCCACATCTACTTCTTTATTCTGTAATTGTCCAGAAGCCTGTAATATACCTAGCGCAATAGGCAAATCGAGTCCAGCATTTTCTTTACGCATATCTGCAGGCGCTAAATTGACAACAATACGCCCTAATGGAAATTCGTAGCCACTATTTTGAATAGCTGTACGAACCCGTTCTTTAGACTCCTTCACTGCCGCATTGGCTAGCCCAACAATTTCAAAACATGGGAGTCCTCTACTGATATCGACTTCTACCGATATAACAAATCCATCGATGCCAATGATGGATGCTCCCCACACTTGTGCGTACATAACGCCTCCTTTAAACTATCCAACTCCGCTTAATTAACTTCGCACATAAATCTGCTAACAAGTTCTATCTAAAAGCAGTTTTCTATATGATTAATCGCATACAAACCTTCATCTGCTGTCACTTCAATAATGTCAAAACGAACAATCTTGGCATTATAGATAGGTATGTAGTAATTCCACACATAATTTGTTACATTGCGAATATGTTTCTGCTTATAATAATTCACCGCCTCAGCAGGTTTGCCAAATCGCCGCGTGCGCCGTGTCTTAACCTCTACCACGACTAGCTGTTTATTATAAAGCGCCAATATATCAATCTCTTCCTTATGAAAGCGTATATTACGACCAATAATCCGATACCCTTTCCGTTTCAAATAGAAACAAGCTAATTTTTCACCCAACCGCCCTAATTCAATATGATTCATCATTCTCCAGCATCACACATAAATTTAAAAGCTAATTCATCTCGATAGCCTATTATGACATAATAGATAAACAGGTTATCTATTTCTATTCTTGAATATTAAAACATCTTTGTAAACAAAAAGAGGAACCACAATGTGGTTCCTCTTACGTCAATGACGCATCTGTGCTAATACCATTATAAGGCACATATAATTAGAGTTAGATAAACATATAACAAAGTTGGCATATAAACACAATTGCAAATATCTACAAGTTCAGTATTTATATGCATTCCTTAAGTCTACTTATGCCAATCTCTGCCCGCTACAATAGATTTTACCGGCTCAAAAGATTTGCGATGCAACGGTGTAATTCCCATATTTTCAATCGCTTCACGATGCACATCAGTATAGTATCCTTTGTGAATCGCAAAGCCAAATCCAGGATATTCCGCTTCTAAATTTTCCATGTAACGATCCCGTGTCACCTTCGCTATAATTGAAGCTGCTGCAATGGATATACTCTTGCTATCACCTTTAACAAGAGATTGACATGGCACGGTAAGTTCTGGCAATGGCATGGCATCTACTAGTACAGCATTCGCTTTTACAGACAAGCTAGCAATAGCTTCGTACATCGCTTTGCGCGTAGCGTTATAAATATTGAGATTATCAATAATTTCAGCTTCATAAGAAATGCAAGACCAAGCCACTGCGGTCTGCGTAATTTGCTCGTACAACTCTTCACGCTTTTTATGAGATAGCTTTTTAGAATCATTAATCCCTTCAATATACGTATTAGGCGGTAAAATAACAGCCGCTACCGTAACAGGACCAGCAATAGGACCACGCCCCACTTCATCCACACCTGCTACGTGATAAAGGCCCTCTCCATAAAAGCTTTCTTCATACTCATACATGCGTTCTAATCGTTGTTGTTCTAGTAACTTTTTCTTTTGACGCATAACATACGCAGATGCCAGGTTGCGCACAGAACTACGCTTGTCGTCTTGTGCCCACATGAGATTTTCAAAATCCACTTCGCCATCAAGCAGTTCTTTGATTTCCCGTACTTTTAATTTTTCAAACTCACTCTTCAACATAATAAGGTTCCTCATCAATACCGTCTAATGTTACAGTGCCAAGTTTTGTATTGCGATAATCGTTCATAATAAGGCGGCGAGCTTTATCTAGATCAACAATCCCACCACTCACCAAACAACCACGACGACGTCCAATATGTTCAACAATGCTATCTACCGATATCATCTCTTCCTCGGATAATTTATACCGTTCTACCAATAAGGCTGGGTTATTATCATGCACGTGCTTAATTAAAAGCTTAATAACCGATTCCAAATCGTATACATCGTCATTAATAGCACCCGTCATAGCCAAACGAGCCGCTGCTCGCTGGTCTTCTAATTTGGGCCATAACACACCTGGTGTATCAAGAAGTTCAATATTATTGGCCAATTTTACCCATTGCTGGCCGCGTGTATACCCTGCCTTATCTGCTGTACGTGTCGCAGCTGTACCAGCCAGCTTATTAATAAGAGTAGACTTACCAACGTTTGGAATGCCTAGAATAATCGTGCGCACATTACGACTGCGAATCCCTTTATTTAACCAACGATCAATAATAGGCTGGCTTAATTTCTGTACCATCTTGATGAGTTCTTTATTGCCCTTACCAGACTTAGAATCCATGGCGATAACTGTAATCCCCATATCTTCAAAAAAAGCTTTCCATTCCGCTGTTGCTTTTGGATCGGCTAAGTCCGTTTTATTTAAAATCACCATATGTGGTTTATTGCCAATAAGTTCTGTAATCACTGGATTGGCACTACTGCGAGGAATACGTGCATCCAATAATTCAATAACCACATCTACCTTTTTTATATACTCCTGAATCATGCGAGTAGCCTTTGCCATATGCCCAGGAAACCAATGCACTACAGGAAATACTTCATCATTAGGATTCGTTAAGACTTTCTTTTCCGGCTTTGCCTTCTTCTTTTTAAAGGCGCCAGACTTCTTAAAACTATTTTTCTTTGTGAAAGCCATTTACAGCCTCCTTTCATACCTTCAACTACTATTATAACATTAGCCAAATTCAAGTAGCAAAAAAATAAAGGGTTGCCATCGGCAACCCTTTATTCGGATTAGCGTTTTTCGCGGATACGCGCTGCTTTACCAGTAAGGCTACGTAAGTAGTACAATTTAGCACGACGAACGATACCATGGCGTAATACTTCAATTTTAGCAAGACGTGGGCTGTGAAGTGGGAATGTTCTTTCCACACCAACACCAGATGCAATACGTCTAACTGTGAAAGTTTCACGAACACCACCGTTTTGACGTTTAATTACTAAACCTTCAAATACCTGGATACGTTCGCGGGAACCTTCGACAACCTTTACGTGTACACGAACAGTGTCGCCAGCACGGAATTCAGGAATGTCAGAACGAAGCTGTTCTTTTTCGATTACGTCAATAATATTCATTTTAAATCCTCCTCGTTTGCAGACATTCTTACCAACCCCTTGTTGGCAGCGGACTATCTCAAATTAACAGTAGTAGTATATCAGAAATTGGGGAGATATACAAGTGGTTAGAAAATTTTGTTAAATATACGTTATTTGAAAAGTTAACGTCCACCCCTAGGGTAGAACTTTACTTTGCAATTCTTGATGTGGATGTTTGTTTTACAAAATCTACCATAAACTTTCTATAGCTTCTCAAATTTTATGGAAAAATTAAATAAAAATCATTATTAGGGCAGACGTTAAATTGTTCCATATTCAGTAACAATAATGTAAATATCAAAAAAAAAACTTATTAACACTAAAACAAACATAAACACAGCAATATATCTAACAAATTTATCAAATATTCTATTCATTTTTCTAGATGTTTTATCGCCTTCTCTTGAGTAAACTACAAGTCCTTTAACTAGCCAAGGGTATTTTATAATAACTAACAATATAAAAATCCCTAAAAAATCTATTTGACAATTTCGAGAATTTATAATCATTTCTATCAGATTCATTTTTCTCTCCCTTACTTCTGATGCAATATTTTATAAATAGACTCATTTCTTTTTGTCTCATCACTTTTTTCTATAATATTAAGTTTCTCCCCGAGAGCACTAATATTTACTCCAGTTTTAATAGTGCCTCCTGCACCAAAATATGCTGAAATTCCAGTTTCAAGCTTTATGTCTTTATTGGTATTCCCAGATAAAGAAACTCTTCCATATATTAGACTTAATGATTTTTGATTTTTGCTTTGTGTTTGTAAATATGAAAAATAATCTGATGTAGGAATATGATTAGCATAATCATTTAAATCAACTATACTACTATAATTATACCCCACCCCCGCATTTATAGAACTTTCTTCTACTAATTTTAAATGTGGATCATTTGTAGCTTTTTCTACATGTGTATTGTACTGAATTCCTATAGGCATATTAAAAACTTTAGCTTCCACGCCTAAACCTACTCCTATGCCAGTATCAACTCTGCTAGGTTGCTCATTATAATATGCAGATAAAATATTTTCTAAATTATGGGTCATTCCCAAATTATTCTGATAACGATAATATAATCCCAAAAATTTAGCAGTCCGATTAAATGTATATATAAAATCGTTTTCACCTGCTTCATATTCAGGATACATTCTACTAATTTCTAAAGCTGATTTTAACACTTCAACTGTACCACCTACTTTACCGGATTCAATATTACTAAAAAGGTATTGGTGAATTGTTGGGAACTTTTCCTGTATTGATATAGATTGCTGTGTATGATCTAAGCCATTATAATTAGTTTTTGTGGCACTATTAATAAGCCCTGTATTCGTAACACTATCTTTCGCTTGTACAGTGACAGCATTACCGGTAAGGGCATGGGTATTTGTATTTTCTATGTTATTCCCGCTAACGGTTAAGGTACCACCAGCGGTTACATCTGTCTTATTATGTACATCACCGCTACTGGTAAGGTGCATATCACCATTCGAAGCCATCGTGCCTGCCAGTGTAAGGTCAGACTGCACCCCTACGGTTAATGTTCCGGCAGATGTAAGCGCCCCCGTATTATTTACTTGGTTTGCGGTAATGGTCGCCGCTTTTCCGGCAAGTGTGGTGCCACTATGTACAAGATTCCCTTTTGTATCTAAGGTTAATTGATCCGTCCCTTGGAGATGCCCGGCCATATTCACGCCCACACCGGCTTCGGTGCCGACTAAACTAATTTGATTCGCATACATGCCACCAATGGCGGCCACATCAAGGCTAACGGCTGGTGCGGTTGTCATAGCCTCTGTTGGTGCTAGTGGCGTAGATTCTAATGTAGTTGGATGTACCACATTACTACCGGTACGCACCGCCATCTCTTTGGCCCACACACCGGCATTTAGTTGTACCGCACGAGATAAAATAGCGAGCTTATCTGCTTCCATTGCATTAAGACCAGTGCCCGTTACCTTAACAGTGCCACCCATTACCCGAATATGTTGCAAATTACCGGTAGGATCATATTCAGGGCGTCCTGTGGTGAGCAGTCCTTGGCTCGTATTAATAAAGCCACCACCATCAACCGTAATCCCATTGGGATTCGCTACCACGACAGCCGCTTTATTTCCGGACACTTCAAGAAATCCGTTCATGTCTGTAGGATTCGCACTTGTCACTTCATTAACAATGACAGACGCATGTCCACGTGCTAAATTCGGATTGCCTGGTACAAATCCGGCTAATTTTGTCTGACTCATCGCATAGGCATTATTTAAGACGACACCCGCTTGTGGTACGGAAAAATCCGTATACGCATTGCGTGATACCCCACCTGCTGTTGGCGCTGTAATTTGAATGAAATCGATGCCTCTTGCTGTACGCCCTACATTAGGACGCTGATTAGCTGGTGCCTGTACATCGGCTACAAAAGCGGCAAAGCTTGTACTTGTTTGCATAACAAAACAGCCCATGGTAAGCCATACCACTAATTGTTTTCTAAGTTCTCGTTCTCTTCGTTTCTCTGCCCCCCATAACTAACCTCGTTATCTGTAACTACGTTTCTATTACTATATTGAATCTAAATCTATATCTATATCTTAACACTACTCAAATCATTCTTTTAATTTGATTTGTATATACCAATTATTGCTTATTCAATAACCATCTTATAATCTTCTGGTTTCACAATTTTCAACACATTAACAAAGATATAGTTAAAAAATAAACTAGATATAATGGGTACAAGTCCAAAAATTGTTACTACTAGTAAGGTATTTGCTAGATTCCAACCACCATCTAAGCTATCAATAGCTGCAATCGGTCCAATAAATCCGCTGAGGCCAAAACCAGCACTAAATGGAGTACCTTGGATGTTGAAAACAGCAGCTAATATCCCTAATACAATGGCGGTACAAAGAATGGGTAGCATAGTTAAGGGATTAGATAACATAGCAGGCATGGAAATCTTAGGGGATCCAATCCAATGTGCAAGGCAAAACCCTACACTATTTACTTTCCAACCGGCAATACAAAACCCAATACCTGCCGCACAAATACCTAAATTGGCAGCACCGGATCCAATACCAGATAACGAAATCGCCAAGGCAATGCCCACTGTCGTAATGGGAGACATAATCATAATGGCGAAAATCATAGAAATCGTGATACACATTAAAATCGGTTGTAATTGTATGCAGTATTGTACAATTTGCCCAATAAATTTAGTAATTTGTGTAATATATGGGTATAACTCATAACCTAAAGTACCTATAATTAATAATGTTGTAGATGGCAAAACAAGTACGGCAAAAGATTTTACCTTATCACTGATTGCTAAAATATAAATAACTGCAAGTGCGGCTGTCACAGCCATGGTAATCACGTCTCCGGTGCCAACTAGTACCCAACCTTTGCTAGCGGGGACAAACTTGCCAACACCACAAGCAAACGCTGTAGCTAATGCGACAGAACCCATTTGTATTGGTGAAAATTTAAATAAAAATCCAATAAAGCACCCTACAAGCACGCCCATTAAGGAATTGCAAAGTTGTGCGGCTTGCATAATAACTGTAGCTCCAGACCAATAAGGTGCTAAAAGCTTTAATGGAATTGATAAAATAGCGCCTGGCAACAACGATGTAACAATGCCTAGTGCTACCCCATTCAGAATGTTTATAGTGAATTGTTTTCCACTGTATCCACCTAAGATATTCATAATTTTCTCTCTTTCTCCGTGCCTTACCACGACTTCTTTAATTCAAAACTGTCCAACAATCGCCCATCTCCATAGAATGTTTGGAACAGTAATATATCATCGCTCTTCGTCATAACAATATAGTTATCACTTTCTGGTTGTGGTGCTACGAATACATCTAACGGATGTTCTTTCCAAAGGTTAGGATAGCGCACATCACCAGCTACACCAGTAATAATATAATACGGACCGACTTCGCTACGCGCAAAGTTTTGAATATGTCCACGCCGTCGATAGGTGTGATAATGTGCTGAAAGCACCACATCTACCTTAAACTCATCAAATATTGGCATAAACGTTCTACCCATATCATGAATACCTGGTTGCATATCTGGACGTTTCGTATTGCCATAACGCAATGTATCTTTGTGCATCAATACAATCGTCCATTGAGAGGTATTATTTGCCAAATCATTACGCAACCACGCAAGTTCATCTTGCAATAATTCTGGTTGGTTAGTTTCTTCTGCAAACTGCGTATCTAATACAACAAAATGAACGCCGTTATAATTAAAAGAATAGAATTGATCTGTATAATTTTTTATTTGACTATTAGGAAAGTCAAATAAATTCAAATACGATATAGGTTCACGTACTTTCCATTGCAAATTGTAAGTCTCGTGATTCCCCATAATGGCAGCCAGTGGCGTTGAACTTGCCAACGGCTCTACTGCTCTAAACCACGCATCCCATTGTGAAGCCTGTTCCCCATTGTCTACAAGGTCACCCATACTAATATATAAATCTGTATCTGTATTAGCCTCATAGGCTGTTTTTACAAGTTTTGTCCAACTGGTATAATCTGCCGATTGTGAATCTGGAAAAATGATGGTTTTAAAATTTGTATTAGCACTAGTATTAGCATTAATATTAGTATTTGAATTTGCAGCAGAACTTGCATTTACAGTAGCGCTTACATTTCTATCAGCCTTAGCCGTTTTTAAGCTATACCATTCACTGCGCTTATCCCCATAACCAATGCGATATTCATACATTGTATCTGGTATTAGTCCTGTTAAGGTATACGAATACAAATGGCGCTCTGTGCTATCGTCTATAAATACACGACTTTGCACTTCTTTTGATACATATACCTCTTGCCCTTTAATGCGATATTCTAAAATCGCTTTATCTTTACCCAATGTGGATTCCCACATAATCGTTCTAGACGTGCTATTATCTGTCGTTACAAGTTGACGCACATATTTAACATCCATCTTATCTACAGGTAAATAGTCCGTCGAAAACGCTTCTACGTAACGCACAACTTTATGCATTTCTCGTTGTACACTTGGTAAATATGCATACGAGATAGCCGCTATGGTGCTTATCAACAGCAATACTATAGCGCCAATCTTCTTTCTATTCCAAATCATAATTCTCCTTTACACACACTCTCTATTTTCTCTGTTTCCTTTATCTTTTATAGGCTTCATAAAAAAGACTGTACCAAAATGAGAGCATACACATTTGGGTACAGTCTTTTCTCACTTATTTAATTATACGACTTGCCGTCAACTCAAAGTCAATAGTTAAATACATTTCTTATTTCAAAGTACTAACATCACCAATAATGCCTAGTACGTCATTTGCTAATTTTACTAACTGCAATCGATTAGCTTTAACGGCTTCATCTTTATCCATAACCATCACTTCTTCAAAGAATGTATTGATAGCTGGAACAATTGTTTCAGGCAATGCCACTACCGTTTTATAATCCTTTGCTGCATAGGCTTTTTGGCTTTCTGCGCGTGCTGCAGAAGCAGCTGCAAACAATGCTTTTTCCGCCTCTTCTTTTAGTAACGTTTCGTTCACAGCCGTAAATGTAACATCTTTTACAAGGTTATTCATGCGGATATAAGCCTGTAATAAGATCTCATTCTGGTCAATGCGATTTTCTAACAAGGCTTCGCTTAACCCTTCGCCATCAGCTACAGTCATAGTTTTGTTGGAAAGCAATAATTCCACAATGGCATGTGGTATGTCTCGATCTAAGTAAATATTTTTTAGACGCAATTGGATGAAAGCCATTACTTGTTCGACAAGCTCTGGAATCTTAGATGCTTTTACATTTAATAGTTTCGCCGATTCTTCTACAATAGGAGTTAAGGATACTAACCATTTGCTTTCAATAAGGATATTTAAAATACCAATTGTTTGACGACGTAGTGCATAGGGGTCCTGCGAGCCAGTTGGAATTAATCCACGACTAAAAGTCGCTACAATATTATCAATTTTATCAACGATACTAAGAACTTTACCTGCCTTTGTTGTAGGTAAATCATCACTTGCAAAGCGAGGTAAATACTGTTCGTAAATTGCCTCTGCTACTTCTACTGGTGCCCCTTCTAAAAGTGCATATTCTTTACCCATAATGCCTTGTAATTCTGTAAATTCCGTAACCATACCCGTTGTTAAGTCAGTTTTTGCAAGACCTGTCGCTTGTGCTAACACTTCTAATTCCTTTCGTGTTAAACCACAAGTGGTGCCAAAAGACTGTCCTAATTTAATGAGACGATTCGTTTTATCTAATAAGTTACCTAACCCTTCTTGGAATACGATTTTACTTAATCCTACAATGCGATCGCCTAAAGTCTGTTTACGGTCTTCATTAAAGAAGAATTTAGCATCATCAAGGCGTGCCCGTAATACACGTTCATTACCATGTTGTACCACTTCTAACGAACGATCATCACCATTGCGAACGGTCAAAAACTTAGGCAACAATTGGCCGTCTTTCGTCGTTAATGGGAAATAGCGCTGATGGTCTTTCATAGGTGTAACGATAGCCGCAACTGGAAGTTCTAAATAAGATTCTTCAAAGGCACCACAAAGTGCAGTTGGCCATTCGACGAGGTATAAAATTTCATCTAATAAATCGTCATCCCAAACGATATTTGCATTTTCTTTTTCCGCTAAGGCAAATAATTGCTCTTTAATAACTTGACGACGTTTGTTTTGGTCGACCATAACAAAGTTAGCTTCACAAGCCGCTACATAGTCGGAAGCCTTTGCAATGGAAAAGTCGCCCTCAGACAAGAATCGATGTCCACGAGATACATTACCAGACTGTACAGTGGCAAATTCCACTGGAATGACTTGGTCATCAAGCAAAGCAATCAACCAACGTACAGGACGGACAAAACGTTCATCTAAGTTGCCCCAGTGCATGGATTTACCAAAACTTAAACCTGTGATTAGAGTTAATAAATTTTCCTTTAATACCGCTTCTGCTTTTACACCTTTAGTTGTCGTTTCCGCATAAATATATCCATCTTTTACAGTAAGAGCACTCACATCAAGGCCTTTGCCACGTGCAAAACCGATAGCGGCTTTGGTAGCATTGCCCTCTGCATCAAATGCAATAGACGTAGATGGACCTTTGTGGGATTCTGTCACATCTTCGGATTGTTCGCTTAACCCTTTTACAATAAGTGCTAACCGTCGTGGGGTCCCCATCGTTTCTAAGGATTCATAAGCAAGATGTGCCTCGTTAAACAATGCTTCTGCATTAGCTTTTAACTGGCCTAATACATTAGACATAAATCCTGCCGGGATTTCTTCGCAGCCTATTTCAAATAAAAAGTCTTTTGCCATCTTAGTTATCTCCTTTCAACAATGGGAATCCTAATTCTTCGCGTTTCGCCAAATAATTCTTTGCACACGTACGCGCCATATTACGAACACGCCCAATGAAAGCTGTACGTTCAGAAATACTAATAGCACCACGTGCATCTAATACGTTGAAAGTATGCGAACATTTCAATACATAATCATAAGCAGGAAGTACATATCCGAGTTCACAAACGCGGAAGGCTTCTTTTTCATACATATCAAACAGTTTGAATAGCATATCAGTATCAGCTAATTCAAAGCTATAGCTAGACTGTTCAAATTCATTGGCATGCCATACATCACCATAGTTAATCGTACCGTTCATATCGATATCGTATACGTTTTCCACCCCTTGAATATACATGGCAAGACGTTCTAATCCATATGTAATTTCTACAGATACTGGTTTTACCTCAATACCACCTACCTGTTGGAAATAGGTAAACTGCGTAATTTCCATGCCGTCAAGCCAGACTTCCCAGCCAAGACCCGCTGCCCCAAGAGTGGGAGATTCCCAGTTATCTTCTACGAAACGAATATCATGATCTTTAGCATGAATCCCTAATGTTGCTAAACTTTCTAGATAAAGCTCTTGAATATTATCAGGAGAAGGCTTAATGATAACCTGAAACTGGTGGTGTTGATATAGACGGTTAGGGTTGTCACCATATCGGCCATCAGCAGGACGACGAGATGGCTCTACGTAACAAATTGCCCACGGTTCTGGACCAAGTGTACGCAAGAAAGTGCCTGGATTCATAGTCCCTGCTCCTTTTTCTGTATCATATGCTTCATGTACTAAACAACCTTTGTCTGACCAGAATTTTTGCAAATTAAAGATAATTTCCTGGAATGTCATTTGCTTACCTCCTAATAAAAAAGTCCCTGTAACGACAATTCGTTACAGGGACGAGTCAACTACCCGCGGTTCCACCCTAATTGATAAGATACCTTATCCGCTTTTATATATGATTATGCGCTCCCCGACGCCTATTCAGTCCTTATGAGCTTACACCATCCTCATTCGCTTTGGGTGACCTATTTCTTCGGTTCTTTGCTTTCTTAATCATAGCAATACTGCAAAGGGATGTCAATTAGAATATTTAAAACATGTAAACTACTTTAGAGAAATTAAACTTATCCAGTAAGATTATTAATTCTACGAATATAATTTTTAGACTGATAAATTACATTTCCATCAACACTTACATATACAATATCTGAATCAGCCCAAATAAACATCCCCATATTACCTTTTTTCAATTTAAAATAAATTTAAATATGAACCAACCAATATATAATAAAATAACTAGTATTCCTATGAAATACTATTAAATAAATGTCCCTTTCAGAACCATCGTCTTACATCAATATAATAAAAAATGCTAGTGCTTAGAAGAAATATAACTTTGTTTTAATCTATAAAAGAAATAGCCCCACCATAAGTTAAAAAAATAATAAAAAGAAACAATATTCTAAATTTAGAGTAAATTCTTTTGATAATAAAATTCTTATAGTGTAAAAGTCAGATATAAGCATTATCACGGATAGTCCTATAAATATAAATATTGTATTGATGTCAAATTTTACATCAAAAACTTCATAATACACAACCTTTTACGTTTATTCAAAAAGCACCTCATGGGGGCTTAACTATGTTATACTAGAAATCGAGAGTTAATAACGCGAGTTAGGTTCATCTCCGGTAAGGAGGTGGTGCTATGACAGTATTCGATGCCTTATCTTTAATGATATCGTTCGCTACTTTGATAGTATTAATCATTAATACTAAAAGATGAATTCTTTTATATAAATGAAAAACCTAACGTATATTACAGAGTGTTGACGCACTCTTAATGTATACACGTTAGGTTAATCAATACAACCTTGATGAGCCTAACGCCTACACACGTTATTAGCTCTCTTTGTATTTATATTATAAACTAAATATTCTTTAACCGTCAAATTGCTATTCATATTTTAAACGTATCCGTATGAAATTAGTCGATTAATGATTTATAATTATTCTCTAGGAAACAGCCTAGCCCCCACCTCATTGATAAAAACTATGGCATCTAATTCTTTATCAGCCTGCACCATTGTATAGGCGAACAACACTTTTTCTAGTTCTAACCATGTGCGTTTGCCGAGATTTATCACTTCGTTACTAGACCAACTATAATTCAATAGTATCGGCATAGCTGCCTGTGCTTCACGGCTTAAACTCATACCTGTCGTACTATATACTTCCATTAGGAATGTATCCACCCCTTTATTAAAGTGATACATACCTGCACTTGGTACAAAACCAGCATGGCTTAATAATTGCCAACCCATGATAATAGAAGCAAACGCTACCGGCTTATTTTGAATCTGTCGTGCAAATCCCAGGACAAGTTTGTATAAATCACAATCTCGTTGTCCTTTTTGAAAAAAGGATTTCATCATATCGCTAATAAATAATGCATAGGCGATGGAATCTAAATCACCTTCCAACGATTTAACAAGAAAATTCCCATCTACTTGTTGTAATTTATAGTATTCACCATCTGGTACAACGGTAATATATACATGACTAAAAGCTTGTAAATAGCCACCTGATTTCAAATGTTGCAATTGCTTATGTGGCACAGAGCAAGTAATGATTCCTAATTGTGGCGTTATAAAACTATATACGGAATAATTTTTACGCTTTTTGCGCCATAGCACAACAGCTTCATATGTAATTCCTGGTTGTTGTGCCATACACACCTCACTCGTCCGCTACGGTTTCCTCTTCTGATAGTTCTGTTTCTTCCTCTAGAATACTAGGTGTTACTTTCAAACGCGAAATACGATACCCTTGTACTTCGGTAACCTCAAATTCATAGCCACTAGCCGTTACTTTATCGCCCACCACCGGTGTACGTTCTAGAAGGCCAAATATATAACCGCCAATCGTATCTTCGTCGGCATCATCGATTTCCACATCCATGGTACGCTCTACTTCAACGACAAGAACCTTGCCATCAAATTCAAAGGTACCATCTTCATTCGTCACCACAGAAAGTGCTGGAGATTCATGTTCGTCCTGAATATCGCCTACCAATTCTTCGATGATATCTTCTAACCCTACAAGCCCCACCATACCGCCATATTCATCAACGACAACGGCTTGGTAAATACGGCGGGTACGCATGTATTGCAATAAAACAGACAGTTTCATTACTTCTGGCACGACTAGAATATTGCGAAGGATATTGTGTAAATCTTTTTCCGCTTCTTCTGGACGATCCATCAAATCTTTGATATGAATTAAGCCAATAATATGGTCTTTATCTTCTACACAAACGGGATAACGAGTATGACTCGTTTCACGAACCGTATCCATATTTTCTTCAAAGCTATCGCCAATATACAGACAATGTACATCTTGGCGCGGAATCATAACTTCTTTCGCTAGTCGATCAACGAAATCAAAAACGTTATCAATAAGCTCACCTTCTACTTTATCGATAGCACCTTCCAAATGGCTACGATTGACCATAATACGAATTTCATCTTCGTTATGTACTAAATCAACTTCCGTATGGAATGGCGTTTGCATCGGTTCTAGAAAGAGATTGCTGATTTTTTCTGCTAAGAATACAAACGGCCGTATAATAAAACCTACATTTACAATAAGACGAGCACTAAAGGTAATATACTGTTCTGGGAAAGATAACCCCAACGCCTTTGGTATAATTTCACCAAATATGAGTACTACTGTAGTAATAAGCAATAGGATTATCACATCAACAGCATATTGCCACATAATTGAATCCCACACCGCCAGCAGTAATTGAGACTCAATAAGGCTGCTCAAATATGGTCCTACTAATAGCCCCATTATGAGAATCAAAAATATGATAAAAAACTGACACGTATTAATAAATAGTGCTGGTTTAATATATAATTTGCGCAAAAAGTTCTTTGCCCCATCACTTAATGAATCTAAGTCATTAATATGGTCTTCTCGTAAGCGCGCAAAAGAAAACTTTGCTAACACAAGTATATTAATTAAAAACAAACAGAATAGTGAAGCGACACCTATAAACAACACCTCTCCATACGGCGTATCGATAACAATCATTCCTTTCTAATTATGCATTCTAATTACAAGTCCTTAAGACAAGCCTATAAAGCTACGTATTATATTCTTAATCTTTATTCTTATACCCTAATTCGGCTAACATACCTGATTTATTGCGCCAGTCTTTTTTGACCTTTACCCACAAATCGACAAATACTTTTGTAGCTAATAGGGTTTGAATATCTGCACGGGCTTCTGCACCAATTTCTTTAAGCATAGCCCCCCGTTTACCAATAATAATCCCCTTCTGCGAATCGCGTTCTACATAAATAGTGGCTCGAATATAGGTAGTGCCATCATCACGTGTTTTCATTTCATCCACATCTACTGCGATAGCATGGGGAATCTCATCACGCGTTTTTAACAAAATCTTTTCACGAATCATATCGGAGATAATAAGGCGTTCCGGCTGATCCGTAACCATATCTTCAGGAAAGTATTGTGGGCCTTCTGGCAAAACGTTTTCTAGTTCGTCCATGACCGCATCAAGATTGTCTTTTTCCTTCGCAGAAATCGGAATAATAGCCGCAAATGGATAGGCATCCTGATAGTTTACAATCACTTTCATCAATTCTTCTTTTGAAAGCGTGTCAATCTTATTAATCAGAAGATATACTGGCACGTTTACTTTTTGTAGTTGCTCAATAACAAAGTTATCACCTGGACCACGTTTTTCATTTGCAGCTACTAGAAAGAGAACGGCTTCCACCTCTTTTAAGGACTCAATAGCGGCTTGTACCATAAATTCACCTAATTTATGTTTTGGTTTATGTACCCCTGGCGTATCCATGAATACAACTTGTTTCTTATCATCTGTATACACACAGATAATACGATTACGCGTGGTTTGTGCTTTATCAGAAACGATAACAATTTTATCATCAATGAAGGCATTAATAAGGGTAGATTTTCCTACGTTAGGGCGACCAACTACGGCTACGAACCCTGATTTATACCCTTTTCCATCCGTACGCATACTAGAGCCACCTATATTAGCTTCTCGCAACATTTCATCCAAGCTTTTACTCATTATAAGGAGCATCCTCTCTTACATAATTTAAATTACCTAATACAAATTCTTCTTCCTTGCGCATCTCTGCCTTGTCTTCATCAGTCATATGGTCATAGCCTAGAATATGTAGACAACTATGCACGGTTAAATATGCTAACTCACGCTCAGTTCCATGTCCGTATTCTTTTGCTTGTTCTTCCATGCGTTCTAAGGACATAACCATGTCGCCAATCAAATGCATTTCTTCTTCATTGTTGAAATCTTCGTTTCCTTCATTAAGAGCAAAGGACAACACATCCGTAGGTCTATCAATATCACGATACGCTTTATTAAGTTCATGTATTTTTTTATTATTACAAAGCAATATGCTGAGTTCTTCTTTTTCGGTTAACCCATATACACGCGCAATTTCATCGCAACAACGGCGAATAATTTCTTCATACGCTACATTCGGTACCATACCTTCATCGTAACATATTGTTACTTCCATATATCTTCCCTATCTATTTCTACTAACGTATATTTCACTTTTCACTATAGCATTTTTCACTATAGTGTTTTCTCTGTAGTATTTTCTCTATAGTATTTTTCTATCACAGTTTCAGATGCATAGAAAAATTAATCATCTACAGAGATAATGCCCTTTTCCACTAAGCGTTTTTCTCGGCCTTCTTGGTACCGTTCGTACGCTTTAACAATCTTCGCCACCATATCGTGACGAACAACATCTTCATCGGTAAAGTATACCATATTAATACCCAGTACATGTTTTAATATTTTTTCCGCCTCAATCAGGCCGGAGGTTACCTTGCCAGGAAGGTCAATCTGCGTCTTATCACCATTGACGACCATCTTGGAGTTATTCCCCAAACGAGTAAGGAACATCTTCATTTGTTCTGGCGTTGTATTTTGTGCTTCATCAAGAATGACAAACGCATTTTCCAATGTACGACCACGCATATATGCCAGTGGAGCGATTTCAATAGTGCCTCTTAGTATCATACGCTGTACCTGTTCAGCACCAAACATATCATTTAAAGCGTCATATAACGGACGTAAATATGGATCTACCTTTTCCTGTAAGTCACCTGGCAAATATCCTAGCTTTTCCCCGGCTTCTACGGCAGGACGTGTCAAAATAATGCGTTCCACATTTCTATTTTTCAAATAAAAAGCCGCCATCGTAACCGCTAAGAAGGTTTTACCTGTACCTGCTGGACCGATGCCAAAGGTAATAATATTTTTACGAATACTATCCACGTATGCCTTTTGACCTAAGGATTTAGGGGTAATGGTTTTACCACGCATACTTACATTTAAGTGATCTTCAAACATCTCATGTAAGAGATCCGCTTTATCTTGTTTTATCATACGCGTCGCTATGCGGACTTGTTGCTCTGTAGGTGTACTACCAGCTTTATACAAACCAACCAATTCATGTAAGACTCGCATAACTTTTTCAACTATATCATCGTCGCCTTTAATCTGTACCGTATCTCCACGGCTTACAATAAAGCACGGCAACTCTTCCATAATTACTTTTAAATGTTTTTCTCCATATCCTAAAATAGGAGCTGTCATTTCATAGTTTGGAAATGTAAATACGCTTTCACTCATGTCTAACTCCTTATATAACATGTATATTAAGCACCTATTATATTAAGCAACTATCTACTATAAAAGCCTTTTATTTTAAAAACTTTTGTACCGCTTTACCATTAAGATAATCGCATAAATCACCTTGGTACCAATCGTTTTCTTCAAACTTTTTATCAATTTCTTCCTGGATACGCCACCATCCCATAGACCAATTCGTAAATAGGGTATTCGTCTCTGGTGCCCGCCCTACAAGGCGCTGCAATACGATGCGTTTATCGAGATTTCGTACAAAGGCGATAACACGATCTACATACGCATCCGCGGATATAAGCTCAAATTCACCAGCTTCATACCATTTCGCCATCAGCGTATTTTTTACAATATAAAGAGCATGTAATTTCACTTGATCTACGCCAAGTGCCGAAAGTGTCCGCGCACCTTCAATAGTATCCTCCATCGTATCCCAAGGCAAATTAATAATCATATGAGCACAAACTTCAAATCCATATCGTTTAATACGTAATACCGCATCAATAAATTCTGCCATACTATGGCTACGATTAATCTTCTTCAGCGTGTGATAATTCACCGACTGTAAGCCTAGTTCTATGTATATATCCACCTTATACTTCTTCTGTATATCTTTTAAAATATCTAGATACACATCATTAATACAATCAGGTCGCGTTGCAATAGCTAGGCCTACCGCCGTATCAATACAACCAGCTTCCATATATTGTCTAAATAGCTCTGGTTCTACATAGGTATTACTAAAGTTCTGGTAATAGGGAATGTATTTATAAGCCTTATATTTAGGCGCAATATGGGCAATATTTTCCTCTAACTGCTGCCGTATAGTCATCCAAGCAGGCCGATTTTCATAGCCTGCTCCAATTTCTCCACAAAAGACACAACCGCCTACACCAGCTGAGCCATCGCGATTAGGACAAGTCAACGGCAATGCTACTGGTAATTTATATACTTTTTCACCATATTTTTTCTTGTAATACGCCGATATTATATTGTAATGCTTTGGCTTTGTCGTATCACTCATAGGTCACTTTCTGCATATATGCTCTATATTCTCAACATTAGGTCTAATAAATGGTTTATTTTTATCCGTTATATCAATAATAACAGGAATGTCACTGTCTGGTAATAGATCTATTTCTTCCGCAGTTAGGGTAATGCCAATAATCGGCAATACGTCTTTGGCTACCGCTAATTCACAATAGTCTTGGCGAATACGCCGCCATTCTCTAAAAGTAAAATTTGGTATATATTGCCGTACTGTAGTTTCATCACGCCAGAAGGCTTCACTTTCTTGTAATTGCTCTTTTGTCTGTGGTGGTATGCCTATCTCGATAGGTCTTACTTTGCCCCCATAAGAGCGAACCGTGTCATAACGCAATAACTCGCAAGCAATTTTATCTTTCCTAGATTGGAAAAATTTATATAAAAATATAAGTTGACTTTTATCGTTCAGTTTAACCTTATGATTACCTTCTCTTAGCCACGATTTTGTCATATCGCAAAAATATTGAAAAGCACTTTCACCAGAGTCAATAATCTGTTTTCCTATATATCCAAAAAGCGTCCGAAAGCGTTCACTGTTATAAAAACGTTCAAATACATCTTCAAAATGCTTGAGGAATCGAATCTTTTCATAGGGCAATACATGGGTAGATAAGACTTCATAGGGGGCACGTGAATCACAAACATACTCATATGATGTCATCTGTCGCACACCAGATCCTTTAAGAAGTTTTAAAAACCCCAATTGCAACGCATCTGGTTGCAAACTAAATAAGTCGTTAAACGACTCTTCAAAACGTTTAAAATCTTCATGTGGAAGGCCAATAATTAAATCCATATGTACATGCGTTTGCCCTGCCTTGATAATCGGCTTAATTACCTCTTGAATATGTGCCCAATTATTGCGGCGATGAATAGCTGTTAAGGTTTTATCATACGTGCTCTGCACACCTACTTCAATTTGTATACGCCCCTTAGGCGATTCACTGAGTATTTTTACTTCTTCAGCGCGAATCAGGTCAGCTTCCATTTCTAAATGGAAATTCGTCTTCGTGTCTGCCTGGCTAATAAACTCCATGATGGGAATATGATGATGTGGTGCACAATTAAAGGTCCGATCTACAAATTTAATCTGTTTCACCTCATGATCGATAAACCACTGCAGTTCTGTTAGTGTGCGTTCTAATGGAAAGAAACGAACCGTATTTTTATTGCCAGATAAGCAATATTGGCAACTAAATGGACAACCACGAGAAGATTCATAATAAATAATCTTATTGGCTAATTCCTGTATGTCCGTTTCCGTATAAGGAAATGGTATTACACTCAAATCTTTCACTTCTACAATTTCTGTCGATCCACCTAATACCCCATTTTTACAAGCCCGAACACCAGGCACCACTGTTGTAAAAGGCGACTGTTTTGCCAATAACACATCGACAAGGCCAGAAAAAGCTTCTTCTCCTTCACCTTGTATGATGTAATCAATACTAGGATGAGATAGTAAAATTTCATCTGCCGTATAGGAAACTTCCGGTCCCCCTAAAACGATAACTACGTTTGGCAACACAGATTTGATTAAATCTGCCAAATGTAACGTCATATCGATGTTCCAAATATAGCAAGCAAATCCTACTATATCCATCCTCTTTTCCGTAATATCATTTAGGATATCTAAGATGGGCATATTGATGGTATATTCTACACGTTTGTAATCATACCCCTTGGTTCTACCATAAACTTCGAGATAACGAAGTGCCAAAGAGGAATGTATAAATTTAGAATTTAATGTGCTCAATAAAACGTTCATGAACTCTCCCTAACATACTATTTGTATCAGTATATTATATCATAAAAAGATGCATACATCATAATATTACCCTATGCTATGGCGGTTAGATATACTATAATAAACTTATCAAATTATGCTGATGAAAGGATACCTTATGATTAAAATAGGTTTAGGTCAAATTGAAGTTGTACCTGGAAATCCACGCAAAAATAAAGAAACAATTCTAAATGCCATTGCTTATGCCAAAGCCATTCGTATTGATTTACTCATCCTCCCAGAACTTTGTATCAGCGGTTACATGATTGGCGACTTGTGGGAGCAACCCTCCTTTCTTTCCGAATGTGAACAAATCGGTCAAGATATCATCGCGGCTACAGAAGGCATCGCAGTAATTTTTGGCAATGTAGGCATTGATAGATCTAAACATAATGATGATGGTCGTGTTCGCAAATATAACGCCCTCTTTGCAGCCCAAAATGGCACACTGGTAAAATCTCCAAACGCATTATATGATTTTACGGTTAAAACGTTAGGACCCAATTATCGTTTTTTTAATGAGGAACGACATTTCTACACACTACCAAAACTAGCCTATGAAAATAAATGTGAATTAACAGATTTATTACAACCACTTACCTTTTCCTTTGAATACATTAATGGTAATAAGTTTCAATTCAAGGTAGGGCCTCTCATTTGTGAAGACAGCTGGGATGACAACTATATGATAAGCCCCACAAAAGAACTCGCCACACAAGTGGATTTACTTGTAAATATCTCGTCTTCACCGTTTACACTAGGCAAAGCTAACAAACGGCATCGTCTATTTCAAAACCAAACTAAAAAATTACGCATTCCATTAGCTTATGTAAATGCAGTAGGCATTCAAAACAACGGTAAAAACATCTGTACCTTTGACGGACAATCTACGTTATATAACGCCGATAGTCACATCGTAAAATGTGTAAAGGCTTATGAGTCCACTGTGGTTCCTGTAAAACTAGACGAAGAACCAGAAATCCTAACCGTTTCTACTACAAATATTGATGCTAATACTACGGATATAACGCCTCATTCAGGGATATATAATAAAACAGAAACCGCCTCATTATTTAAAGCTTTGCAATACGGTATAAAGAAAACCTTAGACTATTATGGACTTAAGAAAGTAGTTATCGGTATCTCTGGTGGTATTGACTCCGCAGTAAATGCCGCTCTCTATAGTACAATAGTACCTGCCAACGATTTATATCTTGTCAGTATGCCAAGCCGTTTTAATTCAACGCAAACAAAAGATATGGCTGCACAGTTAGCTAAAAATTTAAACGCTTACTTCGCTATATGCCCTATTGAAGATAGTATAGCTTTAACAAATAAAGAGCTAAATGCACTGACTTTTACCCGTTTAGATGACACAGGAGAAAAACGAAAAGAAATACATCCTATCACAGCCTTAAGTGCCGAAAACATTCAGGCCCGTGATCGCTCTTCTCGTATATTAGCTGCTATTGCAGCTAATATGGGTGGTGTATTTACATGCAACGGTAATAAAACAGAATTTTCTATCGGTTATGCTACGCTTTATGGTGACCTAGCTGGCTTTCTTGCTGCTACCGCAGATTGTTGGAAATATCAAATATACGCCTTAGCTGAATACATGAATGGTGAAATCTTTAAACGTGAAGTCATCCCCTATAAGACGATTGAAGTTGTACCAAGCGCAGAACTTTCAGACAACCAGGATGTAACGAAAGGTCTAGGCGATCCATTGCAATATGAATACCATGACCGTTTGCTCCGCACGTTTATTGAAAACTGGAATCGCACGACACCTGAAGATATTTTAGACGCTTATAAAAACAACACCCTAGAAACACTTTTAGAACTACCACACCCTATCGCTCACTATTTTTCAACGCCAACAGCCTTTATAGAGGACTTAGAACGATGGTGGAATTTACAATCTGGATTTGCCATTGCCAAGCGCATCCAATCACCACCACTCATTGTAGTAAGCAGACGCGCCTACGGTGGTGATCTACTAGAATCCCAGTTAAAACCGTATTACACTGAACATTATTATAGATTAAAAACAGAACTACTAAAATAGATCTATACACCCAATTTTTTATTACTGAATGAGAAAGTTATTTAAATGGATACTATAAATACAAACGCAATGAATACTACAAATACAAACGAATGGACAGCATTTATTAAAACCTATTTCGAAACGCTTCCTTTTTTTAGATTTCTAGATACAAAAGTAGAAAGTACCGCCGCCGGCAAAGCTACATTAACCTTGCCGGTAAAGGCAGAATATGCCAATACCTATGGCATTGCTCATGGAGGCTTAGTCGCTGCCCTCTGCGATATGGCTTCAGGCATCTGCTTGCGCACTTTACAAATCCGTTGCCTGACGGTAAATCTAAACATCGATTACATCAAACCTGCTCGCATGGGCCATACGTTAATCGCAGAAGGAGAAATGGTCACACAAGGTAAAACCCTACTCCGTTCTAAAGTTACTGTAAAGAACGAAGAAGGTGTAATCATCGCCTTAGCACACGCTGTGTATTACAATATTGGAGAAGACGACTTATCTAACTATGATGTAGAAGGTAACCGCAGTAAAGAAAATATACAGTTCTGACAATCTTGCACGCTATAGTTAATAATGCACACTCCAATTACCAATGCAACCTAAATAATAAAAATAGCGCTACAGAACAAAAGTTATATAATAAAACTAAAGGGTGGTGTCCCTATACGACTAAATAGTCAGTATAGGAACACCACCCTTTACATATTTAATTTAGAAACACTCCATAAAATGGAACGTTTTCTGAATTTAAAAACCCAACTTATCAGAACAAACCACCTAAAATAGACAGTATGACTCCTATAACGGCTACCACAGCGAAGCCGACCAATATAAACCCACCAAATATGAAAATTAATGTGAGTACCCCAATAACAATGGCACCTATAATTAACTTTTTAATAAGTGAAGTGCCTGATAAGGTATACACCTTGAAATTGGGATTGTCTTGCGTGTAATACTGACGCTCATCTTCTCGAGATGGTGTGTCATTTACATCATAGGCATTCCCATGTTCATCAATCGTAACACCCTCAAAATTACGTTTATCTGCCTCCGTCATAACTTTTGTTTCTCTATCACGGAGATTGTCTTGATTCATGTAAGTTCTCCTTCAGTATACAATTGATTCAGATAAATGAGGATTTCTCCCATCTATCTTACTGATTTAAAAATTTCTGCAATAATTCATTGACCATACCTGGATTAGCACGGCCTTTAGATTCTTTCATAACTTGTCCTACCAAGAAACCAATCGCTTTGCCATTGCCAGATTTAAAATCTTCTACTGGTTTTGGGTTATTTGCAATAACGGTCTTAACGATTTCTTCGATAGCACCGGTATCAGAAATTTGTACTAAGCCTTGCTCTTCTACAATTTTTTCTGCATCTTTGCCGGTTTCCCACATGCCAACGATGACTTTTTTCGCAATTTTACCGGAAATCGTTCCTTTTTCGATAAGCGCAATCATGCCGGCTAACTGTTCAGGTTTCACAGGTGCCTGTGCAAAGGTAAAGTTATTTTCATTTACTAATTTAGAAAGGTCCCCCAGCATCCAGTTAGATGCTGTTTTAGGATCCGCTCCGGCTTTTACCGTAGCATCAAGATATTCGGCAGTTTCGCGTAAAGACGTCAAAATACCGGCATCTTCATGAGATAAACCATATTCTTCTGTGAAACGCGCAAATTTTGCATCCGGAAGTTCCGGCAAGGATGCCCGTGCCCGGTCAATATCTTCCTGCGTCGTAATAATCGGCACAAGGTCTGGTTCAGGGAAATAGCGGTAATCATTTTCTTTTTCTTTTTTACGCATGGAAAGTGTAATGCCCTGTGCATCATCCCAAGTCCGCGTTTCTTGAACAACTTTACCACCCTCTTCTACAAGCTCTGCCTGACGAAGAGCTTCATATTCAATGCCTTTTTGAATAGCGGTAATGGAGTTCATATTTTTAATTTCTGTTTTTGTACCCAGTTCGGTTTCACCCATTAAGCGAATCGAAATATTCGCATCGGCACGCATACTGCCTTCTTCCATGCGGCAATCAGATACGTCGAGGTATTTGATGATAGAGCGCATCTTTTCAATATAAGCACGCGCTTCTGCACCGGAACGCATATCTGGTTCCGATACGATTTCAAGAAGTGGCACGCCCGTACGATTGTAGTCGACATTGGAAAAATCAGAGCTGCTAATAGTCGCACCACTGTGAACGAGTTTACCCGCATCTTCTTCCATGTGAATACGATTAATGCGAATACGTTTTGTTTGACCTTCCACTTCAACATCTAAATAACCATTCAAGCAAATTGGTAAATCATACTGAGACGTCTGCCAATTCTTTGGAAGGTCTGGATAATAGTAGTTTTTACGGTCAAACTTGCTATACATTTGGATTTCACAATTAAGTGCCAAGCCCACTTTAATCGCATATTCCCACACGCTTTTATTTAACACAGGCATAACACCAGGCAACCCAAGGCAAACTGGGCATACATGTGTATTCTGGTCGCCACCAAATTCGGTTGTACAACCACAGAATATTTTAGTTTTCGTCTTTAGTTCCGTATGGACTTCAAGGCCTACGACTGTTTCGTATTTCATAGTGTTACCTCCCCATTTGGCGCTACTTTTTTGCATTCAGGACGTGCTTGTTCAAAAGTGAAAGCTGCACGTAATAATACGTCTTCGCCCATTGCTGGAGCTAACAACTGCATACCGATCGGCATACCATTAGACGCAAAGCCGGCTGGCACGTTAATACCAGGAATGCCTGCAAGGTTAACCGGTACGGTACATACGTCTTCTAAATACATAGCCAATGGATCATTTACTTTTTCACCAAATTTAAAGGATGTATTTGGCGCTGTTGGTGTCAATAAGATATCTACCTTTTCAAAGGCTTTATCAAAGTCACGTTTCATAAGAGCACGCACTTTTAATGCTTTTAAATAGTAAGCATCATAATAACCAGAGCTAAGTACATACGTACCAAGTAAAATACGTCGTTGTACTTCCGGACCAAACCCTTCTGTACGCGTTTTTGTAGACATTTCTACAAGGTTGTCTGCTGGCACGCGAAGGCCATAGCTTACACCGTCATAACGAGCAAGATTTGTACTCGCTTCTGCCAAGGCAATAATATAATACGCAGAAAGCGCATATTTTGTTGTAGGCAATTCCACTTCTACAATTTCTGCGCCTAAATTGCGATATGTCTCAATCGCTTCTTCCATTGCTTTGCGCACATCTGCATGGAGACCATCCCCATAAAATTCTTTTGGAACACCAATTTTTAAGCCTTTGACGTCATTAACAAGTGCTTTGGTATAGTCTGGACGTTCACCTGGAATAGATGTAGAATCTTTTGCATCATGACCCGTAATAGCGTTGAGTACAATGGCTGCATCGGTTACATCCGTCGTAATCGGCCCAATCTGGTCCAAAGAGGAAGCGTAAGCAATAAGCCCATAACGAGACACGTTACCATAGGTTGGTTTTAAGCCAACTACACCACAATAGGAAGCGGGTTGACGAATAGACCCACCCGTATCGGAGCCAAGGGCCCAAATGGCACTACCACTACCTACAGCAGCGGCACTACCACCGGAAGAACCACCTGGCACATAGTCAGGATTCCATGGATTTGTCGTTTTAGCTAAGGCAGAAGACTCGGTAGAACTACCCATAGCAAATTCGTCCATGTTTACTTTACCGAGCAATACCGCATCTAGTGCATTAAGCTGTTCAATAACAGTTGCATTATAGGGAGATACATAGTTTTCTAACATGCGAGAACCACAAGTTGCCCGCTGTCCAAAAATATTGATATTGTCTTTGATAGCTCCTGGAATACCCGCTAATGGAGAAATTACTTCCCCTTTAGCAATTTTTTCATCCACTAGTCTTGCTGTAACTAGTGCGGCTTCATGAGCATCGCTAAGATAAGCGTGTACCGTTGGTTCTACTTGTGCTTTATGAGCAATCACTGCATTGGTAAGCTCTACCGCAGTTATTTCTTTATTTACTAATCGTTCATGAAGTTCATGAATAGTCACTTCGATTTCCTCCTTATTCCTGAATAACACGTGGTACTTTAAAGTAACCGTCTTCTTCTTCAGGTGCATTTGATAGTGCTAAATTATGATCTAATGATGGCACCACTACATCTTCACGCATTACATTATGTAAAGGTACTGCATGAATCATAGGTTCTACATCAGTCAAATCTAACTGGTTCATATCTTCAACATAAGTAAGAATATCACTTAGTGCTTTTTCAGTTTGATCCATTGCCGAATCTTTAACTTCGAGTCTCGATAGCAATGCAATATTTTTAATCTCTTCCTTGCTTATTTTCATCTATTGCCACCTATCCTTTCATAACTTCAATTATAACATTGTATTTACAAGTATTCAAAATACCTAGTGCATTCAGCATAAATGTCCAACGGACATTTATGTATAACATTCTACCTATAAGTATTCAAAGCCCTACTCACGCCACGGCGTGATGAGTTCCATAAATTCGGTTTCATTCATAACGCGAATGCCGAGTTCATTGGCCTTTGTCAGTTTACTACCGCTGTCTTCACCGGCAATAACAAGGGTTGTTTTTTTACTTACAGAACCGGTTATTTTAGCACCATGTGCAGCCAATAATTCACCGGCCTCTGTGCGCCCCATCTCTTCTAGTTTGCCTGTAAGTACGATGATTTCACCTTCTAGTTCATTACCGCTAAGGGCTTTTTGTTCTTCTACCAAACTAACACCAGCAGCACGTAATCCTTCGATAAGTTTGCGATTATTCTCGTCACCGAAATAATCGACTAAACTTTGTGCCATCGTAGGCCCAATTTCATCAACCTGACTAAATTCTTCTTCACTAGTATGTAATAAGGCGTCCATAGAACCAAAATGTTCGGCAATCGTGCGCCCTGCTTTCGCCCCAATCAGGCGAATACCAAGACCAAAAAGGACACGACCAAGACCGCGCGATTTTGAATCATTAATAGCTTTTATGAGGTTCTGCGCAGATTTTTTCCCCATCCGCTCCATCGTAACTAGCTGTTCTTCCGTCAAATTGTATAAATCTACAATAGTCTTAATCAGTTTATTATTGATTAAATTCTCTACAATACTAGGACCTAGGCCATCGATATTCATAGCGTCACGAGAAGCAAAGTGAATAATACCTTCTTTTTCAACAGCTGGACAATGTATATTACTACAACGTACAGCTACTTCACCTTCACGACGGACCACAGGAGAATCACAAACAGGACAGGTTTCTGGCATAGAAAAAACAACTTCTGCCCCCGTACGTTTTTCTGGGAGCACCTTGATGACTTCTGGAATAATTTCAGCCGCCTTGTGAATCATTACATGGTCACCAATACGGATATCCTTTTCATTGATAAAATCCATATTATGCAACGTAGCACGCGCCACATTGGTACCAGATACAAAAACAGGTTTTAAATCAGCTGTTGGCGTTAACACACCAGTGCGTCCAATGTTAATACTAATATTTTCTACGATGGTTTCCACTTCTTCCGGTGGATATTTATAGGCCATCGCCCATTTGGGATCCTTTATAGTAGTCCCCAATATAGCTTGGTCATCAAAGTTGTTTACTTTAACCACCATGCCATCGGTATCATAAGGCAATTCATGCTTCTTCTCGCCCCAGTAATTAATTTGCCCTAACACTTCATCAATGGAGCTACACTTTTTATAGTGTGGATTTACATGAAAGCGGTAGTTTTCTAAGGTCTGCAATAATTCTTCTTGAGATGTAATATCTGAACCTTCGGAAGAACCAATGGCATAAGCAAAGAAATCTAACGAACGATTGGCGGTAATCGCCGGATCTAGTTGACGTAATGAACCGGCCGCTGCATTACGGGGATTTACAAAGGCAGGAAGGCCTGCTTCTTCACGTTCTTCATTAATACGTTTAAATTCTTTGTGGGGCATATATGCTTCTCCACGAATTTCAATATATGGAGGTGCATTTTCAATTACTAATGGAACGGATTGAATCGTCTTTACATTAGCCGTAATATCTTCACCTACACGACCATCACCACGTGTTACCGCACGCACAAAAAAACCATTTTCATAATGAATATTTACTGCCAATCCATCAATTTTAAGTTCCACAACATATTCTGGCTTATGACCTAAGTCTTTTTGTACACGTTCATCAAAAGCGCGTAATTCCCCTTCATTAAATACGTTGCCAAGGCTGAGCATTGGGCGTCCATGTACAACTTTCTCAAAGTCGCCGGCTAATTTATTTCCTACCCGTTGTGTGGGGGAATATGGCGTAATATATTCGGGATGAGCCGTTTCTAAGTCAACTAATTGCCGATATAATTGATCATATTCATAATCACTTAAGATGGGAGCATCTTTTACATAGTATAAATACGCATGCTGGGCTAATTCTTTTTGTAATTTATGAATTTGTTCTTCTATATTCATAGTTAGCCTTTCTTTATAGGAGCAAATTTTGCCATAATCTGGCGTATACCAACTTGTGGAAATTCAATTTTTAGTTTAATACCGCTACCAGAACCAGTAACTTCTATTACTTTTCCATTTCCCCATTTGCTGTGAATCGCTACGTCGCCCACTTGCCAATCTTCTACCACCGGATTTTTAACAAGCGGTTTCGTCACAGGACGAGACATAACAGACATAGATGGTGGCACACGGCGTTGTAATTCTTCTGGGACACGCCGTTTAGCACGTAATTCTTCAACTAAATCTTCTGGGATTTCTTTAAGAAATCGAGATGGTATATAACTAGAGGTACGCCCAAAAACAGTACGTGTTGTAGCATTAGATAGATATAATTCTTTTTCTGCACGTGTAATACCTACATAGCAAAGGCGGCGTTCTTCCTCAATTTCCTCTGGATTCATCAACGTACGGCTATGTGGAAATAAACCTTCCTCTAAACCAGCTAGGAATACGATCGGAAACTCTAGTCCTTTTGCTGCATGTAAAGTCATCAGCGTAACCTTAGAAGGTTCTGCTTCAAAATTATCTACATCACTAACTAAGGCAATATGTTCTAAATACCCTTCTACGGTACCTTCTGGATTTGCATCCATAAACTCTTTTGCCAAAGACAACAATTCGCCAATATTTTCCACACGTGCTTGGTCTTGCGGATCTGTACTTTCTTCTAATACTTTTAAATACCCTGTTCTATCTAATATGGCTTCCAATAAATCCAAGATACTCATTTCATTCATAGACGAAACCAGTCCAAAAATTAGCACGGCAAACTCTTCTAATTTTTCTTTTGTTTTGCCCTTAATAGTCGGAATATTGGCTAACTGCGTTAGAGTCATAAATAAACTATTGTTCGTTTCCCGCCCATATTCCTGTAATTTTTGTACTGTCGTAGTACCAATACTACGCTTTGGTACATTAATGATACGCATTAAACTTAAATCATCAAAAGGATTATATAATAGACGCAAATATGCAATAACATCTTTAATTTCTTTACGATCATAGAATTTTGTACCGCCTACCATTGTATAGGGAATAGCACGCTTCATCATCGCTTCTTCTAGCACACGAGACTGTGCATTGGTACGGTATAAAATGGCCATATCACCATACGGAATATTTTGTATATTTTGATATTTAGAAATGGTGTCGCCTATAAAAGCAGCTTCTTCTTGTTCAGATTGCGCCGTAAAATGCTGAATTTTATTGCCTTCTAGCTTATCGGTCCACAAATTTTTATCGGGACGTCCTTCATTATTATCAATAACGGCATTAGCCGCATCTAAAATAACTTTTGTAGAGCGGTAATTTTGTTCTAACTTAATAGACGTTGCATTAGGATAATCTTTTTCAAAGTCTAAAATATTTTGGATATCTGCACCACGCCAAGCATAAATACTTTGATCAGCATCGCCTACGACACAAATATTCTTCCATTTAGAAGCTAATAGCTTAGCTAAGATATACTGTGCATGGTTCGTATCTTGATATTCATCAATCATAATATATCTAAAACGATTGCTGTATTTATCTAATACAGCAGCATTAGACTGCAATAACTTGACACTTACAAGCAATAAATCATCAAAATCCAGGGCATTATTTTTCCGTAATTCTTTTTCGTATAAGTTATACACTTCAGCCACTTTTTGACTATAAAAATCACGAGCCGTACGAGTAAAATCAGAAGCAAATAGCAATTTATTTTTCGCATCTGAAATCGCTGCTAGCATAGCCCCTGGCGGAAAGTATTTATCATCTAAATTTAATAACTTTAAGCAATTTTTTACCACCACAGTAGAATCCGCCGTATCATAAATGGTGAAATTCTTGCTGAATCCGCAGAAATTATCTAACTCATAGCGTAAAAACTTAGCACAAAATGAGTGAAATGTACTGAGCCAAATGCGTTCTGCCATAGAACCTACTAAGGATTCTACACGGCTTTTCATTTCTTTGGCGGCTTTATTGGTAAAGGTAATAGCAAGAATTTCATAGGGGTTTACCCCTAGTTCTAATAAATGTGCAATACGAACTGTTAATACTTTAGTTTTACCAGAACCAGCCCCCGCTAATATTAATAGAGGTCCATCAACAGCCTTCACCGCTTGTTGTTGCTCTTTATTCAAGCCTTCAAGTAAAGCACTCATGAATTTCCTTCCTAACTTAATATAATTTATACGACAAAAACGTTGCCATACTATAGCAACGTTTTTGTGTTAATTCCAATTAACAGATTTATTTCATTGCACCTAATACAGGTGGCACAATCTGTTTTTTACGAGACATTGTTTTTTCTAAGAACACTTCATTATCCTGTGGAGCTTTGCCAAAGGCCTTTTCTACAATAGCCGCCGCATCGCCTGCATAAATAAGGTTTGTGCTTTCTTCAAGAATATTCGTAATCATCAAATAAGAAGCGCTATAGTTGTTGGTACTGCGAAGCACTTCCAATGCATTTAACAAATCTGCTTTTTTAGCCAATACATCAGAAGTATCCATAACCTGAATCTGACCGATAGTGATAACTTTATCAGCAGTAGAGAATTCTTTCATATCATTGCGAACGATTTGTTCATCAGTAAAATCAGATACATTCGCACCAGCTTTTAACATTTCCATGCCATACTGCTCAAGATTTACACCAGCAATCGCAGCTAATTTTTCAGCTGTTGCTTTATCTTTTGGCGTGCAAGTTGGGGAACGGAATAAAACAGTATCAGAAATAATAGCAGACAATAATAAGCCTGCAATATGTTTAGGAATTTCTTGGTTGTACTGCCAGTAGAAGTTAGCTACCAACGTACATGTACACCCTACTGGTTCATAGTGAATAAAAATAGGATTTTCAGTCGTTAAACCGCCAATACGGTGATGGTCAATATTTTCGATGATTTCAGCATGTTCAATACCATCGATAATTTGAACACTTTCATTGTGGTCTACAAGCACCACTTTAACTTTTTCCCCATTTGTAGCTACTTCGGAAAAATTATTAACAATCTGTGGATGTTCTACGCCGAAATAATTTAGCGCAAATGCTGTTTCTTTATTCGCCTGACCGGCACAGATTGGACGTGCTTTAATACCCATCTGATTTTTTAAATTTGCATAACTAATAGCACTACAGATAGAATCTGTATCCGGACTCTTATGCCCAGTAACTAAAATCTCACTCATTATATTCACCTCATTAAATTAATAGCACACGCTATTGAGTTTAAGTATTTTCACTAAAATATTATATCACAAAAATACTCTTTAAACGAGCCAATATTTCCCGTCCATTCTGTAATATTTGATATTTATATGTACTATAATCAGTAGCATATCCTATGCTCTCTATCCCATAGGCATCCGCCAAATATAAGGCGCGATACAAATGATATTTCTGCGTCACAATGATAGCTTTATTCACATGAAAGGTCTGACTTGCCTCTCGCATCGTTAACTTTGTACGTTGCCCATTAGGATCAGCGATAATAGCTTCTCTTGGCACACCGGCTTCTACCGCATATGTTGTCATAACTCTGACCTGTGCATTATGAGGTTCCTCATTGGCGCCTGACATGATAATACGTTTCACTTTTCTAGCTTTATAAAGGTTAATACTACCTTGAATGCGATCTCTCAGAATCGCCGTTGGTTCATTCCCACGAACACCGGCACCAAGAACGATAGCGGTTTCGTAAGTGTTATCTGGAATGGCCTCTATAGTCTCCAATATTTTATTTTGAGTGTTCATTATGATATACACATTACTACTAATGATGCCTATCAGAAGAACAAACAGTAGCCTCATTAAATATCTAATTAGTTTCATAAAATTCCTCTCCATAACATTATTATAACAGCAAAGAAATTTTATAAAAAAATAAAAGTAGCCTTGTAAGATTTTCTAGACATCCTCAGTGTGCAAAACACGTAAAGATACGTCCTAGAAATCTTACAAGGCTACGCTTATCGTTTATTTACTCATCATTTATTTACTTTTCATTCTTACCCATGCCAAGCTTTTCCACAATAATGAATAGCATTGGAATGATAAAGATACCAAACACAGTAGCTGTTGTCATACCAGCAACTACAGTAATACCCATAGATACACGGGCACCAGCACCAGCACCAGAAGATAATGCTAATGGTAAACACCCTAGAATAAAGGCTAAGGATGTCATCAAGATTGGACGCAAACGAATCTTAGCTGCTTCAATAGCAGCATCAACAACGCGCATCCCTCTTTCATCGACACGAATCTTAGCGTATTCGATAATCAAAATCGCATTCTTAGCGGCAAGACCAACCAGAGTCAACAACCCAATCTGCAAATAGATATCATTGGATAATCTAAATATTGGTATAAAATTCAACAGATATGGTACTAAAGCGGCACCAAGAATCCCCGACGGAATAGATAAAAGTACGGCAAATGGTACTTTCCAAGATTCGTACAACGCAGCAAGCACCAGGAATACGAACACAACACCCATACCAAGGATAATAGCCGTTTGAGAGCTAGCTTTAACTTCTTCACGAGACTGATCTGCCCAGTCATAGGTGTAACCAGAAGGCATTGATGCATCGAATGCATCTTTTAACGCTTGTACCGCTTCACCGGAACTGTAACCATTAGCCTGTGCGCCACCAATTTTAATAGCTGGTGAGTTATTGAAACGCGTTAAGATATCTGGCGCACCAGAATGTTTCGCTGTAATATACGTGTCAACTGGAACCATGGTACCGGCACTATTTTTAACATAGATAAAGCGATTCATTTCTGGGCCACCACGGAAAGATTTATCCGCTTCAATAACAACTTTAAAGTTTTTACCATATTTAGTAAAGTCATTTACCTGAATACCACCATAGTACCCTTGTAATGCTGTATAAATATCAGCCACATTAACGCCATCACGAGCAGCTTTATCGCGGTTAACATCATAATGATATGATGGTGTATTGTCTACGAAAGTCGTATATACATTACCAATAGCTGGATTCTTGCGAGCTTCTGCTAGGAAATTATTTACATTTGCAAGCATAGTAGACGCATCATCTCCACTCTTATTGATGATGTACATCGTAAAACCACCGGTACTACCCATACCTGGAATAGATGGTGGATTCATAGCAAGAACAGTACCTTCTGGCATACCTGCGGCAACACCAAATACTTTCCCCACTTTCGCATTAACACCTTGTTCTGGGCTTTTACGCTCTGACCAATCTTTTAATTTAACAAACATTACGCCACCACTAGATTTCTGGCTACCAGATAAGATATCAAACCCAGCAACAGCCATGGAGTTTTCAATATCCTTATCCGATTTTAGAACGTTTGTAATATTGCTCAATAATTCTTTCGTCCTACTTAAAGTGGCCGCTGGTGGCATACTCACAGCTACCATAAAGTATCCACTGTCTTCTGCTGGTACAAAGGCTGTAGGAAGCACTTTAAATACCGCACCAGATACAGAGGCAAAAATAACCAAAACAATAACCGTCCAAGATAAGTGTTTATTTAAACGAGCCAATTGAATGCCATACCAATCCGTAAAACGTTCCAACGCACGATTAAATTTAGTCAATTGACGATGAATAATATCTTCTTTATCGCCTGTATGTGGTTTTAACATCATCGCACTAAGTGCTGGTGTTAAAGTCAATGCAACAAATGCAGAAATAACAACGGAAACAGCAATCGTCAAGGCAAACTGTTTATACAAGATACCTGTCATACCACCCATCATGGCAACTGGTACGAATACTGCTACCAATACAAAGGCGATACCAATTACCGGTCCTTGTACGTTTTCCATAGCAATAAAGGCAGCCTCTTTTGGGTGTTTCCCATTATATTTAATTTCATATTCTACCGCTTCAATAACAACGATAGCATCATCGACAACTAGCCCGATAGCAAGTACCATGGCGAATAAAGTCAATGTATTGATAGAGAAATTTAATAATACGAAAGCGGCAAATGTACCAAGCAAGGATACTGGGACCGCAATCATAGGGATAATCGTAGATCTCCAGGATTGTAAGAATATATACACAATAAGAGAAACGATTAAAATCGCTTCTACGAATGTCTGAATAACCTCTTTAATAGACGCATTTACAAATTCTGTACTATCTACAACAGTGGTTACATCCATATCTGGAGGAAAGGAAGCCTTCTGCTTTTCTAATACTTTTTTAATATTACTAATTGTTTCTAATGCATTCGCATCACTGGTTAAGGAAATAGCAAAACCCGCAACTGGTTTATTCCAACTTTGTGCAGAAATATCATAACTTTTAGAAGCAAGTTCTATCGTTGCTACATCTCTTAAATGTAATAATTCACCTTTACTGTCTTTTTTAACGATAATATCGCCAAATTTTTCAGGCGTGGACATACGCCCTTCTACAGTAATGGAATATTGGAACTGTTGATCGCTTTTACTTGGTTCTGCACCAATTGTACCAGCTGCAGCCTGAATATTTTGGCCTTTAATAGCTGCTGCTACCTCAGAAACAGTCAAATTATATTTAGCTAATTTTGCAGGATCCAACCAAATACGCATCGCGTAGTCGGAACCGAATTCCTGCACAGTACCTACACCACTAACATTCTTGATTTCATCCAGCATATATGTAGAGCCATAGTTTTTCAAGAAAGTATTGTCATAAGTACCGTTAGGTGATGTGAGGGCAAAAATCATTGCCATATCACCGGTAGATTTAGTCGTTGTTACCCCTACCGCCTGTACTTCTGCCGGTAAAGAGTTAGTTGCACGAGCGACACGGTTCTGTACGTTAACAGTATCCATATCCGCATCTGTCCCTTGCGCAAATTGTACCGTTAAGCTATACGTACCATTACTAGAGCTAGTAGATGTCATGTAGTCCATATCCTGAACACCAACAATCTGGTTTTCAATAATGGAAGCCACTGTATCATTTACAACCTGTGCTGACGCGCCAGTATATGCAGTACTAACACGTACAGATGGCGGTGAAATTTGTGGATACTGTGCCACTGGAAGCTCTGTTATGGATAACAAACCTAATAGCGTAATAACGATAGCAATTACGATAGCAAAAATAGGGCGATTAATAAAGAATTTTGACACAATATCCCCCCTATTTTTCTAAATCAGCTTTTGTAAGTAGTTTAGCATCAACTGACATGCCATTCTTGACCTTAGTTAAGCCATCTACAACGATTTCATCACCTGCACTTACACCTTTAGTTACTACGGTATAAATCCCCTGTGTAGAACCAATTTCAATAGGGACTTGTTCTACTTTACCATTGCGGATAACCATCAAGAAGTTTTTATCTAATACTTGAAGGATAGCTTTGGTTGGAACTAAAATAGCATCTTTTAGCACATCTCCCGAAGAGATGATAGTTGCATACATGCCCGGTAATAAAATTCGATTAGGATTAGGAAATTCTGCTTTAAGTGTCATTTTACCGGTATTTGCATCTAAGGTCTTACCAGATTGTACTAAACGACCTTTTTCAGCATAAGTAGAGCCATCAGCCAACTTCAATATTAAGGCTCCATCATTGCCTTGTAATTTACCTTCTTTTACAAGAGATAAATATTCTGCTTCACTAAGACTAAATTCTACATAAACAGGGTCTGTAGAGTTCATGGTCACTAATGTTGTACCACCAGCAGTTACATAAGTCCCTAAATCCACATCATCCATTTCTACTGTACCCGAGAATGGTGCATAGATAACAGTATCATCTAAATTGCTTTGTGCAATACGCACTTGTGCTTCATTGGCTTCTACAACAGCACGGTTCTGTTCGGCTGTACTAGATTGGGTATCATACGTTTTACGAGCAATGGCGTCTTGTGCGGCTAAAGTTTCATAACGTTGCAAATCGCGTTGTGCATTTTGATAAGCCGCTTGTGACTGTGCTGTTGCTGCTTGTGCGCTAGCTAATGCAGCTTCATAATTACGGGCATCTAATCTGAACAAAGGTTGTCCTTGTTCAACATGTTCCCCACCATTTATATATTTTTCAATAACATGACCAGACACGCGTGCATGAATAGCTACTTTATTTTGTGCAGTAATATTACCATTAAAAGTACGTGTCAAGGAGGTATCAGCAGCAGTTAATTTGTAAGAATTAACTACCACATTCCCCTGTGTTTTTTGTTGTGCCCCACATCCTGCAACAGCTAGTGCTACAACCACTGCTGCCACAAGTGTTCCTACGTGGCGAAACTTCATTTATGTTCTCCTCTCATTCGGTCATAATGCCATCCAATAAAATCTGAATCGCATCATGTAAAACTTCTGAACACTCGTCTGGGTTACGAGTAGAATCATTGAGAATCGAATTAACTAATCCTTTTAACATGGCTACTAAAACGGGTACACTCAAGTCTCGAATGACCCCTGCCTTCTGTTCTTTAATTAGATAATTTTCCACTACGACCCAATGTTTTTCACTCAGTCCAGTAAGGTGTGAAATTAAAAATGGCATGCGATTAAACATATCACGCATGCGAGTCCCTGAAATACTACTGAATTCTTCACTTTTTACTGTAAAAACTTCAATCAGCTTTTCTCGGCAAGACAGCTTCTCATTATTTAAAATAGCTTCTGCACGTTTGGCATGACCTTCTAAGCGTTCTGTTAAAATAGTCTCTATGATTTCATTCTTAGAAGTAAAATTTTCGTATAATGTACGTTTACTAATACTCATACGTTTCGCTAAATCGTCCATTCTAAAAGAAGGACCATGCAAGTTAATTTCTATCTCTGCAGCTTTTAAAATTCTATCTTTCATATTTAACCTCCCTTCAATATATAAAATAAATCTAAAAACTTATGCTAAAACTCTAGTTCATTAATTAGTTTACTATAGCCTATTGGTACTTGTCAAACAAGATATAGGTAACAAATATAAATATCTCCTAAAATGAAAAATGGTACTACCAGTCACTAAATTAAAAAATTAGTGACTGGTAGTACCCCTTTTTATAAAATAGTTTATATAACTAATGCTTCAATTGTTCTTTTAAAGTAGCTGGCATTAGTCGGATAATAATAAAGGCCATAACGGCACCTACAGTGGAACTTGTTAAAAAAGGTACAATCATTGCCATTGCTGCCAGATTTTTACCCAAGAATAAGGTCGCCACTAAATAGGCTATATAACCACCAATAACACCCGTACCAATAACCTCTCCGATACAAGCCAACAGAAGAGAGTTTGTTTTTTTATAAAAAAAGGCGGATAAGACAGCTCCAATCATGCTACCAGGATATGCCAAAATAGTCCCTGTACCTAATAAAACGCGCAAAGAAGATAACGAAAATGATGCCGCTAAATTATAAGATACACCAAAAAACACAGCAATGAATACATTAATCATATGTTGCAGTGGAAAGGCTTTAGCAAAACCCAAATCAATTTTTATAAAAGGAGATAATACTAAACCTAAAGCTACAAAGATAGATACGGAAACTAATTTATTTAACTTCATCCTTAATAATACCTCGCTTTCCTAATTCATCAGGACTCACATCACCTATAGCATCATGTAAATATACGGAAAAAGAACCGAGTGTAGACATAGCCCACTTAGTTGATTCGAGTTGAGTAGAATTCGACAATCGTACTGCAGCCATTTCACCACATACACTCATCGTCGTAATGCCAGCTATGGCTGCTACGAACGGTTCTGCCACTGTAAGATAAGCCCCCGTCAAAGCCGTTGTCATGCAACCGGTCCCCGTTAATTGGGGTAATAGGTCCACACCATTGTGTAAACTTACTACCCGATTACCATCGGTCACATAATCCACTTCACCAGTAACCGCTACAACAGTATCATAGCGTTTTGCTACGGCCATGGCACTGTCTACGATAAAACCATCCTCTAAAATCGACGTTGCATCCACGCCACTTGAACTTCTGCTACCCGTATAAATAGATTGTAATTCACTTGCATTGCAACGAATAATTCCTATAGTAAAAGAATCTAAAATTGTAGAGGTTAACTGTTGACGCAACCTTGATACGCCAACCCCCACTGGGTCAAATACAATTGGAATATGACTATCGTTAGCAGCACGTGCAGCTATTAGCATTGCCTTAGCAACTTCTTCCTCTATCGTACCTATATTTAGCACGAGTGCTTTACTAATACGTGTTACTTCAGCTACCTCTTCTGGATGCGATGCCATAATAGGCGAAGCCCCTATAGCTAAAACTATATTGGCACAATCATGCATAGTCACTTGGTTAGTAATTTGATGAACAATATTGCGATGTGCTCGTAACATTTCTAATGCAGTTTTTATAACATCATTATAGTTTCTATTATCCATATGCCACCTCGTAAATTCATATTTATTATACACCGTAATCATGAAATTTAGTATCCATATTAAAATCTACTAACAGCACATATAACGGCAATATAAAAAGGACTTGGTTGTAACGACTAGCGAACACTAATTGTTCTACTGCGTTAATCCAAGTCCATTTCTAATGGTGGAGACGAGGGGAATCGAACCCCTGTCCAAAAATGTTGCCCCATAAACTTCTCCGAGTGCAGTCGATGTTATAAATTTCGAGTAGACGTGGTACACCGACAAACTTACCTACCCTATCTCATGAGATCTCGCCTAACTTATATGAGAATGTAAGCTAAACCAGCCCGTAGTTTGACGTTTACTCCAACCCCACGGGCGAGAGTCGGGTAAACGTAGCTTATGCAGCTAATGCAAAATTTTCGTTTGCGTTTAAATTAGTTTCCACAGTTTAGCGGCCTTATGGAACGCCGACTCGCTATTTATGATACACGCATCCCTGTCGAAACCATTACGTCCCCATGAATGCCGATGTAATATCTCCCTACATAGGAGATATTACATCGTTAGTTAATTATAATGATATTCTTCACAAACGTCAATGAATCAGCATTAATACTTCAACTGTTCTTTTAACTGTCTAGAAATATCTCGCTTTGCATCACGTTCTGCCATATCTTGACGTTTATCGTACAATTTTTTACCAGTTACAAGACCAATGGTTACTTTTACATTGCCACGGCTAAAATGAAAGTTCAAAGGCACTAAGGAAAATCCCTTTTCTTTAATTTGTGCCAATAGTTTACGAATTTCTGCCTTATGCATCAATAATTTACGCGTCCGTTCAGGCTCATGATTAAATTGATTCCCTTGTTCATATTGACTAATATGTACGCCAATAAGCCACATTTCACCATTGCCATCAATTCGACAAAAACTATCCTTCAAGTTCAATTTTCCCTGCCGAATAGATTTAACTTCTGTTCCAGTCAACACAATCCCTGCCTCAAAAGTTTCGTGAATATTATAATCATGTCTAGCTTTACGATTATCTGCTATTAAATTTGATGCTGCTTTTTTAGTAGCCATTCACCTTACCTCTTCTTTCTTTTAGAACCATGTTTACCTTTTCTACCACTTTTAGATGCTGCTTTTTCGTGCTTATGGCGACGACTAGATTTACCCGACTTTGCTCCCAAGCGGTCATTTCTATGCTTTAACTTGTTATGTCTACCTTTACCTTGAGACTTATCTGATTTTCTAGATTGCGGTAACATACTACGAGAACCAGAACTATAGCGTTCTAAGCGCCCTTTAAGCTGTGTAATATCTTCTACTTCACCTAAAACAAAATCTATTTGTTTCCGTTCTAAGTCTACCTTAGCTAATGTTACTGTTACTTCTTGCCCTAACGAATAGATTTTACCAGTTCGTTGCCCTACAAGCAAGAAATGTTCTTCATCATAGGTATAAAAATCATCATCCATCAAGGAAATATGCACTAAACCATCAATGCCATTCTCCAATTCCACAAACATACCAAACGATAGAATACTCGATACTTTAGCGGTAAATACTTCACCCAAAAATGGCAACATGTATTCCGTCTTTTTAAGATCATCCGTTTCGCGTTCTGCTTCTACCGCTACTTGTTCTTGTTGCGATGCATGTTCCGCCGCTGCTGCTAAATAGGTACCATCTCCATCTAGTGGTTTCCATCCATCTTTCCATTGCAAGGTTTTCTTTAACAACCGGTGCACCATGAGATCTGGGTAGCGTCGAATAGGAGACGTGAAATGGGTATAACAAGTAGAAGCTAACCCAAAGTGTCCCACATTTTCTGTGCTATATTTAGCCTGTTGCATGGATCGCAACGTCATAATTTGCGCAATTTTTTCTATTTCTGATCCCTGTAATTTTGTCAATAGGTTTTGAATAGCTTTTGGTTCTACCGTTTCTGCATCAAACGAAACCTTTTCACCTAGGTAATTCACTACAGTTTCGAGATTTTGCAGTTTTTCTTCGACCGGACGTTCATGAATACGATATACCGATGGATTCTCTGTATCACGCAAGAATGTAGCTACTGTTTCATTGGCAATCAACATGCATTCTTCAATAATGCGTTCTGCAATGGTGCGTTCCCGTTTTATAATCTGCAACGGTTTTCCTGTCTTGTCAATAAGAATACGGTATTCAGGAAAATCAAAATCGATAGCCCCACGCTTATGTCGCATAGCATACAAACATTTCGATATGTTATACAAATCGTTAAGCATACCCATAAAAGGCAATAAATCCTCAGGAATAATATCCTCTGTTAACGCCTTAAACACTTCTTTATAGCTGCATCTACGTCCTACATTAATAATCGATGGAGAAATCTTAAATTTTACAACCTTACCTGTCCCATTAATCTCCATAAGACAAGTCATTGCATAACGGTCTTCATGGGCATTAAGGCTGCAAATACCATTCGATAATACTTCTGGTAACATAGGTACGACGCGGTCAACCAAGTACACACTCGTCCCCCGTTTATAAGCTTCTTTATCAATAACAGACTTCGTCGGTACGTAGTGACTCACATCGGCAATGTGCACACCTAATTCATAATTTCCATTAGGCAGTTGTTTTGCACTAACAGCATCATCTAAATCTTTAGCATCTTCCCCATCGATGGTCACCATCTGTACATCACGCAAATCTAAACGATCTGCATCTGGTTTAACCTCCATGAAAATATTTTCACTAGCAGCCAGTACCTTTTCGGGAAATGAAAATGGTATGTTATGATTAGCCATAATACAGTTAATATCAAGGCCTACATCACCTTCATAACCAAGAATTTCTGTTATCTTACCTTCTGGACGCTTATCTTCTTCTGGCCATTTTGTGATTTCTACAAGTACTTTCGCCCCACTGCGAGCATTTAATGTATCTTCTAAATTTACATATACATCCACACCAATGCGCTCATCATCAGGTTTAACAAAGCCAAACGTTTTTTGACGGTCATAGGTTCCAACGATTCTTGTATTAGCCCGGTCTAATACATCGATAACAACGCCTTCTGTTTTCTTATCACCTAAGCCAAGTTTTGTAATGCGTACACGAACCTTATCATTATGCATTGCCGTATGACGATCATATTCACTTATATAAATATCTTCTTTTCTATCTGGCGTAACAACAAAGCCAAAGCTTTGACGATACCCTTTATAAATACCTTCAACAACATCAGCATCCTCTGCATAGGTATAATATTCAGGCTTTGTCTCCACTAATTGCCCTGCTTCTGTTAGTTCATTTATAATGTCAAAAAATGCCTCTAACGCCTCTGTACTTTTAATACCACGAAGATAAGCCAAGTCTTCTACATTATATGACTCTGGTGATATTTCTTTGTAAAATGCTAAAATATCGTCTTTTATCATCTTTAATTCTCACTTTATTATAAAAAAAGACCTGCACAAATGCAGGCCTCATTATTAATACTGATTTAGGTAGTAATTTAACCATAAGCTTAGGGCACCAAAAAGAATACCTAAATATACTGTACATCTGGACAAAAATCCATCTAAGCCTCGTTCTTTACCGCCAAATACGGAATCGTTTGCACCAGAAACGGCACCGCCCATACCTGCACTTTTACTAGACTGCAAAACAACAACAATAATCAATAAAATAGATATAATTACTTCTGCTATCATTAAAAAGTCTCTCACAATAGTCATCCTTCCTTCGCTTCGTTAGCTTCATTACTCATTAACATACGTTCTTCTAAATATTTTTCCATTTTACGCTTTACACGTTGTAATGCGTTATCAATAGACTTAATACTTCTATCAACTTCTTCGGCCATCTGCTGGTAAGTTTTACCATCTAGATAACCCATTAACACTTTCCATTCTAATGAACTTAGTAAGCTCCCCATATGTGCTTCAATATCCGAAAATTCTTCACGGCTAATGACTAATTCTTCTGGATCAGCCACCATAATACTAGAAATGACATCCATCAACGTACGTTCGGATTCTTCTGTATATAATGGCTTATTTAGTGACACATAAGAATTTAATGGAATATGTTTTTGGCGAGTGGCCGTTTTTATAGCGGTAATAATCTGTCGCGTAATGCAAAGCTCAGCAAATGCACGAAACGAAACTTGTCGTTCTGGTCTAAAATCACGGACAGCTTTATAAAGACCAATCATGCCTTCTTGTATAATATCTTCTTTATCAGCCCCAATTAAAAAATATGAACGGGCTTTCGCACGGACATAGTTCTTATATTTATTGACGATGAATTCGACCGCATCATTCGGGGTTTCACTCTGCGCAATCAATATAACTTCTTCATCAGTCATTGAATCAAATTGGTGCGAACCAATAATATTCTTATGTTCGTACTTCATCAATTCCTCCTGCCCATGCCATAAATATAGAAGATCTAACATGTATCTTTAATTATACTTTAACTGTACAACATTAGCAAGTATTATAGATTTCGCCGTATTCTTTCTAATTTTTCAGCTACTGTTTCATCCACTAAACTACCAAGTTCATTGCGTTGTAACCGCATACTATCCTTCGTATGTGTACCTTGATATAGTTTGCGTTCTTCTTTCTTCGCCAAACCAATATCATGGCGCAATTCTCTTACGGGGATGCGAAGTCCACCAGATCCTAAGATTTGATGTTGTTCTGCCCCATCTGATGTCACAACATACACATTGGTATATTTACCTTTGCGCAGATATACCTCTTGTTCAATATACGAATCTGCCGTTACCCCATCTGCCGTATATACTTCAATAAAACGTTCTGTAATACGCTCTTCAGAAGCCTGTACATTTGCATACTTACCATCAAAAACCAATATGACTAAATAATCTTTAGAATGTCCATAATTTTGTAAAATATCTCGCAGCTTAACACGGGCATGCTCAAGTGACTGATGACTGAGATTTTTTAACTCGGGCCAAGCAAATATTACGTTGTAACCATCAACAATTAAAATATCTTTCATACTTGACCATCCTTCAATAACTTACTTATTTACCTTGCCGTTGTCGAATCGCTTCATATAGCAAAATAGAAGCGGCCACCGAAGCATTAAGAGAATTAAGCTGACCATACATCGGTATAGTCACTAAAAAATCACAACGTTCTTTTGTTAGGCGACTAAGGCCTTTACCTTCATTTCCAATAACGAGCACCGTAGGAATCGTTAAATCCGCTTCGTACAATGTACGATCACCATCCATATGTGCACCTAATACCCAAAAACCCTGACTTTTTAACTCATTAATCGTCTGCGCTACATTCCCCACCTGTACTAGAGGAATAAATTCAACAGCTCCTGCAGAGGTTTTGGCTACGGTTGCCGTTACAGGCGCATTATGACGTTTTGGAATTAAAACGGCTGTCGCACCTGCACATTCTGCAGTACGGATAATAGCGCCTAGGTTGTGCGGATCTTCAATACCATCTGTCAAAATTAACAAAGGGGGCTCTTCACGAGGTCGACTGAGCACATCGGCTAATTCTTGGAATTGCACTTGTGCCACTAAGGCAGCCACCCCTTGATGTGGTACACCTTCGCTATATTTAGCCAATTGCTTCTCTGGCACATAGCGAACTTCAATCTTCTTTTCTTTTGCCAGTTTTATAATATCGCTTAGCGCACTAGGCAGTTTTGCACCTTGCTTTAAGGATGCATGTTTATTACTTTTTATGTCACCTACCACATTTAACTGGTTTTCACTGATAAGTACACGTTGCACAATGCGTCCAGCTCGCAATGCTTCACGCACCGCATTACGACCAACAATATAATCCTCCATGATATCCTCTTACATGCGCTTTAACGTAGTATTAAAGGCATATTCCATAATTAAAATTAATCGTTCAAATTGATGGCTACGATATAAATAACCGATCAAAGCTTCAAAAGCTGTACTAGAGCGATATTCCTGCACCGTTGCACTCTTCGGTACATTTACATTGCTATTACGGGCACGTCTAATGACTAACAATTCTAAATCTGTAAAAATGATAGAACTATCATTATCGCTCTTGCTATTGATACCACTATTTTTATTGCTATTATCTTTATCTAATTCAGCGTTATTATTGATTTCTAACGCATGTAATACGGCTGCCTGTGATTTCGCATTAATAAAATCAGTAACTACATTATGCAATACTTGCACCTTTGTAATACCAGCTTCGATGATTTGTTCCCTAATATATAAAGAATACACTGCATCTCCCTCATAGGCTAGCATCAAAGAATCTTCTGTTGCAATTTGTTCACTTAAGTCTGAAGTTGTCACACCAGAGGAAAATACATCTCCACATATGCTACTAAAAGCTGTACGACGAGGTACAGCTTTTAGTTTTTCAATAACTTGTTTTTTTAAGAATTGATAGCGTTCAAATTTCACGATTTTTTCCACCGTGCTCCTTGCGGAGAATCTTCAATCGTAATACCTATAGCCGCCAACTGATCACGAATGGCATCGGCTACTTCCCAATGCTTGTGTTCGCGCGCACATTGACGCACATTTAAAATAACTTGCATTAATTCATCATATTCCTTAGCACCTGCAGCATTAGTAGCACCGTTCCATACATCTTCAAGCACACCAATAATATCTGTCATAAACTTAAAAATATCTTTTACTTTAGCTAACACTTCATGGTTTACTTTTCCATTAGAGCCTTGCACGTTCTGGTAGTAAATGTTAATTTCCTTCGCTAACCCAAACATCGCTGCACTTGCAAGCGCTGTATTGAAATCATCACTCATAGCCACTTCAAATTCTTCCTGATAAGAAATCGCCTTTGCTAACAGTGTATTTTCATCTTCACTGATAGCTCCTTCTTCTAGACTTTCAAGATAAAGAAGATTATTAATGACCGTAGAGAATTTTTCTAACGATTTATTGGCATCATCCAAGCGCTCATCACTGAAATCTAATGGACTTCTATAATGCGTGGTTAATAGGAAATAGCGAAGTGCATCAGCGCTATACTGTTTTAAAATATCTTTTACCAAGAAGAAATTATTTAAAGATTTACTCATTTTTTCTTGGTTAATGGTAATGAATCCATTGTGTAGCCAATAGTGCACTGTTGGGTGATGTCCATGACAACCTTCACTTTGAGCGATTTCATTTTCATGATGCGGGAAAATTAAATCACTACCGCCGCCGTGGAAATCGAATTCATTGCCTAAATATTTATTACTCATAGCAGAACATTCAATATGCCAACCTGGACGGCCTGGTCCCCAAGGAGATTCCCAAGAAGGCTCCCCCGGTTTTACCGCTTTCCAAAGAGCAAAGTCCATTGGATTTGACTTTTCATCATTTACTTCTACACGTGCACCTGCTTCCATATCTTCAAGAGTACGCCCAGAAAGTTCCCCATAATGTTCGAATTTTTCAACGCTATAATACACATCGCCATTGAGTTCATAGGCGTAGCCCTTTTCAATTAATTTAGAAATCATGGCAATAATATCTGCAATATGTGTAGATACACGTGGATAAATATCTGCCCGTTTTACATGCAAAGCGTCCATGGCTTCAAAATAGGCATCAATATAGCGATTGGCAATTACATCCCAAGTTACGCCTTCACCATTAGATGTATTAATAATTTTATCATCCACATCAGTAAAGTTTTGTACATAGGTCACCTTATAACCTACATGTGCCAAATAGCGACGAATTACATCCCAAGTCACAAAAGGACGGGCATTACCAATATGTGGATGATTGTAAGGGGTAACGCCACATACATAAATACGGGCTTCTCCTTCTACAACAGGTTTAAAAACTTCTTTTTCTCTTGTCAAAGTATTAAATACTTTAATTTCTCTCATCGTTTCCGATGCCTCCCATTCTTAATTGATAGTTCAATGGTAATGAATAGAACGATAATCGCAATATAATAAGGCCATCATCTCTAGACAGAGACGATGGCCCGCGGTTCCACTCTGTTAGATATAGCTATACCATATCCACTCCAACGAATAACGGCCGTATCCGAATACACCTACTATAAGTTCAGCATATTAGCTCACAAATGCATTTCCTTTATCTATACTTTGAACACTCGCACCATACTGTTCTCGCTGAAAAGTTAGTCATAAAGTACTTCTTTCGATCATTGCTTTTAAATCATTCTAATTTTCTCGATATATAAGATATTACCATTTTAATTGTACAAAGTCAATTAGTTTATACTTTTAAATCGTCATCTTTATTTTCTGTTTTTTTGACACTATCAACTATTAATAAAGAGTCTACTGTTGGTATTCAAAACCCGTAACTTTATTCTGCTATTATAACTTAGGCAGAAAACTGACCTCAAAAGTAACTTAACTTTTGAGGTCAGTCAATATTATTTACCTAAGTTTTCTGCGTTATCTAATCGAGCCAAGCATTTTTCTTTTCCTAATAAGACAACAATATTGTTAAGATCTGGACCATGCATTTGACCAGTAAGCACGACACGAATAGGCATAAACACGAATTTACCTTTAAGACCTGTTTCTTTCATAATCGCCTTAATGGTAGCTTTAATATCTTCCGGTTGCATCGTAGGGCCATCCATTTCAGCTAATTTATCACGGAAAGCTTTAATAACCGTCAAGAAGGATTCTTCTTGCATAACGGTCAAAATATCTTCACGATGATCTTCTTCAATTTCCACGTTTTCTTTAAAGAATAAGCCTACTTCCTCTTTAATCTGTGCGCCATAGCTAATGTGTTCACGAACAGTAGCACAAAGCATAGTAAGCCAAGCTTTTTCATCTGCGGTTGGTGTCGCTGATGCATAACCGGCTTCTACTAGATGGGGATGACAAAGTTCAAATAATTCGTCTTCACTTAATTTTTTCATATAAGTAAAGTTAATCCAGTTTAATTTATCAATATCAAATACGGCTGGATTTTTAGCCACACGATCCATAGAGAAGTTTTTAATAAGTTCTTCTGTAGAGAAAATTTCTTCTTCCCCTTCTGGTGCCCAACCTAACAAAGCTAGGAAGTTATTCAATGCATCTGGCAAATAACCCATATTTTTATACTGTTCAACAGAAGTAGCTCCATGTCGTTTAGACATTTTCTTGTAATCTTTCCCCAGAATTAAGGAAATATGACCAAAGATAGGACGCTCCCAACCAAGTGCATCATAAATAGCCAATTGACGAGGTGTATTAGATAAATGCTCTTCTGCACGAATAACATGAGTAATGCCCATAGTATGGTCATCTACAACAACACCGTAATTATATACAGGAATCCCATCGGATTTGACGATAACAAAGTCACCTACACCATTAGATTCAAAGGACACGTGACCACGCACCATATCATCAAAAGCCAACGTCTGATTCAAAGGTACGCGTAAACGTACCGTTGGTTTACGGCCTTCTGCTTTATACTGTGCAATTTGTTCTTCTGTAAGGTGATGACAATGCCCATTATATTTAGGTGTTTCTCCACGGTTCATCTGTGCTTCTCGTTCTTTTTCCAATTCTTCTTCAGAACAATAGCAATAGTATGCCTTTCCTTCAGCAATAAGACGGTCTGTTACTTTTTGGTAAATGTCTAGACGTTCGGTTTGGCGATAAGGCCCATTTTCACCACCTATATCAATACCTTCGTCCCAATCCATACCTAACCATTTTAAGGACGCCTTAATATTTTCTTCACTTTCACGAGAAGAACGTTCAAGGTCGGTATCTTCAATACGAAGTACAAATTTCCCTTGTTCTTTCCGGGCCAATAACCAGTTAAATAAGGCGGAACGGGCACCACCAATGTGGAAGGGGCCAGTAGGGCTGGGAGCAAAACGAACTTTCATAGAACTCATCTAAAAATCCTCACTTTCATATATAGAAACAACCGCTTGTGCAGCGATACCTTCTTGACGTCCTAGGGCACCAAGTTTTTCATTAGTCGTTGCTTTAATACTAATACGATCGACAGGTAATGCTAAGACCTGTGAAATATTTTCTTTCATTGCATCCACATGAGGTTTCAACTTTGGCGACTCTGCGATGACCATAATATCTATATTATAGGCACTAAATCCCTTTTCTTTCAATAAGGAATTTACCTTTTCCAACAGTAATAAGCTAGAAATACCCCTGAAAGTCTCATCTTCCGGAGGAAAATAATAGCCTATATCCTTCAATCCGGCTGCGCCTAATAGTGCATCCATCAACGCATGTACAAGTACATCAGCATCGGAGTGACCATCGGGGCCAATAGGACTGTCTATTTGTACACCACCTAAAATACACGGACGCCCCTCTTTGAAGCGATGTACATCATAACCAAAACCAACTCTCATCATAGGACTTGCCGCTCCTAAATACTTCTTTGCTTTTATAATATCACTAGGTGTGGTAATTTTTATGTTACTATATTCACCTTCAACAATTTGAACGGAATTTCCCATGTGCTCCACTAAGGATACATCATCAGTTCCGATAAAATTTGTTTCCTTCGCATATTGTTGTGCAGCTAACAAAACTTCACGTTTAAAGCCCTGTGGTGTTTGCACTGCATACAGTTCATTGCGTTTTAGTGTTTCCACTACCTGTTTGTCTGAGGACACGCGTTTAATCGTATCTACTGCTGGCACAGCTACGACAGCAGTACCGTGTACGGCCGCCATCTGAGCCGTATGTATAAAAAGTTCCGACTCCGCCATCGGACGCGCCCCATCATGGATAAGAATGATATCTGTCTCATCATCTGTCATAGCAACGCCATTCTCCACCGAATATTGGCGTTCACTGCCACCATTTGTATATGTCACCGTCCAAGGCAATGCGGTTAAACCTTTTATTTTCACAAAAGAATCTACTTCCTCACGAATCTGTGCCATTTCACCTTCTGCCACGACAATAACAACATCTTTTATATGCGGAACCTCTAATAAATGCTCTAAATTCCATTGTAATACGGAGAACTGTCCTAAACGTAAAAATATTTTGTTCTCCTCTCGCTGCATACGTTTTCCAGCACCTGCCGCCAATAAAACGCAACTAATCATCATATGCACCTCATCATTTTGCGTATGTTTTGTGCTACTAGTATGTAAAATATGCTACAATCTTTCATTATTGTAGCATATTTACGCATTTTATAATAGAAAAATGGCGAATAACAACAAGTGTTATCCACCATTTGTAAAATTAGTTTTCTTTTGAGCCTTCTGCTTTAGCAAAAATCATGCGACCTGCACTGGTTTGAAGAACAGAAGTTACCATAACATCAATTGTGGTATCCACATATTGGGCACCACTTTCAATAACAATCATGGTACCATCATCAAGATAAGCAACCCCTTGGTTATTTTCCTTACCTTCTTTAATGACTTGTACGCGAAGCCATTCACCAGGAATGAGCGCCGGTTTTAATGCATTTGCCAAGTCATTTAAATTAAGTACCTTGATACCTTGTAAGCTAGCAACTTTATTTAGATTGAAATCGTTTGTTAATAACTTCCAACCTTTTTCTAAGGCTAAACGCATTAACTTTGAATCGACTTCACTGATATCCTCATAATCATTGTCAACGACCATAATATCGATGGCTTCATCCTGTTGCATTTCCTGTAATAAATCGAGTCCACGTCTACCACGGTTACGTTTTAGCGCATCGGCAGAATCAGAAATACGCTGTAATTCCTCTAATACGAATAAAGGGGCTACAAGTTTACCTTCTAAGAACCCCGTCTTACACAATTCAGAAATTCGACCATCAATAATAACAGATGTGTCTAATAATTTCGTATTGTCCTGGATGCGCATCTCCGCTTTATTTTCTTCGCTTACTGCTTCAGGCTTTTTCTTATCTCTATTCAAAAAATGTAAATTCTGATAGAGTTCAGGCCCTTTACGCCCCATAAGGCGCATACCTAAATAGCCAAAAATTGCACTTAACACGATGGGAATATATGGTCCCACATAAGGAACTGAGGAAAATGCGAAACCAATTAAATTTGCTATTATGAGTCCGAAAAGTAAACCAACAGTGCCAGATAATAATTCTTGACTTGGAACACGAGTAAGTAATCGCTCTAAATTTTTGGAAATCAATAGGCCTATATTAAGTACATAAGATGAAATAATATAGCCAATAATAAAACCAATAATGCCCCCTAATACAAAGGCTAATATCTTAACAATAGAAATGCCGAAGAACCCCATGGTTAAAAATTTGGCATCAATAATTGGTTTTAAATAAGGCATGGCATCATCTACAACCACAAAGCCCATAATTCCGACTAACAGAGCAATTATATACCGCAAATATTTGTTAATCATTCTATTCACCTCCTTTCGCCATATTTATATATTAACCCTTCCTCAAGGTAAATACCAACCTGATATAAACACATCAATATATTAGAATACAGCTTCTATAGCTTCTTGTAAGGTTGTTACCCCTTTAATCGTTACCTGCTTTTTAAGATTCTTCAATTGCTTTTCATTACTAGCAGGAATGATAAAGTTTGTAAATCCTAGTTTTGCCGCTTCATTAATACGTTGTTCAATACGTGGTACACTGCGAATATTGCCTGTTAATCCCACTTCACCCATAATGGCAGTGCTACTGTCCACAGGCATATTTTTTAAATTAGATACAATCGTAATAGCCATGGCAAGATCACAAGCTGGCTCATTCACTTTTAAACCACCAATAACATTCACATACACATCTTTATTGCTCAGCGTAATATGGGTCCGTTTTTCCAATACCGCTAATAATACAATTAAGCGGTTAAGATCATAGCCAATAGCTGTCCGACGTGGCATACCAAAAGCCGTTGGTGTCACTAAACTCTGCACTTCTACAAGAATGGGTCTAACCCCTTCTAAATAAGCCATAACCGCTGATCCCGTTTCCTCTTCCTTGCGCTCGGCTAATAATAACGCAGATGGATTGAGAAGTTCTTGTAACCCTTCTGCCTCCATGGCAAAAAGTCCCGTTTCAGAAGTAGCACCAAATCGATTCTTAATAGCCCGTAAAATGCGGAACTGATAAGAGCGTTCGCCTTCAAAATAAAGTACCACATCCACCATATGTTCTAACATACGAGGCCCTGCAATATTGCCCTCCTTTGTGACATGACCAATAATTACTACTGGAACACCTTGTTCTTTAGCATAACGTAATAAACGTGCTGTACATTCGCGTACTTGGCTCACACTGCCGGGAACTGCTTCTATATCACCAGTATACATAGTTTGAATAGAATCAATAACAAGTAACTGCGGTTTCCGTGTAACTGCTTCTTCTAAAATAGCATCTAAATCCGTAATAGCCATAACTGACAGTTCACTACTATTAATACCTAACCGTTCAGCTCGCAGTTTTAATTGCATCTGCGATTCTTCCCCAGATGCATAGAGTACACCACCTGCGTTTTCTGCAATTTTATGAGAAATCTGTAACAATAACGTGGATTTTCCAATACCTGGATCCCCACCTAATAAAATAAGAGAACCTGGTACAATGCCACCACCTAATACGCGATCCATTTCTCCATAACTGGTAGCTAAGCGCTGTAAGCTCGCCATTTCAATTTCAGTTAGCGGCACGGGTTTAGCCCCTGTCTTATCAACGGGTACATAGGCGGCCACTTTTTTATTATCTTCTTTTACAATTTCTTCTACTAAGGTATTCCATTCACCACATTGTGGGCAACGCCCCATCCAACGACTGGATTCGGAACCGCAATTATTGCAGAAAAATTTAGTTTTTACCTTTGCCATGACGCCCTCAACTTCTCGTAAATCCACACTGAAAGGAAATATAAAAATCAACGCTTATGTTTTATTATAATACATATTCTTGAAAAGTACGACTATATTATAAAAAATCACGAACACTACGTATATAGTATTCGTGATTTTTATTGAAATACCTACCAAACGATAATATATAAACGATTTAAATGTAATTGCAATATTAAAATACTAAACCGTTAAAACAATATCACCTTCTTTCACAACAGCTTTTACCGTTGTTCCTGTTTTTGCGGTGCCAGACAATATTAAATCAGATAATGGGTCCTCAATAAGACGTTGAATAGCGCGTTTTAATGGACGTGCACCAAAGGCCAAATCAGAACCTTCTTTAATCAGTAATTCCATTGCCTCAGGTGTAATATCTAAGGTGATTTCACGTTCATCCAAACGTTTAACCACATCTTTAAGCAAGATATTTACAATCTTTTGTAAATCTTCAGTCGTTAACGCATGGAACACAATCATTTCATCTACACGGTTAAGAAATTCTGGACGGAAATGATGTTTGACTGCATCAAGTGTACGTTCTTTACTAACCTTAAAGTTATCACCTGCCGAGCCATCCTCTTTGCCTTTCGCAGCTAGGAATCCCATTTCAGCACTATCCGTAGAACCTACACTAGAGCCAAGGTTACTAGTCATTATAATAACCGTATTTCTAAAGTCTACTGTACGACCTTGATTATCTGTTAAACGCCCATCATCAAGTACCTGTAATAAGATATTAAAGAAGTCAGGATGCGCTTTTTCAATTTCATCAAAAAGGATAACGCTATATGGTTTACGGCGCACTGCATCAGTAAGCTGTCCACCTTCATCATAACCAACGTATCCTGGAGGTGCTCCCACTAAACGAGATACAGTATGCTTTTCCATATATTCAGACATATCAAGGCGAATCATCGCATTTTCATCACCGAACATATTAGCCGCCAAGGAGCGAGCTAGTTCGGTTTTACCTACACCAGTAGGACCTAGGAACATAAAGGAACCGATGGGACGTTTGGGATCCTTAAGACCAGCCCGTGCACGACGTACAGCTTTCGCCACCGCTGTCACAGCTTCTTCCTGACCGATAACGCGTTCATGTAACTCATCTTCCAAATGTAACAAGCGTTGCGATTCTTCTTCTTGGATTTTCGCCACCGGAATTCCTGTCCATCCAGCTACTACATCAGCAATATCATCTTCAGTAACTACAAGTTTTTCTACATCCTGTGCCTTACGTTCTTTTTGCTTATCTTCAATTTCAGTTGTAACTGCAGTTTCTTCATCACGAAGCTTGGCGGCTTCTTCAAAATTCTGTGCATTTACAGCAGCTTCTTTTTCTTTCTTAATTTTATCCAGTCGTGCTTCTAATTCCTTCACATCTGGAGGTGCAGTAAACACCTGCATACGTACTTTAGAAAAGGCTTCATCCATACAATCGATAGCTTTATCTGGTAAAAATCTATCAGAAATGTAACGATCAGACAACTCTACCGCCGCCTTCAATGCTTCGTCAGTAATTTTAGCATTGTGGAAAGCTTCATAACGATCGCGTAAACCTTTTAAAATTTCCATGGCTTCTTCTGGTGTAGGTTCTCCCACAAGAACTGGTTGAAAACGACGTTCTAAGGCCGCATCTTTTTCAATGTGTTTCTTATATTCATCAAGAGTGGTTGCACCAATAACTTGAAATTCACCACGTGCTAACGCTGGTTTAAGCATATTAGCTGCATCCATGGAGCCTTCACCACCACCAGCCCCAATAAGGGTGTGAATCTCATCGATAAAGACTATCATATCATCGTGTTGTTGTACTTCTTTAATAGCATTTTTAAGGCGTTCTTCAAATTCTCCACGGTATTTTGCACCTGCTACCATAGAGGCAATATCTAAATTGATAATGCGTTTATCTTTAAGGATTTCAGGCACATTGCCATTGACAATACGTTGTGCTAAGCCTTCAGCAATAGCCGTTTTACCGACACCTGGTTCACCGATAAGAACAGGATTGTTCTTTGTACGGCGACTTAAAATCTGAATAACACGGCTAACTTCACGGTCACGACCAACGACAGGATCAATTTTGCCTTGACGAGCCGCCGCATTAAGATCTTTTGCATAATCTGCAAGAGCCCCTAACGCAGAGTTTTCTGCACTAGCAGATCCACCATTACCATTCGCACTATTTATAGCACTACCACCATTGAGTTCACCTCTAATAGCTTCAACTACATCGCGTCCTTTAATACCTATACTTTCTAGAATAGATACGGCTACGCCCCCACCATCGCTGAGCAATCCTAATAAAATGTGTTCTGTACCTACATAATTGGTACGCATCTGATTGGCACTAGCCACAGCCAGTTCAAGTACGCGCTTTGTGCGCGGTGTCATATACAACTGACTCGCATGAGAATTACCACGCCCTACCGCCTTTTCAACTGCTGCCTCTATATCCTTTAAATTAACATTTAATTTGCCGAGCGCTTTTGCGGCAATACCATTTTTTTCACCTAGAAGACCAAGCAAAATATGCTCCGTCCCCACATAGTCATGTCCTAAAGAAATGGCTTTTTCTTGTGCCAAACTAATAACACTTTGTGCTCCATCTGTAAAACGTTCATTCATATTGTTCACCTCATTTGCAATCTCCTATGGATTGCCAGTCTTTCTGTTCACTTAGTTTTATTTACATAAAATATCTCGTACTACCTTAGCACGATAGCTATCCCTTTCAGCAGGGGACATATCTGCTTTACCAGCATATTTAGATAAAAAATATGGTCTAGATATAACAATCAATTTATTGAATGTGTTTTTCGGTGCTGCTGGTAATACACCCATATCCATACCTAACTGCATATCACTCAATAGAGAAAGGGCTTCTTTGCCACTAAGGCGCCGTGCATATTGAAGTATGCCATAGGATCTCCATATCTTGTCTTCAAAGGCTTCAAAGTCACCAGCTTTGATTTGGTCTCGGCATTTTATTTCTTCTGCCACCAGACCTTCTACCACCTTGGTAAGTTGTTCAATGGTTTCTTCTTCACTAATGCCCATGGTGCGTTGGTTTGAAATTTGATAAATATTGCCCAACACATCTGAACCTTCACCATAAAGTCCTCTTACGGTATAACCAAGCTGTACGATACTACGAATAATACGGTTTAACCGACCAGTAAGCGTCAATGCCGGTAAATGTATCATAACGGAAGCACGTAAACCTGTTCCCACATTGGTAGGACACGCGGTTAAATAGCCAAATTGTTCACTAAACGCATAATTATATTTGCTTTCAATCGCATCATCCACTAGTACAGCATGATTATATGCTTTTTTCAATTGCAATCCGGCTTCCATCGCTTGAATACGAATATGATCTTCTTCATTAACCATAATCGCAATGCTCGCATCATCAGAAACGATAAGGCTACGATTGGTTGATTTATCTGCCAAATTAGGACTAATTAAATGCTTTTCCACCAATACTTCTTTGTCCACATCACTCAATTGCTCAAAGCTAATATTAGAATATTGGTGGGTATCGGCTTTCACTAAATCTGCTAGCACGTTGCGCATCATTTGATTTACTTTTTCTAAATCTTTTGCCTCATTTCGATTTGTAAATTGTATGTCTTTAAAATTTCGTGCTAATCGTATACGACTAGAAAGTACGATATGATTAGCTTCAGTTGATTCACTTAACCAACCATTGAGAGGTTCATCTAAAATTTTATCTAACATATTAAAACCTCCTTATTTGGAAAGTGGTTCATGACCACTATCTTTATGTAAAGTGGAAACATCTGTTCCGGAAACAGATGTCCCCAACGAATTTTCCAGTACCTTAATTTCATCACGAATTTTTGCAGCCTCTTCAAAATTTTCGGCCTGTATTACTTTATTTAGTTCCTGCCGCAAGCGTTTAATCTGATGTTTTGTTCTAAATACACCATTACCTCTACTAGGAACACGGCCTTCATAACGAAGAGAGCCTTGTAAACGTTTTACTAGTGGTTCTATTTCCGGCAAAAACGCTTCATAACATTGACTGCAACCAAACTTACCAGTTTGATTAAAATCTCTGAACGTCATACCACAGTGGGGGCAACGACGTTCATTGCCATTACGCACCATATTATCGGAATATACCATATGAGTGAAAAAATCATCCCCAAAAAAATCACTACTAAAGAAATCATCAAATTTCATTTTTTATTCCTCCCGCAATAGTGTAAGGATTTGATTGTAAAATTGATTTACCGCCTCCATGCGACGGTCTAGTTCTACATCAAAGAAAATCTGTGCAAAAGCAGCGTGCAAAAAAGCCGCCTCACGTCTAGTAATCAATTGATGTTTTACCAATCTAAACAACATCTCATCAGCTTCGCTAATGGAGTTAATCTTATATCGTCTAGCTACTGCTGTTGTTACCGGTTCTGACTGTGCACTTCGCTGCGGTGTTTGTCCTTCACTTTCATCAGGAATACGCATAATGCGAATAAACCCTCCAAGGCCACGTCTGGATTCCACAATAAATCCTTTATCATTGGAAAACCGTGTGCTTAATACATAACTAATTTGAGATGGTGCACAGGCCAACTCATCTGCCAATTCTTTGCGTTGCAAGATAACTAATGGATCTTGCTCTTCTAATAGCTTTGTTAATATAAACTTTTCTATACGATCTGCTAAAATACTCATTCTATTCACCTCTTTATATAAAGTCACTATTTTGACTGTTTTAACTGTTTTGACTTTTTGTTCTTTTGACTTTATCTATATTATATTCGCTCTTTTGACTTTTTGCAAGAGCAAAAGTCAAAAAATATAAAAAAATTTGACTTTTATCTATATTGTCATCCTGTGTTATAATATAAATGCATTTATTACTAGAAAGAAGGTGGCCCTATGTCTGAAACCTTAGGTCAACACTTATTGATTGACTTATATGCTTGTCTTGAAAACACCATTTCTTCACTGCCTATCTTGCAGAATAGCCTAATGAACGCATTAGCCTCCGCACAACAACAAGTGAATGAAATTAGCACAGAAGAATTAGATGAGGAATTTATTTTATTTGCCCTCGCCAACCAAAGTCATGTAACTATGCATGCCTATCCGCACCTGGGCTATGTGGCTGTTGATATTTATTCCTTTAATCGACCTTTCGACACCTCCATCGTTATGCGAGAATTAAAAAAAGCACTTGGCTCTGATCGTGTAAAAGCAACAAGTGTGCAACGCGGAGACTTTGGCTCGGAAAGAGACATGAAACCACGTCGCCAATCCTCCCTTTCCACCATTGGTCGTGTAACACGTACAAGAACACGTCTAAAAAATACAGGCGTAAAACTTAGAAACAAAGGGCAAAACGTTATTAAGGTCATTAAAAATAGAAATTCACAAGACTAAAAAATGCTAGATGAATTAACTTTAAAAGTTATATCATCTAGCATTTTTTCTTTTATATAATTTAGCAATTATTGAGCAATAATATAATCAGCTACTGCCAAAGCATCCTCACATAATACTTTTGCTCCCGCCTTCGTCAACTCTTCTTCTGTGCCAAATCCATAGGTCACACCAATGGGTACACAGGATAAAGCCACAGCTGCTTCCATATCATACATACGATCGCCCACCATATACTTTGCCTTATAACTATTACAAGCAGCATAAGATTTGACTAAATCATTTGCTGTATAATCCACTGCTTGTTCACCGCGTGCATATGCTTCACAATCGGCTAATGCTTCTAATAGAATATCTTCCTTATGAATCAATTGTCGATCATTGTGAGCCCCTTTTATAACATCAAAATAATGAGTTAAGTCAAAATGATTAAAAATATCACGTGCTAAAAATTCGGGTTTAGCCGTAGCAACGGCTAAGGTAAATCCACAATCTTTTAATTTCTGCAACATTTCACGGATATGAGGATATACCGTATTTTCATATTTACCAATTGTCTGGTAACGTTCACCAAAAACGGCATATGCATGATAAGCTTCTTCTTTTGTCATATCACAATGCGCTTGCAAAGAGTCTACAATAGGTGGACCGATAAATAAATTCAAAATCTCTTGTGACGGAATCGGATTTCCTGTCTTTTCTAAACAATAAATAATAGATTTAAAGATACCTTCCCCAGAATCAGTCAAGGTACCATCTAAGTCAAATAAAGCTAATTTCATATGTCACCCTTCAGTAATACGTATATCTGTTTCTTTTTTTCCTTTGCTACACCTAAGTATACTTATACTATATATGTTATATATTATAACTATATATTTCTTAAGTATAAATACTACATTAGTTTAACACAATTTACTTGTATAATGAAACAAAATATATTATACTAAATTTATAATTATCGATATAGAGAAGAATGGAATGCTTCCTCAATTTAAACCATACGCGATAAAAATAAAGGTAATATAAATCAATTAAGTAATGTATATAATATAACGAGGAGATTATCATGGATTTTGAAGAAAATAAAGTACCCGATGCGATTTTAGACAAATACACAAAAGTTTGTACTTGCCGCAGTATTAGCCGTGCTACTATAAAAAAGGCCATCGAAGATGGCTGTGATACTGTTCCCAAAATCAGAGATAAAACAGGTGCCACTACTGGTTCCTGTCATGGGCGCGGTTGTGGACCACGAATTGTAAAACTGTTAAAAGATATGGGAAAATGTTAAAAGCGTTTATGTGACAAGTTGTGAGCTTCTATAGCGAAGCTCAAGATTGTTGCATGAACGCTTTTCTTTATCTTCTTCTCATCTTTTATTTTTTCAACGCCTCTTGCAAAGTATGCCATGCCAATACGGCACATTTTACACGTGCAGGCATATTGGAGATATTCTTTAATGCAATAGCATCTTCTAGTGCGTCTAACTCTTCGTCACTAGTAACTTCTTTCTTAATCATCCCTAAAAATAAGCCTACTAAGTTAGACGCTTCTTCTACACGTTTCCCCTTTATAATATCAATCATCATAGAGGCAGAGGCTTGGCTGATTGCACAACCAGAACCTGTATACGCAGCATCTTTTACGATACCATTTTCTACTTGAATTTGCAGTGTTATATCATCACCACAATTGGGATTATGTCCATGTTCAGAGGCTGTAAAGGCTTCTAATTCACGTTTATTTCGCTTATCCTGGTTATGTTCTAAAATAAGCTCTGTATATAATTGATCCATTTCCATGAATACATCCTCCTAAGCTATTTCGTTAATACTAGTTAATTATAACAAAGTATATATAGATTGCAAACAAAAACAGGCAATGTGCATTGCCTGTTTTTGCATATAATATATGCCTTATAAGCGCATACTATACATCCCTATGCAATAAATAGAACGGGATTTTATGTTGACTATTAATCCTTAAACCCCATTGTGGAACGTACACTTTTTAAGGCTTCTAAGAATTGATCTAAATCTTGTTTACGCGTATATATGTACATACTTAACCGTGTAGAAGCTGGTATCTGATAAAACGCACCTAAAGGCTGTGCACAATGATGACCAGAACGTAAACATACACCTTTACTATCCATAATTTGTGCTACATCATGAGGATGCACGTCATCTACCGTAAAGGCAATTACACCATGTTTTTCGTTTGGATCTTGCGAGCCCAATACATGTACGTGTGGAATCGCAAGCATTTTAGGCAATACATAGGCAACTAATTCTCTTTCATAAGCTTCAATATTGTCCATACCAAACTCAGATAAATACTTAATAGCTGCGTGTAATGTTACAGCACCATCAGCATTGGGAGTCCCTGCTTCAAAACGATAAGGTACTTCATTAAAAGTCGTATCTTGTTCTTTTACATATTCAATCATATCCCCACCTAATAAGAAAGGCGGCATAGATTCTAAAATAGCGCGTTTACCATAAAGCACGCCAATCCCTTGACTGGCACACATTTTATGTCCAGAGAAAGCAAAGAAATCACAATCTAATTCTTGTACATCAATTTTCTGATGCGGAGTGGATTGCGCCCCATCAAGAACTACAATAGCTCCTACTGCATGGGCACGGCTAATAATTTCTTTTACAGGAAATTCCATGCCCAACACATTACTTACATGCGCAAATGCCACAATCTTAGTATATGCATCTATTTTATCTAATTCCCCATCTTTTAAGTGACCAGATTCATCTAAATACATAAACTCTAAAGTAGCACCAGTGCGTTTCGCCACACGTTGCCATGTCACTAGATTGGCATGATGTTCTGCCACAGTGATGACAATTTTATCGCCAGCTTTTACATGATGAATACCATAACAAGATGCTACAATATTCAAGGCTTCTGTTGTATTACGAGTGAATATAATTTCTTCGCGTTCTCGTGCATTAATAAATTCCTGCACAGCATCGCGCGTATTCTCATAAGCTTCGGAAGCTTCCACAGCTAAAATATGGGAACCCCGATGCGGATTGCCAATATGATTCGTCATATGGTCTACCACAGCGTCAATTACTTGCTGCGGTCGCTGCGTAGTCGCACCACTATCTAAATAAACAAGGGGATAACCATTATGTGTTCTATTTAAAATGGGAAAATCTTTATATGCTTCAGATACTGCTTTCATTATAAGTCCTCTTAAATCTTGTTACGCACAGCCGCCAATGTTACTTCTTCAAGTTCTTCTTGGCCAATACGGTCAATAATAGGACGCAACATCGATTCTACAATGATATGTTTAGCTTCACTTTCGCTAAAACCACGGCTCATAATATAGAATAATTTATTATTGTCAATCTGGCCTGCACTTGCGGCATGATTACCAGATACATTATCTTCTTTACATAATAAAAGTGGCAAAGAAATCGATTTTACGTCTTTGTTTAAAAGCAATGCGATATCTTCTTCTGCCCCTTCGGCTTGGCTACTGCCACGAAGGAAATCCAAGGTACCACGGAAGGATTTTTTAGAAGTGCCACTTAACGCACCAATATTGTGTACATCAGAAGTCGTTTTTCTTCCTTCATGTGTCATTAGCATAGCAATATCAAAACGCTGTGCTTTATCGCCAAGATAGGCCAAATCATGAACAAAGTTAGCGGATTCCCCTGCAAGAGTCGTTGCATAGTTCAAATAATTATCCGCACCACCAAGTTCAATGTTAATGTACTCTACATTGGCTTCTTTACCTACATGCGCAAAACGATGTTCTAACTGTTGTGTATTATCACCTAACAGCTGTACTTTTTTTACTACCACCTGTGCATGGTCAGCTGCATTTACTTCTGTAAATAGTTGAATCGCATGGGCGGTATTCGCTTCACCTTCAAGTACATATAATACATCTACCTGCGAATGTGCACCTGCATTAATACGAATCCGTGTATTCTCGTTTACGGCATCGCCAGATACGTTAAACGTGATGACAACCGTTTCCTTTTTACCTGCATCTACATCAATAACAAACCCATTTGTGAACGCATTCGCTACCAATGCTAACGCTTCTTTATTTACACCTTCGTATCCAGGATTTAATGCATCTGTATTTGTCAATGCTGTTACTACACCCTCATTGGCAGCAACAGAAATTTCAGCTTTTTTTGTACCTTCACCAAGAAGACTGCCTTCTGTGTGATTATTTTTTAACCAGCGGAAAGTCGGTCGTGGCAAGGTATTCATTAATAATGTTTTAGCCATATTTGCCTCCTAACCGATCGAGCCTTCAAGCTCTAAGCTAATTAAATTATTCATTTCCACCGCATATTCTAGTGGCAATTCTTTAGAGATTGGTTCTACGAAACCACGAACGAGCATAGCACGTGCTTCTTCTTCACTGATACCACGCGTCATCAAATAGAAAATGGCTTCATCAGAAATACGACCAATTTTCGCTTCATGTCCTAAATCCACATTATCACTTTCTACCGTAATAGATGGGATTGTATCCGACTGTGATTCATTATCTAACATCAAAGATTCACAAGATACAGTGGCTTTAGAATGTTCTGCATTCTTATTGATATTGAGTACACCGCGATAAATTGCACAACCACCGCTCTTAGAAATGGATTTCGAGTTTACATTACTAGTAGTATGCGGCGCTGCATGTACCACTTTACACCCTGTGTCTAAGTACTGTCCTTCGCCGGCAAAAGTTACGCCTGTAAACTCACAATGTGCCCCTTCACCAGAAAGAATACTCATTGGATATAAGCAGGATACATGGGAACCAAAAGAACCACTTACCCACTCAATTTTGCCCCCTTTACCAACAACACAACGTTTTGTATTGAGGTTATACATATTCTTAGACCAGTTTTCAATTGTAGAATATCGAAGCGATGCATTTTCTTTAACAAAAAGTTCTACTGCACCAGCATGTAAGTTTGCTACATTGTATTTAGGTGCGGAACACCCTTCAATAAAGTGTACACTAGCACCTTTCTCTACAATAATCATAGTATGTTCAAATTGCCCAGCACTCGGTGCATTTAAACGGAAATAAGACTGTAAGGGAATATCTACCTGTACACCTTCTGGTACATATACAAAAGAGCCACCAGACCAAACTGCACCATGAAGAGCAGCAAATTTGTGATCTGTCGGTGGAATCAAGGTCATCCAATACTTACGAACAATCTCTTCGTGTTCATGAAGTGCCGTTTCAATATCTGTATAAATAACACCTTGTTTTACAAGGTCTTCTTGAATGCTATGATACACAACTTCAGAGTCGTACTGTGCACCTACACCAGCCAAAGAAGTTTTTTCTGCTTCTGGAATGCCAAGACGATCAAAGGTGCTTTTTATATCTTCTGGAACTTCATCCCAGCTACCTTTCATGTCAACTTTTGGTTTAACATAGGTGATAATATCATCCATATTAAGACCACTAATATCTGGTACCCAATTCGGAATATCTAATTCATTGTAAATTTTTAAAGAAGCTAAGCGTTTTTCAAGCATCCAATCAGGTTCATTTTTATTCGCCCACATTTCTTGAATAACGTGCTCTGTGAGGCCTGCTTCTGATTTATAAGAATAGTCGAAGATATTCTTGATGTCATAGACACCACGGTCCATCTCCTCTATATGTGTCTTTTTTCTTTCTTCCATTATTGCCTCCTAAACTAGTGCTTTATATGCATCATAACCGTTAGTTTCGATTTCTTTAACTAGCGAAGCATCACCCGTTTTTACAATCTTACCATTGATTAAAACATGCACATAATCAGGAGTTACCTTTTGAAGAATTTGATTGTGATGCGTAATAATTAATACAGCATTGTTGTCATTATGAAAACGACCTACTTCTTCCGATACAACACGTACAGCGTCAACGTCAAGACCAGAGTCTGTTTCATCAAGAATAGCCAATTTAGGATTTAAAATAGCCATCTGTAACATTTCATTTTTTTTGCGTTCGCCACCACTAAAGCCTTCATTCACATACCGCTGTGCATAAGAAGCGTCAAAAGATAGTAAATCCATTTGCTCTTGCAATTCTTTTTTGAATTTAAGTGCACGCTGTGGTTCTCCGGTCACCGTTGTTTTAGCGGTCCGAATAAAGTTTTCCACCGTAATACCAGGAATAGAAATCGGTGCCTGGAAAGACATAAAAATACCTGCTTTTGCTCGATCATTTACCGCATCTTCTGTAATATCACGCCCATCAAATGTAATATTACCTTCTGTTACTGTATAGGCAGGATTACCCATGATTACATTGGCTAAAGTAGATTTACCAGCACCATTAGTTCCCATAACTACATGAATTTCACCTGCGTTAATTGTTAAATTGATCCCTTTCAAAATTGCTTTATCCTCTGCAGAGGCATGTAAATTTTCTACGCGAAGTAGTTCAGCCACAATAATGTCACTCCTTTTGTAAATGCATACCTTTTCAGTGTTTTTTCCAACCCCAAAGGTACAAAGTTCTGCATAAAAGCAGAAAAGATGAGATTCACCAATGTAGGGAATCCCACCTTTCTATCCGCTACTTAGCATGTATTAGTTAGTATATAAAATATAAATTCTGAATCCTTTACTTAAAAGCATAATTCAGACGATTTATCTCTATTAAGTATTATACAATCTTAATGCACATTTGACAATATAATTCCTACTATTTTATTCGGATTTTATTAACCTATATTCTATATAGATTTTCAAGCACTTTGAATTAGGAAAAGGCCTCTAATAAAAAATGACAAAAAAAGCTAATATTCGTAATGAATATTAGCTTTTTTTGTATACATATATAATATTTTTCTATGAATAGGCATGCGAAATAAAAACTATGCCTTTATTAATGACTATAAATCATAAATAGTGCAACAATTTTATAAATTGCTAAAATCGAGAGTGCCAAATAAATCATCTAATGTTTCTGCACGACGAATTTCTGTTACGGTACCATCCTTATGCAACAAAAGTTCTGCTGAACGTAATTTTCCATTATAATTGAAACCCATCGCATGTCCATGTGCACCAGTATCATGAATAACAACAAGATCCCCTCTATCAATTTTAGGAAGCTCGCGGTCAATAGCAAATTTATCATTATTTTCACAAAGCGATCCCGTCACATCATAAATATGATTTTTAGGTGCATCTTCTTTACCTACCACGGTAATATGATGATAAGAACCATATAAAGCAGGACGCATCAAATTCGCCATACATGCATCTAAACCAATGTAGTTTTTATAAATATTTTTTTCATGAATCGCTGTTGTGACTAAATAACCAAATGGTCCTGTTACCATACGACCACATTCATAGGCTAACGTAATGTCCGAAATACCATTGGCTACGAGAATGGTTTCATAGGCAGCTTTTACACCTGCTGAAAGCTTAGCAAAATTCACCGGCGTTTCTTCTGGACGGTAAGGAATACCTACACCACCACCAAGATCAATAAATGTAACGCTTTCACCAGTGGCTGCTTTAACATCTACTGCTAGCTGAAAAATAAGTTCTGCCGTGCCTACAAGCCCGTTTACATCAAGTTCATTTGACACTACCATGGTATGTAAACCAAAATGTTTAACGCCATGTGCTTTGGCAAATTTAACCGCTTCAATAATTTGGTCATGTGTCATACCATATTTAGCTTCTTCTGGAAGTCCAATAATCGTATTCCCACCTTCTTTTAAAGATCCTGGATTATAGCGGAAACACATAGTATCAGGGAAGGTTGTTACTCCATTATCCACAAGATACTGTAAATGCGTAATATCATCAAGATTCAATAATGCCCCCATTTCAAGCGCTTTCGCAAACTCTTCGTAAGGTGTATCATTGGAAGTTAATAGCACATCATGACCTTTTAATCCTACTTTTTCGCACAACACAAGTTCCGCCAAAGAGGAACAATCCGCCCCTACATTCACTTGCTGTAATAAACGCATAATGTGTGGATTGGGTGTTGCTTTTACAGCAAAATATAATTTAAATGTCGATGCCCAATTAAAAGCATCAATAAAACGTTTCACATTATCTACAATACCTGCTTCATCATAAATATGAAATGGCGTTGGATATTGTGCTACAATCTCGTCCAACTGTGCTTTATTAAAAGGTAACACTTTTGAATTCATTAATCTCTCTCCTCATATATTGGTATATCCCACAAATTCTATAGTATTTTTTTATTATAGTATGAAGCCGTATTATCGTCAATTAATAAAATAAATTCAGAGCATTCTTCAATTTTATCGCCTCTTACAAATTCATCTATCCCCAGTGTAACTCATTGATTCGTCATGCGGAGTACATAAAAAGCTGGTATGTCGCATCCTAAAGACGTTACATACCAGCTTTTACTTTAATATTTTAAATTACATCATCCCACCCATTGGAGGCATAGGAGGCATTGCAGGTGCATTTTCCTCTACTTTATCTGCAACAATTGTTTCTGTTGTAAGAACTAAGGCAGCAATAGAAGCCGCGTTCTGTAAAGCAGAACGGGTTACTTTAGCTGGGTCAACAATACCCGCTTTTACCATGTCTACATATTCTTCAGTCAAGGCATTAAACCCAACACCAACGCCTGCTTTTTTCACGTTTTCTACAACTACAGAACCTTCAAGCCCAGCATTATAAGCAATCTGACGAACTGGTTCTTCAATAGCACGTTTTACAAGGTTAATGCCTGTCTGTACATCGCCTTGTTCCTTAAGAGCTTCTAGTGCAGGAATGATATCTACAAATGTAGTACCACCACCAGCTACGATACCTTCTTCTACGGCAGCACGTGTCGCATTTAATGCGTCTTCAATGCGAAGTTTTTTATCTTTTAGTTCTACTTCTGTAGCCGCACCAACTTCGATAACCGCAACACCACCAGCAAGTTTAGCTAAACGTTCTTGTAGTTTTTCACGGTCAAATTCAGAAGTCGTTTCTTCTAACTGTGCACGAATCTGTGTTACACGTTGTGCAATCGCTTCTTTGGCACCAACGCCATCAATGATAGTAGTTTCATCTTTTGTAATACGAATTTGACGAGCAGAACCAAGGTCTTCAATTTCTACACTGTCAAGTTTACGGCCCATATCTTCTGTAATAACAGTACCACCAGTTAAAATAGCAATATCTTCAAGCATAGCTTTACGACGATCACCAAAACCAGGAGCTTTAACAGCTACGGCTTTGAAAGTACCACGTAAACGGTTAACAACTAATGTTGCTAATGCTTCGCCTTCTAAATCCTCAGCAATGATAAGAAGTTCTTTGCCCTGTTGAACTACTTTTTCAAGAGTTGGTAATAAGTCAGCAATAGCACCAATCTTACGGTCAGTGATAAGAACTAATGGATCATTCATAACCGCTTCCATTTTATCTGGGTCGGAAACCATATATGGAGAAATATAACCACGGTCAAACTGCATACCTTCTACTACGTTAAGACCAGTCTGTAATCCTTTGGATTCTTCTACAGTAATAACACCGTCTTTGCCAACGCGTTCCATTGCTTCTGCAATTAAACCGCCGATTTCTTCATCGCCAGCAGAAACGGACGCAACTTGTGCAATTTCTTCTTTACCTGTAACAGTAATCGCTTTTGCCTGAATTTCTTCTACTAATTTTTTAACAGCTAGTTCAATACCGCGTTTTAAAACCATTGGATTAGCGCCAGCGGCTACATTACGCATACCTTCCTGAATCATAGCCTGTGCAAGAAGTGTTGCTGTTGTTGTGCCATCACCAGCCACATCATTTGTTTTAGTCGCTACTTCTTTTACAAGGCTCGCACCCATATTTTCAAATGGATCTGGAAGTTCAATATCACGAGCAATCGTTACACCATCATTAGTAATAGTAGGTGCACCGAATTTTTTATCTAATACAACATTACGACCTTTTGGACCCAATGTTACTTTAACCGCATCAGCCAACTGGTCTACACCGCGGCCTAATGCACGACGAGCTTCTTCATTAAAAAGAATTTCTTTTGCCATTAATATTACCTCTTTCTATTATAGAATTGCTAAAATATCACGTTCACTCAAAATCAAATGTGGAATGTTATCAATTTTAAAATCTGTACCTGCATATTTAGAGAATACGACTTTGTCACCCACTTTAACTTCTAGCGCTACACGCTGTCCATTTTCACATAATTTACCGGATCCTACTGCTACAACTTCTCCTTCTGAAGGTTTTTCTTTTGCAGTATCAGGTAGGAAAATACCACTTTTAGTTTTTTCTTCTTTTTCTAATACGCGAATTATTACACGATCGCCTAAAGGTTTAATCATTTCAGGTCTCTCCTTTGTTAAAAACATATTTATTAGCACTCAAAGTCTGTGAGTGCTAATTACAATTCTTATTATAGCTCTAAACAAAAAGACTCGCAAGTCTTGAATGAAACTTTCTACCCAAACTGCATTACTGCTTGTATTGCTGCGTCTTGTATTACTGCTTATTATATATTTTTATAATAGCTTCACAAGTTTTTGCCACCGTATACCCCTTATCCATGCTGAATTTACGGATACGATTGAAAGCCTCTTCTTCTGTTATATTTTGTTTTTTCATCAATAAGCCTGTTGCTTTAGATATCAATATGCGTTCTTCTAATTTTGTCTCTAGCGATTTCATATCTGCTACAACTTGCATATCTTTTTGGAAGCGCCCTACCGCTATTTGTAGTGTTGGTATCACTTGCTCTTCTTTCACAGGCTTTAACAAATACCCATATACACCTGATTCACTAGCTTTTTGTACCAAATCAGCTTGATTATAAGCAGTCAATAAAACAACAGGCGCTAACTTGCTAAATGCAATTTGACGTGCTGCTTCAATCCCATCTAAGATAGGCATCTTTACATCCATTAACACCACGTCAGGCTTATGTTCTTTTGTCAATTCTAGCCCTTCTACACCATTACGGCCTTCGCCTACAATGGTATGACCTTGGCTTTCCAATATGGATCGCATATCCATACGAATTAAGGATTCATCATCTACTACTAGCACTCTCATATTATACCCTATATAACTCTCTCAATTACACTCTATATGGCATTCTCATATTACCTCTTATATATCACGCTTAAATTCAATATATATTTCGGTTCCCGACGGCTCATGACCTTTAATCACCATCGAGCCATGTAGTTCATTTTCTACCAAATTTAAAATAATCTGTAATCCCAGATGTTTTCTTTTCCCCACTTCAAAATCTGTAGGCAATCCATGCCCATTATCAATGACAGCCAACCTAATCGTAGTACTATCCTTTTCTTTAGCCCGTACTTCAAAACGCCCGGCCTCTAAACCTTTAAATCCATGAATTAACGTATTACTAATAAGTTCATTCAATACTAACGACACATACGTGGCTTGATGAGCAGAAAGGATTATCTTTTCGCCTATATACTCACCAATGATATGTCCCAGCTGCACATCATTTAACATGCTTAAACGCAATAATCGAATTAATTCTTCTGCAATAGTCCGTAATTCTATATATTCTTCATCATAATGCGCTACCGTATCATGCACTAAAGCCATACTTTCAATACGACTAATACTCTCCTGCAAAGCTAACTTTGCTTCTGTAGAATTAATCTGCCTAGACTGCATGCGAAGTAACCCTGCTACGGTTTGCAAATTATTTTTCACCCGATGATGAATTTCTTTGATAACAGAGTTTTTTACTAATAAGGCTTGCTCTTGTTTACGAATAGAGGTTTTATCCTTTAACAATAAAAAGTTACGCCGCATCTTGCCACCAGCAATAGCCGGTATAATTGTTTGCTCTAAAATTAAGTCGCCATAAATTTCTTCTACCCGTTTGGCTTGGTAGCGTTGCATAGCTTCTTTCACCAACGACAGTTTTAGCGTACCACCATAAATAGAAGCTCCAATTAAACGACGGTCAAAGCCTAGCAAATCCACCAAATGAATGGCAGTCTCATTGGCATATAAAATAGAGCCTGCATCATCAAAAATAATAATCCCATCTTGATAAGACAACGGTTTATAAAAAGATACGTCGGCTTGTGGCACTAATACCGCCATAGATGTCGTCTCTGCCAACAAATATGCCACTTCTGTATTATGCGAATCTATATTGCTATTGATAAAAGCTAACGCTGCAATGACTTTCCCCCCATTATCTACGATAGGGAATAAGGATAAGGCAGATAGTACCCCTTGGCGCCGTTCATAATACCCTTTGATAACATTGCCTTCTCGCAATACTTGATCCCACAACGGCAGCTCATATCTAGATAAACGTTGTGCTTCAAAACTAGATTCTTGATTTTCTTTATAATTTGCATACCCTAAAATGAGAATATCCTCCTCATAAGGTACAAATAAGACGACTTCTTGCCGTGCTACGGTAGCTGCAAAAGGCAATAAATCCCCAATTGTCTGTACAAGAACTGGCATCGTCGACAAAATTTTAGTTGTATTTATTTCCATGAGTCATCACCTATTTGTATAGATGGCTTTGCATTAAGTCGCAACGATGAGAATTGACCATTTTGTGCCATATAATAGGCACGACAACCAATCATTGCCGCATTATCTGTCGCTAATATGCCTGTCGGTTGAAAAAATGTAAACCCTTCTGCTTCACACATTGCCGCTAACGCCTTTTGTAATTCTGTATTGGCAGATACACCACCCGCTACGGTAATAATCTTTTGGCTTGTTGCATGTGCGGCTTCTCGTGTTTTCTCTACTAATACATCTACAATCGCTTTTTGGAAAGATGCGGCCACATCGGCATCATTAATATCATCACCATGCATCTTTGCACTATTTAAATAATTTAACACTGCTGATTTTAAACCACTAAAGCTAAATTCAAAATTTCCCTTTTCCAATAATGCTTTAGGAAATTCAATGGCATTTTCATTGCCAGCTTTAGCTAATGTATCGATATGAGGTCCCCCTGGATAGGGATAACCCATAACACGAGCTATTTTATCAAAGGCTTCACCTGCTGCATCATCACGAGTTTGTCCTAGTATTTCAAACGTATTATAATCCTTTACCACCACAAGCATTGTATGCCCACCAGATACAACAAGGCTCAAAAATGGTGGTTCTAGGTTTGGATTTGCAAGGAAATTAGCAAAAATATGCCCTTCCATGTGATTAACGCCAATCAAAGGTAAATCGCGCGAAAAGGCTAAGCCTTTTGCAGCGGCTACACCAACTAAAAGTGCCCCCACTAGACCAGGTCCATAGGTAACCCCAATATGAGAGATATCATCCATCGTAATACCGGCAGTTCTAATAGCTTCATCAATAACAGGGATAATTTGCTCAATATGGTGACGCGAAGCAATTTCTGGTACTACACCACCAAATTTGCGGTGTATAGGCACTTGACTCGATATTATATTGGATAATACAGTACGCCCATCTTTTATAACGGCTGCCGATGTTTCATCACAACTGCTTTCAATGGCTAATGTATATATACTCATATAGACTCCTTAATTTCTTCATCACTGCGAATCAGCGACATAATGAGAGCATCTTCTTTAGGATCATCATAAAAATCTTTACGCATGCCCCGAGTGGCAAATCCTAATCGACGATATAAGGCTAGTGCAGCCACGTTAGAAACGCGCACTTCAAGGAAGATTTCCCGTTTATCTAACTTCCATATTTCCTTAATAAGCTTTCTCGTAACCATAATACCATAACCATCTTTGCGAAACGCTGGTTTTACGGCAATATTGGTAATCTGTCCTTCATCAAGAACCAACCAAGCCCCTGCATAAGCAATAAGCTGTCCGTCTTCTTCAATGACAATATAAATAGTACGTTCTGTCGCATTTAAATCATCCGTAATAGCCTCCAGAGACCAAGGCGAATGAAAGGCTTCTGCGCTAATATCATATATGCCCTGTGCATCCTCCGCCGTTGCTATGCGAATAATCATGAATGTCCTTCCTCCTTAGTAATTTCTCCTTTGGGATTAGTAACAATTTTAGTTAATGTAGGTGCTTCTGCACTAGATTGTACCCCATGACGTGCCTCCCACATAACTTCTGCTTCAGAACGCCGGATATAGTATGGCACAATAGAGTCCGCTTCTACAAAATGACCATCCATCAATGTATCCCAAGCAGCCAATACTAAGGAGCTAGCGCGTGGTATAACTAGTTGTGGCGGCGCCATATAAAAATCCTCAGAATATTCCATAATCTGCGCTGCCGCCATGGTAGCACCATCACCTAAAAAACAAACAGGATAATGTAACTGTGCTAACTCTGCTAGGGCATCTATCCGTGATTTCACCATAGGTGGCTGTATACAAGTAACAACCCCATTATGAGCCTCATAGCGTGCTTCATAAACATTTTTCTTCTGACCATCAATCATAACACTGATAATAGCATCACAGAATGGTACATTTTGAGCCAAACCGTCCATGGTCATTACCCCTACTAAAGGAATAGCAAGACCATAAGAGATCGCTTTTGCTGTCGCTAAACCAATGCGAAGACCAGTAAAAGAGCCAGGTCCAATACTAACAACAACAGCTTTTAAATCGGATTTCTTAATACGGGCTTGTTCTAATAGAATATCAATATGCGGTACCAATTGTTCAGAATGTGTGAGCCCTGCTTGAATCGTAAGTTCGCCACGTATACGTTTTTTGTCATCCATAAGAGCAACGCTAGATACAACGCTGCTCGTTTCAATTGCTAAATACATAGCGGCCTCCTATTGTGAGCAAGTCTTCTTCTAACAAAAAGGGAGAAATCAATGTCAATTCGCGTGCATTTTCGCTAGTGTTTACCCTTTCTAAATACACCCATATAATATCTTCTGGCATTTCTTCTTCAAATTTATTCGCCCATTCGACAATACATTTAGTGCCTTCTGAAAATTCAGAAAAGCCAATATTTTCTAATTCATAAGAATCATCTAAACGATACAAGTCAAAGTGATATAAGGGCCCATCTATAGTTTCATAGGTATTCATAAGTGCAAACGTGGGGCTTGCGACTTCTCCAGTAATACCAAAACCTCGAGCAATCCCTTGTGCTAAATGCGTCTTGCCCATTCCTAAATCACCAACGAGCGCTATACAAAGCCCTTCTTCGCGACTATGCAAAAATTCCCCTATCTGTTTGCCTAATTCTTGTGTTTCTGCTACAGAGCTAGTACGGCAAGTAATGCGAGCTCCTTTTTTATCATTTTTGTCAGAAAACATTTCCATCTTAAAACCTCAATTTATATTAATCCTTTGCATAATTTAATCTATGTATACTTTAACCTATGCATAATTCAACCTATTTATAGCTAATATCGTATTTGTAGGGATATTATCTGTTTTTAAAGTGATTATACCCTTTAGGCAATAGCAATTCGACTTCACCTTGTCTACGTTTTATATAAACAGCAGTTGTTGTTTTCTCCACCGTAATAGATCCCTTCACTGTCTTTGTAGGATTAGCTTGCGGTCTAATATTGGCAGTAGCAGATTGATGTTCGGCCTCGTCTATGACGCGACCAATAACAGTAAATTTACTTGCTATAGCTTGTTTAGAACTCTCCCTCTTTACATTTTCATATACGTCTTGGGGTAATGTAAAAACTAATTGAAAATCTTCGCCTCCATATAAGGCATAATCCACAGGAGTATTAAAACCAGTACTGTTATATTTCTCAACTCCATTAGTATCTACCATTTCAATGCTATTGTCGCTTTGCTTTACCCACATATAGGTTTCTTCATGTAATGGGATTTTTGCTTCTTCAACAAGAATAGCCACCTGAGAAGCCTTGGCTATCTCATTTAATTCACTGGCTAGACCATCACTAATATCATTCATAGCCGTAGCGCCTAAAACGCGTAACGTTTCCCCTAGTTCTACCTGCGGTTCTGGCCGCTGATGAGCAGCTATGCTATAGGGATAACAAGCTGCCCCCATCGATGGTGACAAGGCTAATAACACTTCTAATCCCACACGAGAACTGCCCAATACATGGGTAACACATACATAATCACCAACTTGTGCGCCACTACGCAAAATGGCTTTTCCCTTTGGCACTTCACCAATGACCGTCATACTTAATACTAGTGGACCTGTCGTGCTTACTGTATCTCCACCAATAATATTGACTTTATATCTAGCACATAAGGCTTTTATACCTTCATATATCTGTTGTAAATATGTTAACTCTGCCTCTTTAGGAACTGCTACTGAAAGCAAGATATGTTTAGGCCTTGCCCCCATCGCAGCAATATCACTAATATTAGCGGCCGCTAGTCGGTACCCTACGTCATAGGCAGCTGTCGTTTGAACAGAAAAGTGAATCCCTTCCACCATCATATCCGTAGTTACCACTTCATCCATCGCTGTATGAGTAATGGTGACCGCACAATCATCGCCGATGCCAACGCGAAGAGAGCTTTCATCATATATGCTGTTATCCGTTATAGAATCGATAAAAGCAAATTCATCCACATCTTTGATCTGCATGCCACACCTCCTACTTAATCTAATATTATATTATACCATTCATGTTAACAATAAACAAAAAAGAGGTTGTTTTCACAACCTCTTTTTGTGTTATTTTACAATTTTTGAATCCATACGTTTTAGTTCACTCGTTAAATCGTAAGGACCAAGCGTATCCATACGTTTGCCTTCTACTGTAATAATCACACCTTGTATATCTTTTTGTTCTGTTAAGGTATTCACAATAGCAGCCAATACAAGACTAGTTGTTAAAGAACCAGCTTGATTTAACGTGAGGAACTCCTTGGAGAAATCTACCGTTGCCACATGATCTTTTACCACCACATCATTAACGGTTAGATTTTTGGGAAATAGCGGGTACTTCATCTCGCTATCAGCTTTAATGACAGCTGTTAAAATATTTTTTGGTTTACTTGTATCTACATTGGAAAGTTTCTCTGCTTTAACGCCCTTCCCATCTTCTGTAGGTACGTAGATTGTAGCATCTTTCTTTATTGTTTCAGCACTTTGCTTTGTTTCTTTCGGCTGTGTTTTTTCTGTCGTAACTTGCTTAGAGTTAGTTAAATTATCTGTTATAATATCGCCAGCACAACCACTCATCACTAACAGGGAAGCAATCAAAACCGCAAGGGCTGAAACTTTTATAGGTCTAATCATAATTATCTCCCAAAGTAAGCTTGGATACCGTCTGCAATACGACGCGCAAAACTACGCTGTGTAGTATCAGTATTTAATAGGCTTTCTTCCGTTGGATTTGAAATAAAACCTAATTCTACAAGAATAGCTGGCATTGCAGTATGACGCAATACATATAAATCGCCTGGCTGAATGCCACGGTCATTATCAAATCCTGGTTCAGCTGCAATTTGGCTCTGTACTTTCTGTGCTAAACCGGTATCATATTTTGTTTTACTGTAGTAGTAAGTTGCTACCCCATTTACACTTGGATTGGCAAAGGAATTAATGTGTACACTAACAAACAAATCAGCATCATTGTTATTGGCTACGTCTACACGAGCTTGTAACTCATCTGGACCACTCGCATGTGGACCATACACATCAACGTCCGTTGTTCGCGTCATCAAGACCTTGGCACCACGCGCTTCTAATTCACTTTTTAGATACTTAGAAATTGGAAGCGTAACATTTTTTTCCATTAATCCATGTGGACCAATAGCACCTGGATCACTACCACCATGACCAGGGTCGATGGTAATAATTTTACCAGCTAATCCATTAGATACACGATATGCTGGTGGTTTCGTATTGGCCGTAGGCTTATACGATTTCTGAGGTTGACTCTTCGTCTTCTCTGCCGCAGGTTTTGCACTGCCATAATAATTCGACTTAGGAGCCACGCCTTTTTTCTGGATATCGATAACCAAACGATATGGTTTATTGGCACTAGCATCTTTCTTTAAAGAAAATACCTTTACATCACCTACATCTAGCGCTTTTGCGCTTCTAATATCGATATCTACATTTTTACCATTCTGTGTTAATTTTGCTGCAGGAGCAATCGTTTTGTCCATATTGAGGACGGTTGGCGCTCCACTCAATTGTGAATTTTTTAAAGTGACCGTCGTGTTATACCCAGAGCTGTCAATAGAAGCCGCCGCTTCTACCGGTTTGCTTAAGTCTATAACCATGCGTACATAAGGTATCGGCGCATCATTACGCGTTACCCATCTTGCATCAGTCACGTCTGCCGCTTTTGTAGTTACTAGTGCTAATGGTAGCATCAGTAAAACCATAAAAAAAGCAAATAATACTTTACGCAAAAATTCTTCCTCCTATCAGACTATCTTATTGAGAGCTAACTTATTATATCACGATATTTCCTCAATTCATGAATTATCAACTAATAGCTTTCTAATTTTCAACTTTTATTGAAATTAAAATTAGCCATAACATCAGATACTCTCTAACGTTATGGCTAACTCCCATTTAATCTCTTATAAATAAAAGTTTATAGTTTTTTGACTTGACAAAATTTAGCGTTCTGTGAAAATTTCCCATTTTCGTAACTTAATTATCAACGTTCTGTAAATACTTCCCACGTTTTTCCATCTGTTTCTATGCGAATTGTTCCCTGTTTATCTGTACGATATACAATCACATTTTCCTTTTCTAAACGAGAAAGAACTTCATCTGTTGGATGACCAAATGCATTGTCAAGGCCAGAAGAAATAATCGCATACTCTGGTTTTATGGAGCGAATAAATTTACGTTGGGACGAATTTTTACTGCCATGATGTGCAACTTTTAGCACACGACTAAACAACTTACTATTCTGTTCTCGAATAACTTTATCTTCTTCTAAAGTTCCTGCATCACCAGTAAATAACATAGAAAATTTACCATATACTAATTTACCTATAATAGAATTATCATTAGTGTCAGGATGACCGTCCTTATCTAACAACGGCGTGTCCCAAGGCGCATACACAATAAACTTAGCACCATATCCCAAATCCACGTTATCGCCGGCATGTAACGTCCTTCTAGTAATCTTTTTCTTTTCGATAGTTCGCACATATGTCTTATATGCCGTGGAAGGTTTATCATAACCATTATCGTAAATGGTTTCCACTTCAAACTCTTGCAATATTTTCCATATACCACCGATGTGATCACTATCAGGATGTGTGCAAATAATTGCCTTTAGTCGCTTTACTCCCATTTGGTGAAGTGTGGCTGCTATATACTCACGATGTTCAATGTCCCCTGCATCAATCAAATAATCATCGCCACGGATACGAAGCAAATGAGCATCCCCTTGACCGATATCTAAAGTATATATCGCTATCTTTTCGGCACGGGGAACACTGTTAGAGGCAACATCAAAAACACAGCCATTAATAAATAATGTAACTATAAATGTCACAAGGAGTACTACTATTCTTATGATTTGTTGACATTTTAGTTTATTTTGCATAGCCGCCCTCTGTGAAAGCCTTTGCAATTGATGCGGCTACTTCAGAAGGCGTATACCCCCATGGTTGCTTCTTTGCTAATATATCAGCAGACTTTCCATGCAAATAAACACCTAATATAGCAGCTTTACTCGATGCCATACCCATTCCTATGAAAGCCGCAATAACACCTGTTAATACATCTCCCATACCACCAATAGCCATCCCTGGGTTACCCGTACTATTAATGTAAACCTCTCCGTTTGGTAAGGCCGTAACTGTCGGTTTCCCCTTAAGCACTACTGTAGCACCTGTTTTTTGGGCATAGGCCCGTGCCACACCGACGCGATCCGCCTCTATGGCACTAGCTTGTAGTCCTATAAGACGAGAAAATTCGCCTACATGTGGCGTTATGACTACGGGTACAGCTACACTTTGCAATAACTCAATGGCATCGGCACCTGCCCCTAATGCATATAGAGCATCTGCATCTAATACCATTCCTCTTATATCTTTTAGTTCGTTAGACTGGTTAATAACTTCTAGTAAAATACTCTCTGCAAATTCACTGCGCCCTAATCCAGGACCAATAGCGACTGCCTCTTTGTCAGCTAACAAAAAGGAAATATCATCCACATGACAGAAACTCTTTGTCATCACTTCAGGATCTACCATCATTTGTATCTCTGATAGAATGCTATCTGGTACAACAAGCGTTGTCTTACCTGCTCCAGAACGGAGTGCTCCTTTTGCAGCCATAACTGGCGCTCCTAACATACCTAAGGAACCCCCAATAATCGCCGTATGCCCTAAATTGCCTTTATGTACAATCGCTTCTCGCTGTGGTAACCAAGAGCAACTCGAGGCATCCACATAATACACAGGAGGTATCGTTACGGATTTTAATGTTTCCATACGTTGCCATGGAATACCCAAACGTTCTACTTGAATACTGCCACAATGTGCAGCACCTGGATAGAAATACATCCCTTGTTTAGCTGCCCCAAACGTAACCGTTTTATCAAATAACGGAAGAGCTACATTAGCATTGTCATTGCTATTAGAAACAGCAACAGGTGCAGCACTAATAGCAGCTGACTCATTACTTATAGCCCCCGTATCTGCATTAATGCCCGCAGGGATATCGATAGCTATAAAACGCATAAACCGTTTTTCTTCATACGCCTTTATCTGCGCCGTTCTTAGCAGTTGTAATATAGTAGCCATTTGCGGCTTTAGAGTTCCAGAAAACCCCGTTCCCATTAACCCTTCTACAATAACTTGTGAATGGCCTACCTCATCCAGAATCCATGCCAATTCTAGTTCCGATAGCTCATTCGTACTGTAGGAATTAAAAATGGTAAAATCTAGCTGAAAAGCCTTTACATAAGCTAGCTGTTCTTTAAATAATGGAGAACCTTTTTTCTCTACATTACCAAGAATAATTGCTTTCGTTTTAACTCCATCTTCCGCTAAATGCCGCATGGCCACCAATCCGTCAGCGCCATTATTACCAGTTCCCAGTATAAATAACACATAATAAGACGTGTAATCTGGCAAAATCGCTGCATTGGCCACGGCAGCACCCGCATTTTCCATTAATAAACGTAAAGGAATTACCTGTTCTTCTTCTACTGTTTTATCGATTTGTCTTGCTTCTGCTGCTGATAAAATACGCATACCATTACCTTCGTCACTTAAAATCTATATACTTTTCAGAATCTAATTCTATACATAGTCTAATTTCACTCGCTAACACGGCAAACTAGCCAATTAGCACCTGTGCCGTTGCATACCTGCGAGCATGACTAATGGATACCTCCATAAAGGTGTACCCTTTTTCATCAAAAATTTGTCTGAATCTGCCCGTACAAGTAATCGTAGGTGCCCCTAGTTCATCATGACCGATTTCAATGTCTTGCCAACTACCATAACGCATACCTATTCCCAAGGCTTTTATAAACGCTTCTTTGGCAGCAAAAATCCCAGCTAAAGAAGCATCCGCTTGCTTTCCACGGCTACAACAATAAGCTAATTCACTTGCCGTAAAAACGCGACTACGGAAACGTTCTGAATTACTAATCGCCTGCGCAATACGTTCAATTTCAATAATATCTCCACCAATTTTCATTGCACACCTCACTAAAATACATATTTATTATACATTCGATAACTGCACGATAAACTCCTTTTATATAACTAATATAAATATACATCTATAAATACAGATCTCAAAATACCCAAAATACATATCTCAGAATACCAAAATACGTACAGCTAAATTTAATGACAAAAATAGCACACAAGCTTAAGTGAACTGCCCCTCAAAAATTGTGTCCATTTTTGAGGGGCAGTGCAAAGCCTGTGTGCTATTGCTAATAGTATTTATATATTATTGACGACCACCAAGTTTAGCATCTACAAGTAACTGGGAGGATTTATTGTCACCTGCAAAGGTGAATTGATCAACAACGTCACGTGCAGTTGCTTCTTCTTCTACCTGTTCTCTTACAAAGTAGCTTAAGAATTCAACAGTAGCATAATCTTTTTCTTCTAATGCAATGCCATAAAGTGCAGAAATTTTAGCTGTAATACCTTCTTCATGTTTCAATACAGCTTTTGCAATTTCCAATGGCGTTTTTTCTTTTACTACGGTGTGTTTTACATCGCCAAGAGCAACACTCTGATCACGATCTTGTAAGTACTGAATAAATTTCATTGCATGACCAGTTTCTTCTTCATACTGTTTACGTAACCAGCTAGAATAACCAGCCATTTTGTTATCAGCCATCGCCAAGGACATACCTAAGTATAAGTATGCAGCATTTAATTCAAATACAACTTGTTCATTTAAAGCTTTTAAAATTTTCTTATTCATAGTTTTATACCTCATACTACATTTAGAATACTTATTCTAATTAAAAATTATTTTTATGAGATAAGTATATCATCTATATCTATTTTTTTCAATATCCTATGCTCATTTTTTGTAATATTATAAAAACAATAAGCAACTTACAGACAACCTATGCTTGCAAAGCTTTACGTTTAACCACATAATTCCAAAAGGTTACAATAATGGTCGCTAATACTTTAGCAATCATATACCAAATACCAAATTTTTCTACAAATATCCACATACATATCTGGTTAATGCCAAGCCCTGCAATACTTGAACCAATAAACAAAGTAGCTTGTTTTTTGGTTTGCGTCCCTGCAAAGTCAAATACAAAAACAATACATAGCCAATAATTAAAAATAACTGATATGGTAAACGCAATCGCTGCTGAATAAAAATAATTAATCCCTATATATTCTGTGCAAATATATAACAATGCAAAATCTAATAGAAAGCTGAGTCCGCCGACAATGCAAAAGCGGAAAATTTCCATAATGCGTTCTTTTGACATATTAACTCCCTTCATAGAGTGTTTATATAGACATATCTATTATAGGAATTAGAACATATACTGTCAAAATGATTTTAGGCCTAGTGGTGCCCCTATGGACATAAAATTCATACGATTAGCGGGATGTTGAATTTTTGCCAATTCATCCCAAAGAAGCAAATAATGTAACGCATACGCATCCTTGAACCGATATAAAAAGGTATAAAAATTTTGCAAAATATGAATAGGATGCTTAGGAAATGCAATAATCGCCTCTTGTGTTTCTTCATCTAACGTTAATTTAAAATAAGAAATCACATTAACATTAATAAATCCATAGGCACGGTCCCCTGTAATACGTGCAACTCTACACTTCGCCGCCAAAAACGTATGCAAGGGATCCAACGGAAGTTTATCTACATCTTTCCGGGGTCCATCACCGGCAAGCATTTGTCGTAATGCCGCTATTTTATACCCTCTCATATAAAATAGCTTGCGAATCACAGTATTTACGGGACGCGGAATAATATCAACATTGCCATCACTATAATACATGTATGTACAATCACCAGTCTCATCATAAGTCGGTACTACAGCTACAATAATTCTATTATTTTTACTAAGATCGGCTCCCATGAAAAATTTCTTATTATTCATATCAAATCAGCTCCTAATAGTATGATAAACAATAAAATATGTAGTTTTACGCTGTATACGAGCAACCCCTAAAGCTACGTTGCAGAACTTTGCATATAATTGAACTCTTCCAAAGGCATGAATGGCATTTGATTATTCACCGTCACCTATACTCATATATCACTTCCCCTATATAGTTTTGTTAATCTTGATTAACACATTTCTTATTAAATACCTTTTGATTTAAAATTTCAACTATTAAGCTTAATAATAAGCATAATTAATAGGATTCTAATAAATAAGAATTATATTAGAATTTTTTCATTTAAAGTATTTAGATAAAATAAAGGAGCTGTAACAAAATAGCCCATAATAAGCTACTAATAAGCTAGAAATTTAATGCGCTAATTTAACTTTAGTTGCTAAATAAGAAGCCAAGGCCGCTTTTAAAATATCCCCAGGAATAAATGGTAATGCCGCTGCCATAATAGCTTGCATGAAGCCAAATTTTGCTACTATCATCAAGCCCGTAACACCAAATAAGTATGTCATGGGAATCGTAATAACGATAGAGCGCCACAAATAGGAGCAAAACGTTTTACTCTTGCCCTTAAAAATACTAAGTAATGTATAAGCCACAGGCCAGCCCCAAATAAAACCGCCTGTAGGGCCAAAAAGTGGTGCAATGCCAGATTTTCCCCCTACAAACACAGGCAAGCCTATAGCGCCAAGCAAAATATAAACGCATAAAAGAATAAAAGTCTCTTTAGGTGTTAACATCAGAGCGATTAAACACATAACAAATGTCAAGGCCGTAATCATAACCGGTGTAAAGGGTAAGGGAAATGAGATATACGCAGAAATACAAAGTAATGCAAGTAATAATGCCATTTTGGTCAATTTTCTTGTATCAGTCATAATAAAACACTTTCTTTTTGAACACACTAAACTTCTAACTACTAACATATTTTGTGCTAGACTCGGTTTTCACCTATATCTTAATACACGTTGTATTATAATCATTTATCTCCATACAGTCAACACTATTATAATATAAGGTTAACAATAAGCCGAAATTTTATAATAAATAAGATAGAGCTGCCCCTTCCTTGACCGTATAAATAGAATAAGAGTATCAGAATAAACTACATTCTAATACTCTTATCGTATCTATTTTTCTTTTAACTTTTCTAATTTAGGACCTAAAATACTTTTATATACTTCCACACCGGGTTGATTAAAAGCATCTACCCCAGCAAGCTGCCCTTCAAAGAAGATGCTCCAACATAACATGAAGAGGAGCTGTCCTACGTAATACGCATTGAGTTTAGGCAAAGTATATTCCGCATTAAAACGACCATCACGACGTAACGCTTCTGCATTTGAATCTAACGCAGCATTCATAATATCGCGAAAACTTAAACCGCCTAATACTTCTAGTTTAGGAAATTCTGAATAAACATCTGGCACATGGACTCTATATTTCCATTCCATAATACGAAGAAATTGAATCACTTTATTCCGTCGGCCTTCTTGGTGTTCCTGTGTTTGTGCATGCATATCCATTGTGCCAATAGCCGCAACTGGAGTTCGACCATATTCGCCACTTCCAGATTCTATCTTTTTCCCTAAGGATTCTGCTAATAGCTGTACATACCATTCTGCAATAGAACGCATATACCCCCCATACGGCATAAAAATTTCAATATGTCGATGATATTTTTCAGAGGCAATAAATTTTAATAACGCATTCAAAAGGGCTGGATTTTTCCACACATCCGTTTCTTGACAAGCCCTATCCATATCGGCAGCGCCAGCTAAAAATTGCTTAATATCAAAGCCAATAACTGCCGCCAATGTTAAGCCTACTTCAGAAAATACAGAAAAACGACCGCCTACCCCATCAGGAACTGAAAATATTGTCCATTCTTCTGTTTTTGCTAAACGATGAAGTAATGTTTCATTTTTACCTGAGCTTACGTCTGTAACAGCCACAACTTCATATGCAATCTGTGCTTGTTTTAGCATATCTAAAATGACCATAAAATTTGCCATTGGTTCAATCGTACTACCCGACTTAGAAATCAGCAACAATAATACTTTATAGCCTTTTCTGGTTTTTGCATCCCTTTTAACATATTCTATTAATTCCGTAATATGACGAGCATCTACATTATTGCCAGCAAAAAATACTTTAGGAAAATGATTACGTTCTTCTTCCGTTTTAGAATTCCAAAACTCTCCGCACTGCACATCAAATAAAACTTTGTTTCCTAGATAGGAACCACCGATACCAAAGTTAATAACTAGATCGATATCTTCTTGTGCATGTTTTCCCAAGGTTTGCAGTCGTTCTATCGAGCTAGGCGAATTAATATTTCCTTTTTTTACATAAGGTAACTGCGGGAATAATACTAGCTCAGCTTCCCCACTTTTTGATAAATGGCCTTCTAATATTCCAGTTTCGCGCACCTGCGCAGCACAAGCTAAAATATTCTGTACTTCTTTACGATATATATTAATATCGTGTTCAGTAACGGCATGAGGACCAAATAAATTACTATAGTTGAACACAAACCCCGACTTCAACCTAATTGCGTTCATATAACACTCCTAAATAAACTCTTTAATAACTCCCCGTTTCCATCTATTTTATAGAAATATGAATATTTTTGCAAATATAGCATATTTCTTATAATTGTCCACTAGATTTTATCCACTCATATCACTAAGTTCTCCTACTGTCGAATCTATCAAACGACAGTAAATTATTTAAATAACAGTACTTTTTTCTTCTCCTCTGTTGTTAAAACAAATAAGAAAAGCACTATGCTATAAAAAAGCACATACAACATTAGTTTAAATCCAAAATGTATGATATCGGTAGTAAGCCAATACATATTAAGCGCATATCCAAATACAAAGACAAATAGTAATGACAATGTAACTTTGCCTATTTCTTTCCAAAATCTAGAAATATCTAGTCCCACTTTGCTTTTATAATACCAATTCATGATTAATCCATTACCAATAAACATAGTGATACCTGTTGCTATTGCACAACCTATACCGCCCCAATAATAACCTCCAGGAATAGCTAGTAAAACATTCAGGATACCAATTCCTATATACACTTTGGCTCTAAAAGCATATTGGTTCATAGCCTGTAAGATGGTAAGCCCAATATTTTGTATTAAATCAATAGTAAAAGGCACTATGATAAATAATGTAATTAAGTATGCATCTTCAAATCCGGTACCTGCCCAATAAGCTATGAACTCACGACCAAATATAATAAACCCAGTTAACACCAATAACAACAAATAATACTGCACACGACCAATAGAAATAAATAGTTCAGATAATTTTTCTTTAGCTGCCTTATTCGTTACTAATTGTGTTACATGAGGCAAGTAGACACCAGAAATAGCTAAAGATAATGCCATGTAGTTCATATAAATAACAGAAGACAATGAATAAACTGCTACCTCAGAAGTACCATTTAATATTCCTAATATAATTTGATTTGTTTTCCAAAAAACTTGGTCTACTAAGGCTACACAAAATACACTTAGTGCTAATTTACGGAAATCTAAAAATAAATCGCTATCCCAATGATGGAATTTAATTTTTACATTTAAATAGTTAAAACAATAAAAGATTCGAGAAGCACTTAAGATAATATTTAATATGGTTTGGACAATAGCAACAGCATATGCATATGGATATTCTTGAATAATTATAATAACTAATATAGGTTGTAACAGAAGTTGAAGTGTTTCAAACCCCTTTAGAATGACAAATTTTTCATTGGCATTAATGATACCTCTGAATATCATAGTTAATAGAGAGATAGCACCATTTAGCAATAACAATAAAAATAATTTCTTGGCTTCTTCTATCTCGCTGACTGTCATTGAATTAGAAAATATTGAGCCTAATTCTGTATAAATACATATGCCAACAACAACAATGATTATCGCAATAATGGAATATCCATAAAAAGCTAATGCCAATAAGTTTTCAGTAGCTAATTTATCATCTAAAGCTTTATACTTAGCATAAAAGCGTATAACTGCTGCTGTGAGGCCAAAATCCATAATACTAAAATAAGCTATTAGCGATCCTATTAATTGATATAAGCCATATTCACTTTTACCTATATATGTTAATAGTAACGGGACATAAATAAAACTAAGTATTGCTTGCAACATTATATTCAAATAACTTAGCATTACCCCTTTTTGTCTATCATTCATAATCCTCAATCATCTTTGTTTATATTTACAATGGTAAAAAATATAAATAGGCATAAAAATATGGATAGATAAGAAGTACCTTACACATCTTTGCTTAAATGATAATTCTGAGCTAGGCTCTAACATTCTTATATAACTAGAAAATCTATTAGAAAAGTTTACAAAAGTATCATATCTTTCTTTGAAAGAAACTCCTGATTGTCTAATAATAGCACAACTGATAGACCTATAAACATCTAATGCACGCCTATTAATAATGTATTTCCAATTATTAATTTCACAAGATTTTAACCATATAGACTCCGTATGTAATACAAACAATTCATCCGTAACACGTTTTTCATTATAAGCTTCTATAGCACTGCCACGATTATGATGAAAATAATTATATAAAGTAGACCGATCTATATAACATTTCTTAATATATTTATAATAATTTAGATTAAATAAACAATCTTCACCATATTTTATATCTTCATCAAATTTTAAACAGTTCCTTTTTACAATTTTACTTTTGAAAGCTTTCATCACTGGGGAAAGAATAGTTGCTCCTAAACTATTCTTTATAAAAAACAAATATGTATTACTAAGATTATCATACATATCTATTTTTGATGACATTTTTTCTATTCTTTTAGCTGCAAGATAAATATGTTTATATCCGCTAAAAACTATGTCACATCGCCCTTCAACAATTGGAAAAACTATATGCATAATATATTCTGATTCAATTGTATCATCCGCATCTACAAATACAATATATTCACCATTTGATTGTTCTATACCTATATTTCGTGCATGACTTACACCTCTATTATCAGTTGTAGTGATGTGAATATTTTTATGTATGTCCTGATATCTATTAATACGTTCTAATGAATTATCCGTACTACCATCATTGATAACTAAAATTTCTATGTTATTATATGTTTGTTTTAATATGGAATCTAAGCATTTCTCTATATATTTTTCACAATTATAGACTGGTATAATTACCGATACTAAAGGATTCACGGCTTCTCTCCCTACAAATAATAGTTGCGAATCGTTTCTTTAACTTGCTCTACTGTAATATGTTCAATACACGCATAGGTCCTCATACGTGCAACATTACTATCACAAGCTATTTTTTCTGCATTATTTTTATGCTTATAGATACTGCACCAATTGCAACTTGGCATATCAACTGCTATTGGAATTGGTTTTTTTACTAGCGGATTATCTGTTCTATAGGGATGATAACGTCCGTAATTCCAGTATCCGAGAATAACAAATGCTTGTGTCTGTACATAAGCAGCTACATGAATATAACCACTATCATTACCTAATAAAAACTCCGCGTTTCGTAATACTTCTATCCATTCATCAAAAGTTGTTTTCCCTGTTAAATTAACTACTTTATCCTTATAAACCATTTGCTGATACAATGCTCCACTTATTTCCACATCCTCAGCAGATCCACACAAACAAACTGTTATTCCATAAGTCTCTATTAAGTAATCTGCCACAGTAGCGAAACGTTCTAAGGGCCAACTTCTATATGGCCAATTATGTCCAGCAGAAATTCCAACTGAAATCACACAGTATTTTTCTGGTAAACTCTCTGTAATTGAATTTACAGGAAATACTATTGGTAAATTATTAAATCTACTTTGTTCTATACCTTCATCTACTAAAATGGAATCAACAACATCGTTATGGCTCTTTAATAACATCGCTTTCGTTGGTACAATGATTTGTTTTTCTCTTTTCAACAATATATTGTAAAAACTAAAACTATTTTCATTATTATCAAATTCACTATGTATTAACTGCTCATAACACAATGTATTTATAAGTGCTTTTCCATATCCACCTAAACGATCAAGGGATATAACTTTATCCCAATTATAAGCGCGTAATCGTTTAATGTTTTCCCAATAAATATTTATATCAGCCCGTTGGGAAAGCTCTATTTGTAGAGGAATAAATTGAATTGCTGTATCTGAAAATATTTTTTTTAGCAGACCACATATAGAACTATTGGCTGCAATAAAAATAGTATATCCTTGCCCATTAAACAAGGCATATAAACGATGAATGGCCTCCATAGAACACATCGCATCACCTACACCAGGTAATGGCAAATATACCAATATCTTTTTTTCACATGTTTTATTGGAAATTAGGTTTTTACTCCAAAATAGCAAGCTTGTCAATACGATTAATATTTTATGTAGCATGTTCACAGTAAGCTCCACTAAATTATTTTTGTGCTTGTTCAAGTAAAGCAATGAATATATCTAAATCTTCTTGTGTAGTAATCTTTAGATTTCGTTCCGAACCAAGAGAAAGGTATATAGTCTCACCTAATAAGTTCATTAAAACACAAGTCGCTGCTGTATCAGTTATATGGCGTTTATGCGCTTCTTCATGGGCCCATAATAATTTTTTTAACGTATAGGTATGAGGTGTCTGTGTTCTAAATAACTCTTCTCTAGGTATAGAAAAATTAGATTCTTTTCCATCAGAGCTTTTAAATATAGCTTCCACACAAGGAATTGCAGCCACTGCAGAACCATAGGCTTTGAAGGTAGCTAAACTATCGGCAATAATGTCTGCTGTAATCAATGGACGATTCCCATCATGTATAGTAATTACAGAATCTAGCGGTATATTTGCCTCTGCAAGTTTTTCTAAACATTTACCAATAGATTCTTGTCCCGTGCTACCACCAATAACTACCCATTTGAGTTTTGTAATACCATATTGACGTGCATAAGCCCATAATACATCTTCCCATTTATCTAATACAGCAACAATAATCGCGTCAATATTAGGATTGTTCTCAAAAGCTTCTAAGGTATAAATAATGATTGGCTTATTCTTAACATGAAGAAATTGTTTTGGTACTTCTTGTTTCATTCGACTGCCAATACCACCGGCAGTTAAAAGTGCAATATTCATAATGACTCCCTTCTATTGATATATTATATATTGATTGTATCTTGCATAATTTTCAGTGTTTTAGCAATACCTGTTTCAATAGAGTCAATAGGTTTCCATCCTAAAGCTTGGAGTTTTTTAGAATTCATCACACCTGTAACCACCTTAGAAAAACCAACTGCTTCCGTTGCGTCAGGTAATTCAAATACAACGCTTTGTCCCACTGCTTTTGCGATGCATGTAGCAATATCTTTTAACATCAATTTAGTTTCTACATCTGCAATATTATAGGCTTCACCTGTTTTACCTTCTAATAAAGCAACTAAAAGACCGAATACCGCATCAGCGACATAACAATACGAATATAATTGTTTTCCCTCACTTTTTAAAATAATATCTTCCTTCGCAAGACCTTTCTTTAAAAATTGTGACAGCGCTTTGCTATCTTCTAATCGCATGGTAGGTCCATAAATTCTAGCCAGTCTAGCCACTACAAAATCCACGTTATATTTCCCATGATATGCATTACAAAGAGCCTCGCTAGCACGTTTGCCTTCAGGATATCCTGCCCGCAATGAATTACAATTAATATAGCCTAAATAGGATTCATCAAATATGTCTGTATCCGCTAAAGCTTCACCATATATTTCTACACTCGACAAACACATAAATCTACAATGTTCATAGTGTCGTGCATATTCTAGTAGATTTTGTGTCCCTATTAAGTTAGTCATTATCGTCCCAATAGGATCGGTAGCATACATATTAGGATGCGTATTGCTAGCAGCATGAATGATATAATCTATCTGGCCTATATTAGGCAAATCAACATTAACATCATGTGCCAGAATTTGTAAATTCTTATCTGTCATATAGGCTGCAAATCTCGATGCCAATATATCGCTATTACGACCAACCGCAATAATCTTGGTATTTAACTGGGACTTCTTATTTTTAAGCATTAATACATCAATAAGGAAAGTACCTATCATACCACTAGCACCAGTAATTAATACGGTCTTGTTCTTTAGTTTTTCCCAAGAAATCTTACTAGCTGCAATATTTCTTACATCTTCTACATATAAGGGATGTATCAAATACATACAATCCTCCTTGCATTAATTAGTCTTTCCAATATGCCTTGAAATCATGGTGGGTTACACGGCGATCTTCTGGAGGAAGTTCCATATAATTCCCGTATAAATTAGATAAATATAAATCATAACCTTCTGATCCCCAAAGCTGATGCCCTTCAAATTCAAATTTTCGTCTAGGTTCAAACACATTCTTAGGCATGCGTTCTCTTTCGCCACCATAGTGACAATCAACGATAGCTGCAACTTCATCAGCTTCGTCATATCCATATTTGCTAGCATTGCTATTAATGAGTTTAATTAACTTATATGTTGGTAACCAACCAAATATAGTTACAGCTACATATTTTAAATACGTTCGAATATAACCTTTTAAGACTGCAAATCTAGCCTTAGAGTCCGCATATTTAAAACTTTTAGTGTAGCCCCAAGCCGAACAATGGTATAAGAAGTTTAAAAACTCTTGTTCTTTGAATAATAGTTTCTGTGCAGTTCTAGATTTTGGTAAACCATCAATAGGAAATATATCAATAAATACGCCATTATCCGGTTTTTCACAACGAATATTATCTTCTTGTAAATGGGTGTTTAAATCAAATACTTTTGCAAAAGTGCGCCAATATTTTGAATTATTTTCTACGCCATAAACAACATATCGTTCATTAGATCCATTATACTCTTTTAAAAACCGCAGATAATCTGGTCTTGGCATAATTATATCAATATCGTCATCCCAAGGAATATAGCCTTTATGCCTTATAGCACCAAGCAATGTGCCACCGCAAATATAATAACGAATATTGTATTTATCACAAAAATCAGCAACATCAAGCATCATATTTAAGGAAACAGCCTTCATTTCATCAATGGACATTTCTCTCATAATACTTATCCCTTCAACTTTCTGATTAAGAAATTTTTCCCTTTTTTTATCCAATCTTGCTTTTCCATGAATGCAACAGGCACTTCCTTATAGGCTAAATTATTAGTTTCTAGCCATACATCTAATAATCGCTCACTTAAAAAGCCAAATAATCTAGGTTCATGTTTAACTAAAGAGTCTTCTAACTTAAACAACACATCGAATAACCATTCACAATATTGATCAAAGTAGTCTTTTCGCATAACAAACATATTAAACATATGTGCCCAAGTTTTATTAGCCAAGTTATGAAAAGCAGGAATATATTCTGGATACTGCTCCTTTAATATACGTTCCATTACCTCAAAGGTATACGGATCATGTGCATGTATGTATTGATCCTTTATATTTTCAATATAGTATTTTCGTTTATTCGGCAAAATAATCGGATTTTCTTTTAGTAACATCTCCCACTGTTTGGTCTGCAACACTTTTTCTTTAGAACCTGTACCAAATATCCCTGGATCATCAGAAATAAAATGGCGGCGATAATGAACACTACCAATATAATCAGCCTCTAAGTTTTTCCACGCCCAATATATCCCTGTCAATTCGCAATAATCTGGATTTTTTAACGATATGTGTTCACCTGTATTATCACCAATAAATCCTAAAGTTTCTTTACCTTCTGCTCCTACATGAATAGGAAGATAGCAAGAATCTGTTGGCATCCAATACGATTTATGTGCAGCTACTAAAATTTTAATATTCATTACTTAAATTCATCCTTTACTCGTAATAAAGCAGACCTTACAACCTTATCCATGTCATAATATACATATTCAGCTAAGCGACCACCAAATATTACGTTGTCCTCTGCTTTTGCTAATTCTTTATATTTCTTGTAAAGCATCTGATTTTTATCATCATTTACCGGATAATAGGCCTCTTCACCCAATTTCCACTCTTGAGGATATTCTTTAGTCACATAAGTGACTGGCTGTTGTCCATATTCAAAGTGTTTATGTTCAATAATACGCGTATAGGGGATTTCTCTTTCTGTAAAATTCATGACAGCTACACCTTGATAGTTTTCCTGTTCGAAACGTTCTGTTTCAAATTTAAGCCCCCTATATTCTAATTCACCTAAGGTATAACTAAAATATTCATCAATAGGTCCCGTATATACAATTTTACGTGCTAACGCTTTATAGCCTTCTTTATCACTTAAAAAATCTGTATTAAGACGTACTTCAATACCTTCTAGCAATTTTTCAATGATCACATTATACCCACCTTCTGGGATGCCTTGATAACGATCATTAAAATAATTATTGTCATAGGTCATACGCACAGGTAAACGTTTAATAATAAATGCAGGCAACGCTGTACAGTCACGGCCCCATTGTTTTTCGGTATAGCCTTTAATTAGCTTTTCATAAATATCTCTACCGACTAAACTAATGGCTTGCTCTTCTAAGTTTTGGGGTTCTCCAGTAATCTCTTTTCGTTGTTTAGCAATGATATCTACAGCTTCTTGTGGCATACAAATATTCCACATTTTAGCAAAAGTATTCATATTAAAGGGTAGATTATAAATTTCGCCTTTATAATTAGCTACTGGTGAATTTACAAAATTATTGAACTCACAAAACTGATTCATATAGTTCCATATTTCTTTATCGCTCGTATGGAAAATATGGGCACCATATTTGTGAATATGAATACCATCTTGTTCTTCACAATAGATATTCCCACCAATATGATTGCGCCGTTCTAACACTAGAACATTAAATCCCCGTTGTTTAGCCTCGTATGCAAATATGGCCCCAAATAAGCCACTACCCACTATTAAATAATCATACATGTTTAGACTCCAATTTTAAGTAACTATATTCAGCATAGGCATAGGCAAGCATAATCCAAACCGCGTATTGAATCGTTAATGATCCACTGGCGCCAGAAATTAGGCAACTAATTAAACTACAAAATAAGGTTCCCGTTAAACTGGCATGTTCGTTGTCTTTCCGCCTAATATCCCCTACAAAACTAACTAATAATTTAATTGATATATATCCAAAAGGTAACAAGTAAAATAATAAACCTAGTACACCATTAGACGATAAGCGATTCACAAATTCATTCATAGCACCTATATTGTATTTTAAAACGCTTCTTTTTCGATATTATCTACCCACATTTTAACTTCTCTATTGTCCAAATCTTCTTCTGTAAATTTGTCGACTACATACATAGTGGCCAATCCATTTCCTACTCCTAGAATTGGATGTTCTAATGAGACTTTTAGATGGCTTAAAATTAGGGCATAACGTGCTCCATTGCTACGTTTTGACTTATCACCTAAAGATAATAGATTAGATTCAATGTAAGCATCAAAATCTGTCGTTTCTACGAGCTTATTCATAGTAATACTTTTTGTATTAGCCATTTCTGTTACATTAGATAAGAATACATTAGACGACCAAAAAGCAATACCTAATGACAAAATTAATGCTAATACTCTTTTCGTAACCTTCCTATTAAAGATAAAAAACATGAAGGTAAAATACAATACACTAATCCCTAAAACCATAGAAACTGCAGTTCTAGCTTTTGTCAAAAACAACAAAAACAAAAATATTGTATTCAAAATCAACAATAGATTAAAATTCACTTTATTTTTTGCTTGTAAAACTTTAAACCAAAGAAGAGGTAAAATAAAAGCTGCAAAATTCCCCATATGAGAAGGCTCTGGAAAAACAGATCTCAGTTGATTTACCCACAATAAAGGTGGCCACCATCCATAATTCGACTTGATAGGATGCAAAAATGGATTTACAGTAATCAGTATGTTTTTAGCAGTTTCATTACCAGCCATATATAAAGCATCTATTATGCCATATGCAGTAACTATTATTAAACTTACCATCATTCCCTTTAAGAGTAATTCTCTATAATGGGGAATATTTTGTTTGATGTAAATATAGAGTACAAAAGAAAAGCCAAACGTATAAAAATAATCCAATATATTAGTCTTTAAGATGCGACTAATAAGCCAAACTTTAAGTAGACTTTGTTCACTTACAAAAATACTATGATTAGTTAATAATGCATGTACTTTTGGCAGTTTCTCAATTTGCTCAATAGGACCATTTAAAATAGCATCATAATAAGGATATATAATTAATCCGTTTATAGTAGAAAAAATCTGCAAGCTTAAGAGAATGCAAGAAAAGTAGATAAAATATTTCTTCTCTAAAACTATAATCGTTTTCTTATGAGTTTGATATAAAAAAATAATTCCACATATAAATAACGGATACCATGATAATTTATTAGCCATACCACTACTAATAAAAGATAACTGCATATATTTAGGTATATTATCAAAGCATATAAAAATAATACTCAAAAATATAAGCCAACTAATTTTTTTATTTACATCCGTATTATTTCTTGCGGCATTTAGTTCAAATTTCATTAAGACTAGCCTTTCCTAATTTCTAATATGCGCCCTTACGTTGTAATACAACCATTACGGTTTTAATTAAAAGTACCAGATCAATCCAAATAGACCAGTTTCTAACATACCACGAGTCCATTTCCACCCGTTCTTCATAGGTTGTATCACTGCGGCCACTAACTTGCCACAATCCAGTAATTCCTGGTGGCACAAGATAAAAATCATTAATATATTCTCCGTACTTCACAATTTCATCTTTAATGATAGGTCGTGGTCCTACTAGACTCATTTCACCTTTTATGACATTAAAAATTTGTGGTAATTCGTCAAGACTCGTTTTTCGTAGAAAAGCGCCTATTTTTGTAACGCGTGGGTCATCTTTTAGTTTAAAATCCTTTTCCCACTCTTCACGTGCTTCTGGATTTTCTGCTAAATATTTTTCTAACATAGCTTGCGAATCCATTACCATAGAACGGAATTTATAACATGCAAACTCTCTACCATTTTTCCCAATACGTTTATGTGAAAACAATACGGGGCCCGGTGAGTCTTTATAAATCATAATGGAAATAATAATACCTACAGGAATAAATACAATTAACCCTAATAAAGATGTAGTCAAGTCAAAAATTCGTTTAATTAAACGATTATAGCGACGTTGCAAGTTATTACTTATTTTAAGCATTACCAAGCGTTCATCAAAATAATCCTCTACTTCTACACTACCAAGAGGAGCTCCTACAATATTTGGCACATAAGATATTTCTTTTACATGCAACTGTACTTTATGAATGAGTTTAACTAAAGGTTCTTCAGTCAACCCTGGTGTAGTAACAAAAGCAGTATGAATATTTTTTCCTTTTAAAACCTTATCAATATCTGCAAAACTACCTAGATATTTATATTTTTGACTAACTATATTATCTTTAGGCATATCGTCAAAATATCCAATAATATTGAACCGTGAATTATGCGTCCCACTAAAACTTGGCAATAATACTTCTGCGGTTTTACCTGCACCAATAATAACTGCTGAAATTTGTAATTGTTTACTATATTTTAATAGTCTAACTAGAAATGCACGAATAGCAATTAAAAATAAAAATATAAAGAGTCCTGACATCCCCACATAGAGCCGGGATACACCATCAGATACTTTACCTACATACATTAAAAATGTAATCGTTACAATGCCATATATTGTTGATTTTAATAGTAGTTTAATGCGTGATTCTAATGTCCCAATTTGCGTATAGGTGTTTCCAAAATGAAGAAAGGAGATAAAAATAACAGGCACAATTAACAAAAAATAAATGGTATTAATTGAAAAAACGTTTTCTATTGGCAGTAAGTAAAGACGAATGAAGTATGCCAAATATTGTGCCAATACAATAGCAACATAGTCCCCTATCATAAAAAGAATAGGACGCATATAAGAGGCGTATTGGCTGATAATATTGGTTGTTTCTGAATTTCTATTATGTTTTCTCATTGTAGCCTCATTATTACTTAATTTTCTTTACCAGTTCCTGCAAATACTTTTTAAAATCATCCCGTACGACATCATTGCGTAAGGCATATTCCACCGTTGCTTTTAAATAACCTAAACGGTCACCTGTGTCATAGCGAATACCTTCATAGGCTAATGCATAAATAGGGGTATCTAAACTAGCTAATGCATCGGTTAATTGAATTTCATTTCCAGCTCCAGGCGAAGTATGTTCCAGAACCTCAAAAATATCTGGCGTTAACACATATCGTCCAAGAATTGCTAAATTCGATGGGGCAAATTCTTTTGCTGGTTTCTCCACAAGTCCATTTACTTTATATAAATTTTCTGCTAATTTTTCACCAGATACAATACCATAAGAACTCACTTTATCATCTGGTACAAATTGTGCACCTAATACAACCCCACAATGTTCTTCATAACACTCAATTAATTGTTTTAAACATGGTTTTTGAGGATTATAAACGATATCATCCCCTAACAATACAGTAAATGGCTCGTCCCCTATGAATGCTTTTGCACAATAAATAGCATCACCCAATCCTCTAGGTGATTTTTGCCGAATAAAATGCACTTTAATATCAGCTAAACGACGAACTAAATCTAATTGTTTCTTTTTACCTTGCAGTTGCAATAATTGTTCTAACTCTACAGAAGAATCAAAATGGTCTTCAATAGCCCGTTTATTGCGACCAGTAATAATAAGAATTTCCTCAATACCAGAAGCCAGTGCTTCTTCGACAATTAATTGGATTGCAGGCGTATCTACAATGGGCAACATTTCTTTTGGTGTTGCTTTTGTTGCCGGCAAGAAACGGGTTCCAAAACCGGCTGCGGGAATCACTGCTTTTCTTATCTTCTTCATGTTTTTTTCATCCTCTTATATGCACAAGAAGATGTAAGCACGCATATATTCACATATATACGCACTTACACCTCCTTAACAAAATATATCAAAAATCAAAGTCTTTAAATTGAATCATAACTTTCCATTTATGGTCTTTGTTCGACGCCCCCGCTTTTGTCGAATAGGTCAACCACGTCCAGAATGAATGAAAATCATGTTGCCATGTATAATCCACGTCCTCTAATGCACCATTTTCAACATTTCTAGTCGTATTAATGCTGAACCTATCTAAATGTGTTAATTTATAACTGCCCCCTAGGGTGACTTTACGATGTGTTTCCACTCTATCAAATTCATAAGGCGAATCTTGCCCTATATTATTTTGACGATATCCAGCCCATACATTCAATCGATTGGTCAAGGCGGCATTAAAATTTACACCCCAATATGGCATACTGCGGGTAAAATCATTATAACCATAGTAGTCACGTTGATAACCAACAAATAATCGTAAGTCTGCATTCTTGAATGGATGTACCGGATCGTGGCTAACTTCACCAAAATATTTCCAGTGTTTGCCCGATACATCACCTTCTGACCAACGACCAATAGAAGCGCCTCCACGTACTGTAAATGGCGTATCTCCAATGTGATAGGTATTTGTTGTTACGCGGAATTCTGGTCTTTTCTTAACCCAGACGGTTTCATCATGTAGCGTCCCTTCATCGGTTTCAATACCAAAGGAAGCGACGCCCCAAGGGAAGTAATGACGAATCCCCACAGTAGGTTTAAATCCGGCTTTGGTCCACCATTCGTATTCTAAATAGATTTCATCATTACCACTACCTAATGGAAAATCTGTACTACCTTTTAACCCCCAACCATTATCGCTATTATAAGTAGGTCGTGGCATAAAGCTCATCAAACCTTTGGATTTTTCATGTTTTAACGACACAGTGTAAGTTTTAAGGGAAGCTACTTTCCAATTTTTTATGTAAAAGCGTGCATTATGAATAACCGCTTTATCTCCATGGTAGATATCAATATCATCACCTTCTACGCGGTAATCTGGTGTGTGAATAAAGGCCATTGCATTTTTAGTCGTTGCCCAACCATTTTCAATATGACCTTTTTGTCCATCATAGGTAGCATTCGTACCAGAAATATAATAGGGATCATTATATCCTTTTGTACGCCCCATTTTCATGGCCCCCGTTGCCGCGTTATAGGACAAATTTTCCCCCTTTAAATCGCGCATGCGGCCACTATCTTCTAAATAATGGTACGGTCCCACGGTGTGATATTCTTGTTGTTTTGTATTACCTTCAATACGATCCGTATGAATTTCTTTAAGCCCTTGATAAACATCAACAGCCCCTTCTGCCCATACATCTCCACTCGTATCGTTCATATACATATGATCAGCATCTATACGCACAGGAAGATCATTGGGATTTTCTTGGGTGCGTATCGGTGTTGGGGTACCACGTTTTACCACATGTACATAACGGGTATCCTCACCGGTGCTTTTCGTTTGATTGGGATATGCGTCAAGAACAGTATCTAAGTCAGATTGATATACGACCGGTTCGACTACTGTAGTCTTCGCAGTATTGGCAGCCTCCGTAGTTACACCCATAATTGGAGCCGTCATGAGTGCTACTAATACAGCATATCGCATTCTTTTTGTTATCATAAACTAAATTCCCCTATCCATTAATTATGAACGTTTTACCACAACAATGGCAGAACTAGGTGCCACATTCTCTGTTGTTTCAACGGTAGTAGATGTATCATCAGTTATCTGATTTACCTTCTCTGATTTCGTTGTTTTGCTATCGCTATCAGATTCGGTTGTATTCATGTCTGGTTTTTCTTTTATATCAGCATTACCTACTGGATTTGTTTTTCCATCGTTTTTGTCTGTCGCATTTACAGTAGTTTTATCAGTTGTAGGTTTCACTGTTGATGATTTTGCAGTCTCTTTTGCAGCTAGTTTCTCGGCTTCTGCTTTTTTCATATTGTCTAAATATTCAAAATACTTATCACCGTTCATACCTACATAACCTTCAATCGCTACGGCAGCGGTTGGTTGCACGTAAATTTCTGTACCACTTGGTAAATCAACATCTTTACCTTTTACAAAAAAGCCACCTACTAGCCCCACTGGACCAAGAACAGCAACACCTGCTACGGAAGCGCCTGCTGCTTTTAAAGAAGTTTTAGTTTGCTCTTTTGCCTCTGCCCCTTGAATGGCAGAGAACGTAGTGCCATCTACGGCAGATATTTCATCAAAGGATATATCAAGGGAGCCATTGCGTCCAAAAGAACGACCTTTTTTGAGTGCGGAAATCTGCCCCTCGCCTGTGGTTCCTGAAGCAATGACAAGGGCATTACCTACTTTTACATCATCCACAACAGTAAAAGATATAGCATCACCGACTACGTTAGATTTTGTATTAATAGGTTCATTTAAAACCACCTTAAACACATCGGTAGAATTAAGAATCACATTTTCACGTTTAGGTGCCACTATCTTTGGCGTTGTTTTTTTAGAGGAGGTAACGCTGCTAGCATTTTCCGCAGTTGTATTTGTCACTTTTGCTATTTGTGGAGAATTATCCGCTGTTGTAGCCGTATTCTCGGCAAATACATTAGCACTTAATAGAGAAATCACTGCTAATGCAAGTAATTGTTTTTTCATTCTGGCCTCCAGATATAATCTATGAAAGTACACGCAAAGCACAGAGTCCATTTCTGAACTCTGTGCTTTTGCTTAGTTGTTAAATTTTAAGGTCAATGATAGCGGACACACCAACGCCTTGGATACGGTTTGCATCAACAGGGTTAAGCGAATCAATAGGGACTAATCCCTTTACGCGTGCAATACTATTAAAGCTGGCTTCAATCTGACCAACCGCTTTAACTCGTTCAATTTCGCTAGCAGGTCCTGTTACCTGTGCAGCGCCAATATAACCGTTTGTGCCCACACTAACAATTGGTACTACTTTTGTTGTATAGGTAGTACTTAAATTGTTTTGTTTTAATAATTTATTTAAGAAAGAGTCAATTTGTGTACCATAGTGTTCAACAAGATAACCAACACCAGCTACTTTAACAACCTTCCCTAAATTACCCAAGCTGAACGCTTCTGTTTGTACTACAACACCACCAATAGTAAAGCTAGCCACGGATGCAGCAACTATAGTAGCAATGATTTTTTTCTTTATATTCATATTCATAAGTTTTTCCTCCTTTGAAAAAGAAGATGCTTTGACTTACAAAACCTCAATACTATGAATATTTTACCAAAAATATGAGAAAAAACCAATTCTTTTATTATATTTTCTTATGAAATATTAACAAATGCGCGGGACTTGGTCTTCACCTAAGGGTTCAATAATACGAATGCCACCAATGGTTGTTCTTAGTCCTACCTTGCCCTTATTTTGTGAAATAACAGTCCCTATTGTCGTGGCTGCTTTTCCGTATTTAAAAGTATGTAAAATGGATAAAACCTCTTCTTCTACATCAGCCTCTACAATTAAAATGGCTTTCCCTTCATTAGCAAGATATATCGCATCATAACCCAAGATGGAACAAACCGATTTAACCTCTGCGGTTACCGGTATTTGCTCTTCTTCTATCAAAATTCCCGTTTGTGATTGTTGAGCTAATTCACAAAGCGTAGTACCTAAGCCACCACGAGTAGGATCCCGTAAAACAGCTACTTTTTTTCCTACTTTCTCTAATACAGCTTGTATCATCCCATTAAGCGGAGCACAGTCGGTTTGAATCGACGCCGCTAAAGATAACCCATAGCGTGTCCCCATAACAGCAATAGCATGGTCACCTAGTGTACCTGTTACGATAACTTTCATTCCTGGCTTTATATTCTTAGGATGACTATCAACGGTATCAGGAATCATTCCAATGCCTGCGGTATTAATAAAAATACCATCAATACTCCCCTTTTCTACAACCTTGGTATCTCCTGTTACAATTTGTACCTGCGCTTCTGCAGCCATGGCTTCCATAGTAGATAGGATTGCCTCTAACTGCTTGAGCTCAAACCCTTCTTCTAAAATAAGCGCACAACTGATATATTGAGGAATAGCACCATTCATAGCTAAATCATTTACCGTACCGCAAATAGCAAGCTTCCCTATATTTCCACCGGGAAATTCATAAGGAGTCACTACATAAGAATCGGTAGTAAAAGCCATGCGCCCTGCCTGTACGGGGAACTGTGCACCATCATGAAGTACACCTAACCATTCATTTTTAAAGTGAGGCAAAATATATGTTTCTAGCAGTTCATGACTAAAGCGACCGCCATTGCCATGTACTAGTTTAACTTTTTCACTCATAATAAAGCCTTCTTTATCAAATAATAAAAAATCTTTTCCCTCTAAATTATAATTTAATAGTTCCTATTTCCATGCTAAGCCGCCGCTAGCACGGCCATATTTATACCATGCTGCACAACTACCTTCTACGGATACCATACAGGCACCAACCGGATGGTTAGTCGTGCATACTTTGCCAAATAAGGGGCATTCATCTGGGCGAATTAACCCTTGCAGAACACGTCCACATTGACAACCAGTAGGTTTCTCTACAGGAAGTGGTGTAGTTAAGGGATACACCTTTTCAACATCATACTGATCATAAGGGGCTTTTAAACGAAGGCCTGACTTTGGCAATACCCCCATGCCGCGCCACGTATCGTCACAAACTTCATAAATTTCATCAATTAGTTGTAAGGCTACGGGATTTCCTGTTTTCATAACGACAGACGTATATTGATTACCTATCTGATAGTGATTCGTTTTGCGTTGTTCCAATAAATTCACAATACCAGACAAAATTTCTACACCCTCAAAGCCCGTAATGCACGCAGGAATTTTATAGGCGTCCGCTAAGTAACGATATGGTTCTTCGCCAATAATAACACTAACATGTCCAGGCAGAATAAAACCATCAATCTGCCCCTCTTTTTGTTCTAAGAGCACACGAAGTGCTGGTGGCACTAGTTTGTGTGACACAAGAAAGAAAATATTCCTTACGCTAGATAAATGAACAGCTTTCACTGTCCCTGCAATGGCCGCAATCGTCGTTTCAAAACCAATGGCTAGAAAGATAATTTTTTTATCCGGATTTTGTTTCCCTAATTCCAAAATTTCTAACGGACTATAAATGACATGAATATGAGCTCCTGCAGCTTGCGCCTCTGCCAATGAATGCTCTGTGCCAGGCACTTTTAGCATATCTCCAAAGGTGGCGATAATCACATCTTCTTGTTTCGCATAAGCTAGAGCTTTATCCATATATATTTGATCGGTAACACACACGGGACATCCCGGTCCGCTGACAAGTTCTATTTCAGGCGGCAATACTTGGCGAATACCTTCACGGAAAATAGCTACAGTATGGGTACCACACACTTCCATGAAACGCAGATGTTCACCAGGCGTATATAATTCTCTAATACGCGCTAATAATGCCTTAGCTGTATTAGCTTTTTCCTGAGAAGTAAGCGTCTTCAAGTTCTTCTAGTTCACGAAAAGCCTCTAAAGTGGCTTTTGCTTCTTCCTCATCTACAATTTGGACGGCAAAACCTGCGTGAACGAGTACCCAATCGCCCACTTTTGCTTCTGGCACCAAAAGCAAACTACAATCACGTGTAGCGCCAGTTAGTTCAATGGTGCCAATCGTATCATTAATGGAGATTAATTGTGCAGGAACGGCTAAACACATAGGTTCTCCTTCTGTGCTTTAAATACTTCTGGTTGGTCCCAAGGGGCATCTACACCACCATCAAGACCAGCTTCTTCTAGTTCTGATTGAATCATAATCGCACATTCAATGCGCTTTTTCTGTAAGGCACAGCCCATTTCAAAGGGCTTATCTAAGCCGCCACCATAAGTGATATTATTGGAATGACACCCACCGGAGCAGAAGAATTTTGCCCAACAATCGGCACAATCTTGTTTGCTAAATACATGGGTGTGGCGGAATAAACGAGGAATTTCTTCGTTTACTAACCCCGTATAAATGTTGCCTAAAATATAATCTTCTTTACCTACAAATTGATGGCATGGATAAATGTCGCCATTAGGAACGATAGCCATATATTCGTGACCGGCACCACAACCACGTAATCGTTTCGCCATACAAGGTCCACGATACAAGTCCATGCGGAAATGGAAGAAATTGAATTTTTCTCCCCACCCCGCTTTTTGGCGTTCTAAATATAAATCAGCTAATTTCTCATACTCTTCATAAATTCTAGGCAAGTCTTCTTCACGAAGAGCATATTCATTATCATCGCCTACTACTGGTTCCATCGATAAATGATGAAACCCTAAATCAGACATCGTCAATACATCGTCTACAAAGTCTAAATTGTTATGAGTAAAGGTGCCGCGTACATAATATTCCATATCACCACGCTGATTTACCGCATTTACAAGGTTTTTGGAAATCACATCAAACGTATCTTTGCCACCTGCACTTGGACGCATAGCATTATGGACATCTTTGCGTCCATCTAAGGAAAGTACCATGCTTAAGTGATGATCATTTAAATAATCAATTTTTTCTTGATCCAAAAGCAAACCATTAGTTGTCATCGTCATTTTAAAGATTTTATTATGGATTTTAGCTTGTTCTTCCACATACTCAATAGTTTGTTTAACTACGTCCCAGTTCATCAAGGGCTCGCCACCAAAAAAGTCAATTTCTAAATGTTGACGTGGACCACTTGTTTCTATTAACCAATCCACAGAACGTTTCGCCACATCAAAAGGCATGAGTTCACGTTTTACCCCACCATAATCACCTTGACTAGCAAAGCAATATTTACAAGCTAGATTACAATCATGTGCAATATTAAGGCAAAGGGCTTTTACAATTGGCTTTTCATCCACTACTAACTTAAAGTCTTCTGACATAGGTGCAAAAAGCATTTCATTCTTTATTAGTTCGTCAATATCAGCCAGTAAATCACGTAATGCTTCAGGACCCTCTACATGATCAAGTGTCGCATGTACTTCTTCTTTATTCGTTCCATCATAAATATCTAACACTTTATCTGTAAGTTCATCAATAACATGGATGATACCACTATTTACGTCAAGACAGTAATATGTATCCTTCATCTTGAATTTATGAATCATAGGTTTTAACTCTAACATGATGCCTCCACTTGAACATATAATATATCTAAAATTGTATCACATTCAAACTTTTCAATAAAGCTAATGAAAAAGAAAAAAGCTACCTCCCTATTTCTAGAGAGAGTAGCTTTTCTTTACCGCTTATTTCTGTTTGCAAACCTGATTGCCTACGGTACAGCTAGTTTTGCATGCAGACTGGCAAGAAGTTTGGCATTCGCCACAGCCACCAGTTTTAGCAGTTTTCTGTAAAGATTCAGTGTTGATTGTACGGATACGACCTGTCATAGTAATCCCTCCTTGCTAATTAACTACTTCATCTTTGAATATCATATCACATGTCAAAAGCTTAGGCAAATACTGATTTTATGCGATTAAATCGGCATAATTATTTCAAATTTTCTTTTAACACTTTAAGATTTTCTTCCATCAAGGATAGATAGGTCACCCCATTTTTAATTTGTTCTTCACTAAGCCCTTCAATGGGGTTAAGCACTTTTACCTTAGCCCCCGCTTCTTTAGCAATCACTTCTGCTAATTTAGGACTAACAAGTTCTTCACTAAAAACAACTTTTACATGGTTTGCTTTAGCAAATTCAACAATTTTTGCCAGCTGTTCTGGTGTTGGTTCTGCCTCTGAATTCACGCCCATAATACCTAACTCATTTAATCCATAACGGTGAGCCAAATACCCAAAGGCCTTATGCGAAACAACTAACTCTTTTTGCTGTAATGTACTAGTAAATGCTTTGAAATTATTATCTAAGGTAGTCAATTTTTCTACATAGGCTTTCCCATTCTTTTCATAGTAATCTTTATTGGCAGGATCGGCTTCTTGGAAAGCTTTTGTTACGGCTGCCACTTCTTTGATTACATTGGATGGATCTAGCCAAATATGAGGATCATATTCATTCTGATGCTCATGTTCTTCCCCTTCTTTATCATGATTGCGTTTTAAAAGCTCTACCGATTTTGCTAACTCTAATGGTTTTGCATCTTTTAATACTTCTTTTGTTAATAACTTATCTGTTGGTTCAAGACCTGCACCATTATAGATGAATACCTTTGCTTTACCAATTTTTTCAAGATCAGATACCTTGGGCTCCCAATCGTGTGGTTCACTACCTACGGGAACAAGCATAGCTACATTAACTTTATCTCCCCCCACCTGTTTGGCTATGTCATACGCAGGATATACAGTTGTTACTACTTCTAACTTTTTATCAGCCGATGTATGTGTTGTATCACCACAACCACCAGCAACAAGAATTAATGCCACTAGTGCAGCACTTAATGCTAATTTCACTCGTTTCTTCCATATATTTTTCATATTTTAACCCCTTCCATGCATATTAAAAGTAATTCTCCAATTAGAAAATAATAAAAGAAACCTCTAAGCAGAAGAAATATCATCTTGTACTTAGAGGTCAATATAACTATTTTTCTTTTTTATAGGTTTTACGGACCATCATAACAACAGGAACTGTAATAATAGCTGCTACTAGAGCTTCTGGAATACCATGTACAACACCTACTGTAGCTAAAATAGTTCCCACTTTGCTAACAGCAATGTGTTGCGTTTCTGCATAGGTTTGAGCATAAAGGAAATAGATAGTCGTCATAACCATTACTGTATGTGCTACGGCCCCGCCAATAGTCGCTACAGCCAAACGAATTGGCATTTTTAAAAATGGCATTGCTACATAAATGGCAACGGCAATCGGCCCAAAAAGCATGCGTGGCAATACGGATACTAGAGGATTTAAAAATGCAAAGGACATTACATTCGGCACCATCATATTCTGTAATAAGCTATATACGCCAAAAATAAAACCAACTAACATACCTACTTTGGGACCTTCTAATAAAGCACCAATCAGTGTAGGCACGTGAAGAATCGTTGCATTAATTGGAGGAATCGGAATAAATCCCCATCCAGATAAACCTAACGCAACATTTATAGCTGCTAATAACCCAATTACTGTTAATTGCCGTAAAGAAAACCGTTTTTTTACATAAGGGTTTTCTTTTACTTTCAAATTCTCTTTTTCTTTTACGTTTTCTTCTGTTTCTACAGCTTTTACCAGAACAGTTTCTGCATTAAGCTCTTTTGTTGTCATTAACATAGCCTCCGTTCTCATTCCTTGCGGATATAAGTCGAATAAAAAATAAACGCGTCTCTTATTAACCAGTTCCATTCAATGTGATATGGACTATAGGGTTACAAGACACGTTTATAATATTCTTTGTTTATTATAATGTCAAGAATAAAGTTCAGGATTTTGTTTTTATGGCTATTAATTTACGCTCTAGTACAAGCCCTACAAATACAGCTATCAAAATAGTTATATACTCAAAAATAGCAGGAGAAACATATACAAGTATACTTTCCTTAAATATGGGCATAAGTTTATAGATAATAGCATATCCCCAATCAGGAATATAACCATATAAAAGGTGTGCATTAACCGCTAACCACACACTGGCAGTAACAAATATGCGGAAATAGCGAATCGCTTTTGAAATCGATTCATGACGTGGATATAAATACAATACAATGACAATCATCATAAGTATAATCAGTACATAACTTAACCCATTTAACAAAACCGTAATGGATTCTTGGAACTCTTGTTTTTGCCCAAACGTAGCCGTTAAGCTATTTAAATCAAAATATAAGAAACGCCCAATTAATAAAAGTGGAATAGGTAATGTATATACTGCAATTGTCCTCGTAGTGGGAATTACTTTTGTTTTATCACTATTAACTCGTATTATCTCTAGTCTCCACTGCGAAGCTAATACAAGCAAATAAAAGACAAAAATAACAAGCATATGAATAAGTGTAGCCCCTATATAGGCTATTGTCGTTCCATTGCCCACGTCTATATTAAGAACTACTGTACCAAGAGCAAAAAATAAGCACCAAAATAACCAAGAGTATAAATATTGAAAGCGATTGAAAGCAAATGTAATCGACCTAGCAAATCGCTTAATTTTAAATAATAAAATGGGTATTAACAAAGAAATAAAAATTAATAATTGTACACTTAATGATGTTAAATAGCCCATTCCTATTACTAAAACTGGCGGTGCCGTAAATAACGTGCATAGGGCAGCAAAATTAATTAATCCTTTTAAATTACTTATATAGCTACCTTTATTAATGTTGTTAGTATTGCTGGCATCACTCATATGGACGATTCCTCTAGTTTCTCAGCATGTTGTGCACTAGAACCAGATAATGCATAGGCAATACAAAGTGCCACTGCTACCTGTATATACATGATGATGGCAAAAATAATATCGCGGATTATGTCACTAAAAGTCCAAATAAAAGTCGGATTCCATGCCATGAAAAGTTGGTATGTTGCGAATTGTACGATTACCCAGCCTAAAAGATATGCCCATCGCTTAATACGTTTTTCATTAGGACCAAAACCGCTGCGCTTAGAGCTTAAATAAAACATAGGCATGCTAACGGATAAAACCATATAAGACACCATGGCTACTGTTGCACTTGATCCATTGTGAATCGTATACGCACCAATGGGTAATAGAATGAAGAAGAAACTTAAATAAAAAGTTCGTTTTAAAATATCAACAATAACGCTCATATATGATTATATGATTATCAGAAATGAAAATCATATATCTCCTTTCTAGATTAGACAATATATTCCTCTTTATTCTAAACAAAATCGCACATTTGAGCAAGACATCCTTCCCCTACAGATTAAACCCTTATAAATTAAAGTAATAACATAATAAAAGGGCTGTCATAAAACGAATAGTCATCTCGTATTATTACAGCCCTAATATTAATATGCAATTATATCTACATCATATTATATACAATATTTAATATATGCTATTGCTATATATGATAGTCCTATATATGTTATCGCTAGATATAATTAGCGTTTACCACAGCCACCACAACCGGTAGAAGACTGATTATTTCCTCCACAGCCGCAACCACAACCACCTTTGCCAGATAGGTTATGATAAATCTTACGTGCAAAATAAGCAATAGCACCTAACACGCTAATACCAACAATAATAGTATCCATACATTTCCTTCTTTCATTGGATAAAAACTAGCACCCAGCCTTTATATGCGCTAAAAAACAATAGCTGAGCCTCTAAAAACCCATAGCTGAACCAATTTGGAAAATTAATAGTGCCACTCCATAAGCAAATACATTTTCATAACAGAAAACAAATGCTAACCATTTCCAAGAATTTGTTTCACGTTTAATCACCGCAAGTGCTGACAAACACGGTGGATATACTAATACAAATGCCATCAATGCAACGGCTACCAATGGACTAAAGTTTGGATCTTGTTGCAATAACTGTTGTAAAGATCCATTATTATCCTCATCAGCCTCGATAGAATAAATGGTTCCTAGTGTACTGATTAATACCTCTTTTGCAGCCATTGCAGCGATAAGACCTACCCCAATACGCCAATTAAACCCAAGCGGTTCAATAATAGGTTCAATCGCTTTGCCAAATTGTGCAGCATAGGATTGGCTAACTTTTTCAGACCTTTGATGCTCATCCACGACTTTGATTAATTCATCACGCACTTGTTCATTTTGATAAATCGTCCAAGCCACGTTAAACTGTTTTGCATCTTGAGATTTGATGCTATCAAAAGCAGTCGGTATATGCATTGCATTTGTATCTTTAATAAATGCGGCCGTATCAAGCGGTTCATCTGCCGCAGCAATAGCATCCGCCGTAGGATTTTCACTTGGAAGGCTGTTTTCGCCCTCTGCATTCGTTTCTTCAGATTCTGCTTGTACCACTGTTTCATCGGCAATTTCGGCTTTATGCTTTTCTGCAGTAGCTGTAATTTTTTCTACTAAAGCAGTCACCTTCTCTTTATCTTCATTAGATATAGCCCCCATAGCCATCATAATTTGATCAGATTTTTGATCAAATATCTGGGTGATTTGATCACGAGCGCCATCAAAATCTTGCGAATATTCTACATTTTCTGGATAAGATACTAGAAACCAAACTAAGATAGATGCAGCTAAAATAAATGTACCTGCTTTTTTCACATATAAAACAGCACGTTCCCACATATGCATAAATACAGCTTTCATAGTCGGTGCATGGTATGGAGGCATTTCCATTACAAAAGGATCTGTTTCCCCTGCAAATAAGGTTTTGCGGAAGATAATCCCCATAATACAAGCTAAAATAATGCTAGCAAAATACACGCAGAATAAAACGGTTCCGCCTTGTTCAGGAGGCCAGAAAGCTGCGGCTAACAAGGTATATACTGGTAATTTCGCACTACAACTCATAAAAGGTGTTACCAAAATAGTAACCATACGGTCACGTGGATTATCTAGAATACGAGAACCCATAATGGCTGGCACACTACAACCAAACCCCAACAGCAGAGGAATAAAGGATTTACCATGTAACCCAAATCCACGCATAATACGATCCATTAAAAAAGCGGCACGGGCCATATAGCCAGTATCTTCAAGGAACGCAATGCCTAAGAATAATAGTACGATTAGTGGTAAGAAAGATAATACGGCTCCTACACCGCCAATAACACCATCAACAAGTAAGGATTGTAATTGCCCATTAGGAACCACGATTCTCACCCAATCACTAAGCAGGCCAAAACCTTGTTCCAACCAATCTTGTGGATAGGCGCCTATGGTAATAACGAAGTTAAATAACAACCACATAACTGCAGCAAAAATAGGAAGTCCTAAGAAACGATGCGTCAAAAGGGCATCAATTTTGTCAGATTTAGAGCTGGCAAATTTATGTGTTTCTGTAACAGTATTATTAAATACCTCAATAGCAAAGTGATGGCGTGCCTCTTGGAAGGAGGACTCAATTTCATCTAAATCTGTCGTCCCCCGAATGGCAATTGCTTTTTCCACGATTTTGCTACCACCTGGAACAGCAGAAATTTTTTCTACAATGTCTGTATCCCCTTCAATAAGTTTTGCCGCTACCCAACGTTTTGCATAAGTAATTCGTTCATTCGCTTCTACTAATGGCAACAATTCTGCAATTTTATTCTCTAATTCTGTACCAAAGTTGATACTGCCGGTTGGAATATTAGCCGTTTTACTAGCTTCGGCAATCGCTATGAGAATTTCTGTAGTACCTACATTATTGCGACCATTTGCCACAACAACAGGTGCATTGAATTGTGCAGATAGTTTTTCTGCATCAATTTGAATCCCCATTTCCTCAGCAATATCAATCATGTTAAGCACAAGTACCATGGGACGACCAAGTTCCATCAATTGTGCCGTTAAATATAAATTACGTTCTAAGTTGGATGCATCTAATACATTAACGATTAAATCTGGATGCTCATTAATAATAACATTGCGAGCCACTACTTCATCAAGAGAGCGAGCTGTTAAACTATAGGTCCCTGGCAAGTCGATACAAAGAAGTTTTGTCCCATTATAGGTCGCTTCCCCTTCTTTCTTTTCTACCGTAACGCCAGGATAATTACCAACATGCTGTTTAGAACCTGTAATATTATTAAAAATTGTGGTTTTACCAGAATTTGGATTTCCTGCTAGAACAATACTAATCCGTTCTATGTTCTTGTCTGACATACAAACCTCCTATATTACCTCTACATCGATTGTGGCTGCTTCACTTTTACGCAAAGATAAATTAAAGTTTTTAACTTTAATTTCAATAGGATCACCTAAAGGTGCATATTTTATTATTTGTATAACAGTCCCTGGTACTACCCCCATATCAATAAGACGATGCTTAATGTTGCCAGTGCCATTAATTTTCTTAATGGTCCCCCTGTCGCCTGGCTTCATTTCAGACATATTTTTGAACGTCATTTTCATACCTCCCAGTAATTCAATTGGTTCTGTAAATTTCTAAATGATAAATAATTACATTTAAGATTATAACACAATATCTTCTTTTTTCAAGCAAAAACCTTATATTTACTGTCTTTATCGAATATATTCTATCTATTATTATTTAGTTTTATTTTACTCATTTTAATATGTAATATCATTTATAGCATAATTATCGAATTAACTAACACTTTATTTTTCAAAATGCTTGAATAAAAATTATTTAATTGAGAATAGAAAAATGGCGTATGGTATAATACAACTAATATAAGAAAATATAAATTAACACATATATAAATAAAGGAGATATATAATGAAAAGCTTTAAAACTCTAGGTATTATACCTGAAGTTATCGATATATTAAATAAAAAGGGAATTAAAACCCCTACTCCTATTCAAGAAGAAGCTATTCCACCTGCGTTCAAAGGCAACGACTTGATTACAAAAGCACAAACAGGTACAGGAAAAACCTTAGCATTCCTATTGCCAATTCTACAGCGCATTAATACGGATGTGCACCAAGAACAAGCGTTAATCATTGCGCCAACAAGAGAACTTATAAAACAGATTGCTGATGAAGCTAAAATTATCGGAGATGCTATTGGCGTTGATGTATTACCATTAATTGGCGGTAAAACTATTGAGTCGCAATTACAACAACTGGGGCGTCGCCCCCATGTCATACTAGGAACGCCTGGTCGACTTTTAGACCATGCTGAACGTGGATCTTTACATCTAGATACGATTCGTCGCATTGTCCTCGATGAAGCTGACCAAATGTTACACATGGGATTTTTACCAGATATTGAAACCTTAATTGGTCGTACCCATGCCAATCGTCAATTGTTGCTATTCTCCGCTACGATTCCTGATCGTGTACGGGCCCTAGCAAAAACGTATATGAAAAAACCTATGTCAGTTAGTGTGGAAGGGAATCACGTTACCCTTGATACGATTGAACAACGTGTCTATATGATGAACGAAGAAGACAAGTTACCACGCCTCAAGAAAATGCTCCGCGAAGATAACCCCTTCCTTGCCATTGTTTTCTGCAACACCAAAGAAGGTGCTATGCGCCTTTTTAATCAATTAGCTGGTGAAGGTTTTAATATGGAAGAGCTACATGGTGATATGACACAAGGTCGTCGTACCCAAGTACTAAAAGAATTTTCTAAGGCTAAAATCCAAATTCTCATCGCCACTGATATTGCAGCACGCGGCATCGATATTGAAGGTATTAGCCATATTTATAACTATGACGTACCACATGATGTCGACTATTACATTCACCGTATTGGTCGTACTGGTCGTGCAGGCTCTACAGGTATCGCCAACATGTTTGTTACGCCAGCCGATGAAATCTGGTTACGCCGCATTGAGCGCGCTATCCAAGCTACCCTTACCAAATACACAAAAGATGGACAAGTTAAAGTAAAGGGCAAAGAAATTGCGCCTAAAAAAGTAAAAACATCTAAAAAACCGACTAATACCAGTTCCTATCAAGCCACAAAAGCAAAAGCACACAAAGCAACGGGACATAAAGGTAGTAACAAACGTGTCCGCAAAACGAAAGAATCCAGCTCTGGTAGAGGTGGAAATAATCGTAGCGGTCGTGGTAGACGGTAATATAAAAGAATTAATAATGTTAGTCAGACATACTATAAGTTCAAAATGGGACTCACCGTTTTCGCCGGGAGTCCCATTTTCTATTAATCGCTATATTATTTATAGGCATCTTTATTTATACCCATCTAAAAAGTTGTCTCTTATATTCCTCAATCTTTATTAGCATATATACTTGGTTTTCCATCTACATCAACACAAGTCGTCTTGCAAGCCCCACGGTTACTACATACCCATTGTGAATTATTATCGCCAATTTGGACAAAGTAACCCACTTTGCAACGCGGACATTGATATTGTCGTTTGTCTTCTGGTACGTCAATAGGCTTACGTACTTGGGCTATATTAGGACGTGTACCACCTACCGGTTCTGTATATTTGCAATCCGGATAGTTTGTGCAACCATAGAATTCACCAAATTTACCATTTCGCTTAGATAACGTCCCCTTGCCACATTTAGGGCAAGTGCGAAGCTTCTCCCCACTTTCCACATGTTCTGTGGCCGCTTTTTGAATTAATCGTTCTAAGAAAGCCACTTGATCGGTAAGAAAATTGGTAAGTTTATCTTTCCCTTCACTCATCTTTGCTAAACGTTCTTCCCAAACAGCTGTTTCATCAGGATACACCATTTCATCTGGCAACGCATCAATTAATAAATAAGCCGCCTCTGTCGGTTGCAATATTTTCTTTTTACCTGTTTCATTGAGAAAACCACGACTAATAAGTTCGCTAATAATTGTTGCACGTGTTGCTTCTGTACCAATACCTGATACGTCTTTTAACTGCTTCTTCAATTCTTCATTTTTCACATATTTGTGAATTTCTTTCATAGCTTGCAATAGCGTAGCTGCCGTAAAACGACTAGGCGGCTTTGTAGATTTCTGATCAATTGCCATATTTTCTACCGTAACACCATCGCCTTTTTTTACATGCGGTAACGTACCAGTTTCTAATATATCTACATTGTCTCCATTTTCATTATCGGAGTCAGCGTCATTATCAGAAGCAGTAGAGGCATTTTCTTCAACAACTTTCCCTTTATTATCTAAGTCTGTGTTCTTGTTCTTCCTATAAAGTGCTTTCCAACCTTCTTGTACAACCACACGACCATGAGCGACAAATTCTTCGTCTAACTGGGTAACTGTCAATTTCGTCTGTTCGTAAATATGTTCTGGATAAAACTGTGCAATATAGGCCTGTGCAATGAGCTGATAAATATTCCGTTCCACTTCTGGCAACGTTGACAGTTTAGCCACTACTGTAGTTGGAATAATAGCATGGTGGGCCGTAATTTTCTTATCATTCCAAGCACGTGATTTTATAGAGTTATCCGCGCCCTTTGCCCATTCTTCAATATACGACACACCGCAAGTACTTAAATTATGCAAAATGCTATTTCGATCTCCATACTGATTCTGCGGCAAATAATCACAATCAGAACGCGGATAGGTAGTCAATTTCTTTTCATACAATTTTTGTGCCATATCAAGCACCGTCTGGGGATCATAGCCAAAGGCTTTTCCCGCTAATACTTGTAATGCGGATAATGAAAGCGGCAATCGTTGAGGGTCTTTTTTCTTATTCTTTTCACGCTTAGAAATAATCCCCGCCTTATCATCTTGTAACCGCTTTGCCAAACTTTCTGCAATATCACGTTTTAAAAGACGTCCATCCGGATCAAGTCCTTTTTGTTCGTCGTTGGGTTGCCACGTAGCCCAAAAATTACCATTAGTATGGGCATAAAGAACTTTTAATGTATAATAATCAACAGGCACAAAATTTTCTAATTCTCGTTCACGTCGAACTACAAGTGCTAATGTTGGCGTTTTAACACGCCCTACTGGAAAGGTTACCTTTTTCCCGTCACGGCGTGCTGCCAATGTGTATGCCCTAGATAAATTCATCCCCATAAGCCAATCTGCGCGCGAGCGTGCCAATGCCGATTGTTGTAAGTTAAAGAAATCTTTGTTATCTCGCAAATCAGCTAATGCCGCCCGAATGGATTTTTCATCTAACGCATTGAGCAAAATACGTTGCACTGGCTTTTTGTTATCGACATATGTGAGAATCTCATCAATCAACAGTTGCCCTTCGCGATCTGGGTCACCTGCGTTAACGATAATATCGGCTTCCGAAATGAGTTTTTTTATCAGATGAAATTGCTTTTCACTACTCTTTGTAATAAGAAGTTTCCAATCTTTAGGTACAATAGGTAAGTCTGCTGCATTCCACCGTTGAAAACGTTCATCATAATCACCAGGTTCAGCTTGTTCTAATACATGACCAAAGGCCCAGGTTACCACATCATCACCTTGCACGATAAATCCATCGCCTTTACGAATCGCTTTTTGCTCTGGTAAATATTTACTTATTTCACGACCCATACTAGGCTTTTCAGCGATAAATAAACGCATGTGGCTTTCCTTTCTTTTTCATGAATATTAATATACGCCGCTTCTTCTCTTAGCATTTTATTATACAATATTTAAACCTATCTGTCATAGCTTACTTTCATAGAGAAACTGATGACATTCAGAGATAAATAGCATATAATTATAAAGATATATATAATGAGGTAAATTATTTATGACATTCTTAGAGGAAGTAAAACGTCGTCGTACGTTTGCTATCATTTCTCACCCAGATGCGGGTAAAACTACATTAACTGAAAAATTACTACTATACGGAGGTGCTATTCATTTAGCGGGTTCTGTTAAATCCAGAAAAACGCAAAAACACGCCGTTTCCGACTGGATGGAAATAGAAAAACAGCGTGGTATTTCTGTAACAAGTTCAGTACTTCAATTTGATTATGACGGTTGTCGCGTTAATATCCTTGATACACCTGGTCACCAAGATTTCTCAGAAGACACGTATCGTACATTAATGGCCGCCGATAGTGCAGTTATGCTTATCGATATTGCCAAAGGTGTCGAAGCACAAACGAAGAAACTATTTGCTGTCTGTAAAGAACGTGGCATTCCTATTTTTACCTTCGTAAACAAACTCGACCATTTTGGGCGTAATCCGTTCGACCTGATGGAAGAAATCGAAAATACACTCGGCATCCGTGCTGTGCCTATGAACTGGCCAGTCGGTGTGGATGGCGAATACCAGGGTATCTTCGACCGTGAAACGAATACGGTAGAATTATTTGAAGACGACGTAACACATGGTCAAAAAAAGTTAGCCTCTGCTAAAGGGGCTGTTGATGATCCAGCCTTCCGTGAACTCCTTGGAGAAGACATTCACCAAGCACTTATTGATGATATCGAGTTACTCGATGTAGCTGGCGATGCCTTCGACTACGAAAAAGTGCGTAACGGAGAATTGACCCCTATGTTCTTTGGCTCTGCTATGACAAACTTTGGTGTACAACCGTTCCTTGAAAAATTCTTAGAACTTGCACCTTCGCCTGCACCGCGTCAGGCTCTTGAAGAAGAAGTAAATCCAGAAAGTGAAGACTTCTCTGCCCTCGTTTTCAAAATTCAAGCCAATATGGATCCCAACCACCACGATCGCACTGTTTTCATGCGCATCGTATCTGGTAAATTTGAAAAAGGCATGTCTGTTCTCCATCAACAATCAGGAAAAACACTACGTTTATCGCAACCACAACAGTTTTTGGCCACCGAGCGTACTATTGTGGAAGATGCCTATCCTGGTGATATCATCGGAGTCTTTGACCCAGGTACGATGGGTGTAGGTGATACCTTATGTGCGCAAAAACACCGTGTTACTTTCGGTGATTTCCCTGTATTCCCACCCGAATTCTTTGCTCGTGTACAGCCAAAAGATACGATGAAGCGCAAACAGTTCCAAAAAGGTATGACCCAACTTGCACAAGAAGGGGCTGTACAAATTTTTGAACAACCGCACTCCCTCGACTCTTACGTCGTTGGCGCCGTTGGTATGTTGCAATTCGAGGTATTAGAATACCGCTTACAAAACGAGTATAAAGTAGAACTACTAACTAATTCTCTACCTTATAGTGTAGCTCGTTGGGTAGCTGAAGATGTTAATATTTCTAGCTTAAAGGGTCTCGACAACGCCATGGTCGTAAAAGATAATCGTGGTAGAACTGTTATCTTAGTGACAAATGAATGGCAAATGGGATGGGTCGTAGAACGTAATCCAGATGTGACGTTCCTTGAAACGCCAAAACTTAATGAAGTTTAGTTAGTATCGTAGCTGTATTGCTTTTCTAACATCAATTAAGTTTTGCCCTATAGCTAGTATCATAACCTCTAGCATTCGTTCCACTACGAAGAGGTTCTAAAAAGCAATATAAACAAAAGAGACATGTGATATAAAATCACATGTCTCTTTTGTTTATATTCATATTTCACTAGCATTGATAGACACCTTAAAAACTATGTTGGTTTATATCACTGGTTTAGATACTGTTGCTTTTCATCTTTTCGCATTCTAAAGAAACGATATAATTCTTCGGCAGCCTTTTTATTCATACCTTCCACCTTCGCCAAGTCTTCAGCGGAGGCTTTTTTCATATTTTCAAGGGTTTTAAAGTGTTTCCACAATGCTTTTTTACGTTTTTCACCAATGCCTGGCACGTGATCTAGAATAGATTCTAAACTACGCTTTCCACGTAATTTACGATGATAGGTGATAGCAAAACGATGGGCTTCATCTCGAATTTGAAGGAGTAATTGTAACTCAGGGGAATGATGAGACAGTTTAATACTTTCCGATTGACCTTCTATAAAAACTTCTTCAATCTGTTTTGCCAACGACACGATAGGTACATCTAATAGTCCTGCTGCTCTTACCATAGGAACAACAGCACTCAACTGCCCCTTACCACCATCAATCACAATAAGATCTGGCGTAGGCCAGTCGCGTTCTTTACCATAGCGGCGTGTCATAACTTCTTGCATAGAAGCAAAATCATCAGGTTTTCCTTCTACCGTACGGAGTTTAAAGCGGCGATATTCCTTTTTATTAGGACGTCCCCCTTCAAATACGACCATAGACGCTACCGTTTCTACACCTTGCGTATGGGAAATATCAAAGCATTCCATACGTTCTGGCAATGTCGGTAAATGTAAGGCTTCTTGCAAGCGTTTCAAGGCCCCACCAGATTTATCTATCTTTTCTTTCCATTTCCGACGACATTCTTCTAAGAAAGTATGAGCATTATCTTCAGCCATTTTCAACATATCTCGTTTATAGCCACGCTGTGGCACGCTCACATCCACATGTTGCCCTTTAATCTGACTAAACCATTCTGCCAATAAGTCTTGTTCGGAACTTTCTTGTGGCAAAATCAATTCCTTTGGTATGAACGTGCTAGCTCCGTAATACTGTTTTAAAAATTCTGTCATTACAGATTCCGCTAGTTCACCTGCGCCATTGATAAAAAAGTTTTCACGACCTAATAGACGCCCCGCACGGATAAAAAACAATTGGATACAAATCATTTGTCCATCCGTAGCTAAGCCTAACACATCCATATCACCGCGTTGTGTTACCATACGTTGCTTTTCTTGGATTTTTTCAAGCGCTTGTATACGGTCACGATGCAGAGCAGCTTTTTCAAATTCCATCGCCTCTGCAGCTATTTCCATTTTTGCTTTTAACTCTTTTAGAAGTGTACTATCTTTTCCTTCGAGAATCTGCAAAATCTGTTCAATATATGTGCCATAAACTTCTTTTGTAACACGCCCTACACAAGGCGCCTCACAAAATCCCATATGGAATTGTAAACAAGGCCTTGTCACATTCATATGTCGACAATTGCGTAATGGAAAGATTTGCCGGAACAGCTTCAATGCATTATGCACTGCGGCTACATCCGTAAAAGGGCCAAAGTATTTAGCCCCATCACGCTCCATATGACGTGTTAACATTACCCGAGGAAAGTCTTCCTGTACAGTCACTTTGATATACGGATACGTCTTATCATCGCGAAGCATAATATTATATTTTGGATGATGTTCTTTAATTAACGTACACTCTAAAATAAGTGCTTCCATCTCCGATTTTGTTTGAATAATTTCTACATCTACAGCGCGTTTCATCATTGCCGCTACCTTTGGGGAGCGATTTTCATCTTGTCGCACGTAAGAACGCACCCGGTTTCGCAAATTGATAGCTTTACCGACATAGATAATATGTTTAAACTGATCACGCCAAATATATACACCTGGCGTAGTAGGGAGATGACTAACCTTTTCGATTAATTCTGCCGTAACCATGATTTATCCTTTTGCTTTAGGGTACTTTAATCCTGCTGCTTTCATAAAATGGCGTGTCCGTTCTAAAACAGGACTTAAAAATTTACCTGTATAACTGTCAGCTACCGTGACAATTTCTTCCGGTGTACCGGTACAAACAATAGTACCCCCACGGAAACCTCCTTCTGGACCAAGGTCAATAATATGATCTGCTGTCTTAATGACATCTAGATTGTGTTCGATAACAACTACGGTATCCCCACCATCTACAAGTTGTTGTAATACATCTAGTAATTTTCGAATATCTTCTACATGTAGCCCTGTAGTCGGTTCATCAAGAATATACAGCGTTTTGCCTGTGCTACGACGCGCTAGTTCTGTCGCTAATTTTACACGTTGTGCTTCCCCACCTGAAAGTGTGGTGGCCGGTTGCCCCAGACGAATATAGCCTAATCCAACTTGTTGCAATGTTTCCATTTTACGATGAATCTTAGGAATGGCTCTAAAGAATTCTACTGCTTCATCTACCGTCATGTTAAGCACATCTGCAATGGATTTGCCCTTGTATTTCACTTCTAAGGTTTCACGATTATAGCGCGCACCCTTACATACTTCACAAGGCACATATACATCTGGCAAGAAATGCATTTCAATCTTAATAATGCCATCGCCACGGCAAGATTCACAGCGACCACCTTTTACATTAAAGCTAAAGCGCCCTTGTTTGTAACCTCGTATCTTCGCATCTGGTGTTTGACTATATAGTTCACGAATAGCATCAAATACGCCTGTATAGGTTGCCGGGTTCGAACGCGGTGTACGACCAATTGGACTTTGGTCAATATCAATAATTTTGTCTACAAATTCCGTACCACGAATCTCTTTATGGTCACCTACTTTGTGATAGGAACGATATATCTGGTTCGCTAATGCTTTATAGAGGATTTCATTTACTAAGGTGGATTTTCCGGAACCACTGACACCCGTTACAACAGTAAACATGCCTATAGGAAATTTTACATTAATGTTCTTAAGATTATTTTCAGCCGCTCCCCGTACTTCAATACAATTTTTATTGAGCGGACGTCGTTTTTCTGGTAAGGCAATAAATTTAGCACCACTCAAGTACTGACCGGTAATGGATTTTTTATTCTTCATTACTTGTTTTACAGAACCTTGTGCAACCACTTCCCCACCGTGTTCACCAGCAGCAGGACCGATATCGACAAGATAGTCTGCTGCCATCATCGTATCTTCGTCATGTTCAACGACAAGTAATGTATTACCTAAATCTCTAAGCCCTTTTAAAGTAGCAATTAAACGGTCATTATCCCGTTGATGCAACCCAATGGATGGTTCATCTAAAATATATAAGACACCTACAAGACCGGATCCAATCTGTGTAGCTAATCGTATACGTTGTGCCTCACCACCAGACAAGGAACCGGCATTACGGTTCATGGTCAAATAATCTAAACCTACATTATTTAAGAATCCTAAGCGTGCGCGAATTTCTTTTAAAATCTGCGCACCAATGAAGGCTTCGCGTTCCGAAATTTCTAAGTGGTTAAAAAATTCTAAGGCTTCACCAATAGTAAGCTGTGTCACTTCATCAATATTCTTATTTCCCACACGAATTGCCAGTGCTTCCGGGTTTAGACGAGCACCATGACAAGTCGTACATGGCTTTATAGTCATAAATTTTTCAAATTCTTCGCGCATGGAATCAGTACTAGCTTCACTATGGCGACGACGCACCATAGGTAAAATGCCTTCAAATTCTGTATGGAACGTTTTCACTTCTCCACGCATATTTTCATATTCAAAAGTTACTTTTTCACCTGCTGCCGTACCATGCATAACTTTTTCTTGCAGTTTTTTAGGCAAATCAGAAAAAGATTTTTCTAAAGTAAATCCATTCTGTAATAATAAGCCTTCTAATTGTCTCATAAACCACGCATTTGGATTATTGCTAAGCGCAGCTACACAACCATCAATAAAGCTAATCTTTGGATCGGGAATCACCATTTCTTCGTCCACTTCCATAGTGCTCCCAATACCACCACAAGATGAGCAAGCACCATAGGGACTATTAAAGGAAAAGAGTCGTGGTTCAATTTCTGGTAACGAAATATTACAATCAGGGCAAGCAAAAAACTGGCTATACATATGTTCTGCCCCATCCACTTCTTGAATGACAACGAGCCCATTACCCCAATGTGCAGCTGTCTCCATAGAGTCCGTCAAACGCGATAAAATACCTTCTTTAATCACAAGACGGTCTACGACAATTTCAATATTATGCTTTTTGTTTTTATCTAAATTAAATTCCTCATCTAGGGTATATACATCACCATCTACGCGTACGCGGGCAAAGCCTTCGCGACGGAATGTATCAAATAGTTTCTGATGTTCCCCCTTTTTTCCACGTACCACTGGTGCTAACACAAGAATCTTCGTCTTTTCAGGTAATTGCATAACCGCATCTGTCATTTGTTCAATGGACTGTTGTGAAATAGGCTTGCCACAACTAGGGCAAAAGGCATGACCAATACGAGCAAATAACAAACGTAAATAGTCATAAATTTCTGTAACCGTCCCTACGGTGGAACGTGGATTGCGACTGGTCGTCTTCTGATCAATAGAGATAGCCGGTGATAGTCCTTCAATATAATCCACATCCGGTTTATCCATTTGTCCCAAAAATTGACGTGCATAGGCAGATAAGGATTCTACATAGCGGCGTTGCCCTTCTGCATAAATCGTGTCAAAAGCTAAAGATGATTTACCAGAACCACTAAGCCCTGTTAATACAATAAACTGATCTCGTGGCAGTGCAATATCTATATTTTTAAGGTTATTCTGACGAGCCCCTTTAATAATAATTTGATTCTTCTGAGTCATATATTTTCTTTCTATTAATAGCGTACTATCTATCTAACCATATAATAATTCTATTTTACTTTGATTTCTTTGGTATATTGGATTTGTTTTGTATAGTGGCTTTCTTTGGTATAGTGGATTTCTTTGGCTTTTTCAACTTGCTTTCACCCGCTTCATGAAAGTCAGACCACAATTGACGAAGCTCTCCTAATTTATCACGCAGACTAGCCGCTTTTTCAAACTCTAGCTGTTTAGCTGCCGCTTTCATAAGACGTGTTGTCTCTTCAATCGCATTGTAAATCTCTTCGGCAGTCTCATATGGGGCCATTGTATTCTCTTCGCTCACCTTAGTAAGCACATCCATTTTGGCGTACACTTTATTTCCACGACCATCATCTTTACCACGTTTGTTACGGCTACTATCACGACCTCCAGTAGAACTCTTGCGAGCACGTTCTTTGGCAAGACCGGTAACCGTACCTGGTGCTGGCTTATTCGCTTTTTCTGCTGCCGAAATATCTTCCATTTCTGCGTCTTCTAATTTAGTTAATTCAATAAGGTCTTTAATTTCCTTCTTAATCGACTGCGGTGTAATATGATGTTCCTCATTGTAGGCTTGTTGGATATCACGACGACGATTCGTTTCATCAATGGCACGTTGCATAGAACCGGTGACATTATCTGCATACATGATAACTCGACCATGTTCATTGCGGGCTGCACGACCAATGGTCTGTACCAGCGAAGTCTCTGAACGAAGGAAACCTTCCTTATCAGCATCCAGTATCGCTACAAGTGAAACTTCCGGCATATCGAGACCTTCGCGCAATAAATTAATGCCTACGAGCACATCAAAGACGCCTGCGCGTAAATCACGAATGATTTCGGCACGTTCTATGGTTACAATATCAGAATGTAAGTACCGCACCCGAACGCCCATTTCTTTTAAATAATCTGTTAAATCTTCAGCCATCTTTTTGGTTAAGGTCGTCACGAGAACACGTTCATTTTTGCCTGTTCTATCACGAATTTCATCAAGAAGATCATCCATCTGACCTTTAATCGGACGTATTTCCACTTCTGGATCTAGTAAACCGGTAGGACGAATAACCTGTTGTGCAATGTTAGATTGCACTTCCATTTCATATGGCCCCGGTGTAGCGGATACATACAAAATCTGATTAATACGCTCTGTAAATTCATCAAATTGCAATGGTCTATTGTCTAACGCCGAGGGTAATCGGAATCCATATTCTATTAGCGATTCTTTACGAGCTCTGTCCCCATTATACATAGCGCGTATTTGAGGTAATGTAACGTGAGATTCATCAATCATGATAAGAAAATCATCTGGAAAATAATCGATGAGTGTATAGGGTGCTTCTCCAGCTTTACGGGAAGATAAATGGCGTGAATAATTTTCGATACCAGAGCAATATCCCATTTCCTGCATCATTTCAATATCGTAGCGCGTACGCTGTTCTAATCGTTGCGCTTCTAACAAACTGTCTTTGCTCTTCAACAACGCTAATTGTTCTTCTAGTTCGGCTTCAATACGTTGAATGGCAATATCCATTTTTTCTTTAGTTGTTACATAGTGAGAAGCTGGATATACAGCAATATGCTTACGTTCTGTAATAATTTCCCCAGTAAGCACATCAATTTCTAGCAAACGATCAATTTCATCTCCAAATAATTCTATGCGTATAGCCCTTTCACTATAGGCAGCAGGAAAAATTTCAATGCTATCGCCTTGTACACGGAAGGTTCCCCGTACAAAGTTCATATCGTTACGGGTATATTGAATATCTACTAATTTATGTAAAATATCTTCACGACTTTTTTCCTGTCCCAGTCGCAAAGAAAGTACTAAATCACTATAGTCTTCTGGGTCACCGAGACCATAAATACAGCTTACCGAGGCGACAATAATAACATCGCGACGTTCAAATAAGCTCATGGTAGCGGAGTGACGTAGTTTATCTATTTCATCGTTAATAGAGGCATCTTTTTCAATATAGGTATCACTAGAAGCAATATAAGCCTCTGGTTGATAAAAATCGTAATAAGACACAAAATATTCAACGGCATTGTTGGGAAAGAAGCTTTTAAATTCGCTGGCTAACTGCGCGGCTAAGGTTTTATTATGAGCAATAACGAGAGTTGGTCGCTGTACTTTTTCAATAACCTTTGCCATGGTATACGTTTTTCCTGTGCCAGTTGCACCTAGCAAAATTTGAGCCCAGTTACCTTCATTAAGGCCATTTACGATAGATGTGATAGCTTTGGGTTGATCTCCCATAGGTGAAAAGGGAGCCTCCACCTTAAATGGTCGAGGCTCATTAGGGAAATTCCGATGTAAACTAGGAACGTTCATTATTGTAATGCTCCTCATCTTCCTTTTGAATGCGTCTTCTAATATAGCGAAGTTCCGCTTCTGTTAATTGGCGACCCGCTTTAGGATGTTGCGCCTTCGTATCGGCCCCCTCCATAACCTCTTGGATAAGAGCAATGGATTTTGCATCTAAGTCAATCGCCTTTGCTAGTTTTTCATAAGGGGCTAACGCTTCAGAACTATAACTAGCAATACGAGCTTGTAATTCATCATAGTTAGCTAACAATAAATTAATAATTGGTCGGTACATTTCTGTACCAAAAAATGCAACAATATCTAAAATATGTTCGATATCTTCTTCAGACCGCACATAGTCATTATTTTTGCATTCATTTAAAATATATTCTCTAAACTCCTCGCGAGTCTTTGGAACTGCCATTCCTACTCCTTTTATCTTACAATTATTCCCCTTTTCCAAATAATGCCTTGGCAAAGTCCTTGGCGTTAAACGGACGCAAATCATCCATACCTTCGCCTACACCAATCCAACGTACAGGCACTCCTAGTTCTTCTTTAATAGAAATAACAACGCCACCTTTAGCAGTGCCATCAAGTTTAGTCACCACGATACCATTCACAGGTACCGCTTGACCAAATAATTTAGCTTGGCTAACAGCATTTTGTCCCGTTGTGCCATCAAGCACCAGTAATGTCTGATGAGGTGCCCCTTCTACTAAACGATTAGCTACACGACCAATTTTCTTTAATTCTTCCATTAAATTAGTCTTAGTATGTAAACGCCCTGCTGTATCAACAATAACAAGATCTGCATTTTTAGCCAATGCAGAATTAATCGCATCAAATACTACCGCAGCTGGATCTGCACCTTCTTGATGTTTTACAATAGGTACACCTACGCGGTCAGCCCAAATACTAAGCTGTTCAGATGCAGCTGCACGGAAGGTGTCGCCTGCAGCAATAACAATGTTTTTACCTTGTTCTTTATAATAATGTGCTAGTTTGGCAATCGTCGTTGTTTTGCCTACACCGTTAACACCTACCACCAAAATCACTTCAGGCTTATGCATTTCCAACTCTTCTTCTTGGTCATTTAGAAGTTCTGCTACGCGTTCTTCCATAAAGCCCATTACATCGCCTGTATGATTAATAATGCCTTCTGTAACACCACGACGAATTTCTTTCATTAAATATTCTGTTGTTTTTACACCTAAATCACTAGTAAGCATAACAGCTTCAAGATCATCGAGGAAGTCCTCATCAATTTGCGCATATCCAATAACGACAGATTCTACTTTTGACACAAATTGCTTACGTGTTTTTTCTAAGCCTTGTTTAATTTTATTAAAAAAACCAAAAGCCATTACATATCCTCCTTCACATCTTCAAAAGCTACTGTTAATAAGCGTGAAACGCCTCGTTCTACCATGGTTACCCCTTGAAGAACTTCGGCTGCTTCCATAGTCTTTTTACGATGAGATACTACGATAAATTGTGTACTATGCCCTAAAGTATGTAAGTAACGACTATACCGTTCTACATTCGCTTCATCAAGGGCCGCATCCACTTCGTCCAACACACAGAATGGGGATGGACGATAATCCAAAAATGCAAATAACAGGGCAATAACTGTAAGCGCACGTTCACCTCCAGACAACAATGTCAACTGTTGCCGTCTTTTACCTGGTGGCTGGATTAATAAGTCGATACCACTTTGTAAAATATTATCTGGATCTGTTAAGACAATCTGTGCCGTACCACCACCAAATAACTGTTCAAAAATTGCTTGGAACCGCCCTTTAACAACCTCGATTACTTCTTCTAGTTGTCCTGCCATAGCTGTATCCATTTCAGCAATAACGGATTCTAAATGTCCTTTTGCAGTCATTAAATCATCTTGCTGATGTTTCAAGAAATCACGTTTTTCTATGGCTTCCTCATATTCAAAGACAGCATTTGGATTAATCGCCCCCAAGGCATCTATTTGTTCTGTTAAGTCGAGTAATGCCACTTTCCAATCAGCAATTGCACCCGGAATATTTATATGAGCCGCTTCGTCTTTTGTATACCCCAACTCATTCAACATAGTTACTGCATTTTCTGTATCCATGCGATTTTTGGTCAAACGGCCTTCCATATCGATAAGACGACGTTGCACTAGCTGTTGGCGTTTCGATAATTCCTGCATGTCATCAGAAATCCGCTGTGCTTCTTGTTGCTCCATCTTTCCAGATTCATACGCAGCTGCACGTTTTTCGCCCAACTCGTTAGCCATTACTTCCTTTTTAGCTAATTCCTTATCAATAGAAGTTAACTCTTCAGGAATATGATTATTAAGTTTCGCCTGCGCCTCTTCTAAGGCTGTAGCGAGTGGGGTCATTTTATTTTCAAAGTTAATAACCTCTTTTTCGTATTGTTCGCGTTGTGTTTTACGCTCTCGAATATGTTGTGCTAATTGTTCTACTTCTAAACGTATAGCTGTAAACGCTTCATATTTTTCTTGTTGTGAGATTTGAAGGTTTTGAATTTCTAGTAATAATGCAGATTGACTGACATGACTGCTATCTTCCCCTTCTAAGCTAACTAGACGCGCTTCTAATTCACCTTGTTTCAAGCTAAGTCTTTCTAAATTAAACGTATTTTGTGTCAACGAGGTTTCTAGTTCACCTTGTACGCGTTCTTTACGAGCTAATCGTTCCTTAGCAGTATGCAATTTTGTATCCGCTGTGGCAACTAATAAATTGCTTGTTTTAATCTGTTCATCGAGTGCTTCTATTTGCTTTATAATCGCACTTTGCATTTCTTCTGCTTTGGCAATTTCGCTTGTCAATCTAGCCTGCATACTATCGAAATCAACCAATAATGCTTCTAAACGTGCTATTTCTTCTCGTTGTGAAAGTACTGACCCTTTACGACGTTTTATACTACCGCCTGTTAAAGAACCGCCTGGTTGCAATTGATCGCCGTCAAGGGTAACAATTCGAAGCTGTTGACGATATTTTTTCTGTAAGGCAATCGCATCATCTAACGTTTCAACTAAGAGGGTCCTACCCAATAAATAAGTGAAAATATTGGCATACGCACTATCAAAAGAAATACAATCTACAAGCAGGCCAATAACACTACTTTCTTTTAATGCTGGTGTATCTGCACGACGCCCTTGTACGGCTTCCATTGGCAAAAACGTAGCACGGCCCCCTTGCACAGCTTTTAAATAGTCCACTGCACTAGCGGCTACTTGTGAAGTAGTCGTTACCAAATGATTAACACTACCCCCTAAAGCAATTTCTAACGCTGTTAAATATTTTTCTTCTGCCGTGAATAAATCACCAATAGCGCCTTTTATCCCGTTTCGCCAATCGCCTGTAGCCTTCAGAACTGTTTTTGTAGATTCTAAATAACCTTCATGCTGTTCTTGGTACTGGGCAAGTAATTGTAGGCGTCCTTCGGCTTTCTGGTAATCTCGCAAATTGGATTGTTGTTTTTTATGACCTTCTTGAACAATGATTTTTGCCTGTTTTAACTTTGCTAACAAATCCTCTTTCTGGTTTTGTAACGTATCATATTCGCCTTTTTGCATAGCGAATTCTGCCGTCAACGCCTCAACATTGCGTTTCGCTTCTGTTACTTCTTCTACTAAGGTCTCTACTTCACCAGAAATCTCTGCCATACGACGTTCTATGCCTTCTTTATCGGCTTTTAAACGTTCTGTAGAGGTCACCGCATTGACGTATTCTTCTTGGCGGTTAGCAGCTGCAAGTTGTAAGTCTTGAATCGATTGTTGCTTTTCTCGTGTCAGTGCCAGAGCTACTTCATAAGCTTTCTCTGCTTCATCACGTTGTACGGATTTTATCTCTAACGAAGTACTATCTGAAACCAATAGTTTTTCAAGTAGTACGACTTGTTGTTGCGCCGCTTGGTGGGATGCTTTTGCTTCTTCTATGCGACTCGTTAAATCTGCAATATGTTGTTCTGCATGTTTCTGCTGTTCTTGTAAGAGATTTTTCTTACCTTTCAATTGCTCCATGGATTCACGCACTTCTGTAAAAGCCGTTTCCCATTCTTGTAATTGTGTTTGTCTATCAGTCAATCGTAACTGTAGATGTTGTCGTTTTGACTCGAGTTCTGTCAACTGCACTTGTAAATCCGTATCTTCACTATTAAGTGCAATTTGTTCATTTTCAAGACGTGTTAATAAGCGTTCTGCAGTCTTAAAATTATGAAAGGCCATCGCCCCATCATAACGGCGCTTCTCAGAAGCCAATGCCATATAGGTACGTGTCTTTTCCGCTTTTGCTTCCAAATCGGTAAGTTGTTCGGTCAACGCACTCAATAAGTCCTGCACGCGTTCCATATTACGTTCTGTCGCTTGAATGCGACGTAATGCATCTTCTTTATTAATTTTAAACCGTGAAATGCCGGCTACATCTTCAAAAATAATACGCCGTTCTTCTGGTTTACTATTTAAGATAGCATCTACACGATTCTGACCAATGATGGCCATTGAATCTTTGCCTAGACCTGTGTCAGCTAAAAGTAAATGAATATCTTTTAAACGACAAGTGCGTTTATTAATTTGAAATTCACTTTCACCAGTACGATAAATACGACGTGTAATCGCTACTTCTGCCAAATTATCTGGCAATGTATGATCCGAATTATCAAAAACTAAGGTGGCTTCCGCTGCACCTTGAGATCGACGTTTTTCAGTACCAGAAAATATGATATCTTCTGCTTTTTGGCCGCGCAAATTACGTACGTTAGATTCCCCTAGAACCCAACGAATGGCATCTGTAATATTACTTTTCCCACTGCCATTAGGACCTACAATGGCAGTCATACCAGGTGAAAAATGTACTGTTGTTTTATCTGCAAAGGATTTAAAACCCTTTAATTCTAATCTCAGCAGTTGCACCGTTGTGACACCTTTCTGTTAATCTATCGAATAAATCTACCTTTTATTATATCATATAGATAGGATATACGGTGTAGTTTCAATGGAAATCTTTATATAAGATTGTGTGTTTTGTTCTTCCCATTTCCATTGTATAAAGGGATACTTTGCTTTGAAGTACTTCATATTCATTCGTTTCACACCACGGACTTTTGACGTATGACTGCGAGGATAGGTAATCTTCACTTGAGCTAACTTTTTATAATATGGTTTATCCTCTCTATGAGTCTGTGATCTTACACTCTGAAGGATCGAATCTTTTAACTTGCTATCTAATAAGCAATATTGCCATAGTACTTGCTCTAAATCATTGCGCAATTGTCTAGCTACCACTTGTTCGCCTAAAGATGGTTCATAGGGACCTGCTAATAACCCCTTACCGGCATCAAAATCTTCTGTAGACTGCAAACCAGTACGGATAACCTTTATACCATGATCTTCTAACCAAGTTTTTAGAAAAGCACTATATGCGACTGCTTTTGATACCGTAAGTGGTTTATATACACCCGCTTCATACTGCTCAGCTAGTTCTGTATCCGCAATGACAAGAACTGGATAAATACGAGCTATATCGGCATTAAGTTTAGTTGCAGCTACAGCCGTATGTACTAGTGTTTGCCAGGTTTCACCTGGAAGCCCAGGCATCAATTGAATACCTAAAGACATACCTTTAGCTTTTATACGTTTTGCCGCCTCTTGCGCATCTTGTGCGGTATGCCCACGTTTAGCCTTTACTAATATGCTATCATCCATAGATTGTACGCCAAGCTCAATCGTCCTCACACCATAATTATATAAGAAGTCTAACACTTCCTCGGACACCGCATCGGGTCTCGTAGAACAACGAATTGCTTGTATTTTACCTGCTTGTAATGCTTCATAAGCAGGTTTTAGCAACGATTCTTGTAATTCTCTAGGAATGGCAGAAAAGCTTCCCCCATAAAAAGCGACTTCCCAATTTCGTTTCTCCTCATCATCTATCTTATTTTGGTGTATTTTGTTTATCGGTTTTGTTATATCCACAATTGTATCTCTATCCACTACGCTCGATTTCATTGCAGATATAGCAGTATAAGCATTGATAGTTTCTTTAATTTCCTCTGGTGTTGGAAGGTTTTGTATCCCCGTAATCCGTCTCTGATTACAAAATACACAAATATGAGGACAACCTACATGAGGAATAAAAAAGGGAATAATTGAATATTTCATAGTAAACTCTTTTTTAATGATTATATAGTAAATTCTTTTTAAATGAATATATAGTAAAACAATGACTGCAGTATTTTAGATAATTATATATACTGCCATATGATAAATAAAAGGAGTGGTTCCCCACTCCTTTTAAAATTTGTAATGATATAAAGTAACACAAAATCTCTAATATAAGGATTCCAATGTAACTTTTGCAGCTTGTTGTTCTGCTTCTTTTTTACTTTTACCAAGACCAGAACCATATGTTTTACCATCGATTTCTACGGCCATGCGAAAACGTTTATTATGATCAGGACCTTCTTCACCGCACAATATATAGTGAATGGCTTTTTCCCCATCTTGTTGAACAAATTCCTGTAAAAGTGTCTTATAATCTTTTCCTACTTCGCCTTTCATCGCCTGTGCAATATAATCTGTTAAGTGAACAAGAACAAATTCTTTTGCAATTTCATAACTTGTTGCCATATAAATAGCACCAATTAAAGCTTCAAAGGTGTCTGCTAAAATGGATATACGTTCACGCCCACCTGAACGATCCTCCCCTTTTCCTAACAATAAATAATGCGCAAGATTTAAGTGTTTACTACACTCTGCAAGGGAAGCTTCACATACTATTATTGCACGCGTTTTAGTCAGTTCACCTTCTGACATAGTAGGATATGTACAATACAAATATTCACCAATGATTAAATCCAGTATAGCGTCACCCAAAAATTCTAATCGCTGGTTGTGAATTAAGTTTTTATCCTTATGCTCGTTCGCATAGGAAGTATGTGTAAAGGCTTGATCGAGTATTTCTAAATTTGTTATAGGTAGCATCAAAGACTCCACAAGTTGTTGCAACGATTGCATGCGTACTTGCGGAGTCTGCTTTGTGCCTGCCTTAGAACATTTCATCTAAGGTATTTCTTTCTATTAACCTTCGTAACGACGAAGTACAATTGTTGCGTTGTGACCACCAAAACCAAAAGAGTTGGAGAGTGCAACATTCACTTTTAGGTCACGTGCGCCTTCACGAACATAGTCAAGATCAAGACCTTCATCAGGGTTATCTAAGTTAACTGTTGGGTGAATTTTATCAGTGTCAAATGCCATCGCACATACAATAGCTTCTACCGCACCAGCTGCACCAAGAAGATGCCCTGTCATGGATTTAGTAGAGTTTACAGCAATATCTTTAGCGTGATCACCAAATAATGCTTTAATAGCTAAAGTTTCATTTTTATCATTTAAGCCTGTAGATGTGCCATGCGCATTGATATAGTTAACATCGTTAGGATTTACATTACCATCTTTAAGAGCTAATTCCATACATTTACGAGCTTGAAGGCCTTCTGGAGCTGGGGATGTAATGTGATATGCATCAGCATTAGAACCATAACCTACCACTTCAGCATAAATATGAGCGCCACGAGCTTTTGCATGTTCCAATTCTTCAAGCACTAAGATACCAGCACCTTCGCCCATAACGAAGCCATCACGGTCTTTATCAAATGGGCGCGAAGCCTTTGTAGGTTCATCATTACGGCGAGACATTGCTTTCATAGAAGCAAAACCTGCTACAGCACCTGGAGAAACAGCTGCTTCTGCACCACCGGCAAACATAACATCAGCATCACCACGAGCGATAATGCGGAATGCATCACCTACTGCATTAGTACCAGAAGCACAAGCTGTAACATCTGTTAAGCATGGGCCTTGCAATCCTAATTGGATGGAAAGGCGACCAGAAACCATGTTTGCAATCATCATTGGAACCGCAAATGGACTAACACGACCAGGTCCTTTATCAAATAATGTTACATATACATCGTGGATAGATTCAATACCGCCAATACCAGTACCAACAATAGTGCCACAACGGTCACGATCTTCTTTATCTAGATCTAATTTAGAATCTTCAAGTGCCATAACACCAGCAGCAATAGCATACTGAGAAGACAAGTCCATGCGACGAGATTCTTTTTTATCGATACCATAAGCAGTTACGTCAAAATCTTTAATCTCACCAGCAATACGAGTTGCATATTCACTTGCATCAAAATGGGTAATTGGGCCAATGCCAGATTTACCAGCTAAAAGTTCTTCATAGAAACCTTTGCCTGCACCAACTGGAGTAAGGGCACCAAGACCTGTAATAACTACACGTTTTTCCATTACTTCACCTCTTAATAAGAACTAATCTACCTCTTCAACTTGCTTTTTAAGTCTTGCAAATATTTCCTTAACAGGTAAAATTTCATCAACTTTGCGCATATTATTGCCAGAGAAGACCAAGCCTGTTTCTACGTCCCCTTGTTGAGCACGGGACAATGCTCTGATAATACAGAATTTATGAGAACAATGTTTCAAACAGTTATCACACACTGTTGGTGGTGGTACTGTACCATCTAATATACTTTCAGCAAATTTGTTTTTAATAGCCTGTCCAGGTAATCCTACTGGACTTTGAATTAGAACAATATCTTCTGGATTGGTTGCTCTCACATACATTTTTTTCAATTCATCAGACGCATTGCATTCCTCAGACGCCGCAAAACGACTACCCATCTGAACGCCATTAGCGCCTAATTTAATCATTTCTACTATGTCTTTGCCATCGAGCACACCACCAGCACCAATGACTGGAATATTCTTTACTGCAGCAACGACTTCAGGAACAATTTCTCTAGAAGAGCGGTTTGTCCCCAAATGTCCACCAGCTTCACAGCCTTCAACAATAACTGCAGAAGCGCCAAGACCCTCAGAAATGCGGGCTAATTTTGCAGAAGAAACGATTGGTACAATTGGTGTACCAGATTCTTTACCCATAGCAAACATATCACGAGAAAAACCTGCACCTGCAACAACCAAATCAATACCTTCTTCAATGGCTGTTTGTACTAGACCAGCAAACTGTGTGGCCGCAACCATTGCATTTATACCAATAATCCCCGTAGGTGATAATTTTCGAGCTAATTGTATTTCATAACGTAATTCATCAAATGGCATTCCAGATGCAGCAATAAGGCCGATACCACCTTCATTTGCTACAGCCGCTGCCAAGCGAGCGGTTGATAAGCGAATGGCCATGCCACCTTGAATAATAGGCACCTTAGCCACTAAATTACCAATGCGAAGTTCAGGGAGCTTCACTATTTGTATCCTCCTATCAGTAATACCGCAAAGGGAGCAATTGCTCCCTTCCGGCATTGAAGTCTAAATTAGTCTTCTTTAGTGGAATCGATATATTCTACCGTATCCTTAACTGTTTTAATTTTTTCGGCAACATCATCAGGAATTTCAACGTTGAATTCTTCCTCGAATGCCATGATTAATTCTACGATGTCAAGGGAGTCAGCACCTAAATCATCGATGAATGTGGAGTCGATTGCAACTTCAGCTTCGTCAACACCTAGCTGTTCCACAACGATCGCTTTAACTTTATCAAATGTGGTCATTGGGATTCACCTCCTTTCAATGTATGTTATCTATCGGCATTTGTTAGTTTACATCACCATACCGCCATCAACGTTGATGACTTGTCCAGTAATATACCCTGCAAAATCACTCGCTAAAAATAATACAGCATTCGCCACTTCTTCTGGTTGTGCCATACGGCCCATTGGAATTTGCGTTGTCATGCCTTCTTTTACTGCTTCTGGCAACACGTCTGTCATATCTGTATTAATAAAACCTGGAGCAATAGCATTTACATTAATACCACGAGAAGCCATTTCTTTTGCACACGATTTAGTAAAACCAATTACACCAGCTTTAGATGCCGCGTAGTTAGTCTGCCCAGCATTACCCATAACCCCAACTACGGAAGTTAGGTTTACGATTTTACCATAACGTTGTTTCATCATGAATTTAGATACTGCTTTTGTCACCAAATATGTACCTTTTAAATTGATATCAATAACAGCATCCCAATCTTCATCTTTCATACGCATTAAAAGACCATCTTTTGTAATACCTGCATTGTTAACTAAAACATCAATGCGACCAAACGTATCAATTGCTTCTTTTACCATGGTAGCCACTTCATCTGCATTGGCTACATTAGCTTTAATTTTAATGGCTTTACGGCCTAGTGCAGTAATAGCATCTACTGTTTCCTGTGCAGCAGCTTCATTACCACTATAATTTACAATCACATCAGCTCCAGATTGAGCTAATTTAAGTGCAACGGCTTGTCCGATACCACGGGAGGCGCCTGTTACTAGTGCTACTTTATCTCCTAAGTGCATTTTATCTAACCCCCTGTAAAAATTCAAGAGTTTTCTGTAAAGATTCAAGGTCTTCTACATTAGCTAATTCCATATCTTTGTTGATTTTCTTCGTAAAGCCTGTAAGCACTTTACCTGGACCACATTCCACAAAACCTTCGACACCAGTACCAATAACTGTCGCTACGCAATCTTCCCAAAGAACAGGATGTGCCGCTTGAATAACTAAAGATTCTTTAATGTCTTCCGCTTTAGTTAAAATTTTTCCATTTACATTTGCTACGACTGGAATCTGTGCATCGCGTACTTCAACTTTGTCTAATTCAAGTTTAAGTTTAGCTGCTGCAGGTTCCATTAAACGACTATGGAAAGGAGCGCTCACTGGAAGCATAACAGCACGTTTAGCTCCAGCTGCTTTCATTTCTTCGGCTGCTTGTTCCACTGCTGCTTTTGCACCAGCAATAACGATTTGACCAGGACAGTTGAAATTAACGGCTTGCACAGAGCCTACTGTGGCACTTACTTTTTCACAAATTTCTACTACTTGTTCACGAGGAAGTGCTAAAATAGCTGCCATAGCCCCTTCACCAATTGGCACGGCTTCTTGCATAAATTGACCACGTTTATTTACTAAACGTACTGCATCTTGAAAATTAAGCACACCAGCAGCAACAAGTGCACTATATTCGCCAAGGCTATGTCCACCTACAACATCTGGAGTAAAATCTTTTTCTTTTAATACTTCATAACAAGCTACACTAGCAGTCAAAATAGCCGGCTGTGTATTAGCTGTTTTTACAAGTTCTGTGTCTGGACCTTCAAAACAAAGTTTTGTAATTGAATACCCTAAGGCTTCGTCAGCTTCATCAAAACGTTGTTTTACAATCGGATATTCATTGTAAAGGTCTTGCATCATACCAACTTTTTGAGAGCCTTGTCCTGGAAAAACAAATGCGAGTTTCATGAATCTACCTCCAAGTATTAACCAATACGATTCTGTAAGCCTTTAATAACCATTTCTGCTTCAGTAGAAATATCCTTGATAATCTGAGCACAAGGTTTAATATCATCTAGCATACCGCAAATCTGTCCAATCATAACAGAACCATTTTTCACATCACCATCAATAGCGGCCATTTTCAAGGTACCTGCACCAAGTTTTTCTAATACTTCTTTATCTGTACCACCAAATTCCAACTCTTGGTACTGTTTAGAAAGCTGATTTTCTAAAATACGAACCGGATGACCTGTAGTCATACCAGTCATAACAGTAGAACGATCTTTCGCTTTTAATACTGCATTTTTGTAGTTTTCATGAGCAATACATTCTTCGGAAAGGACAAAACGAGTTCCCATCTGAACGGCTTGTGCTCCGAGCGCAAACGCTGCTGCCATACCGCGACCATCGCCAATACCACCCGCAGCAATAACAGGCACATCTACGGCATCTACAATTTGAGGAAGTAAAGCCATTGTTGTAATAGACCCTACATGTCCACCAGACTCCGTACCCTCTGCAATAACAGCATCCACATTACCACGAAGTAAGCGTTTTGCTAATAATACAGAAGCAACTACAGGAATAACTTTTGTACCAATTTCCTTTAAAGCTGGTACATAAGTAGCTGGGTTCCCAGCCCCTGTAGTAATTACAGGTACACGTTCTTCTACAACCACGTCCATAACTTCTTTTACGAAAGGAGACATAAGCATAATGTTACAACCAAACGGTTTGCTTGTACGCTCTTTCAATTTGCGAATTTCTGCACGAAAAACATCTGGAGGCATATGACCTGCACCAATGAGGCCAAGTCCACCGCCTTCAGATACAGCAGCTGCAAGTTCTGCCGTACCTAACCAAGCCATGCCGCCTTGGAAAATAGGATACTCAATACTTAATAAATCACATATATCTGACTTTAACATGGAAAATCCTCCTTAGTACCATTTCATGACTAACCCAGCCCATGTGAGCCCCGCACCAAATCCGGCCAAGGCAACTACATCACCGCGTTTAATTTTTTCTTCTCTAAGAGCTTCATCTAATGCTAAGCCTACAGAGGCACCAGAAGTATTACCATATTTGTGTAAATTTACAAATACCTTATCTTCTGATAAACGCAACCGATGTGCCGCAGAATCTATAATACGCTTATTAGCCTGATGTGGAATGAAGAAGTCTAACTGTTCTAAATCCATTTCAGCCTTAGCCAACGCATTCAACACCGTTTTCCCCATAGTTTTGACTGCAAATTTGTATACTTCTTGACCATTCATGTGAATGAAAGTCAGTTTTTCTTCAATGCGTTTATCATTAGGCAAACAAGAAGAACCACTAGATGGAATGGAAAGATTCATACCACCTTCGCCATCAGCCCCCATATCTACACCAAGAATGCCGTAGCCCTCTGGTACCGTAGATACAACGGCTGCACCTGCACCATCACCAAAAAGAATACATGTGCCGCGGTCTTCCCAATCTATATAACGAGATAAAATTTCAACCCCGATAACCAATACATTTTTACAAAAACCGCTGTTAATATACCCAGCAGCGGTAATAACACTGCTCACAAATCCAGAGCAAGCAGCATGTAAATCAAAGGCTGCCGCATTTTTACAACCTAAATTAGCCTGGACCATACAAGATGTAGATGGTATTGCCATATCCCCAGTTAAGGTTGCCACAATAATTAAATCAATATCTTCTGGTTTTAAGCCAGCATCCTCAATAGCAGCCTTACCTGCTGCAGACGCCATTTCCGAGGCATGCATATCATCAGGTGCAATACGTCTTTCTTGAATACCTGTCATTTCGCGAATCCATGCATCGTTAGTATCTACAATTTTTTCTAAATCAAAATTAGTAAGAACTTTTTCAGGTACGAACTTGCCGGTTCCGATGATGCCTACTGGCTTACTCATCATACTCATGCTTGTTTACTCCTTCTTCTTCTATACTCTTACAAATATGTTCTACTAGGTGACGATTTACTAAATCACTAGCAACTCTAATAGCTGCACAAATTTCTTTTGCTTTAGAGCTACCATGAGAAATAATAAAAACACCATTAACGCCAAGCAGCGGAGCCCCACCACATTCGGTATGATCTAACCGTTTACCTACTCGTTTAAGAACAGGTTTAACTAAAAGTGCACCGATTTTGGCTCGAAGTCCACCTTGCAACAAGGCATCTTTTAAAAGTTTAGTAACAACCGTAACCAAACCTTCTGCAAACTTTAATACTACATTGCCGACAAATCCATCGCAAACAACGACATCTACCGTACCTTTAGGAATATCTCGGCCTTCTATATTTCCTTTAAAAGGAATCTGTTTGAGCTGTTCGAGTAACGGATAGGTTTCTAGAACAATTTCATTGCCTTTGGTAGATTCTTCCCCGATATTTAATAAGCCCACTGTAGGATTTTCATTGCCAGTTAATAGTTTTGCATAATGGTACCCCATGACGGCACCTTGCACTAAATGCTTAGGCTTGCAATTAGCATTCGCTCCTGAATCCAACATAACTGTAATACCATTTAATGTAGGAATCGGCGTCGCAATCATTGGTTTGTCAACACCTTTTATACGGCCTAGACCAAATAATGCTGCACCTACTGCAGCACCTGTACTACCTGGTGCAATAACTGCATCACAAACCTTTTCTCTCACTAAACGAGTAGCCACTACAATAGAAGCATCTTTTTTCTTACGAATAGCAATTCCCGGATGTTCATTCATTTCAATTACTTCACTAGCATGAAGAACATGTACACGAGGATTATTATCTTCACCATTATCTTTTAGCACTTGGCGAATCTGCGATTCATCACCAACTAAAACGATTTCTAGGTCGGACTGTTCCTTTATAGCCTGTATGGCTCCTAATACCATTTCTAAGGGTGCAAAGTCTCCGCCCATCGCATCTACTGCTATTTTCATACTTAATACACCTTATTCCTCTACCGATTCCAATGTAAATTTGGATCGGAACACTTCTTTATTTTTATCCTTTATAATTACCCATATAAAGAATGTTTTACCTCGTCGTCTAATAATTTCTGCTTTAACCACTAATTTATGATTCGCTTTAACTGGATTTTTATATTTAATATTTCCAACGCCTGCAACAGCTACTGGCGTATCAATAATAGCCCGTGCCAATGCATGTGCATGTCCATATAAATATTGTGGATCCACATAACCAGATGCATCTGTCATATCATCCGTAGTCGTAAACACGGCAATGCCTTCTTTGCCTGGTGAAAGATCAATTACTTCACCATGATCACCGTTATTATTAATTGGATTGTGCTTATGTTCTTCTGCCATCGCCTTAATACGTTCACGCAATTCAGGAATTCCTAACGTCAAACGGTCAAGACGAATGGTCGGTATACTTACCTTAAAATAAATAGCTAATTCCTCATCGGTAATGAAAGGCGTAGTATTTAGTTTTTCTAATAACTGTTGCTGTCTATCTTCCTTTTTCAATCGACTCATCGGAACACCTTTATCACTATATTTTATGACCAAGTAATAATACTACACTAAAATTATACTTGTTAATATTTCTTTTGGCAAGTTTTTTCGTGTTTTTAATTAAATTTCCACAACATATTGTAGTATTAATATATTATCGCCTACAAGAATTCTTGCTTTTAACAAGTAGTAATCTGCCTGTATTCATATTCTATATAGTAAAAAATACTCCAACATAGCGATATAAAAAATAGAACGAAAAAGAGCGCACCTATCAGACCACTAATAGATACGCTCTTAATTTTTAGTTAGCTGCAACAACCTGAGTTCCTTTATAATAGCCACATGTAGGACATACACGATGAGGCATCATAGGTTCGTGGCACTGTGGGCAAGAAACATAGCCCGGAGCAGTTAGTTTCCAGTTAGCACGACGACGATCGCGACGGCATTTGGATAATCTACGTTTAGGTACTGCCATTTCTACACCTCCTTAACATACAGTAACAAATACATTAATCATCTTTCTTATCAAGCAATGTACGCAACACTGCCAATCGAGGATCTACCTCAAAGGATTCACAAGAACAGGGCGCAATATTAAGATCTGCACCACAATGTGTACATAATCCTTTGCAATCTTCTCTACATAATACTTGAGAAGGTTCATTGATGACTAATGTTTCTCGAATAAGTTCAGTCAAATCAATGGTTTCACCATCACAAAGAAGTATTTCATCTTCATCAGTTCTACGCTGTCCGACAATACCATAAATATCTTTAAACAGGATAGCCGCCTTATGCATAACAGGTGTTAAACAACGCGTACACTCATAATCCCCTATTGTATTTACAGTACCATCAACAATGAAATTGTTACCATCATACCAATATGTACCGCTAATGGTTATATTATGATGGCTCCAAGGATATGCTATAACATCACCTAATTCTTCAGCAGATTCTGTGAAAGTAAAGGGAAATTTCTTTCCTATATGTTCTTTAGCATGTTCTACTTGTAATTTCATAAGTTTACCTCGACTAGATTATTATAACTATCACTATTTATATTGTCAAACTATATTTCTCTTATTTTAATAAAAAAATCATATATAACAGTGTTGATATAGCCTATTATACTAGCTTTTAATAAAAAATAAAATATAAAGACTTCTTTCTATTTTATAGTTATTTTCCCATATATCAACAAAGACAGAAAAATATAATAGACAGAAAATTTATAATAGACTCTTACACTCTTATTTATTAGCTTTTAATCCTTTATTAATAGATGGATATACAAGTAATAGTACAACTACGTTAATAATAGCATCTGGTAATATGTATCCTGTATTGTATATAAGCGAATATATCCAAGGATTTTGCCCTGCTGGTGCATAAGAGCCAAATACAACCGCACCACTTATAACACTGCTACACCACCTACCAAAACAAGCTAAAAGAGAGCCTATTAGCAAACCGTTCTTCGTATCTTTAAATCCACCAGCAATACCAATAAGACCATACGCCACCACATAATCTAATACAATACTTAATGGATGGATACTGTATTTAAAGCCTAATAAAAACACTAATATACCATAAACAATACAAGCTGTTACACCAGCTTTCAAGCCCCAACGATAGGCATATATCAATAAGGGAACTAAATGTGCCGCATGGATAGAACCACCCTGTGGCATATGAAACAACACAATAAAATGAAGTACATAGCTAATAGCAATTGCCAATCCCGCTTCTACAAGCATCCATGTAGCGTTCTTGTTCATCAGACTCTCCTTTTATATACCTACATAACTATTTTATGTAGTCCTTCCTAACTTATGAAATATTATATCACAATTAATAGTATTAAATTAGTAACCGTATCCAAAATCAGAACCAATCTTGAACGCATAGCAAGCCTATCTATTCAAAGAACATAAAAAAAGCGGTAACAAGCTACCTTGTTACCGCTAGTTGTGTATTACATTTTTTCGAACTGATCTTTGCCTACGCCACAAACTGGGCAAACATAATCATCAGGTTGATCAACAAATTTTACGCCTTCTTCAGCTTCGTCATAAATCCAACCACATACTACGCATACGTATTTTTCCATTATAAAATCCTCCTTCCACTTGGTATTTCATATTTCACGAATGTAGATTCTTAATCTGTAATCAATATACCACACCTATCGATAAATTTCAATATACCATTTTACATTTTACAAAACTTTTATAATTATTACTGCGCAATCCCTTCCTATTTGGTATAATATTAATGCATATAGAATGTAGAAATATTTTTTGTATTGTATAACAATTATTGGAGGATATATGAAAACAAAAATAACGGAAATTCTAGGTATCCAATACCCTATCATTCAAGGGGCTATGGCTTGGACTTCCGAGCACAAATTGGCTGCTGCTGTAGCTAACGCTGGTGCAACTGGAGTTATTGCCGCTGGTGGTCGTAGCGCAGAATGGGTACGAGATGAAATCCGCAAATGTCGTGAATTAACAGATAAACCTTTCGGCGTTAACATCATGTTAATGGCACCTAATAAAGAGGAAATTCTTCAAGTTATTCTAGAAGAAAAACCTGCCTTTGTAACCTTAGGTGCTGGTAATCCTGTACCTTTTATCGAGCCATTACATGCAGCAGGCATTAAAGCTGTTCCTCTTATCCCTAGTGTAAAATTAGCAAAACGCGTAGCAGATGCTGGTGCTGACTTTATTATTATCGAAGGTCAAGAAGCGGGTGGTCATATTGGCACACAGAGCACGTTGCCACTAATGGAAAATGTAATTCCTGAAGTAAATATCCCTGTCGTAGCAGCTGGTGGCTTTGCTGATGGTCGTGGTCTTGCAGCTGCATTAACTATGGGGGCTGAAGGTATTCAAATGGGCTCTCGTTTCATTCTAGCAGAAGAATGTCAGATGCATAACAATTGTAAAAATGCCATCATTGCAGCAACAGATACAGATTCTGTTGTTACTGGTCTTACTTCTGGGCACGGCGGTGTTCGTAGTTTAAAAAATGAATTTACTACTAAATACTTAGCTGCTGAATTTGGTGATGCTACAAAAGAAGAATTAACTAATATGTCTAAAGGCACTAATAAAATTGCCGCAGTCGATGGTGATATCATAAACGGTGCTGTACAGTGCGGACAAAGTTTAAATCGCTTAACAAAAATTGAACCCGCTAAGGATATTGTTGAAAATATTATTTCTGAAGCAAAAGCCGCTTTAGAACGAGCACAACGTTTTATCTAAAAGGAGATTTATCATGAGTTATATTTTACCATTCCATGGCAAATATCCAGTACTAGATCCTAAAAGTCATATCTTTCCTGGTGCTGTTTTGACTGGCGATGTAGAAATGAAAGAATACGCTTCTATTTGGCCCAACTGTGCACTTCGTGGTGACGTGAATAAAATCGTTGTTGGCCGTTATACAAATATACAGGACAATTCGGTTATTCATGTAGAAGATTCTCACCCTTGTATTCTTGGTGATTTTGTCACCATTGGTCACGGTGCCATCATCCATGCGTCTACACTTGAAGACCATGTATTGGTAGGCATGGGAGCCGTTGTACTTAGCCGTTGTATTATTGGAAAAGGTTCCATTATTGCAGCTGGTGCTGTCGTAAAAGAAGGTTCTGTCATACCTCCTTATTCTCTTGTAGTCGGTCTACCAGCTCGTGTCGTACGCACTGATGAAAGCCAGCTTGACCGTATACATAGCCAAGCAGTAAAATATAAAACACTTTGGACTCGCGAATATGGTTTTTTACCAAATGCGGATGGCGAAATTTACGACGGAAGTAAAATTGTATAATGTGGAACATTCATGATATAACTGCAGAAATATTAGAACAGTTGCTACATGAAGTACAGAAACAAAAAAATCTGTCACCAAGCACTACTATCAGTGTGACGGTGACAGATTTTTTACGTTATCATCTTCATATTTCTGCACGAAATACACAAAAGTTATTGCGTAGCAAAGGCGTATATCTCAATAAACGCTCCGCTCATTCTAAACAACAATTAAAAACCAATGATGTAATTAAGGTAAAATCACTTGAGGAGAAAAGAACTTTATCCTTAGACAATACGCCTATAGAGGTTCTCTATGAAGATACTTATACGCTCGTAGTAAATAAACCTCCGTATCTCGTTGTGCATCCTACAGAGAGAACGAAAACTGGGACTCTTAGTAATCGCATAGCTGCTTACTATGTAAAAACAAATCAATTCCATCAAGTGCGACCTCTTCATCGTTTGGACCGTGACACTTCTGGTTGCATTCTCTTTGCAAAAACACGAGAAGCACAACAATACTATTCCGAAGCATTAAACACTAATAATATAACTCGTACCTATCATGCTCTCATAGAGAATATTATTATATCCGAGTCTGAACAGAATTGTATCAATGCCCCCATTGGAAAAGATCTAAGGCAGCCTAATAGACGTTGTATCACAGAAAAAGGTAAAGCGGCTCAAACCTATTGGCATCCACTAAAAACGTTTGAGTCCCCTGTGCCAATGACATTGATAGAAGCAACGATTCCTACAGGTCGAACCCATCAAATTCGCGTTCATTTCGCACATATAGGGCATCCTATCATAGGTGATACTATGTATGGGCATAAAAGCGAGGTCTATAAACGGCAATGCTTGCATGCCTATAGTCTAACCTTTGTGCCTTATAAACAAAACGAAAAAATAAGGATTATCGCACCTTATAATAATTTTCAATAATAGTCATATTTAAAATTGTATTCTCTCTAAAAAATCAGAGCATAATCAGAGCATATTAAAAGTACCTTTATCTTTTCGTAAAACAAAATTAAGCTATCTAGTAATGACATTAGGACATCTGTAACGCAGACTCCATCAAAGACCAGTACTAGATAGCTTTTTGATTTATAAAAGGTATTATTTTTTGAAGGTATTATTTTTTGATATTGTAGAATACATCTAATCCACGATACTGTGCCGTTTCACCAAGAAGGTCTTCAATGCGAAGTAATTGGTTATATTTAGCTACACGTTCAGAACGAGCTGGTGCACCTGTTTTAATTTGTCCCGCATTTAAAGCCACCGCAACATCTGCAATGGTAGCATCTTCTGTTTCCCCAGAGCGGTGAGAAATAACACAAGTATAGCCAGCGCGTTTAGCCATTTCAATAGCATCAAAAGTTTCCGTTAAAGAACCAATCTGGTTAACCTTAATAAGAATGGAGTTAGCTGTATCCGCTGCAATACCGCGAGATAGACGTTCCGTATTCGTTACAAATAAATCGTCACCTACAAGCTGAACTTTTTTACCAAGTTTTTCTGTAAGAAGTTTCCAGCCTTCCCAGTCTTCTTCAGCAAGACCATCTTCAATAGAGATAATAGGATATTTTTCTACAAGATTAGCATAAAATTCAACCATTTCTGCAGAAGTTTTAACTTTACCTTCACCCGCTAAATTGTATTTACCGTCTTTGTAAAATTCAGAAGAAGCCGCATCAATGGCGAGCTTAATATCTTCCCCTGGCTTGTAACCCGCTTTTTCAATAGCTTCACAAATAACTTGAAGCGCTTCTTCATTAGAGCCTAGGTTAGGTGCAAAACCGCCTTCATCACCAACCCCTGTAGCTAAGCCTTTGTCTTTCAACACATTTTTCAATGTATGATAAATTTCAGCACAAGTACGAAGTGCTTCAGCAAAGTTTTCCGCCCCAACCGGCATAATCATAAATTCCTGAATATCTACGTTGTTATCCGCATGGGCTCCACCATTCAGGATGTTCATCATCGGTACTGGTAATTCCTTGCCATTAGTACCGCCAAGATATTGGAATAAAGGTAATTCTAAGGATTTTGCCGCCGCTTTGGCTACTGCAATGGATACGCCAAGAATTGCATTTGCCCCCAATTTAGATTTATTTGGTGTTCCATCAAGTTCAATCATAATATTATCGATAAGCACCTGTTCAGTCGCATCTAATCCAACAATAGCGGGTTTAATGAATTCATTCACATTTTTTACTGCATTCAGCACACCTTTCCCAAGGTACCGAGATTTGTCGCCATCCCGTAACTCTACAGCTTCAAACATACCTGTAGAAGCTCCAGATGGAACAGCAGCACGAGCCATCGTACCATCTTCTAAATACACTTCTACTTCTACCGTGGGATTGCCACGAGAGTCAAGAATTTCTCTCGCATATACATCATAAATTGCTGCCATGTTAATATCCTCCTTATCGAGTCTAACGGACTAAACTATAAATCATTACAACTTGCGACGCAACAATGATTCACCAGTCATTTCTGCAGGTTGTTTAATACCTGCTAAATCTAGCATTGTCGGTGCAATATCACAGAGACGACCTTCTACAATAGTGTCATTAATATGATTTGTCGTTACTAGTACCAACGGCACTGGATTTGTTGTATGTGCCGTATGGGGACTACCAGTTGTAGGGTCCATCATCATTTCAGAGTTCCCATGATCGGCGGTAACCAAGAGGTCCCCACCTTGTTCGAGAATTTCCATTACAATACGCCCAAGGCAAGTATCTACTGCAAGAACAGCCCTTTCTGCCGCTTCTAAGACACCCGTATGACCAACCATATCTGGATTAGCAAAGTTTAAAATAATCATGTCATATTCTTTGCTCTTAAGGGCTGCAATGACCTTATCGGTTACTTCTGGTGCACTCATTTCAGGCTGCAAGTCATAGGTTGCTACCTTAGGTGAAGGTACTAAAATACGTTCTTCATCAGTATTAGGTGTTTCGTTACCACCATTAAAGAAATAAGTCACATGAGCATATTTTTCTGTTTCTGCAATACGCAATTGCTTATAGCCACCCTTAGCTAATACTTCACCTAACGTATTTTTCAAGGTTTCTTTTTCATATATAACATGAGCTGGTAACCCATCTTCATAAAGAACCATCGTAGCAAAATAGGTATTTAGAACACCTGCTTTGCGTTTAAATCCATCAAAAGTTACATCAGTAAAAGCCTGTGTTAACTGGCGCGCCCGATCTGGCCTAAAGTTACAAAAAATAACAACATCGCCATGATTTATCATACCATGACTATCAACAATGGTAGGTAATACAAACTCATCAGTTAAACCTGCAATATAGGCTTTATTAATAGCTTCTGTCGCTGATTGAGCCGTTTCGCCAATGCCATCTACCATAGATTGGTAAGCTTTCTCTATGCGATCCCACCGCTTATCACGGTCCATCCCATAATAACGACCACCAACAGTCGCTATTTTACCAATCCCTATGTCAGCCATAAAGGCTTCTAATTCATTAATATATATATGTGCACTTTTAGGTGCTACATCACGACCATCTAATAAGGCATGTATATAAACTTCTGTTAACCCTTTTTCTTTGGCCCCTTTGATAAGGGCTTTTACATGGTCAATATGACTATGAACCCCACCATCAGAAATAAGTGAAAGGAGATGTAGTTTTCCTTCTTTCGCTTTATTATAAGCCTCTACAAGGATTGGCTTCTCAAAGAATTGCCCTTCTTTAATCTCTTTTGTAATACGCGTGAGTTCTTGATACACAATGCGGCCGGCACCAATGTTAAGATGTCCCACTTCCGAGTTCCCCATTTGCCCTTCTGGTAAACCTACTGCTAAGCCAGAAGCTTGTAATTTTGTATGGGGAAATTTTTCACTAATCATATTAAATGTTTGTGGATTCGCTTTTACTACGGCATTAGTGGGATCATTAATATTGCCTAGTCCAAACCCATCAAGAATGGCTAGCATTACAGGCGTTTTCAATTTTGCCATGTAAACCTTCTTTCTATATTACGCTTGAATAATTTGTAAAAACTCTTCAGCCGTAAGGGCTGCACCACCTACAAGGGCACCATCAATATCTGATTGTGCTAAAATTTCAGCAGCATTGCTACCTTTTACACTACCGCCATATTGGATACGAAGTGCATCAGCTACTTTTCTATTATACAAAGTTTCTATTTTATCCCGAATCGCTGTACAGACTTCACCTGCTTGTGCAGCAGTAGCCGTTTTCCCCGTACCAATGGCCCAAATAGGTTCATAAGCAATAACCATATCGGATACTTGTTCACCGGTAAGGTCTTTGAGCCCTACCTCTAATTGCTTATGAATGACTGCAATCGTTTCATCAGCTTCTCGCTGTTCTAAAGATTCACCTACACAGAGGATAGGTACTAATGCATGAGCAATAGCCGCTTTAATTTTACAATTTATAAGTTCATCTGTTTCGCCAAAATACATCCGGCGTTCTGAATGCCCTAGAATAACATAGCTAATACCCATATCATTAAGCATAAGTGGAGATATTTCGCCCGTATAGGCTCCACTTTCTTCAAAATGCATATTCTGTGCACCTACATAGATAGATGTATCTTCAACTAAATCGGCTACGGTACTAAGAGCTGTAAAAGGAGGACAAACTACCACTTCTCTTGGTTTTTCTGCTTGCACTGCAACCTTTAACGCTTCTACTAATACAGTTGCTTCCGCCAACGTTCCATTCATCTTCCAATTGCCAGCAATAATTTGTTTTCTCATAGTTTCTCCTTATAATCAATTAGCCATAGAGAAGAACTAATAGTCTCCGTTTTTACTAGGATTCATATTTATCTGCAAGTGCTGCAATACCGGGTAATAGTTTACCTTCTAAATATTCTAACGAAGCGCCACCACCTGTAGAAATATGACTAATTTCAGAAGCTAACCCACTCTTTTCAATGGCTGCCGTTGAATCTCCACCGCCAACAATAGAAATGGCATCTGCCTCTGCTACCGCTTGCGCCACTGCATTTGTCCCTGCCGCAAAGTTATCCATTTCGAATACGCCCATAGGCCCATTCCAAACAATCATTTTCATATCAGCTAAAGCAGAAGCAAATAATTCACGTGATTTTGGTCCAATATCTAAGGCCATCCAACCATCTTCAATAGCATCAGCCATTACATTTTTTTGCAGTGCTTCATTTTTAAATTCTTGGGCCACTACAAAATCTACTGGTAATAATAGACGAGTCCCTACCTCTTTTGCTTTTTCAATTAAAGACGCAGCTAGTTCTACTTTATCTTCTTCTACTAGCGAACTTCCTGTATCATATCCTTTTGCACGAATAAATGTATTCGCCATGCCGCCGCCAATGATAAGCATATCTACTTTTGGTAATAAGTTAGAAATAACTTCAATTTTATCGCTAACTTTTGCGCCACCAATAATCGCCGCAAATGGCTTTTGTGGATTCGTAACAGCACCACCTATGTATTCAATCTCTTTTTCAAGCAGAAAACCAGCTGCTATTGGTAAAAAATGACTAATACCTTCTACAGAAGCATGGGCACGATGGGAAACACCAAAAGCATCATTCACAACAAAATCTGCTAGACTGGCTAAGGCTTTTGCAAACTCTGGATCATTTTTTTCTTCTTCCTTATGAAAACGGAGATTTTCCAAAACAAGAATTTCACCTGGTTGTAAAGTTGCTACGGCATCTTCCGCCACTGCTCCTATACAATCGTCTGCAAATTTAATATCTTTGCTAAGTAGTTTACTCAAATGTTTTGCACAAGGGGCTAATGTAAATTCTGGTTTCCGTTCTCCTTTGGGACGACCTAGGTGAGAAATCAAGATAACTTTTGCATTATGTTCTACTAAATATTTAATCGTAGGTAAAGATTCGCAAATGCGGTTATCATTTGTAATAACACCGTCTTTTAACGGTACATTAAAATCTACACGAACTAATACGCGCTTCCCATCAACCTGTAAATCTCTAACTGTTTTTTTCATTAGAACTCACCTTTATAAACCTTTTGAAGCCACATAAACCGCAAGATCAACTAAACGGCTAGAATAGCCCCATTCGTTATCATACCAAGATACAACTTTAACTAAATTACCATCCATTACCATGGTAAGATCTGCGTCTACAATAGAGCTACGTGCATCACCACAGAAATCCATAGAAACTAGAGGTAAATCGGATACACCTAAAATACCTTTCATTGGACCTGCTGCAGCTTTACGGAAAGCTTCATTAATTTCTTCTTTTGTCGCAGCTTTTTCTAGTTCCACTACTAAATCAGTAGCAGATACATTTGGAGTTGGCACACGAAGAGCAAATCCATTTAATTTTCCTTTTAATTCCGGCAATACAAGCGCAACTGCTTTAGCTGCCCCTGTCGTAGTCGGGATAATAGACATAGCAGCTGCACGAGAACGACGTAAGTCTTTATGCGGTGTATCAAGAATTTTCTGATCATTTGTATAGGAATGAATAGTCGTCATCATGCCGCGTACAATACCAAATTCCTGATGTAATACTTTGGCAAATGGAGCCAAGCAGTTTGTTGTACAACTAGCATTAGAAATGATATTGTGCTTAGTTGGGTCGTATTTATCTTCATTAACCCCCATAACTATAGTAATATCTTCACCTTTAGCTGGAGATGAGATAAGTACTTTTTTAACAGTACCATGCATATGTTTAGACGCACCTTCAAAATCTTTAAATTTACCAGTACATTCTAAAACAATTTCAACACCATATTCTTCCCATGGAATATTTTCTGGATTACGGTCAGAATATACACGAATCTTTTTACCATCCACCACTAGAAAATCACCATCAATGCTAATATCATTAGGTAAAACACCATGAACGGTGTCATATTTTGTAGTAACATCCATACCGGTAATACCACGGGATGCATTAATTGCCACTAATTCTACTTCTGGATTAACAAGACATGCACGTAATACACATTTACCAATACGTCCCATACCGTTAATTGCTACTTTTACTGCCATAATAAGTCCTCCTAATAATAAAGATAATAAATATAGTAAACATATAAGTTAAATTTTAAAATTCATCTTGTAGAATGTGCATAATTTCGTCTGCTGCCCCTTCATCAATGATGAGAATACCCTTACGGCATGCACGCATCACACCAATAATAGCTTTTGCTTTTTCCCTGCCACTAGCTACAGCAATTACATGCGGTATATGTGAAACCGCAGTTAAATCGATGCCTATATTGTTAACCATGTAAACAACATCGCCATCGATAGTACAATAATACCCTAAGGCTTCACCGATAGCGCCAGACTGCATTAAGGTATCGATATCCTCTTGTTGCATATGTCGTTGATGCGCCATATGAAGAGCATTTCCAATGCCAAATATCAGTACAGAGGTTTTTCGACTTAGCTCATTAATTTCTCGAATCTGTGGCTCCATTTGCGATAAAATATGCAAGGATTCTGAAGAAAGCCCATCCGGCAAATGGAGCATGCGATAAGTACCATCCGTTTTTTCCGCAATGACAGAGGCAATAACATTCGCCTGATATTCTACTTTTTCACCAATACCACCACGTGCAGGAATTATAATCGCATTTACAGCCTTTGTTGGTAATAGTTTCGCCATCATAGCCATCGTACTACCACCACTAACAGCTATAACTTGATTAGGCTCCATTAAATTCTGCAATACTTTTGCCGCTTTGAAACCTAACTCTTTAAAGGTGGCACTATTCATTTCTGTGCCACTAGTAATAATGACTTCTTCTAGGTTTAAAGTTTTACATATAAACGTTTCTATCTCATTAATTTTATTTAGTTCTTTTAAAGAAGTTGCTAACTTTGGCAATAATGCTATGCCATCAGGCGTTAGTTCCATCCCCAAAGGCGAAAAAGATAATAATCCATTATCCTTCATAGCTTCTACATGAGAACGCACAACCCGTTCCGACAGTCCACTCAAATGAGCCAACATACGGCGGCCTATAGGTTGTGCATACGAAATATGATTTAACAGTAATTGCCGTTCTTCAACAATTTCCATCATCTCGGGAGCAATGCGTTGATATACTTCAACTAGTTTTTTCATGTGCACTCCTTTCGGTCCCACCAGAGCGAAATTTGTCCCACTGTAATAAAAAATATATACGGAAAAATCTTATTCCTATAAACATTCTACTATTTTAAAGACGATTCTTCAAGTACCAAAGTAACCTCTAATATAAAAAAGGAGCTGTTATACAGCTCCTTTTTTATATTATACGATACTCAAAAATAAAACTTATTTAGTACCAAAGATGCGATCTCCCGCATCTCCAAGACCTGGAACAATATAACCATGGTCATTTAATGTTTCATCTAGTGCACCTACAAAAATCTCTACATCTGGATGGTCACGATTAATAACTTCTACCCCTTCCGGTGCTGCTACAAGATTCATCATCTGAATGTGCTTTGCCCCTTTTTCTTTTAGAAGTGTAATAGCAGCAGACGCGCTACCGCCAGTAGCTAGCATTGGGTCTACGATGATAACTTTACGGTCCGCAAGATCAGATGGTAGTTTGCAATAATATTCAACTGGTTGCAGTGTTTCCGGGTCACGATATAAACCAATATGACCAACTTTTGCCATCGGCATTAATTCTAATAATCCATTAACCATACCAAGACCAGCACGGAGAATAGGGATAATAGCTAGTTTTTTGCCAGACACTTGTTTGCCTACACAAGTCGTAATAGGTGTTTCAATATGTATATCTTCTAAAGGTAAATCACGAGTGATTTCATACCCCATTAACATGGTGATTTCATCTAATAGTTCGCGGAAATCTTTAGAACCTGTTTCTTTGGATCGCATAATCGTTACTTTATGCTGAATTAATGGGTGTGTCATCACATGTACGTTCATCGTAATCAAGCCTCCTACAAAAAAACTATATTAATACAAAGGGAATTTCTGGCATAATGCAGCTACACGAATTTTGGCTTCCGTTTGTTTCTCCGTATTCTCAGCGTTTGTTAATACCATAACAATAATATCTGCAATTTCCCGCATTTCTTCTTCTTTTAATCCACGACTTGTTAGTGCTGGAGTACCCAAACGAATACCACTTGTAACAAATGGACTTGCCGGATCAAATGGAATGGTGTTTTTATTACAAGTAATGCCTACTTCATCGAGAAGATGCTCTGCATCTTTCCCTGTTAGGCCAGTACTACGTACATCCACTAACATAACATGCGTATCAGTCCCACCCGACACAATTTTTAATCCCTTTGCAGCCAACGCCTCAGCCAATACTTTTGCATTGCTAATAATCTGTTTTGCATAGGCTTTAAATTCTGGTTTTAATGCTTCCCCAAATGCGACAGCCTTAGCAGCAATAACGTGCATTAATGGGCCACCTTGAATGCCAGGGAAAATAGCTTTATCAATTTGTTTTGCATATTCTTCTTTGCAAAGAATCATACCACCACGGGGACCACGAAGGGTTTTATGCGTAGTTGTCGTCACTATATCTGCATATTCACAAGGATTTGGATGCAACCCTGCCGCAACAAGGCCTGCAAAGTGTGCCATATCAACCATAAAAATAGCACCTACTTCTTTTGCAATAGCTGCCATTTTTTCAAAGTCAATGATACGTGCATACGCACTACCTCCACCTACAATGAGTTTTGGTTTTGCTTCTAAGGCAATTTTACGCATTTCATCATAGTTTATAACCTGCGTTGTTTCATCTACACCATAAGCAATGACATTGAAATATTTACCAGATATATTTACAGGAGAACCATGTGTCAAATGACCACCATGAGATAAATTCATCCCCATAATCGTATCTCCAGGTTGCAATAATGCGAAATATACGCCGAAATTAGCTTGTGAACCAGAGTGGGGTTGTACATTAGCATGCTCTGCGCCAAAAAGTTTCTTTGCTCGTTCAATGGCGATGCGTTCTACTTCATCGACATGCTCACAGCCACCATAATAACGTTTTCCAGGATATCCTTCGGCATATTTATTCGTAAGCACACTACCTTGTGCTTCCATAACGGCTTCGGAAACAAAGTTTTCAGAAGCAATCATCTCTAACTTGTTCTGTTGACGTTGTAATTCTAAATTAATAAATTTAGAAATCTCAGGATCTTGTGTGTGAAGAATGCTCATTGTGGCCTCCTTTGATAGGTTATTAAATCTGCTAAATATCTTCTAATTATTTGTTGTCTAAATTATTTGTGTTTATTTTTCTAAGGCACTAATTTTATCTATACGTCGTTCATGACGACCGCCTTCAAATTCCGTAGTAAGCCAAATTTTAACAATATCTCTTGCAAGACCAGGTCCAATAACACGTTCTCCCATAGTTAAAATATTAGCATTATTATGTTCACGGCTAGCATGTGCAGAAAAGGTATCATGGCAAAGAGCGGCTCTGACTCCAGCAATTTTGTTAGCAGCTATACCAATACCAACGCCCGTTCCACAAATCAGAATACCTCTGTCAAATTCCCCCGCCGCTACAGCCTTGCCTACAGGTACAGAAATATCTGGATAATCACAAGACTCTGTACTGTGAGTACCAAAATCTTGATATTCATAGCCTAATTCAGTCAAATATTTCTTAATATCTTCCTTCAATGTAAATCCGCCATGATCACTGCCAATTGCGATTTTCATTATAAGCCTCCCAGATGAAAAATACATATAATCTTAAGTTTTATTATACCGTTATCTATCTTTCAAGTCTATTCATAGATTCTAAAAAAGCTAACCCTTTTTCAATTAACGCTTGTATTTGCTTTGCACAGGCTTCATAAATAGCTAGGCTAGCTCCATACGGATCGGCTACTTCACCTGGTTCTTTTGCCATTTCATTTAACGTGTACACTTTATCCATCATTGCAGGGAATTCCTGTTGCACACGTATTTTTAAATCGTCCGTCATGGTAATAACAAGATCTGCTGCCTCCATATATTCTGGTTTTAAAAGGCGCGCTTTGTGGTTTGAAATATCCACAGGCGGCTCTAGTAAACGTGCCGCATCAACAGATTCAGGACTTACCGGCATTCCTGGAAAGGCCCGTAATCCCGCCGATAGTGCAACATAGGGTAATCCTTTACGTGTAGCCATATCACGAAGCACGCCTTCCGCAATTGGACTACGACACGTATTCCCTGTACATACAAATAATATATTCATTCCTAATACCTCGTTTATATAACGCCTTATACCTGAAAAACTTGGTGCGAACTTGCCTTTTCCATACGGTTCATAACCGCAATACCCATACCTATATTTTCCACACCTTGCGCAAAAATATGAGTAACGCCAGCTTCATTAAAACGAAGAAGGGTATCATAGAAGCAATGCGCCAAGGCTAAGGTATTTTTCGCGGCACCATACACTTTAGTCATATATTGCGTTTTTTCCAAGTTTTCAATTAACCACGGTTCAATACTAGTGGCTACTTCCTCACTGATGAGTAGCCCTATTTTATAGGGTATGTGAGCTACTTTTTGTTCACCAATAATCATTTCATTTTGAAGAGACAGTGCCTTTATCATGCTAGCAACTTCTGCTTTTATCCGCTCCATTACCGCTACATTATCGCCCACAAAGGTTTTCATCTTGCCTTCTGGCGCATAATGTTTATATTTCATCCCCGGCGCTTTAGGGGCTACCCCAGTAGTAATACCTTTATCATAACGAACCGTCTTTACTACGTGTAGTAAATCTTCTTCCGTTATACCTCCTGGACGAAGAATAGTAACAGCATCTGTTCCACATTCTACAATAGTTGATTCCACGCCAATACTACAAGGACCTGCATCAATAATATATTCGATACGTCCCTTCATATCATGATATACATCTTCTCCTGTAGTCGGACTAGGACGACCTGACAAGTTAGCGCTAGGTGCGGCTACTGGTACGCCTGCAACCTTTAAAAAATCACGACAAAGTCTATGGGCAGGGCAGCGTAATGCTACCGTTTCAAGCCCTCCTGTGGCTTTATAGGGTACTAAGTCAGATTTTTTCATAATAATTGTTAAAGGGCCTGGCCAAAAAGCATCCATTAATTTTTCTGCGGTACTTGTAATTTCTTGCACTAAGGGAACTATGGCGTCGCGATTCGGTACATGTAAAATCAAAGGATTATCGGATGGGCGTCCTTTTGCCTCATAAATGCGTGCAATTGCCTCTTCATCAAGACCATTTGAACCTAAGCCATATACGGTTTCTGTTGGGATGGCAACGATTTTGCCTTCTCGTAATTGTGTCCCTAAATATTCTAATTCTTCCTGTGAAGGATTTCGATATATGGTTGTAACTATATTCTTTTCTTCTGCTTTGTCAATAGGACTTATATTACCATTAAAATTCATACTATCACTTTTCATATATCATCAACTTAATCATCAACTGTTATGCACCTGTATATGTCCACCATAATACACGATTAATACCACCTAAATCTTTATGATAGACCACATCACTATAACAACCTAAATTTGTTGCTAATTGCGCAATCGCCTCTTCTTGACCATAACCAATTTCTACGGCTAAAATACCTTGCGGTTTTAGCCATTTAGAAGCCTCTGTTAAAATAACTCGATAAAAATCAAGTCCATCTGTTCCCCCATCGAGAGCCATCACTGGTTCGTTTTGCACTTCTATTTGTAACGCCTTAATTTCTGCGCTTGGAATATAAGGCGGATTCGATACAATAACATCAAAATTATGCAAATAATCCGCTTCATGTTTTTCTAGGTAAGAGAAAAGATCTGATTGTATAAGAAGGCCTCGTTCATCAAGCAAAAAACGTTTGCTATTTTCTCGACTAATAGCCAATGCTTCTAGTGATTTCTCTAAACCAATCCCTGTCGCATTAGGTAAATAGCTAAGTAAGCTTAAAAGAATAGCGCCAGAACCACTACAAACATCTAAAATATCTGGTGCATCATTTTTGTTAAAATGTTGCAATACCGCTTCTACAAGGGTTTCTGTATCTGGTCGTGGAATCAATACATCTTTCGACACTTTAAATGTTAATCCCATAAAGTCTTTTTCACCGATAATCGTAGCTACACTAAGCCCATTAGTACGATCAATAACCATAGGACGAAAGCGATTTAGTTCTTCATCGGTTAAAGGTTGGTCAAAATGCGTGTATAGATAAATACGCTCTACACCCAACATATGAGAAAGCAGTACTTCCCCATCAAGGCGAGATGACTCTATACCTTTACTTAGAAAATACTGCTCCGTCCATTGAAGCATGCGACCAATAGTCCATAGCTCCTTAGTCATTTTGATTGGCCTCCTGCATTTTAGCTGCTTGGTCAGCTGCCACTAGGGCTTGAATGACTTCGTCAAGTTCCCCACTGAGAACTTGCTCTAATTTATACAATGTTAAGTTTATACGATGATCCGTAATGCGCCCTTGTGGGAAATTATATGTACGAATACGTTCACTACGATCGCCTGTCCCTACTTGATTTTTACGGGTAGAATCTAGCTGTTGTTTTGCTTCTTGGTCTGCCGCATCTTGTAATTTAGCACGCAAGAAACGCATCGCTTGTTCTCGATTTTGACGCTGTGAGCGTTGGTCCTGACAAGATACTACGATACCACTAGGAAAATGAGTAATACGAATAGCGGAATCCGTTTTATTGATATGCTGACCACCTGCACCACTAGCACGGTAGGTATCTACACGAATATCTTTTTCGTTGATTTCGATGTCCACATCTTCCACTTCTGGAAGTACTGCCACTGTTACCGTAGACGTATGAACACGGCCTTGAGATTCTGTTTCAGGAACACGTTGCACACGATGTACACCACTTTCAAATTTTAATTTAGAATAAGCATTTTCCCCATCTACAGAAAATACCACTTCTTTAAAGCCCCCTAGTTCTGGCGCATTAGAGTCCATAATCTCACAACGCCACCCTTGCTTTTCTGCATATTTTGTGTACATGCGAAATAAATCCCCTGCGAACAAAGCAGCTTCATCACCACCAGCACCGCCGCGGATTTCTACGATAACACTCTTATCGTCATTAGGATCTTTAGGCAATAAAAGAATATGAAGTTTTTCTTCTAATTCTTCTTTTTCACTTTTATATTCTTTTAATTCTTCTTGTGCTAGAGCGTGAAATTCTTCATCCACGTCTTTATCATCAAGGATTTCTAAGGATTCATCAATGCCAGCTAACACTTTTTTATAACGTCTAAATGTCTCAACAATTTCAGTAAGACTTGCATGTTGACGAGTAAGTTTCTGCCATTCACTTTGACGAGCAATCATATCAGGGTCACTGATTTGTTGCTCCAATCCCATATATTTATCTTCAATAACTTGTAGCTTATCTACTAACATGAGTTTCTCCTATATTAACTCTCATATGCATCTATTTCATCAGGACGTACTTCTTGTAAAGCTGCAATAGCCACTTCTATCATATCATCCTCTGGTTCACGTGTCGTCATATACTGTAGGAACATGCCAGGCTTAATAATACCTTCTACAAGAGAATTATCGGTTTTACCGGCATAATGAATAATTTCATAAGCAATACCTGCTACCACAGGCATCAGCAGAATACGACTCATAATGCGCTCTATTAGAGTAGGCCAGCCAAGGAAAGCAAAAACAAAGATACTCACTACCATTACAATGAGTAAAAAGTTTGTGCCACAACGAGGATGTAACCGCGAATGCTTTTTTACATTTTCTACTGTAAGTTCTACATCATCTTCATAGGTATGTATCGTCTTATGTTCTGCCCCATGGTATTGGAACACTCGTTTAATATCTGGTGTTAGCGAAATCCCCCAAATATAAAGTAAAAATAGCATAAGTCTGATACACCCTTCTACTAAATTTAATACTATATGATCCTCACCTATGCCAGGAATTACTTTTGCTACATAAGTAGGAAGTGCTAAAAATAAAGCAATAGCTACAACGGTAGAAAATACCATTGTCATCGCAATTTCTTTATTAGAAATTTCATCATCATCTTCTTCACCTGCCGCCTTTGCTGAAAACGCTAACGCTTTCATACCAATAGCAAGTGATTCATAAAGGGCTACCGTACCACGAAGAAAAGGTTTCTTTAAAAAGGGATACGTATCACCAATTGACGTTGTTGGGTTCTTATCAATAACAATATTCCCACTTGGTTCGCGTACTGCAGTAGCTGTATATTTAGGACCACGCATCATAACGCCTTCAATGACTGCCTGACCACCAACAAACTTCTTAATTTTTTTAGTCGTCACAATGACTCCTCTCTTATACACAAATATAGGCAGAGCCTAAGCCCTGCCGTATTATTTGAGTAGTAACATTTACGATATTATTTACCGTAACGTTTGTTAAATTGTTCGATACGACCACGAGCCTGAGCCGCGCGCTGCTGACCTGTAAAGAAAGGATGACATTTAGAACAAACGTCAACACGAAGATCGCTTTTTACAGAACCAGTTTTGAATGTATTACCACAACCACATGTTACAGTTGCTTCCTGGTAATTTGGATGAATTCCTTCTTTCATGATATACACCTCTTTTCGCTGTTTAAAACTTGCTTATAGATTATATCATGCAGAACATAAAAGCGCAATAGAGCACACCTATCCTGCGGACAGAGGGTCTGCGTATAGAATCGATATTCTCATACATGTTTTGCAATTTTTTAGCCTAATGGCAAAATGCTTTGTAGCTTTTTGTTCGGCATGGAAGTATCTAGTGATACTTTTTAAGTGTTATACACTGTTATATATTATACACGATAATATAAAAATTTGCTCGTATATTTTAGTATTTAAGAAAATTTTATAAGATTATGCTTTTGTGGATGTTTTAGTACTCGCTTTAGCCCTTGCTTTCTTAGTGGTTGTGGCTTTTTTTGTTGTCCTCTTAGCCGTTGCTTTTTTAGCCGTAGTCGTTTTAGATATTGCCTTTTTAGCTGTCGTTTTAGTTGTAGATTTTTTAGTTTCCGCAACAACACTCTCATCTTTGCCTTTATTGGCTTCTCGCTCTTTCAAAGACGCATCCATAATCGCATCAAGATCAACTGCATTAAGTAATTCTTTTAGCGCTTTTGCTTCCTCTAATGTTAAGGTAACACCTTTAGACATGCTTGTATACTCACTGTCCCATGCACGAATATCAAATTTAGGATTATAACGCCCCCAGCTCGTGCAAGTCAATTGTTTAGATTTTCCATCTTTATCTTCTTCAGATAATTTCCCAACAGCTTGGAAAATTTCATAATTAATTACAGCCATAATCGCTCCTTTATATATGTAAAATATCTAACTCATTATAACAAATATTTTTACACTTGCAATCCAAATTTTTCTAACTGCGCCTGCCACTGTTCTTCAATACGTGCTCTTTCAGCCATATAATTACTGTAGGTATCATGAAAATCTGCCAAGATTTCTAGCTGTGCATCTAAATTAAGCAATTTTCTAGGCACCCCACAAAGAAGTTGTCCCATTCCTTTTGTAGTAAAACAGTAGCCCTTTAATGCATGTAATATGGTTTTCCCTTGTTTGCTTAAAAATAAAATAAGCCATAAATCGCGGGTGTCCTTAGACATAAATTGAAAGTAACCTAAATTGCTATCATCAGACTTATGAAAAGCATCTATTGCATAGTCTTTCCCCTCTTTAGTCAAACCTAATCGATAGGAATCATCTGACCCCATAGATCCATCAATACGATCTATCAAAGACACCTCACTACTAAATGCACTTTCACTATACAATGTCAAACTCTCCTGTACAGGAAGCACGGAGATACTCGCTAAAGACAGGGCATAACTTACTAAATTAAAGCCCTTGTAGTCTAAAATAACATGTTGCGGCAGCGGAATTAAGTCTGTTGACTTCACAATATATCTCTCTACATCCTCTGTATCATATATAAGCTCTTTGAAGCCTAGTTTTACTTTTTTCTGCCCTATATCGCCAATCGTAAATTCATACATTTCAAGAGGCAACCATTCTGTTAAAGCCGCTAATCGAGTCTGTGTCATCAAAAAAGTAACAGCCGCACCTGTTAGCCCTGAATTGTCATAAATGACTTCAAGAGGCACAAAGAAACGTGCACTGCCCAGCGCTGTAATTTGGCTATAGCCTTCTGCCAATTCTTGAATAACTTGTGCCCCACCTGTAAAGCGCCCAGAAGAAATTGCAATCATATGAGCAAACGTTTCTTCTGTCGGCCACGTATTTCGAATATCCGCAAGTGGATATATCTTATGAAGGACATCGTAGCACGATGCTGATGCCGTATACAGTACGACACGCTCCTTTTTGAAACCTTGTAAAATCGCATCAATAAGTCCCGCATATTCTTCTACATAGGCAAATAAAATTTTGCCATCTTCTACAGTAGCGTAACTCGACAAGGATTCTTCTAAAATCTGTTTCCACTGTTTACCAATTGCAAGACCTTCCACTGCACCAGTAGCAACAATATATTCTATGGCTTCTACCGCAAAAGAAGGACCATACACCTTTTCAAATATATCTTGTGTATATGTGATAGGACCAAAAATCTCACTAGTTGATTCGCAAGTGAGAGCATACAGTTTCTCTCCTGTAATTCCCCATTCCTTCACTTCTGCGCTAGATGCAAGGAGCTGATCTACCGCTTGAAAGCGCAAAATTTCATTTGCACTTTGTTCAAGAGTAAACCCCTTATCCGTGAATAAACTACGAACACGTTCTATTCTGGATTTTGTATCATTGTTCATTCCTAATTCCCTCAAGTATATTAATCAATTTAACTATGGCAATCATATTAATTATTTTTCTTATATGATCACAATGTATTCTACAGACAAAGTTTGCTAAATTACTCGCCAATACCTGCAGAAGGACAAATAGCAGCTAACGGACACTGTCCACAAAGAGGTTTTCGTGCTTTGCAAATACGACGTCCATGGAAAATCATCCAATGATGTGCAGCACTCCATTTATCCATAGGAATAGCTTTTTTTAATTTTTCTTCTACTTCTTCTGGCGTTTTTCCTCTAGCGAGTCCCAAACGATTAGATACGCGAAATACATGCGTATCTACCGCAATAGCTGGCACACCAAACAAAACAGAAACCAACACATTGGCCGTTTTACGTCCTACGCCAGGAAGTTCTACCAGTTCGTCAAAGGTCTGCGGTACTTCACCTTTATATTTATGCACTAAAATATCGCAAGTTTTTATTAAATTAGCCGCTTTTGCACGATATAAACCACAATCGCGGATTAATACTTCTAACTTTTTAACCCCTAATGCTAACATAGCGGCAGGTTCACGATATTTAGGAAACAATCGTTTGGTAATAATATTAACGCGTTCATCTGTGCACTGTGCTGATAGTACAACTGCCACCAATAGCTCAAATTCATTTGTAAAATCTAAGGCTGGCTTTGCATCAAAATATGTCTCTTCTAAAATTCGTATCTGTTCTGCTTTTATTGCTTTTGTAACTCGCATATTCACCTCATTACACTTGTATCTATTCATAAGTAATTGACAATTCTTTTATAAGAAAGTATCAATATAATTACTTGTTATTAGCCTATAGTAACTTCTTAATTATCATATATATTTTCCTAAATTTCAACACTTATACCCGGATAATATAGTTTTCATTTATATTATAGTAACTACCATTTCTTGTTATTTCTTGTTATTGCTAGTTATCTGTGATAGGATAATTACGATAATATAGATACATATATCTCTTCCACAAAAAACAACGAATAATAATACTAATAAGGAGACTATAATGGAAATAAATGAAGTAATTGCACGCATTAATGAACTAGCGAAAAAGAAGAAATCCGGAACCCCGTTAACAACAGTCGAACTTTCAGAAAAACAAAAATTATATAAAATCTACCTCGATTTTATCCGTGGACAAGTAACACAAACACTAGACCGCGTAGAATTTATCGATACAGATGCGAATGGAAACGAAACCATTACACCGGCAAAACAAAATAAATTACACTAATCTAATATAAATAAAAAGAGTTCAAAAATGAACTCTTTTTATTTATTGCTATATAAGTACTTACATGATTTAAGAAATATTAAATCATTTGGATTTCATCGTAAATTGGATTGATAACCCAACGACCTTTTCCATCCATTAAGCCCCATTTACCACCTGATTTAACACCTGCTAAACCACCATTAAAAGGGGTCACTTTTTCAATTAATTGATCTGGTGCTTTATACTGTATAGCACCAGAAAGATCTATAATTTGATACTGCTCATTCTGTATATTGGACCACGCGTAATTATCATTACCATATGCACCAATAGACAATTCTTTAGGAAGTGTTTTTAATGCATGCCCTGTCGTGATATCTACAAGATACTGTTTTTCATTCACCATGGCTGACAATCGATTGCCACCTAGAAACTCCAATTTATCATATTCAAATGGAATAACTTGTTTGCCATCAATCATACTGAAAGCACCAAACTTATCTTTTTCCTTGGATTTCACGGATACAATAGCTGTCATTAAATCCATATTACCTACGCTATAATCGCTATTAGGCTCAATAACGGCTTTACCTTTACGGTCAACAAACCCAACTTTGCCATGATCTTTAATAACTGTCCCATATGGCGTCATAGGATATACCGCATCAAGTTTACTATCAATTACAATATTGCCTTGTAAATCGATATACCCCCGTTTGGCGCCATCATGTGTCATAACAAGTAAGCCTCCACCAATAAGACCACCTGCTAGCAAACCTACCACACCTGGTAACCCAAAACGATGTACAGGGCGACGATATTCAGCTAATCCATTTTCATAAGGAAAAACATCTTCAAAGTCTAAATTAAAAATTTCATTACCTTTTGTATCAATAGCAACTCGTTTCCCTTTTGCGTTTTTAACAAAAGCACGGTCCTCGCTAAATCCCGTTATAATTTGGCGATATGTAGCTGGCAAGACAACATTGCCTTCACCATCTTTAAAACCGTATTTGCCTTTTTCTTTGAAAACCGTCCATCCATTATAAGAAGGCGCAGATTCTGTAGGGTTGCCTTTTGCATCCAAATAAATGGGGTTCTTTTTATCGTCTTGCACCACAAATTGACCTTTACCTAAAGGTTCTAATTTTTTGTATTGTGGGACTACTATTTCTTTACCTTCTGTATTTAAAATGCCCCATTTACCTTTAGATTTTACTTTTGCCAATACACCATTTTCTAAGTTGCTTGGATCTATATCACTAACCGTTTTAGGAGCTGCTAAATGTTTTTTTAATGCGCCATCATTGCTAATAGCTGGAATTAAGTTCGCCACATCTACTGCTACACCTACTTCATAGCTTCTCCGTTCAGATCTTTCTACTATACGTTGGTGCTCTTTGGAATAGTATCGTGTCGTTTTTGTAGAACTGTTATGTATAATTGGTACACTAACTGTTGTATTCGTTACATGAGCTGGATTGGTACTTGTATGACTAGTACCTACCATCATAGCTTCACTGCTAGGCATCTGTACACTAAAAACAACTCCCATTAAAGCCAATATAATAGCTTGTTTCAATTTAGATTTCCTCATTTTCCAACCTTTTTAAATTTACAACAACTTTTATATAGAATATCCACTTTATACGTCTTTATTTATACCTGCAGCTTATATCTGGCCTACAGCTTTCATAGCATCATATATTTTTTGAGCTAATCCTTTTATTTGACGTTTAGGTACAGCACATACAGCAAGACGTACCCCCGCTTTAAGAGGTACAAGATATGCATTTACTTTATGTAACTCATCACAAACAGCAGCAGAGTCAATAGATGGAATAGAAATAAAGAATCCTGCTTGGTATGGCAGTACTGGCAAGCCACATGCTTTTGCTTCTTCCATAAAAATAGCTGCACGTTCTTTAATAAGTTCATAGTAACTATTGCGTTCTTCTTCATACGCAGCTTGTTTAGCTGGATTTTTTGCGATTTCTACCATTGTACTCATGGTAGGACGACTTGTATTTGACCACGTTGCACGAGATGTATAGGCATTAATATCAACAAATTCTTGGGCTATCTCTTCATCAGAAGTGATGGCAATCATAGCTCCCATGCGTTGGCCATATACAGTGTAGCCTTTAGACATAGAATAGGCAACGATAGTCAAAATTTCAGCTGGTAAATTACTAAAAACTTTGAAGAATTCGCGAACTTCATCGCGAGGTCCTGCATAATCTAAGTATGCAACGTCAACATCAAGAATAACTTTATTTTTCCCTTCCGCCACAAGTGCCTTCAAGAAACCTAAAATAGTAACCCAATCCTCTGTCGATACAGTAAAACCAGTAGGGTTATGAGCCGGTGTATTTATGATAATGACAACATTAGTTTGTTTCAATGCCATATCACGTACATTTGCTTGGAAACTTTCGTGGTTAAAAGTCCCTTCGTCAGTGAATAATTTATAAGTACGAAGTTTTCTTTGATTATCATCACAAAGTGCTGTATATGCGCCCCAGAACCAATCAGAGGTTAACACTTCATCACCAGGTTCTGTATAATTGTGAACAACATGATGTGTTATCCCCGTCCCACCTGGTGTTGCTATGGCTTCAATATACCCTTCTGGACGAGATTTCCCAAAACATTGTTCAACCACACAAGCAATATATTCAGGGGTTCCTTTTATTGGTGCATACGCACTATATTCTGTACGAGGTAGATTTCTAAATGTTTCTTCTACGGTCTTTAAAAAAACAAGTTTACCGTCTTCATCAAGAATAGCGCCAATAGTAGCATTAATAACATTTTCTACACCAATTTCTTTGGCACGGGCTTGTGCTAATCCACTGGCGACAAATATAACGTCCTTTGCACATTTCCCTTGTGCTTGTTTGGCTGCAATTGACATTTTCATAATATACCTTCCTTTTCTAAAATAACGGTAACTGCATTATTATCTTTATATTACTCTATTCAAATGCCAATATTCAAGTAATTTGTTCTGATTAAATTCATGTATACATAATTCAAAATGGCACAAAAAAGGCAGTAGAAAAATCCACTGCCTTTTTATAGGTATAAATGTGATTCTAATTATTTAATTAGAATTTGTAACCAGCGCCTACATGGATACCTTTATTGGTAGCCTTAGAGTCGTTTATATCATATTTATCATAACCATAGTATGCATTTAAATCAAGGTTATTGCGAAGCGCATAAGAAGCACCAACTTGTACAGTGTTTCTGATATCATCACCAAAACCTACTTTAGCAAAACCATTAACTTTTTCGCCAAGTTTTTTATGACCGATTACACCTGCCTGCAAACCATAGTTATTAGGACCTGCATCTAACATTGTCCCAGAGCCATAAAGATTAAAATTGTCATTTAATTTATAAACGGCAGATATTTCATGTGTATTAAGGTCATTATAATGTTTGCCGAGATTGGTTTTATCATAACCATATTGAACAGCCCAACGATCAGTTAAGCCTGTTTCAAGGCCTACACCAAAGCCATCGTTACTGCTACCCGCACCAGTAACATGTCTGTTAAAGCTGTATTCAGCAGTTACTTTAGATTGACCCGCTTGGATATCTGTTACAGGTACAACAGCTGCAAAAGCAGCACTAGTAACCATAGTTGCCATAATAGCTGTTAATAATAATGTCTTTTTCATTTGTTACCTCCTTATACGTATAAAATACGTTTTATATAAAAGATTTCTAAATATTTTAGAATATCTCTTATAACAAATTATCTTAGCGTTTTAAAAATGCTGGTGGCTCTAATGTAGCAGTACCACTGTGGAATGTTTTTTTAGCTCCACTGAATCCTGGTACATCTTTTTTAGGACCGTTACCAAAACCTGTAGCTACTACTGTAACCATTACTTTATCGCCAATATTTTCATCAATTACAGAACCAAAGATGATATTAGCATCAGGATCGCAAGCTTCAGAAATAATTTCTGCAGCTTCATTAATTTCAAATAAGCTTAGATCACTACTACCAGTAATATTTAAAAGGATTCCTTTTGCACCATCGATAGAGGTTTCAAGTAATGGACTGTTGATGGCCATTTTAGCTGCATCTACAGCACGATTTTCACCTTCGCCAACACCAATCCCCATCAAAGCTTCGCCCTGTTCTGTCATAATTGTTTTTACGTCTGCAAAATCAAGATTGATAAGACCCGGAACTGTAATTAAATCAGAAATACCTTTAATACCTTGACGAAGAACATCATCAGCTGTACGGAATGCTTCATTTAAGGAGCATTTTTTATCTACAACTTGAAGTAATTTATCATTAGGAATAACAATAATAGTATCTACTTTGCTAGTTAAGAATTCAACGCCTTTTTCAGCTTGTGTTTTACGACGTTTACCTTCAAATGTAAACGGTTTTGTTACAACACCAACAGTCAAAGCACCTACTTCTTTTGCACATTCTGCAACGATTGGAGCTGCCCCTGTACCAGTACCGCCTCCCATGCCAGCTGTTACAAATACCATATCAGCACCTTCAAGGGCTTTGATAATATCTTCACGGCTTTCCTGTGCTGCTTCTTCCCCAATCTGAGGATTTGCACCAGCACCTAGGCCTTTAGTTAATTTTTCACCAAGCTGAATAGTTACATCAGCTTTGGAAAGTTCAAGAACCTGATTTTCAGTATTAACTGCTAGGAATTCAACGTTTTGCAAGCCACTTTCAACCATGCGATTTACAGCGTTGTTACCACCGCCACCTACACCAATTACTTTAATTTTTGCAAATTCTGCCATTCCAAATCTCCTCCTAAGAAATGTGATTTAACTACTCATTTCATTTATGTTAATTCTTTTTATTACTCTAATTATACCAGTATGTTCTCTTATTCTACAATATTTTTCATGATAATGCCACTATTTATGCAAAATTTAATTATCAATCGCATTATCTTTATGTTTTTCAAGATTATTGCACTTTTATATAAGGTGCTTTTATATTTACATCAATAAAAATAGCATTTACATTTCTTGCTTTTACATCTTTTAACATATCTTCTGTTAGTTTAGCTTTTTCTGGTAAATCTGTAGTATCACCAATATGGATAGCCAAACCATCTACAGTATAACCAACTAATGAAGATGTATCACCAATATTAAGTTCTGATATATTTTTTATATTTTCTTCTGTAAGTGCATTTAAATAAATAAGTGCTTTAAGGACATTTTCTTCTTTAATGGTATCCCCCAATAAAGTATTCCCCAATTTAATGCCTGATAAAATAGGAACTGAAGAATCAGTAATCGCTTGATCTAGTTGAATAACCTGTCCATTTTTATCAATCGTAGCATAACCAAATTGAGTAACAACAATTGCAATCGGCCGCCGTTCTTTTATGTCAACTTGTAATGTTAGCGGCAATTTATAGGATACTGTGCTTTTTTCTATTCGTAAATCATGATTTAAATTGTCTTCTAGCACTTTTGTTTTTACTTGTAATATATTAACAGGTTTTCGTAAGTTACCTGCTGCAATAATATCTAATTCTGTAATGTGTTTAGAACCATTAACCTGTATGCTACCTAATGGTATAGGTAAAATAAATAATGCAACAAGTACGATAACTATACCTAGCCCCCACAGAAGAAACCGCCGTCGTCGTGCTACAACGACGCGACTATTCTGAGTGTGTTCTTCCATAGTATCCTCTAAAATTTATTTAAACCTGCAGATAATAATATGTTTTCACATAATTCTGGAAAACTAATACCTATCGCATTTGCAGCTTTAGGCACTAATGAAGTCGCAGTCATTCCTGGAATCGTATTCACTTCTAAAACATATACATTATCTTTGGAATCAGTCATAATATCAACACGAATCGTACCACTGCACTGTAATTCATTATAAACAGTTTCTCCTATCCGTTGCATATTTGATGTCAACGTGTCAGAAATCGGCGCAGGAACCAAGTAATCAGATGCCCCCGCTGTATATTTAGTCTTATAGTCATATTCACCAGAATGTGGACGAATCTCAATAACTGGTAAAGCTTTACCATTAAGCACACTTACTGTAAATTCATGACCATCTAAATACGTTTCTGCAATCATTACATTCCCATATTTAGTAACATCAGAAATAGCTGCACTAAGTTCATTTTCGCTTTTTACAATAATAACACCTAGACTAGAACCTTGTGTGGCCGCTTTTACAACCACTGGAAACGAAAAACTAGTCTTAATATCAGTAGCAATATCTTCTACGGTCTGTATACTCACATCATAAGATTTAGAGATTGCAGTAGGAATACCAGCACCTTTAAATACGTCCTTACTTACTTTTTTATTCATGCCTACCGCATGTGCCATAATACCAGAACCAGTATATGGAATTTTTGCCATTTCTAATAGGCCCTGTAATGCTCCATCTTCTCCAAAGCGTCCATGAATAGCATTGAAGACTACATCGCAATTGCGTTCGCGTAAGTCTTGAATTAAAGTTTCTCCATTTAATTCTAACGTTTCCGCTTTATATCCCATACTAATTAGTGCTTCACAAATAGCTGTGCCTGTACGACGAGACACTTCGGCTTCTGCCGAAGGACCACCCATTAATACGATAATATTTTTATCTTTCATGTTAAGCCTCCAATATATCTAATAATTTAGGTCCATATTGGTTAATCGAGCCTGCGCCCATTGTTAAAACCAAATCATTCGGTTGCACCATTGCTTTTAATATGACGGGTACATTATTGACATCATCAATATAATGAACGTCTTTTCCTGTGGCTGCTTTAATCGCATCTGGAATGGAATGACCGTTAATCCCTTCAATAGGATCTTCACCTGCACTATACAGATTAGTAATATATAGTACATCAGCAGCCTCAAATGCCGTAGCAAATTCGTTCAACAATAAACTTGTCCTCGTATAACGATGTGGTTGAAATACGCAAATTACACGATGTTTTTCTAATGCTTTTGCCGCTTTTAAAGTCGCTTTAATTTCTGTAGGATGATGTGCATAATCATCAACTACCCAAACCCCAGCTTTATGCCCTTTTGTTTCAAAACGACGTTTAGCACCGATAAATTTACTTAGTGCTCGTTGGATGTCTTCCACAGAACAACCAATATGACGAGACATTATATAAGCCCCTAGTGAATTTAGTACATTGTGATTCCCTGGCACTCTTAATTGCAAACGCACCGGCGATTCCCCTTCATGATATACATCATAATTGAGAATGCCTTCTTCATAATGGATATTTTTAGCTGCATAATCATTACCGTCAGTCAATCCATAAGTAATGAATTTACGATTAGTAACAGTCTTCATAATCATCTGTAGATTATCATTATCACCACAAACAACAGCTACACCATCTTCTGGCAATTTCTGCACAAAATCACAGAAGGCTTTTCGAAGCACATCCATGGTTCCATAGTGGTCCATATGGTCATTTTCTACATTCGTAATGATAATAGCTGTAGGATTTAAGGACAAAAAAGAACCGTCACTTTCATCTGCTTCTGCTACACTGTATTCACCTTTACCTAAGGTACTGCTTCCGTTAAGATAATCAACTTCTCCACCAATAATTACGGTAGGATCTAGTTGCGCTTCTACTAAAATTTGTCCCATCATAGACGTAGTTGTTGTTTTTCCATGAGCCCCAGCTACGGCAATGCCTTTAGTAGAATCGATAATCGCTTTTACTATATCAGATCGATGAAGTACAGGAATTCCTAGTTCACGCGCATGTACTAATTCTGGATTATCCTCGCGTATAGCGGTAGAGCGAACAACAGCATCTGCTCCATCAATATGCTTTGCTTCTTGACCGATATAAATGGTAGCTCCCATGTCACGAAACCGTTTAATCGTATCCGTTTCTGTAATATCAGATCCTGTTACTTCATAGCCTTTTAAAATTAAGATATTAGCAATGGCTCTCATTCCTGAACCACCAATACCAATAAGGTGTATTTTCTTTATACCATTTAACATGGTTCTCTCTCCTAACTATTATTTACTTTGCTATCGATAATGCTAGAGTAGCTATATCTTTTGCAGCTTCAGGTTTTCCCAACGATTTTGCCGCTGCTGCCATGCGTGCAAGCTCTGAACGATTTTTTATAAATCCTTCTATTTCGCTAATTAGTTCTTCTGCTGTGAGCATTTTATCTACAATAATGCGAGCTGCACCTGCAGATACTAATGCATGTGCATTATAGGTTTGATGATCTTCTGCCGCATAAGGATAGGGAATCAAAATAGACGGAATCCCTCTAACCGTAAGTTCTGCAAGCCCTACTGCACCCGCTCTAAACACAGCCAAATCTGTCGCCGCCAACGCTTTGGGCATTTCGTGTAAGTAAGGCAAGATTTCCGATGAAGAAGAATACGGTTCATCCTCTTTTACACCTAATTCTTCCTTCACACGACCATATTCCCCGCTGCCAGTTACATGGATAATTTTAATACCTGGTTTATCTTTAAAATATTTATGCACTTCTATCATTGCCTGATTAATAGAACGAGCACCTCTAGAGCCCCCTGCTACAAGAACAGTAAAATCTTCATCAGATAAATTAAAATAGGCACGTCCCTCTTCACGGGTATCAATCAATACTTCTGGTCTAACAGGATTTCCTGTATATACTACCTTTTCGTTATTTTTAAATGAATGTTTTGCTTCTTCATAGCCTACGGCAACAACATCTACGACCTTACTAAGCAATTTGTTCGTAATGCCAGCAACTACATTCTGTTCTTGGATGATAGTCGGTACTTTCATAAGTGCTGCGGCCATTAAAATAGGCCCACATACATAACCACCTGTACCAATAACCACATCAGGTTTAAATGACGTTACAATACCAAATGCTTTTACCATCGATACTAAAGACTTAATCCCTGTTACCAATGTAGATAAAGAAATCTGACGCTGTAATCCTTGTACTGGAAGTGTTTTAAAGGGAATCCCTTCATTTGGCACCAATTGTGATTCTAGTCCTTTTTCGGTACCAATATAGAGAAACTCCGTATTGGGAGCCAACTCTTTTATTTTTTTATAAATAGTAATCGCAGGGTAAATATGACCACCTGTACCGCCACCCGATATTATAACACGTTTCACGATTTACTCCTCAATGTAATGCCTTCACATTTTCCTTAAAGTCTTCACCACGTTCTTCAAAACAGGTATACCAATCAAAACTAGAGCAAGCCGGAGATAATAAAACAACCTCTCCACTTTTACTTTCATCTTGTGCTATTTTTACAGCCTCTCTCATTGATTTGGCTGTTAAAATACGTTTTACTTCAGCAACTTCTGCCGCTATTTTGAATCGCTCTGCTGCATCTCCAATAAGAATTAAACTTTTAACTTTTCGCTTAACTACATTCATAAAAGCCGAAAGATCCGTCATCTTATCATATCCTCCAGCGATAAGAACAATGGGCTCTGTAAATGCCTCTAAGGCTTTAATTGCCGAGTCTGTATTTGTCGCTTTTGAGTCATTAAAATAACGAACCCCATCAATCGTTCTAACTGGTTCAATCCTATGTTCAACTCCGGAAAAGCGTAAAATGGCTCGTTTAATTTGTTCGATAGTTACTCCCAAGCTATAACTAAGGGCAATTACAGCTAATATATTTTCAATATTATGTGCCCCTGGAATTTTTATATCTTTCTGAGCAATAACTGGCATTTCCTGTCCATTAGCAACTACATAACACATTTGGTTAGAAAAATAAGCACCATTTTTTACCTTTGTCGTTTGACTGATAAACAATACCTGTCCCGGCACACGTGTAGCCATCTCTTTAACTACTGCATCATCATAGTTTAATACAGTGATATCCGTAGTATCCTGATGCAAAAAAATCTTTTCTTTGGCTTCTTGATAGGCCTTCATTGTTTTATGTCGTTGCAAATGATCAGGTGTTAAGTTTAATACAATAGCACCATGTGTCTTAAAATTAATGATACTTTCAAGTTGATAACTTGAAAGTTCTGCTATGATAAACCCATCTGTTGGTACATCTAGTACTTTTTGTGATAAAGCATCACCAATGTTACCGCCTACACATATGGGTTTACCTGTTTCTTTCATTACTTCTGCCAAAAGCATCGTAGAAGTTGTTTTTCCATTGGTCCCAGTAATACCAAGTATAGGGGCCTTAGCTATGTCATAAGCTAATTCAACTTCACCCGTAACTTCAATATTTCTATTTTTAGCTTCTACAATAATGGGTATAGTCAATGGTATTCCTGGAGATGTAATAACCCGATCAACATGTTCAAGAAGTGAAGAATCTTGACGACCAGTTATCACTTTAATATGTAATGCATCTAGCTCTTCTTGTAAACTATCTTCTACATATATTTCTTTTAAATCATTCAGTGTCACCGTTGCGCCACAACGAGCTAATACCTTGGCTGCACCTATACCACTTGTTCCAAATCCTAGCACTAAGATGTGCTTATTATTGTAGTCCATCAATGAATCACCTACACTTTAGTTATAAATATAATCCTAATATTTTATTATAACCTATCTTTGTTACATATAAAACACTAGGATTATGAGGTAGTCACAGCTTCTAAAAGGTCTTAGGCTATCAACCTACACTACTTCAACAGAAATAGTAGTAATCCGCTGACAGCACATACAGCTCCTCCAAGCCAGAAGGTAGAAACTACTTTTTTTTCACCCCAACCAGACAATTCAAAATGATGATGAATGGGACTCATTTTAAAGACGCGAACGCCTCGTGTTTTAAACGATACTACTTGGATGATTACTGATAGTGCTTCCATAACAAAAATGCCACCAATAATCACAAGTAAAAGTTCTGACTTTGTTAAGATTGCCATGCCTGCAAAGGCACCACCCAATGCTAAAGAGCCCGTATCACCCATAAATACTTTGGCAGGATTTGCGTTATAAAACAAAAATCCTAACGCCGCCCCACAAAGAGCAATGGCAAAATAAGCCACACTCACACTATTAGAAAGCAATCCAATCACTGCAAACGCAATGGATGCAATGGCCGAAGTTCCCGTGGCAAGACCATCAAGACCATCTGTTAAATTAACGGCATTTGTGGTACCCACAATAATCAGAAACACCAATACATAATACAAAATACCAAGGTCTATTGTTATATTAACAAGAGGAACCCATACGGTCGTTGGTAATGCAACGACTTCAATAGCAATATAACAAAAAATAGCTGACATAAGCAGTTGGCCCAGAAGTTTTTGTTTTGCCGTAAGACCAAGATTACGTTTTTTTACAGCTTTAATAAAATCATCTAGGAAGCCAAGTACTCCATGCCCCAGTGTCAAAAATAATAAAATGGCCGTAGATATAGTAAAGGGTGCAGTCATAAGAACGGTAAGCGTTATGGAAAGTAAAATAAAGATTCCTCCCATAGTTGGTGTTCCAGATTTAGCCTGATGAGCTTCTGGGCCTTCATCTCGAATACTTTGTTGTGCGTGTAATTGTTTTAGCATCGGTATTCCAAATTTACCCAAGAGTAACATTGTAACAACAGACAATGCTAAAGTAAACAACATTTCACTCATTATCATTCTTTAATACGCTCCCTTAACTCTTCTATAATTATTTCCATTTTCATGCCCCGTGACGCCTTAACAAGAACGACATCACCCTTATCATAATGCTTTACATAATGATTTACTATTTCATTATGGTTTTTGAATGCAAAAACTTCTTTTACGCCTGCTTGTTTAGCCGCAACGGTAATAATATGGCTATATTCTCCTAATGCATAAACAAGATCATAATCCTCTGTACCGAACAAATGACCTATTTCTTCATGAGCCTGTTTAGCAAACCCACCTAATTCTAACATATCTCCCACCATGGCAATTTTTCGTTTTCCTTCTAACTGCCCCAACGCTTTTATGGATTCTGCCATAGAAGAAGGATTTGCATTATAGGAGTCATTTAAAATAACAATATCTCCTAATGATACAATTTCTTGTCGCATTGGAATTCCTTTAAAGCTACCTAATGCCTTTTTAATTTTCCCACTAGGAAGTCCAAGAGCACGCCCTACTGCAATAGCCACTAAGGCATTATATACATTATGTGTACCAATCATAGGTAAAAATACATCAAATACTTCATCAAACGATTTACAAGTAAACTTAATTCCATCTTTCTTGTAACGAATCTGATAGCCTGTAATCGTCGCCGGGTTTTCAATCCCACAGCCAATAACTTTACTGGTTGTGGCACTTGCCATTTCTTTTACATAACTATCATCTTCATTAAGAATAACCAATCCATCTTCATTAATCGCTTCGATAAGTTCACTTTTGGCTTTTGCAATAGCTTCTTGGGAGCCTAATAATTCAATATGGCTTGTTCCTACATTAGTAACTACAGCAATTGTAGGTTCTGCAATTTCAGCTAATTCCTTAATTTGACCTAAGCCGCGCATCCCCATCTCTACAACACAAGCTTCGTGTTCATCAGTTAGTCCCAATAACGTCAATGGAAGCCCAATTTCATTATTGAAATTTTTTTCTGTCTTTAAAACATTAAATTTAGACTCCAATACAGCGGCTACCATTTCTTTTGTAGTCGTTTTTCCAGAAGACCCCGTAATTGCCACAATAGGAATATCAAAGCGACGGCGGTGAAAATTAGCCAATTGTTGATAGGCTTTTAATGTATCTTCTACTTCGATACAAATAATGCCATCAACTTTTTTCCCTTTTGCAACAACTGCACCAGTAGCTCCATTTTTTACAGCTGCCTCTAAAAAATCATGCCCATCAAATTTTTCACCCTGCAAAGCTACAAATAGTGAATTTGCTTCTATCAAGCGTGTATCTGTAGAAACAGATGTAAATTGTGTAGTTGTCTCTGGTTGTACACAAAGTCCTTTAGTAGCTTCTAGAACTTCTTGCAGTGTGAATCTAGCCATAATTATCTACCTCGTAATGCTAGTCTAGCCTCTTCTCTATCATCAAAATGAATCGTCTTATCTTTCAAAATCTGATAATCTTCATGCCCTTTACCAGCAATAAGAATTACATCGCCTTCGCCAGCGACTGCAATTGCTTTATTAATCGCAGTCCGTCTATCCACTTCTACTAGATATTCTGTGCCAGGACGCAAGTTATCAATTACACCTTGCGCCACCTGTTCTACGATAGTTTGTGGATCTTCTGTGCGCGGATTATCAGATGTTACAAAAATTTTATCTGCATATTTTGCGGCAATCGCACCCATAATTGGACGTTTTGTCGCATCGCGATCTCCACCGCATCCGAACACAACAATAATGTCCTTTTCTACAATTTCTTGTGCCGTCTGTAAAATATTTTCAAGTCCATCTGGTGTATGTGCATAATCTACAACTACAGCAAATGGTTGTCCTTCTTCAATCAATTCAAACCGACCAGGTACAGTAGAAAAATTTTCAAGAGCATTTAAGATTGTTGGGATAGATAACCCTTCTGTAACACAAGCCCCAATAGCGGCCATTGTATTATAAACATTGAATAGGCCACTCAAACGCATATGCACATCATAGGTAGTGCCCTCAAAAGATAGCTTAAAATCAGAAGTTTTAGATGTCATATGTACATCATGCGCATTCATTCTGCCTTTACCTTCTGTACTATACGTAATCGTATCAACTGCCGTCTTCTCAACAACACGTTGCCCATACTTATCATCTATGTTAATAGTCGCGCCTTTAGGTAATTTTTGAATATTTGATGCACTAACTAATTCAAAAAGTTTACATTTTGCCTCTAGATAGTTTTCAACCGTTTTATGAAAATCCAAATGATCTTGTGTAAGGTTAGTAAATATTGCATTATCAAATTCAATTCCAGCCACACGACCAAGTTCAAGCGCATGAGATGAAACTTCCATTACACAATGTGTAACACCTTCTTCTACCATCTGACTCAGAATTTTTTGTAAATCTGCTACATCAGGCGTCGTATTATGAATAGGGTAGGAAACATCATTAATTAAAATATGAACTGTACCAATAATCCCCACTTTATACCCTTGTTCGCGTAGTACGTGTCCAATAATATGGCTAGTTGTGGTTTTTCCATTTGTCCCCGTCACACCAATCATGCGCATTTTTGAGGCTGGATATTCATAAAAAGCAGGCACTAATTCTTGCATGCCAATTCTTGTATCAGGTACCATAATAACAGCTATATCAGCTGGTACATCCACTGGTTTACTCACTAGTAACGCTTTAGCTCCTGCTGCAATTGCTTTGTCCACAAAGGTATGTCCATCTACATGTGCCCCCTCTAGACAAATAAATAAACTCCCCTTCTCAATTTCTCGAGAATCTGCTGTAATAGATGTAATAGATATGTGTAAATCTCCCTGTGTTTTTGCATCAGAAATAGATTCTACTAATTTCGATAATTCTTTCATAATACTATCTCCACCAACTATATTTAAATAACACAATAAGCAGCCCTTTATTCAGGGCTGCTTTTATATTTTTAATCAACAATAGGATGCGTCTTTGGGACTTCCTTCTCTACTGTAGCACCCTTGCTACTATATACGAAAGCATCAGGCAATACCATTCCTAAATCTTTTTGTGCAATGCTTTGAATACGCGTAGGTGATTTTAGTTCTGCGACTTCAAGCCCTAAACGATCATTCATTTTCGTTATAACTTTGATTTCTTGTTGCGTTTGTACAACTTTATAACCCACTTCTGTTTGCAACGCAGAAAGATAAACAAATGCACCTAAATATACTATAAGGATAGTAGCAATACCAAGTGCCACGCCCATCTCAGCAGACATATCTAAAAGTATTTCTGGTGATCTTTCTTCAGTTTTTTCTGCTGTACCGATGTACGCATCTGTTTTATGTACATCCCAGTTAACGGTCTTTCTTGCTAACATGGTATCCTCCCCAATGCTTATATTTATATTATCTACCTAACTTTTCAGCAATACGAAGCCTAGCACTTCTAGACCGCGGATTTACCTCAATCTCTTCCTTACTTGGTTCGATAGCTTTATTCTTTGCTTTTATTCTCGCCTTATGATTACATACACAAACTGGCAATTCTGGCGGACAAATACACCCCGTACTTAATTCTTTGAAAGTCTGTTTTGTAATGCGGTCCTCTAAAGAGTGAAATGTAATAACACCTATTCTCCCATTGGGTACCAACATACTAATCGCATCAACAAAAGCATCATGAAGTATTTCAAGTTCTTTATTAACCTCAATGCGAAGTGCTTGAAACGTACGTTTTGCAGGATGTGGACCATCTTGTCTAGCTTTTATCGGTATCGCCTTTTTTATTATTCGTACCAGTTCAGCTGTTGTTTTTATAGGAGCAGACTCGCGCGCTTTCACAATAAACTGTACAATGCGTCGTGCCCAACGTTCTTCACCATACTCTACAATAATCTTTTCTAACTGTTCTGCACTATATGTATTCACAATATCTGCAGCCGTAAGTTTATTTTCTCTATCCATACGCATATCCAAAGGACCATCTTGCATATAGGAAAACCCTCGTTCTGCTGTATCTAATTGATAACTAGATACCCCCAAATCGAAGATAAATCCATTAACTTGATGAATACCTCTAGATTCCAATGCTTGTTTTAAGTAACGAAAATTGCTGGGAATCGTCAAGACGTTGCACTTTAAGTCTCGTAAACGTTCTGTTGCCGTAGCTAATGCCACTTCGTCTTGATCTAACCCAACTAATATACCTTCGGTATCTAATCGCTCACCCAAAGCGCGTGCATGTCCAGCACCGCCTAATGTACAGTCAACATAGATTCCTTTGGGATCTGTCAATACATTCTCTATGGTTTCATTTAATAAAACACTTACATGATGGAATTCCATGACATCTCCTACAGCATTAAGCCATCCATATCTTCTACCAAAGCTTCAATATTGATATCAATTTCATCATTGTAAGCTTCCCATTTCTTGCGACTCCAAATCTCAATATGATTATTGGCACCAACGAGTACAACATCTTTTTCTAGCTCTGCATGCTTGCGCAATGATCCTGGCACGAGTACTCGCCCCTGTTTGTCAAAGTCAAGTTCTGCAGCACTCCCAAAATAAAAACGTTGAAGTGCACGAATTTGGGTCTTAGTGGTAGATTGTGTAGCTAATGCACTGGATATATGATTCCAAGATTCTTGTGTATAGACAGCGAGACAGTTGTCAAAACCACGTGTGATTACACATTGTTCCCCTAGTTCCTCACGGAATTTTGCAGGAATAATCAATCGACCTTTACTGTCAATCGTATGTGAAAACTCACCCATGAACATATGTCTCACCGTCCTTTCATTACACAAAATCTTATCTCATTTACCACTATATGGTAAAGTTTACCACACTCCCCCACTTTTTTACAACTAAAAACCACAAAAAATTTATATTTTTTGCAATTTTATTCTTTTTCTTCCTAAAGCCATTTATTATACCGTCCATTTGTTCGATATTTCTATTTATTTGTTCGAATAAATGTAAATTTTGTTCGTATGTTAAGAATAAGAAAAAAGGCTGTAATACCATGAGTAAAATACTCACGGCATTACAGCCTTTATTTAAAATTTGTAACAATATGATGGTTTATATTATATACTTATTTTCCTATCATAAAGCGGCTTCAATAGCAGCTTTTAGTTCGGAAGCAGGAATATAACCAATTTTGCGATCTACAATTTCACCATTTTTAAAAATAGCAAACGTAGGAAGAATTTCAATTTTATTCTGTTGTGCTAAAGAAACCTCTTCATCTGTATTTACTTTGAAGAAATTTACCTTATCTCCCATTTCTTCCGCTAGCTCTTCAAATACTGGCATCATGCGTACGCAATACCCACACCATGGAGCCCAAAAATCCACAATAGATACTTTATCACTTTTTAAAACAGCTTCTTCAAATTCTGCAGTTTTTAATTCTCTTTCTTTAGACATATTAGTCCTCCTTCAGTTGTACAAGCACACAATTTTTTATAACACTTAAACCAGCTGCTGTAGCAGCCTCAACTACACTATCTTTATCTGCACCGGGCTGTAAAAATAAACATTTAACACCTTTTTCTTTACATTCCGCCACGGCTGCTAATCCCACACGTTCTGGCACAACAAAATCTACCACTCCCGGAATCTCTGGTAATTCAGCAATAGAGGCATAACAAATGTCCCCATCAATATTATCTACATTAGGATTTACAGGATACACTTTATACCCATGCTTCTTCAAACACATGTAAATTTTATAGCCAAATTTATTCGTATTTGCTGTCGCACCAAGAACAGCCCAAACATTTTCTTTTAAGGCATTTTCAATAGTCATTGTTCTCACCTCTACATCTAGTATACGTCAAAATTAAATTTTGTCAAATCTAATTTTGTAATCCTTATATATTCTTTATGTACAGAAAATGGATATTCCACTATTTCAACGAGCTCTTTTAACCCGTACCCCTCTTTCGGCATTTGTTGAATCGCCAGACTTGAAAGTAATCCGCCTTTTATAGCAAGAAATGATAAAATTTGTGAAGCTGTAACTCCACGATTACGTAGTTCTTCTATCGTTATCGCTTCCTGTCGCTTTGAAAGTCGAATGCCATCTGCATCTATCAATAAAGGAGCATGCCCATAAACCATAGTCGTTCGCAATTCTGTTTCTGCCATAACGTTAGCCTTGGTATAAACTTCACGATTGCTAAAACTTTGTTGATCCCTACTTATATAAGGAGCTATCATATGCTGTAGAAAAATTTGATCTGCTGTGGAAGCTAATAAATCTTCACCGCGAATAACTTCCGTAACTCCCATTACCATATCATCTAATACAACGGCTAAGTTATATGCAAACATCTTATCGGCACGCCTAACTACAAAATCATCATAGTCTGTGCGAAGGCTAAACTTTTGTAGGCCCTGCCAAAGATCGTCAAAAATGACCTGACAATTCTTACATTTAACACGCCAAGAAGGCTCTTTTTGTTTGACTAGAAATGTCTGTTCTTCCGCCGACAAATGCCGACAATGACCATCATAGAGATGTGGGATTTCACCTACATGAGGTGCAGAACTAATATTCTGAATACGTGCACGATTGCAATAACAAGGATAGATATTCTCTGCCGCTTTTAATTTCTGCAAAATACGTTCATAAAAGGGATAACGCTCACTTTGCCAGTACGGACCTTCATCCCAATCAAAGCCTAGCCATTTTAAATCAGCGATTAGAGCTTCACCTAGTTCACGCTTTGCCCGTTGTAAATCAATATCCTCCATGCGAAGAATAAAGCTTCCTTGTTGTTTTCGTACTGAAAGATAAGATAAAAGTGCAATCCATACATTTCCTAGATGTATATGCCCTGTCGGGCTCGGCGCAAATCTTCCCTTCATCATATCCTCTCCACTACGACAAAATAACTAGTTTACACTTATATTTTTATTAACTCGGCAATGACCCAATCTTTTTAAACAAATTGCCTGTAGCACGAATCTTTTGTTCATTGCCCATAACACAAACACGATTATCTGCCATAACCGCTTTCACCACATCTGCTAAAGCAGCCACATCCTTAGATGTACAAGCAATGACTGAACGACGCAAGTCCGTAAGCTCTTCTTCTGTCATATGTTTAAAGTATAACCCCATCGCACGTGGACCGCGAAGTGCAGGTGTCATTGGTAAATCTAAACGACTCATAGTACCAATAATATATTTCACCATCTCCCGTTCCGAAATATCAAAATTGCGTAAAAATGTTTCCATTTCATCATAAATAGCAAGTGACTCTGTTAAATTGGGATCACGATAACTACAGAATAGCACATTACCATTTTGGTAGAAATTAGCAAAGGCTCCATAAGCCCCGCCTTGCACACGAATACGTGTCCAAAGGTATTCATAACGCAAAATTGTTTCTAACACAGGCATAGCACCGGTAAAAGTAAAACCATGATCACGGAAGTTTCCCCCTTTAGCTACATATTGTACTTTACCAGCTGTAACGATGCCTTCATTTTCATACACCCTCATAAGCTTCAATTGATTTTTGGCAATGACAGTATCATTCCACTGTGTTAGTTCCGCTTCTAACAATGGTTTATATGTCGTAAATTCATCTTCTGTACCTACAAACATAACATCTAAATTAGGGGTTCGGAATATTTTATTATGTACAGCTGCTAATTTTTCAGGCAGTTCCCTTAGGGCTTCTTCACTTGCAAGTAACGCTGTAATATGTTCAAAAAAACCTAGCTCACTAAGATCTTGAAATTTAGAGCTTTCACTCACTTGCGCCAATACGCGCGTAGATACGAGGGTGTGACCGCGACGGAAAGCTTCTACGTCCCAAACGGCTTTCACTTCATTCAAGATTTCTAACAAACGAGTCGTATCACTGAAGTCTGTATGCAATAAAATTTCACTCATTATCTGGCAAAGCGTTTGTAATTTACTATGCAATGCCTTTACACGAATCGTTAATAATGGTTTAAACGAATCTCTCTCCTTATCGACAACAACTGGGGCTGTGCTAGTAGAAAAACCACCAAGACTTAAATTAATTTCTTTGTTTAAGTCTTCATATCTATACGATTCAGTATTCATCTGACCTAATATTTCAGCTAATAGCTCTGCATAAAATAGTTCTTCTTCTGTTAGAACAGATAAATCTAGGTAATAACTAATGTAATTAATCCCGTTCGCAAAGGTTGGTATAACATGTACATTCGCTTTTCCCAACTGCAATTGTTTGCGCTCGATAACCTCTACCGTAGGGTCCAAGTCACTTAAAGATAGAAGCGGAATCGTCTTAAGTGCTTCTTCAGAATCAGGAGCTTCTTGACGAGCCTTTAGCTGCAATGTCTTTTCTATAATTGCATCTAATTCTGCATCCGTCATGGCAGCTTTAATAGCAGCAAGCTTTTCTTCAGTTTCTTTTTCTTTGGCTTCTAAAATTCCCTTTTCCGGATAAATAGATTCTAATGCTTTATGTGTATTATTCAACAAATAGGTGTTTATAAGATTTTCAAAATAACCATTTGTTAACCCTTTACGCAATACTTTTAAAGTATCTTCATAACGTAACAACTCAAGTGGATCGGCATCATAAAGCCAATTATCCATAACGCGAATATTGTAAGCTAATCCAATAGGGCGACCGCCAAAATCGGCTTCACGAAGAGCAAATTCAGTGGTGTTTAAAGAAGCTTCAATTAAAGTTAAATCAAGTCCTTGTTCTACCATTTCTTTAAGAGTTGATTCTACAATATCTTGTAATTGCGCCTGTTTAGAAATATCAGAACCTGTAACCGTAACATTCCATAAAGGTTGGCGAATACTATCTAAAAAATAGCCACTTACATCACTACCAATACCCGCTTTTATTAATTTCTGTTTTAAAGGTGCCGCTGGTGAAGTCAACAACGCATGTGTCAAGACTTCAAAAGCAAGCCTTACTTCTGGTGATATTTCAGGAAATACATATGTTAAGGCATGATAGGCTTTATTTTCTGTACTCTCATCAGAAGCAATGCCATAAGGATATGAAGCCACTACTGGTTCTTTCAATGGTTCTTGTAAATCTATATGAGAATCAATCGTAATAGCATCAAAATGGCTTAAATATTCGTCATTAATAAATTTAAGTTGTTTAAAAATGTCCATTTTACCAAACAAGAAAATATAGCTATTACTAGGATGATAATACTGCTGGTAAAATTTTTGGAAATTCTCATACGTCAAATCAGTGATAAAATCAGGATCTCCACCCGATTCCACTCCATAGGTAGTGTCAGGAAATAAATCTTCCATCATATGGCGGTCTAACAAAGAGTCTGGAGAAGAATATACCCCTTTCATTTCATTAAGTACAACGCCTTTATAAATGAGCGGATCTTTTTTATCTTCTAATTCATAATGCCACCCTTCTTGCATAACAATTTCCTCATCATGAGCTACCCGTGGATAAAAAACAGCATCTAAGTATACATCCATCAAGTTATGGAAATCTGTATCATTCTTACTAGCCACTGGATACATAGTCTTATCTGGATAGGTCATAGCATTAAGAAATGTATTCATAGAGCCTTTTACAAGTTCTACAAAAGGTTCTTTTAACGGAAATTTGCGTGAACCACATAACACGGAATGCTCCATAATATGTGCCACACCAGTACTATCCTTGGGTGGCGTACGGAAAGAAATGGAAAACACTTTATTTGTATCATCAGCCGCCACATACATTAAACATGCTCCTGATTTAATATGTGTGAACATATAAACTAAACTATTTATTTCTTTAATTTCTTCTTTTCGCTCTAATTCAAACCCTTCATAAATATGTCCAACTAGCATTTCATTTATCATAATATATTTCACCTCATTTAAGCTTTATACTATATTATAGCATTTTTATTGATATTTTTCGATACACTTTTACTGGCGTAATATATCTTATTTCCTTGCTTTTCTCAAATAAATACAAAAAGCCCCTAGTGGTTGTCTTTAACAACCACTAGGGGTAAGCACTACTCTACTATTATAGTGGAGACGCTACATTTTTACGTGGACGACCACGCTTTACGGTAGCACGATAGTAATCTAAATCACCTTTCCAGAATAAACGACCAGTAATTGGTTTAATACGTCCCGCCGTTACCTGTTTATCAAAGCCTTGGCGTGTAATGCCCAAATATACGCTCGCCTGTGTAGATGTAAATACATTTTCTCCAATAAATTCTTTTAGAGCATTTTCATCTTTGAAATTATACATAATTATTACTCCTTTTTACAGTGAGCTTATGCTCACAAACTCCTCACTCTCATTTATTACTTAAATGTATAAAGTAATAATCCCCGCTTTATAACTAATATTCATTTAATTCTTAGCCGCGACCATCAATAAAGAAATTATCATGAATAGCACGAACTGCATCTTTCACACGGTCTTTATTCACCAAACAAGTAATGCTGATTTCAGAAGTACTAATAATCTCAATATTAATATTTTCTTTACCTAGAATTCCAAACATACGAGATGCCACTCCTGGCGTCCCCAACATTCCCGCTCCAACAACAGAAACTTTAGCCACATCTTCATCTATATGAATTTCATCGATGTGAATCGTTTTACGAAGCTCTTCTAGCACTTCTTTTGCTAATACTACATCATCTTGTAGTACGGTAAATACAATATTTGTAACCCCAGTAGTTTTATTATGAGTACCTTGTACAATCATATCCACATCAACATTTTTATCTGCCAAGGCTTTAAAAATTTGATGTGCCACACCTGGTTTATCTTCTACATGAATTAATGAAATTTTAGCAGCATTTGTATCATCTGCCACCCCAGTTATAGCATAATCTTGACCGCTCATCGTATACTCCTCTCTAATGATTGTTCCTTCTTCATCAGTAAATGTTGAACGTACATGGATAGGTACGCCATAGCGATGTCCCATTTCCACAGCACGTGGCTGCATAACCCCTGCACCCAACCGAGCCATTTCTAACATCTCACCATAGGTTACTTCTTTTAGTTTAATCGCATTAGGAGCAACACGAGGATCCGTAGAATATACACCATCCACGTCTGTAAAGATTTCACAAATGTCAGCTTTCATGGCACCAGCAAGAGCTACTGCCGTCGTATCAGAACCACCACGCCCAAGGGTTGCAATATCACCAATATCTGTAATGCCTTGGAAACCTGCTACAATGACAACGTTCCCTTCATCAAGTGCATTAAATACACGTTTAGGATCAACATTTAGAATACGACCTTTTCCAAAAGCAGCACTACTCTGTATGCCTGCTTGTGGCCCTGTCATGGAAATTGCTTTATGACCTTTTTCAGCAAAAGCCATTGCCATTAAAGCAATAGATATTTGTTCACCTGTAGATAATAACATATCCATTTCACGCCCATAAGGATGTGAGGTTATCTGTTTAGCTAAACTTACCAAATCATCTGTTGTATCTCCCATTGCTGATACAACAATGACAATTTTATCCTCATCTTTTTTATCCCGTAAAACGCGATTGACAATATTGAAAATCTTTTCAGGTGTAGCTACAGAACTACCTCCAAATTTTTTAACAATTAATGCCATGTCGACCCCTCTTTTACTCAAAATAATTATACATGAACTAACTTTAACATAAAGGGTGATATATGTAAATACAAAACTTTCTAAACAAAATCTTCTCCTCTGTTGGTATTTACTTAAACAAAAAGCTCACACCTCAAAAGAGGTATGAGCTTTTTAGTGATAACAATTGTTTGGTAAATATTAGCCTAGACGCTAACAAATAACACTATTTTACAACGATATCTTTTTCGGATTCCCATAAGCCATGAATATTGCAATAGGAAGTAGCAATCAATTTACCAGATTTTTTAAATGTCGCTGTAACAACCCCTGCAGATTCGGCAAGAACTGGACCTTCATTAGCTCCAGCAGCAGCTTCGCCATGTACATTAAATTCAAGGCGAGCTACTTCATAAGGAAGTTTAGTACCTTCTTCTACAAAGTATAATTTAATCCAAGCAATATGGTGTTCTGTAGTATTTGGATGTGCAATTTCATCGCCTACTACTAATTCGATATTTACGCGTTCACCTGCATTCACAGTATCCGCTACTTTAATGATAGGAACATGTTTTTCAGTTTTAAAATCTGCACTTTTTACGTATTCTGCTAATGACATAGGATTATCCCCCTTGTTATAAGTAATTAAACATGTAAACTTGTTACACTTATATTGTACTCAATCTAGGCGGACTTTGCAATAGATATTTTGAAAATTTTCGATTTTCTTCGAAAATCATCGATTTAAAATTCAATCCCCTTAGCGGCTCTTATACCGGCCTTATAGGCATGTTTAACTTCTCTCATTTCCGTCACCGTATCAGCAATTTCAATAATTTCCTCTTTTGCATTACGTCCTGTTAAGATCATATGCAAACGCTTAGGTTTTCTTTCCAATAGGCTAACAACAGTTTCTACTGCCACTAGTTCATAAGCTATGGCATAGTTTATTTCATCTAAAACAATTAAATCCCAACGATCGGATAACACTTCCTCCTCTAACATCTGCCAAGCCTCTGCCGCCGCTTTTTGATGCGCTGCCATAGCCGCTTCACTTTGACCCGGTTTATGATAAATAAAGCCATTACCCATAGGTCTAATTTCAATATTATTGCCTAAACAGGCAATCCCTTTTAATTCCCCATAAGTACTGCCACCTTTAATGAATTGCAAAATTAATACTTGCATATCATTACCTGCAGCGCGAAGAGCCACCCCCAGAGCTGCTGTCGTTTTACCCTTACCGTTCCCTGTATTTACGAGAATAAGACCGCGTTCGTTCATTCTATCACCTCATTATTATAACATCATAAGTCATTCCAATTCATATGGCATCTTAAAATTCATAATTCTATTGGTTTTATAAAAATAGCGTAGCCTTAGCTACGCTGTTTTTTAAAGGATTCACAACTATCAATAAAGTGTGTAGTTGCCTCTTCACTACCTGCAAAATTTAGATGTAAATAGGTAGCAAGTATATTCTTATATGCATAGCCACCTTTATATTTAGTATTTAAGCGACCGCCTACAAATTCAAAAGCCCAAGGAAAATCTTCTGTTTTGGGTTCTGTAATAGAAAAATGAAATTCGTGACCTTTTAAGGACTCACCTTTTTTACATAAAATGTTGTCCTCTAAAGCTGTTGCTGTAACATAACCTACCTTTTGTAGTTTATCTTGCATTGTACAAGTCGCTGGAACAATGCCCACCATAGGTGCCGTCACATTATCAAAATTAGTGACGCCTTCACAAAGATACATGAGTCCACCGCATTCGGCATAAATAGGTATACCCGCATCTGCAACGACTTTAATGGATTGACGTAGCCCCTCATTAACACTCAATTGTGTCAAGAACATTTCAGGGAAACCACCACCAAAAAGCAATCCATCTACCTCAGGTAATACAGAATCCTTAAGTGGACTAAAATAAATGAGTTCTGCCCCTTTTTCTTCTAACGCCTTCAAACTCGCAGGATAATAAAAAGAAAAAGCTTCATCAAACGCAACACCAATACGCACACGTTTAGAATTCTGTTTTTTAGAATAAAGGCTATCCTCTACAATTGTTGGTGCAGACCTCGCAATAGTTAGCAATAAATTTAAATCAACCTCTATATTTACAGCATTACGAATTGTGTCTATCGCTTCTGTAGGGTCGACTTCTGTCACCGGTGTTAAACCTAAATGGCGTTCTGGCGAATGCATTTTATCATTGCGATGAATGGCACCAATAACAGGTATATTAAGACGTTCCATCGTATCGCGGATCATGCGTTCATGGTTCGTAGAACCTAAACGATTTAATATTACCCCTGCAAAATTTAAATCCTTATCAAATTCACGAAAGCCAAGAGCAATGGCTCCTGCACTAGCAGCCATTGCTTTACAATCAATAACCAATATAACTGGTGCATTAAGAGCTTTTGCGATTTCTGCCGTACTACTCACACCTTCACGGCCACCATCGTAAAGCCCCATAACCCCTTCGATAATCGATATGTCAGCATCTCTTGCCATATCGACAAAAAATGGTGATAATTTTTGTTTCGGAACTAACCAAGTATCAAGATTAAAACAATCACGGCCGCTAGCTAATTTATGAAAACCTGGATCAATATAATCTGGTCCTACTTTAAATGGTTGTGCTTTCAAACCACGGTCTCTATAGGCGGCTAAAAGTCCAGCCACAATAGTGGTTTTACCTACACCAGAATTTGTACCCGCTATCACAACGCGAGGAGTATTAATACTATTCATACTCTCACCTTTTTTGCTTTTGCTTAACGATCTTTTCGTTTCGCTAAAATAGTAGATAAGTAATTTAATTTAGTGTCTGCTGGCAGTTTATCTAACCCCACATATACTTCTTCATCTTCCAGTCCCACACGACTAATCATAACGGCATCATCTGCCATGTTATGTTTAAGTAAAGTTTCCTGCACTTCATTAAAGTTTTTGTAAACTTTCATGATAACTGCATCATCCGCTACGGCAAGAACAGCATCAATCTTTTCTTTGGGAGCCGTTGCAGGAACAATGGCTAACACTTCTTCTTTTTCTACAATAGGATATCCTAAATGAGAGCCAATAGCACAAAAAGCCGTAATACCAGGAATTGTTTCAATTTCATATTCACTATCTTCAATAAGGCGATATACGTACATATACGTACTGTAAAACATAGGATCCCCCAGAGTCAAAAATACAACATTTTTCCCCTGTTCTAGGTAAGAGATAATAATATCACGAGCCTCCAACCAAGCATCACTCAAAGTACCTTCATGAAACACCATAGGAAAAACAACTGGAACAATTTTCGTACGGTTTTCATCAATATAAGGGCTTGCGATATTTAAAGCAACAGAACCATCCTTTTTTTCTGTTTTTGGAGTAATGATAATATCAGCGTCTTTTATTAAACGAACCGCTTTTACTGTTAATAATTCAGGATCCCCTGGACCCACCCCAATGCCATATAATTTACCTTTCATGTGTATATCTCCTCAACATATTTTATAAAATCATTACAGATAAATGACTAGAAATTACTTTTATATAATAACATCAATATATAATGACACAAAACATAATGACACCAAAACTATGGAATACAGAAAGTGTATCCCTTAATTATTTGATCTTAGGAATAGCTGGACGATGACTAGCACGTTTTTCAAATTTATGTGCTATCGCATCTGCGATATGTTGGATATAAATACGCTGAATCGCATCATATTCGCCTAAACCAGCATAATAACAACTAACATCTGCACCTAGTGATTGTAATTGATAGCGTATAGAGTCTTCTTCATCAGCAAAAATATCATTAAGTGCATGTTCCCCTGCTACTAGCAATAAAGGGTGTAAATGCACTTTTTTAATCTGGTTATCTGCTTGCAACCAATTATATACTGTATCCTCTAATTCAGGATAACTTTCAAGGCAAGCAATGCGAACATTATTATGCCCCAACTGCCATAATTTCATTTGCAGTACGGCATAGGATGCATTCCCTATATTATTGCCCCCATGTCCAATGAAAACTACGCCTTCTTCTTTAGGAATCTCTAGAGATTCAATAAAATCAGATATAAGTATTTGATAGTCATCTGGACGTTCTTCTTGTCCCATAAAATAAAGCAAAGGGCGTCCAAATTTAATTTCTTTACAAACACCTTGTCCTAAAAATATGCTCACATTAGTTTTTAATTTTTCAAACTCTTCCCCACCTATTAAGTGTAATGGCTGTACAATAACTTTTTCATAACCTTCTGCCACTAGTTTTTCCATCATACTGACTTCTGTATCGATAGTTTCCCCTCTTTCGCGAAGTCTACTAACTATGATTCTAGAGGTAAAAGCCAAAAATACATCATAATCACTGTAATGATTGGCAATAGCATCTACTACAGCATTAATGTTTTTCTCTCTTGCCGTCTGTACAGTTGTGCCAAAGGCAACTACTAGAATAGCTTGTTTCATGGGTCTCCTCTTTATATTGATAAATATAAAATGCCGTTTAATCTTTATAATTTTATCATGAATCAGAATGAAACTAAATAGGAGTCGCTATGATTTTTAATCTCTTCAATATATCCATCTAATAAGGCATAACGATTGCGATACATATTACGTTTATGTGTTTTCGCTGTCTCATAAGTTTTCCGAACTTCTTCTAAAGGAATACGGAAAAAACGAGAATCTTCTTTACATACAACGCCACCAATTTCTGCCCAAAAATCATCAAACTTGACTAGCTTATGACGGTTTCCACGAATGAGATGTGTATTCGTATAAAATCCTTCATCAGATACAGCATATAACGAATGAATATTCATATTAGCCGCTAATTGTCGTAATAAGAAAAACATGAAATTTTTAGGACGATACCCATACATTTTCTTGGTAATCTTCTTTGCTTTATTTAAGCCTTCTTTATAGCCTTGAATAGTACCGACCCAAATGCAAGGTTCTCCATTGAACCCTTTACCTAAACGGAAGTTAATATGATAAACTCCTTCCCCTTCATAGGTCAAAAATAAAGACAATAAGCCTTCTTTACGCTGCCCACAATGATACCAAAGATGAGATTCTAGTCCCAAGTCCTCTGATTTCCAAATAAGAACACCTGTTTCATCATCCTTTACGTACATTTTGTGAATCGCTGCGGTAGTAAAATACTGAGGTAAAGCAGTAAAGTGTGCAATTATACTATCGGCACGTTCTTGTGCTGTCGATTCTTTGTAAAAGAAAATACGATTAATAGGTTCATATAAATCAATATGTTCCTCCAACATATGTGGAAAAATCGTGTACGTTTCAAAAAATGACGTTACTTGCTCAAGTTGTTTTTTATTTTTTAAAGAACGCATAGCATATAAAAAAATCCGTCGTTTCTCTCTCCAACTCCGATTTCCGTAAATTTTTCGCCCTTGCCCCCATTGCAAAGTCCAGTAGGTAAACAAACTTTCAACCCCTATCTACATAATAATTTATATTTTTTAATTATAACATAATAGAAAGAAGGTAGATATATAATAAAACATCCACCTTCTTCTAGGATTGCCAAGATATAGTACCACATCAAGATGCGTAATGCACGTTCCTCATAGTTTTAACGACTTGGTTATTAGGACTCATAGCACTCTTCCTACTACGCTCAGATAAACGAATAATTTGTGTTAAATGGCGCAGAAATAATTCTTGAATGTATGGATTTTCACCAAGACCTTCGTTCCACAAACTAACATTATAACCTTTTTCTAAAAGTAACGTACTAATAGAGTCAGGACGATCTCCACCTAAGTAATCTAGCAAATGAATCGACCCAATTAATGCTAATGGTACAACTATCACATCTCGATTTCCTATCTGTTCTATTAAACTAAGCGCATGTTTGAAGTTTGGAAAACCATTAGATGTAAATACAGCCATATGAGGATAACCTTCATACAAACATTTCAATTGTAAAGTACTAAACTCTAGTTGATTTTGTCCATTCGCCATGAGAAGAATTGTTTTGTTCACAGCCTTAACATTTAAGTGCTTAGTAATGGCTTCAATGGCCGATACATAATCATCGGTATAATTCTTTACTCCTAACGAATGTAACAAAGGCTTACCAATATTAATAGAATTAAACATCTTCTTTTCGCCATGAATATATTTTAAAGCTTCTTTCCGTAACTGTTGATAACTCTGATCCGCCACCAATGCAAATGGCTGAATATATAAATCTGAAACATTTAAACGATGCATTTCTTCCATAGCTTCGTGCAACGATTGCACGCTAGTATCATATTTATCATTCCATTTTTGAATTAAAGCTTCCGATAAAAATACACGACGGACGATACAATCAGGATACATGTCCATAATGCGTTGTTCCATACTGCCTACTGATTTTTCAACAGCATCACCGTAAATAGAGCCAAATGAAGTCAAGATAATACCTTTTGTACTCATATATCCCTCCACACTATACTAATACACAATTACCAGAATTATGGTATTATCTTATATTACTTTTTCTGTCTCGTCAATGAAAATATTTCTCAATTAAAATTGAATTTTTTGAATGTTTAAGCTTGAGAGAAAACACGTGGAGCTGCTACATTGAAGACTTTACTAATTAACGGTAAGAACTTACCTTCAATTAGAGTTTTATTGCGTTCACTCTTTGTAATTAGCCAAAGTGCACGCCCATTATAAGTAATTCGCAACAAGCTGTTGATGTAGCGATTAAAATCTTCCTCTCCCATAGCAATCTTTAGTTCTAACAATTTACTATGAATCGGCTCACCTTGATACTCTTCACGTTCTAATACAGGTATAAATGCAATTTGATAAATATTATTAGATAGCATTTGGCTTTCCGTTTGATTTATTTTTACTTCTTTTGTCTGTTCCATTCTTTTCTCCTTATATAATAAAGTGAGTAGCCATTAATTGACTTTATATTCAGTTCCGTAACATGACTACTATCCCCTCATAATATTCTATTATCCAAATTATAACATAAAACCAACATTTAATAACCATTGGTTAATTTTAAACTTTTTCTAATTGACTTTGCATCTATATGTGCTATCATGAAACTAAATGAATATACACTCTATGTTTTAATGTAAGCCATCTAAGTAAGTTGGTATTTATTATTTCAGCTAATTTTACCTACACACTTGCTTTATGGCGAGTGTGTATTTTATTTAGCAACATGAACCTATTATTTAAAGGAGTGTAGCAATATGAAAAAGACAACTAAATCCTTACTTACTTCACTAGTATTAGCTGGCGTTATGGCTATGGGCCTAGGTACCGCAACTACTGTTGATGCCGCATATAGGCTTAATAGCGAGGTAAAAAACGCTACGCCAGCTTTAGAAGAAGCTTCATCTATTGGCGTGCGCGTACACAATAACGCAGCATTAAAATCCTTACCTAATAAAGATGCCATTGTAATTACAAGCTTTGGTACTACCTTCAAAGAAACACGCGAAAAAACAATTGATGCCACAGCAAAAGAAATCCAAGCTGCCCATCCTAATACAAAAGTAATTGTCGCTTTTACCTCTCATATCATTCGAGATCGCATCTTAGAGAAAGAAGGTATTGACTATCCAACTCCTGAAAGCGCATTGGAAAAATTAAAAGCTGAAGGGTATACGCGTGTAACTCTGACTAACTTTAATATTATTCCTGGTCTAGAATATAAGTATAGTAATGCTGTATTTAATCAATACAAAAATGATTTCAAAACTATGACGCTTGGTTTACCTCTAATGTATTGGATGGGGCAAGAAGAACAACGCGATGACGTAGTACAAACTTTAGAAGCTTTGGCTACACAATTCCCCAAAGTTAGCACTAAAGATGCCATTTTAATATTGGCACATGGTACACCAGATCCTTCTAATGCCTACTATGCTGTTATGCAAGATCGCATTAATACTTCGACCCATCAAAATACCTTTATTTATACAGTAGAAGGCACACCAAACCTCGAAACTGTTATTCCTCAACTAAAAGCTAAAAGCATTGAGCATGTTACATTAATGCCTTTAATGATGGTAGCTGGCGACCATGCTAATAATGATATGGCAGGTGATGAACCAGACTCGCATAAGTCTATCCTTATGAAAGAAGGATTTAAAGTAGACACCTATATCCACGGTCTTGGTGAAAATGAGCAAATTCGTAAAATTTTTGTAGAACGTGCTACAGAAGCTATCCAAGCCCTTGATGCTAAACCTATTGAAAAAGCAGAAAAATAAAAATCTCTTACTAATATTAAGTTTACTATGGATTGATAAACCAGATATAACTATAATAGGAACTATAAATGTCTCTCATTTATAGTTCCTATTTTACTAAATGTCAGTTACAGAAAGTAGGTTATGATGAAAAAGATATTTCTTTTTTGTTTATCTCTTGTTGCTATACTCATTCTAGTCAGTGGTTGTAGCAAAGAACAAGCCCCCCACACGAAAACAACAAAAACAATCACTTATAACAGTCAAAAATATACCGTTCCCGCTACACCAGAACGCATTGTCACCCTCTCTAACTCGCTTTTAAAAATTTTATATGCAGTTGACGGCACTGCCATTGGGCGTGTTGAAAGCAGTGAGCAACTATCCGAAAATATGGAAAAGCTGCCAACTGTCGGTCATACTGCTACTGTTAATATGGAAACATTAGTGGGGTTAAATCCAGATCTTGTCATTGGTTTAAAAACACAACACGAAAAATTTATATCCCAACTAGAAAGCAATAAGCTTCCTAATATTTTAATTGACTATGATGGTATAAATGATAATGTCCCTCTTATCAAATTTATTGGACAGTTAACTAACCACGAAGAAAAAGCAGCTGTTATCATAAAAGATTATGAAAGCAAAATCAATACCCTAAAGAAAAAAGCAGCTACCCACACCCCTGCAAAAGTAGCCGTATTACGTGCTACAGGTAAAGCGGTAACTGCGGAAACGAGTAAATCTATTACGGCCTCTATGGTTAAAGACCTAGGCATGAACAATGTCATATTAAACCATAAAAATCTAACGGAAGATAGTAAAACAGTGCCTTACTCCCTTGAAAGTTTAGCACAAGATAATCCGGATATCATCTTTGTCGTTACAATGGGCAAAGCCGAAGATATCAATAAAACGATGACAAAAGAAATGACCTCTAATCCTGCTTGGAATCAGTTATCAGCGGTAAAAAACAACAAGGTATTTTATTTGCCGTCTAACTTATTTTTATTAAATCCAGGGCTACAAACACCTGAAGCCATGGAAATACTACTTAACTATGCCTATGGCAATTAGTTTTATATAACAAAAGGGCTCTATAGTGAGTTTTCCCATAGTGACGCCATACACCACTATGAAAAACAACTCGCTTAGAGCCCTTTATAAGTAATATCAAGCTAATGTTCGTGTTAATAATGATTACCTTAGCAAAGACATTTTTATTTTCACCACACACTTCTTTATCGTTTTAATATCGCCCACTTTTACTAGCGGTTGATGCAAATCTTCGGGAAAGAAAATACAAAAATGACCAGTTGAGGAATGTATATATCCTTCTTTTTCCACATCACTATAAAAAATAAGATCACGGTCTGCATACCATTCTGCTACTGTTGCCTTATCGCTTTTCATAGCAAATCCTATCTTTTCTTCTCCGCTAATGACGCATTGCACATCTATATATTGTTCATGACTTTCAAAACGTGCATCTGCCAACTCTTTTGTTTTAACTTCATCAACAGATACATAGATATTATCACCGTCAATCTCATGTTTACCTATAGCCAGATTTTCAAGATCCTGTGTTTTTAAAAACTCCAAACCTTTTAAAATAGGTGTAGGAAAATTATAGGCAGTTAAATCGTCAGTAAGTTTCGCAAAAATCATGATGGCACCTCTTTCATTTATTAAATGAGACCATTAACTTTTATAAATATTGTACCATCTTTTTCATGCTCAATGATAGCATCTACTTTAAAAATATGCTGTAAGATATCAATCGTTATAACCTCATTAGGTGTACCATTAACAGCAATTTCACCTTGATTTAAAATGGCCACACGATTTGAATAGCGCGCGGCTTGATTAAGTTCATGCAATACCATTAGAACCGTAAGATTTTGCTCTTTATTTAACCGTTTTATTAGTTCTAATATTTCTAATTGATGATTAATATCGAGATAAGTCGTCGGTTCATCTAGGATAAGAATTTCTGGCTCTTGGGCTAATGCCATGGCAATCCATACGCGTTGCCGTTCTCCTCCGGAAAGAGATGATACTAATTGATTAGCTAAATGCGTCGTTTTAGTTTCTGCCATTGCCCGTTCAATAATAATACGATCTTCTCCATCAGTGCTGCGCCACCATTTTTGATAGGGATAACGGCCACAAGCTATGAGTTCTTCGACCACCATATCTTTCGGCGCTACTTGTACCTGTGGTAAAAAAGCTACCTTTCTTGCCAGTTCAGAGGCAGAGTAGCTTTGCAACTGCTTGCCAAAAATCTCAATATGTCCATAGCTAATAGATTGGCTACCCATAATCGCCTTTAATAGCGTACTTTTTCCACAACCATTAGGCCCTAACAAAGTTGCAATTTCACCTTTATGCACAGTCCAATTTACTTTTTTTAACACTTCTTTTTGTGCAAAAGAAACGATTACATCACCAACTTCTATTGCTTTTTCAAGCACATCTATATGTTCTTCATGACCAACAATGGTATTTTCCTTTCTAGACCTCTCCATAGTGACTTCTACTATATTATCATTTACATGCATAGAATTCACCTCATTCGCGTCTTAGCAAATATAGAAAGAAAGGAGCTCCAAAGAACGCCATAATAATACCCACAGGGACTTCTACGGGGCTAAATACCACGCGACCAATGGTATCACTAATAACAAGAATCGCGGCTCCCAACGCAGCAGATCCTGGTAATAAAAATCGATAATCAGTGCCAATAAACATGCGTGTCACATGTGGAATAATAAGGCCTACAAATCCGATAAGCCCAGCCACACTAACAGCACTCGCCGCAAGAAAGGCGGCTACAGCAGTCATCGTAAATCGTGTCTGCTCTACAGGAAGACCTAGTCCTTTGGCCGTTTCATCACCAAGACTAAGAATAGTTAAGCGTCGTGACCCTAAGAAAGCCAACACAAGTCCAATAATAGTATATGGCACAAGTAATTCGACTTGATTCCAACTACGCGCTGCAAGCCCCCCCACCATCCAGAGTAATGCCCCTTGTACACGATCACCATAAAATACAAGAAGTGCAGAAATTCCTGAACCTAAAAAGGCCGCTACGGCCACCCCTGCCAAAATGATACGAGTTGGTCTAATGCCATTTTTCCATGCTAATGCATATACTAAAAGTGCAGCACCTAAGGCACCTACAAAAGCAAAGAGGGGTACAATGTGTTCTAACCAAGGGAATAAAATAAAAATTATGACTCCTGCCAAACCGGCACCAGAAGAAACCCCTACAATTTGAGGATCTGATAAAGGATTTTTCATAACAGCTTGCAAAATAGCGCCAGAAACAGCTAAATTAGCACCTACTAAAGCAGCTACTATGTTGCGAGGAAATCGAATGTTCCAAATAACCATATCCTGTGTATCCACTAATTGTGAGGTCCAAAGAGTATGCCAAATTTTTTCTAGGGTAATATCTGCAGAACCAAAGACCATAGAAATAATGATAGCCACCACAGCTAATATGAAAAACATCCATACGAGGAACAGCCGTTTCATAATACGAGACATAGCATTTCCTCCTCTTGTATTTATTTTTTATCACCTTGTACTACTAGCATATGATCGCGTTCAACGCCAGTATAAAGCAATGCATTAATAACGGAAGCAGCTATTGGGCTCCCACCTTTATTACCATGCACCGTTATATAGGGAACTGGAGAAACTTCTTGTAAGTATGCTTTAGACTCGGCAGCCCCCACAAAACCTACGGGGATACCTACGATTAAAGCGGGACGTACACCTTCTTCTAAAGCGAGACGTAATACTTCATAAAGAGCGGTTGGGGCATTGCCAATAGCTACAATTTGACCATCTAATTTTTTGCCAAACGTACGCATTGCCGCAATAGAGCGTGTAATATCTAGTTCACGAGCCAATTTTGCGACTTCTGGGTCCTGAATTAAGCAATGTACTTCACTACCGCGATTCTTAAGAGCTGGTTTATTAATACCAATGCGAACCATTTCTACGTCTGTATAGATATGAGCTCCATTATTGAGGGCTTCAATCCCTTTTGCTACCGCGCCTGGGCTGGTGCGAACGAGTTTTGCATATTCCACATCGCCAGAAGCATGTACAGTTCGAGAATATACACGAATTTCATCTTCTGTTAAATTTAAATCCTTTACATAAGGGTAAATTAATTCCATACTCTTATCTTCAATCGCTTTAGGGTTCTTAACGTAATCCATTTTATTCTCCTTTTAATGCGAAAAATTCATCTTCACTGCTTACCAGAGTTAAACCGGTTGGTAGTCCTGGACGATCAATAACAATAACATGTAATCCTAAATCAATGGCGGCTGCTAGTTTTGTATCCGATCCACCTACTAATCCAGAATTTTTCATTATTACTACATTAGCCCCTGTATCCTTAAACATAATTTTATTCATATCATAACTGAAAGGACCTTGTACAGCTACAATACGTTTAGGAGAAATACCTAAATCTTCCAACTCTTTCATAACCGTAGATGTAGGTAATACACGAGTCCATACCTCTTTATCCCGGAGTTCTGGTGCTTTTGCAAAAATGTGCATTGTCTTACTACCCGTTGTGAGATATACTTTTTTGTCTGCCTGCGCAGAAAGTTCGCCCGCTAATTTTGCAGCAGATACTTCATCTGCTACATGATAAAGTTTATCATAAATAGGCAACGCTACTTCTGGTCTCTCATAGCGAATGAATGGAATTCCAGCCGCTTTTGCCGCTTCACTAGCAGTGATTGTAACGATAGCCGCATAAGGGTGGCTCGCATCCACAAGCATACGCACCTTATGCTGAGCAATTAGCGCGAGCATCTCTTCTTTTGTAAGACGTCCTGTATGAACGGTAATTCCTTTGTGAGCAGCTAATTGTGCACCATAAGCACTAACAACCGTTACGAGAACAGGTTCACCCGTTTTTTCTTGAATAGATACGGCAAGGCGGCGTCCATCAAGGGTCCCCGCAATTACCCAAATCATAATTTATAGCCTCGAGGAGTAATCATGCGACCATTTTCAACATAGGTTTGACTATTACCAATAATAACGAGAGTCTGCATATCAATTTCTTCTTTTGTAAAGTTTTCAAGATCAGAAATGACCATTTTTTGACCTGCACGCCCTGCTTTTTGAACAATACCGACTGGCGTTTTAGGATCTCGATGCTGTAATACAAGTTCGCGTACTTCTTCTAAATGAGTAACACGTTTTTTACTGCGTGGATTATATAAGGAAATAACCATATCGCCTTCTGCACAAAGGGATGCACGTTTTTTAATGAGTTCCCATGGTGTCATCAAATCAGAAAGGCTGATAACAGCAAAATCGTGCATTAATGGTGCCCCCAGGACGGACGCAGCTACATTTACCGCACTAAGACCTGGTACAATAATAACTTCTGGCCGTTTATCTGCCTCAACTTTATTAGCGAGTTCCATTACAAGTCCAGCCATACCATAAATACCAGAGTCACCACTAGAAACGACAACCACTTCATGCCCTTCTACGGCAAGATCTACGGCTTGTTGACAACGATCTACTTCCTGCATCATAGCTGTCCCCACGGTCTTTTTGCCTACAATAAGGTCTTTTATAAGATCTAAATAAGTTAAATAACCTACTACTCGATCAGCTGCTAAAATAGCCTCTTTCGCTTGTGGCGTCATAAATTCTTCATTACCCGGTCCAATACCGATAACTTGAATCCGACCTGTGCGATAGCTACTGTTATTCTCGGAAATAGTGTTTTCTGTTGTATTAACTGTTGGCTCTGTGCCAGTATTAGTGATGTTGTTTCGCATACGTTTCCTACTCCTATCGTATTTTTTACAAAATTTGATTCTTTAATATGATGAGCATTTACAAAATGCTGTAGTATTTCTGCCTCATAAAATTGAATAGGCCATTCTAGTAGTTTCATCGCTTCTAATAAGCCTTTTTCATTTGCCTTAACATCTACCGAAGTAGCTGCTAATACACTCGCTTTTGCGCGCCCCGCTTTATGCAAGCTTTCCATAACCGCATCAAAAATGAGACTAGCTTCTGTATCACGACGGCAACCAACACCGACTACCATCGTCTTCACATACATAAATAAATTATTTTGATACACTTCCGCCTTTTTCAAGACCTTATCTGTAATAATAACCTTTGGCTGTGTAGTTTCCAACACTTTTGCCGTAAAAATCATAGTTGGTAAATGAAAATTCCGTTGTGTATTCTCCTCTAACAAAGAGGTTTCTGCAGGTATTTCTATTTTTTCTGGTGTAAAGAGCACAACCTGTACACCATGTACCTTGGCTTGTTCACAAAGCACATCAGCCCAAGCAAGAGTACTATCAATGTAATAATACACCTCTTCTTTAGCAACAATAGCTGCATTTACCACTCTAAGGGCATCAAAATTTTGGATTGTAAGATGGTGTTTACGTGCAAATACGTCTGGCGCAGGCAATTGATTAACATCTGTAGCTGTGGTAATAACTGGTATTGCACCAATAATTTCACTAATCTCTAGGGCCCATTCGTTGGCACCCCCCAGATGCCCAGATAACAAGCTAATACTATATTTGCCCTGTTCATCCATCACTACAATAGCAGGGTCTTTAGATTTATGAACAATATAGGGCGCAATCATACGAACAACAATGCCTGTTGCCATAATACACAACACACGGTCATACTCTTTAAACAACATCTCCATAATCGTAGACATTTTATCAAAGTATATGGTCCCTACATTTTGGTTGCAACCTTTACCATCTTTTTCAAAGCACTGAATCACTTCAGTCGCCTTTGTTTCACTAGCTTCTCGTAATGCAGAGGCTACTTTGTACCCTAAATAAGCCCCATGAGAAGTTACCGAAACGATAGCCGTCTTCATTCTTTTGCACTCCGATACATATGACTAAAACCTTTATCATATAATTTAGAAAGTTCATATTCACTATTAAGCACGTGACTAACTACAATCATCGCTTGGCGAATAACCCCTTCTTCTTTAATAATATCTGCAATTGTACCAAGAGTGCCACGAATAATACGTTGATCTGGCCAAGATGCTTTTACTACAATAGCAACCGGTGTATCTTTTGTATAACCCCCACCAGCCAACAATTCTTCTACCACTTTATCTAACATCTGCACACTGAGAAAAATACACATGGTCGCTCCGTGAGAAGCCAACATGTGCAACTTTTCTTTTTCAGGCATCGGTGTACGCCCTTCTAAACGCGTAATAATAACACTTTGCGATACATTGGGTAATGTGTACTCTCGCTTAAGTGCCGCTGCCGTAGCGAGGAATGAACTTACGCCCGGTACCACTTCATATGTAATTCCTAGGGCTGCCAATCTGTCCATCTGTTCCTGAATAGCTCCGTAAATAGCTGGATCACCAGTGTGCAATCGCACTACCATTTTTCCTTCTGCTACCGCATTTTTTGTTACTTCAATAACTTCATCTAGATTCATTGTTGCAGAGTTATGTATTTCACATCCCACTTTACAAGCCTCTAAAATGGCAGGATTTACAAGAGAGCCTGCATAAATAACAACATCGGCTTCAGATACGATGCGATACCCTTTACGTGTGATTAACTCAGGATCTCCTGGCCCTGCGCCAATAATATAAACCTGTGACATATAGCCTCCATTAACTTATTTTCTATTACTTTATTATTTATCAAATAAATATTATTAAATATTTTCCGTTTTCCGTCGGATACTATTATTCACTTATATTGTTTCCAGCTTAATCGCAGTAATAATAAAAATTGGACTAAGAGAATCTAACAAATGATAGGGGCCTGCTTTGCGGAAACGATTAACTTGCATTTGAAAACCTTCATAAGTAAAAGGTCGCCCTTTTAACTCTTTAAGAATCGTATACCCTGTTTCCATGGTTACAGCCGTAACTACAAGACGGCCACCTACTTTTAGTAGTCGTTCCACTTCATCAAGGATAGCACTCATACCACCTGCACTACCACCAATAATAACCGCATCTAGGACCGGTAAGTTTTCCATTCCTTCAGGTGCTTTCGCTTCAATTACAGACAAGTTAGTAACACCAAATTTATCTGCATTTCGCTTAATCAAATCAATCCCTTTTGCAAAACGTTCGATGGCGTATACATGACCTTTAGGCGCGCCTAAAGCCGCTTCAATAGAAAGCGACCCCGTACCTGCGCCTATATCAAGTACTTTGCTATCCTCTTCTATGTGTGCTTCACTCATCACCATAGCACGAATTTCGCGTTTAGTCATAGGTACGTCACCACGAATAAATTCCTCATCAGGAATACCAAAAAAATGTTTCATCCAAACACCACCAATACAGAATGTCCAAAGCCTTCGAGTTGGGTGAGTTCGGCTAAGGTGCTTCGTACAATATGCTCATCATCATAGCTGAGACGTTCTGCTGCAGCTGCTGGCGTTTCACCCGGCCAACCATGAGCGATTAAAATCTCTGCAATTTTTGCAGGATTATATTCTTTATCTGTTAAAAATCCTAATTTTCTGCCCGCTGCATACAAAAGCCTCTCTTCTGCTGGTACACGACCATGAAAGCTCAGCAATTCCGCATCTTGCCAAGATTCACAAAGACGAGAAAATGCAAAGGGTATCGAGCTAATCCCCGGCACCACTTCCATCGGGGTAGCCGGGAATTTTTTCTTCAAATAAGTTAATAAACTATAGTAGCCAGGATCACCACTGACCATGACAACAACATTGTTCGTCACTAGATGTTTTTCTATAAATTCAGCTAATTCTGCAAGCTTGCCTGTAACAGGATAGGTCAGTTGTCCTTCTATTGCAAAATCCAAAAGAGATCTCTCACTACCTACCAGAATAGAGGCTTCTTTTATTAGTCTAAGACCTTTGGGCACTACATAATCTGGATTGCCTGGTCCTATGCCAACTATATAGAGGGTATATTCCATCCTTCTAATTCTCCTAACTTCACGGCTACCTCATTAGTGGCCAAAATTTTTCCATCTAAAGTAGCAATAACGATTCCCACATCAGCTTCTCCTGCAATATAGCGTTTTGAACGCATCCCTGCACGTTCTGCCACACGCTTATATACACCTTCTAGGTGTTCCCGAGCTAAAATGGGCATAGCCGCTTCTGTAGTAATACAATCCATAAGTTCTGCTGCCACCGTTTGACTAGCACCTTCAAGAGCAGCATAAGCTACTATAGTTTCAATGCGGCCATCGCTCATACGATTATGAGTATGAAAACTACCACTAGCTAATTTTATAATTTTACCAATATGACCAATAACAAGAATTTTATCAAATCCAGCTTTTACACTTTGTTCAAGCATAAACCCCATAAAATTACTCGTTTCAGCCATCTGCGCTTTATCGATACCAAAGGATTTTTCAGCTAAATCTTGACCGATACGCCCTGGCACAAGAACAGCCACATTAGCACCATTAGCCTTCATTACTCTAAGTTGTGGTATTAAAGAATGCTTAAATCCTTCTTCACTCATAGGTTTGACTATGCCCGTTGTACCAATAATAGATATACCGCCTATAATACCAAGTGTCGCATTTAAGGTTTTTCGAGCCAGCCTTTCACCTTCTGGTACGGAAACGGTTACGATTGCACCTTTTCCTAGTGGTTCTACTAGTTCCTCATAAACAATTTTCATCATCGCCCGTGGACCAGGGTTAATAGCTGGTTCGCCTGGTGGTAATGCCATTCCCTGTTTAGTAATGGTACCAACACCAATCCCAGCGTTAAACTGTAGTTGCTTGGAATCATCTAACTCAACAGTAGTAACAATATCAGTCCCATGCGTAACATCAGGATCATCTCCTCCGTCTTTCATAACCGTTACTGTCACAGAGTTCTCTGATAACACCTCAATATGTTTAATGGGTACTTCAATAAATTCGCCCTGTGGATTTTCTATTTGAACGTTATCCACAAAATCCTTTGTTAGTAGCGCAAGTAATCCTGCTTTCATACCTGCGGTAGCACATGATCCAGTGGTGTAACCGCCACGCATCTCTTCTACGTTCATGCGCCCTCCTATTTTACTAAACTAGTTATGTTTTTAATCCTTTGTTTAGGAACGGAAGTTTACAAACTGTAATTCTACAGGAAAATCCGTATTTTTAAGCATTTGAATTACATTCTGTAAGTCATCTTTATCTTTCCCGGCAACGCGCACTTGGTCTTCCATAATCTGTGCATTCACCTTTAATTTCATATTTTTAATAGCTTTAACTACCTCTTTAGCCACTTCTTTTGAAATGCCTTTTTTGATTGTTACAATTTGGCGAACAGTAGCACCAGCTGCGGGTTCTATTTTACCAAAATCCAAATTTTTAAGTGCTACATTACGTTTTACCATTTTCCCTTTTAAAACATCTACGACTGCACCTAATTTATATTCATCATCTGAGACTAATTTTACGGTATCACCTTCAAGAGAAATTTCAGATTTACTATTTCTAAAATCATAACGTGTACCAATTTCTTTCTTAGCTTGATTAACCGCGTTGTCAACTTCTTGCATATCCACTTCGGATACAACGTCAAAAGAACAATCTTTTGCCATATAAGCCTCCTGATTTTAACTATTACCGATTTGTTATTATAAGAATCTCATTGTTATTTTCATTTTTCCCTTGTATAAATCAGTTTTCACAGTTATTATTAAATTCGAGAAAAAGTAAAATAATCAATTATTTTTATTTTACCATATTTATTTATCTTATTCATTAAAAAAATCAAAAAATTGGGAATGTTTTTCATTATAAGGAGTCTTCATGTTTGAGAACAATCCCTTCTGTTCCTTAACGGTAACAGAAAGCGATCTACCAACTAATTTAGGCGCTTTAAAACAACGCATATCCATTAATCACTTAATCAAAAAACACGGCATTTCACAGACTATGCGCCGTAAATTGCGTTCCCATGGCCGCTTTCTCATAAATGATAACGAAGCAAATTGGGACACCCTTCTATGTATAGGTGATACATTAAAAGTGTTCTTTTCCGCCGAACAAAGTCTACAACCCTATGCATTACAGCTAGATATATGCTATGAGGATGCGTATTTACTCATCATTAATAAACCACCTCAACTTTTAATGCATCCTACTGCTACGGTTCGTCATACAACCTTAGCCAATGCAGTACAATATTATTATGAGCGCACACAACAACAAAACGCTCGTTTTCACCCCGTACATCGATTAGATAAAAACACATCCGGTCTCGTAGTAATTGCTAAAAGTGCATTAATTCAACATCAGTTTACACAACGACACATAGCCATTCATAAAGTATATGATGGTATTGTGAGCGGAGCTTTTCCTCCTACCTGTGCAACTATACATTGGCCTATTGGTCGCCGCGAAGGAAGTATTATTGAACGCCAAACAACGCAGAATGGTAAGTTAGCTCATACTGATATACACTACATCAAAAGCAATGCGAACTATTCTTGGCTACGTTTTTATCTACACACAGGACGAACACATCAAATTCGTGTTCATGCTTCTCATCTGGGCTATCCGCTATTAGGTGATGACCTCTATGGTGGATTAAGCACTTATATAACGAGACAAGCGCTGCATGCAGCAGAATTACATTTCATACATCCCATAACTAGCACCATGTTACATATATATGCCCCCCTTCCAGAGGACATGAAACGTCTGATTGAAGATTTATAACATTCTTGCTATACTGAAAGTATTAGATACATTCAATATAATTGTTGCATCCTACTATTACTGTTAAGGAGGATATTAAAATGCCATTAGTAACTACTACGGAAATGTTCAAAAAAGCGTATGAAGGCGGTTATGCCGTTGGTGCCTTCAATGTAAACAATATGGAAATTGTTCAGGGTATCGTTGATGCAGCCAAAGAAGAACAATCTCCGTTAATCTTACAGGTTTCTGCAGGTGCTCGTAAATATGCAAAACATATCTATCTTGTTAAATTAGTAGAAGCTGCTCTTGCAGATTCCGAAAATCTTCCTATTGCCCTTCACCTCGACCATGGTGATTCTTTCGAAATTTGTAAAGACTGTATTGATGGTGGGTTTACGTCTGTCATGTATGATGGCTCCCATCACGACTTTGAAGAAAATATTAGAATCACGAAGCAAGTTGTTGAATATGCCCATGCACACGGTGTAGTAGTCGAAGCCGAACTTGGTCGTTTAGCAGGCGTAGAAGATGATGTAAATGTCAGCCTTAAAGATGCACGTTTCACAGATCCAGACCAGGCTGTAGAATTTGTAGAACGCACAGGTGTTGACTCCCTAGCAATTGCAATCGGCACTAGCCACGGCGCTTATAAATTCAAAGGCGAACCTTATTTAGATTATGAACGTCTTGAAAAAATCGGTAAGCTTTTACCTAACTTCCCAATTGTTCTTCATGGTGCTTCTACTGTATTGCCTGAATTTGTTCAAAAATGTAATGAGTTTGGCGGTAATATTCCAGGTGCCCAAGGTGTTCCAGAAGACATGCTTCGCAAAGCAGCTACCATGGCGGTTTGTAAAATCAACATCGATACAGACTTGCGATTGGCAATGACGGCTGCTGTTCGTGAAGTATTATCTAATAATCCGAGTGAATTTGACCCACGCAAATATCTAGGCCCAGCTCGCGATGCTATCAAAGGTATGGTTCAGCATAAAATCCGTGAAGTTCTAGGGTCTTCCAATACAATCTAATTTATACAAGCATAAAAGCCTTAATATACAGTTTTAGCCTCCACTTTTTTCTTATGGAGCCACTCGAGACTGTATACTAAGGCTTTTTAGATTCCTATAAATGTGATAGAATATTAAGTTGTAGCCTATGATTTTAGGCACATTTACTATTTAAATATATATTAGGAGTATATATGGCTAGTCGATTTCTTCAAGGCACCTTAATACTCACCATTGCAGGCTTTGTAGTAAAAGCTATTGGTAGTATTAACTGGATTCTATTATCCCGTGTACTAGGCGGTGAAGGTATTGGAATTTATCAAATGGCCTTTCCTATTTACTTACTAGCACTTCAAGTATCAAGTGCTGGCATTCCTATCGCAATTTCTATTGTGACAGCAGAAAAGTTAGCCTTATCAGATTATAAAGGCGCGCAACGCGTTTTCAAAATTTCCTTTAACCTACTCTGCATAACAGGTTTACTCTGTAGTATTGCGATGTGGGTTGGCTCTGACTGGCTTATTAAACAAGGATTCATCACCGATTCGCGTGCTTACTATTCCTTGCTCGCGTTATCACCTGCCATCTTCTTTGTTACCTTAATTGCTTGCTTCCGCGGCTATTTGCAAGGTTGGCAAATGATGACACCTACGGCTATTAGTCAGATTGTAGAACAACTCGTTCGCGTTGTTGTTATGTTAGCTGCAGCCGCTATGTTATTACCTTATGGTCTTGCTGAAGCTGCTGGTGGCGCTAGTATGGGCGCTGGTATTGGCGCTTTTGCCGCATTTTTATCACTTTTGTACTATTATTTTAGGTTACCAAAAGCACCTGAAGATAATGCAACCGAACCAATTGCGCAGGAGTCATCTAATACTATCTTGATACGCCTTATCAAATTGGCTATTCCGATTTCGCTAGCAAGCATGATGCTACCATTAGTAGCTAACCTAGACTTATTCATTGTGCCTCGTCGATTACTCGTCGCTGGATTCTCAACCAACGAAGCAACAGAATTATTTGGTTATTTAACAGGCATGGCAGTGCCACTTATAAACTTGGCAACTATTATTACAGCTGCACTCGCTACTAGTCTAGTACCGGCTATTTCCGATGTCATTTCACGTAAAGATAGCGAAGGCCTATATTATCGCACAGCAGGTGCAATGCGTATGTCTTTTATGGCTACTGTACCTTTCACTATCATGCTATACATCTTAGCAGAGCCAGTAGTAACCGTTATTTATAATGCACCACGAGCTGCCCAAGCTACGCAAATCATGGCTATCGCCATTTTCTTTTTAGGTTTGCATCAAGTCAGTACCGCTATACTACAGGGTCTAGGTCGCCCTAAACTTCCAGTTATTAATATGGGGATTGCCTGCATTATTAAAGTCTTGCTTAATTGGAATTTAACTGCCATCCCTACGTTAGGCATTGCTGGTGCCTCTTATGCAAGCGTAGCTGATATTGCTTTTGCGGCTCTATTAAACATGATTTATATCCATAAATATACAGGTTATTTCTTAGATTTCTCTATTTTGTGGAAAAATGTAGTAAGTGCCATTGTCATGGGGATTGCCATGTACTTCACATATCCCCTATTCGTGTCTTATGTACATACCTTCATCAATATCTGCATTACTGCCATGATTGGTGGTATCATTTATGTTATTATCATGTTCCTATTAAAGGGTTTAAATAGACATGATGCAGAACGTATGCCTCTTATTGGTCGCTTCTTTAGAGCTAAATAAAGAAAGTAGCAAATCCAATGGATTTGCTACTTTTTTTATTTATCTTATTATCTATATCATATATTTATATAATATCAGATTTCAATTTTTACAACTTCTTATCTTCCCAATACATCTTAATAACAGCAGGACTAACATGGTTTGCTTGATATAAATATATACCCTTAACATTTGGCATCGGTGTAATCACTCCAAGGAGTGTAGATAACCAATTTTCAGATTCCCCCACTTGTGCCATTGGCAAGGAATAATTGAGATAATTGCGCGTATCTCCTAAAGCAAGAATAATAGGTAGGTTGGGATAACGGGCATTCCAATTAATGAGGTCTTGGTAAATACCATCGGCAACTTCATCAACTTCAAGATTTTCTGTATATAGCCAATGATTAAGTATAAGCATATCTACCATGGTAGGAATCGTTTCTGGGATCTCCGAAGCATTTTGGAAAGTCGTAAGTAAAATCGGACGATGTTGCCAATCTAACTTACGTGCTTGTTCTATAAGTTTTGAAATATACTCTTCATCTTTTCCCGCTAAAATTTGTGGTACTGTCAACACATTCCAAGCCACCAAAGATGTATATAAATATTGTCTCTGCACCAAATGTTCTAAGGAATCTATATAACGATCTTGTACGCTACTAGCAAAATTTTTATTGGTAGAACTAAGTTCTGTAACAGGTAATTCTGCTACAACAAGAATCCCTGTTTCATCTGCTATTTGTAGTACCTCATTAGATAAGGTATATCCTCCTGCAAAAATGACATTACCACCTACGGCTAAGATCTGTAACATTTGGCGTTTTACTTTAATATAATCTGCATCACTATAAAAATCTTGATGTAATTCTAATCGAACGCCTTTTAATGTTACTTCACTACCATTTAATAGAAATCGCCCATTTTCCATTTCCACTTGGCGAAGTCCTATAGGAAATGTATACATATCGTGTTGTTTACCTAAGCGACTCACTTCAAAGTCAATCGTGTACAAGTATGGCATACCTATTTGCCAACATGTTGGATTTTCAATCGTTAAAATTGCATTTCCTCCAACACTAGTAGCCACTACACGCCCGTCCTGATCTCGCATAGTTGCTGTAACAAGGCAATTCCCTTGCACTTGCACCATATATTCAACTTCCGCTTTTTCATCAGATATAGCAATTGTTTTAGCTACCGCACTTAAAATACGATTCTGAGGTAATGAATACATATGAACAGAGCCTACTAAACCGTGTGGTGTATCACGACCTACCATAGGAATACCATCTGTATTAGCTAAATAACTTTGTCTTACAGTAGTCATCAACGGTGTATGGATATTTACTTTACGACCATTGGGAAGTTCTTTTATAGTCCCTGCAATCAAGTCAGATAGTGTTGCCACTGTATTCACACATACCACAAGGCGATTATCTTCACCATAGCGCACATGTTTAGTTATATCTAAAATAAATTCAGTATATGTGCCTTCATGACGGCCTAGTTCTATCCCATTAATAAATACAGTACCCTTACGGCCGATTCCATCAAAACGTAAAAAAACATCTTCTCCTAACCATTCTTTTGGCACAAAGATAGTCTTTTCATACCATAAATCTCCACACCACTGTTTTTCTGTCACGTCTAAACAAAGATCTTGAATAGCTGCTGGTACAGGAACCGTGCGTTTTCTAGGGATTCCATTTTCCCACTTACCACGACCAATTTCATCAAAAGCAAAAAACCAAGAACCATCCAAACAAACACTATGTCTAAATGTATTATTCACAGGGTATAGAAACTCAATTTTATCCATATATCGCCCCTCCTACATATCTTTTAGTATATACCATTTATAATGCGATATTCAATATACATGCAAGATTTTGCATGTATAAAAGTTTTGATGTATTTCTATAAATAACAGAATGTAGGAAAATGTATCGCCATAAAAAAGAAGCTCTTGCGATTGCAAGAGCTTCTTTTATAAATTATAATGCATTTTTAGCTACTTCTACTAGTTTTGCAAATGCAGCTGCATCATTTACTGCAAGATCAGCTAACATTTTACGGTTAACTTCAACGCCAGCTTTAGTAAGACCAGCGATAAAACGGCTGTAGCTTAAACCATTTAAACGGGTTGCTGCGTTGATACGAGCAATCCATAAACGACGAAATTCGCCTTTTTTAGCACGACGGTCACGACGTGCATAGTAAAGAGCTTTCATTACTGTTTCATTAGCTTTTTTGAAAAGACGGCTACGTGTACCACGGTAACCTTTAGCTAATTTTAAAATTTTCTTATGACGTGCATGAGCGGTAACGCCTACTTTAACTCGAGCCATTATTGTATTCCTCCAATAAAATCCAATTTACGATAATTATTCTAATCGATTACATATTAAACGTTAGGCAACATTCTAACTACACGTTTGTAATCAGATTTACTTACTAAAGCTGCTTTACGTAAATTACGTTTACGTTTAGGTGATTTCTTTTCTAAAATATGAGATTTGTAACCTTTATTACGTTTAAATTCACCGGACCCAGTTACAGAGAAACGTTTAGCCGCTGCGCGACGAGTTTTAATCTTTGGCATAATTTAATATCCTCCTCAATTATCCTTTTTTTGCTAAAATCATAGTCATATTACGACCCTCAAGCTTTGCGCCTTTTTCTACGACTGCTTGGTCTTCTAATTCCTTAGAAAAACGGGTTAATACGTTTTGCCCTAGTTCAGGATGACTAAGTTCACGACCGCGGAACATAATTGTCACCTTAACTTTGTTGCCTTCTGCCAAGAATTTAGATGCATTTTTCATCTTAACATAGAAGTCATGGTCTTCAATATGTGGACGCAATTTCACTTCTTTTAAAGTGAAACTTTTTTGCTTTTTCTTTGCTTCTTTTTCACGTTTCTGTTGTTCATAACGGTATTTACCAAAGTTCATAATACGACAAACTGGCGGTTTTCCGTTAGGCGCAACTTCAACTAAATCTAGCTGTTGTTCTTCAGCTAGAGCTAACGCTTCGCGTACAGACATAATACCTAACTGATCATTATCCGCACTAACTACGCGAATCTCACGAGCACGAATCTCTTCGTTAATACGTGGCAATACTTCTTTGCTAATAATATTCACCTCCACAATGAATATAATATAAAAAAATGGATGGCATACGCCACCCATTGATATAACTAGTATCTGTAACCTGCAACTTCTTGGCTTCAGGTGAGAAGCGGATGGCCTCTTCTTAAAGACTACTTTGTTATATTAGCAAATAATATTATGACTGTCAAGTAATTTCCTATAACTTCTTATTTTTCGATAACTTTTAATTCTACAGGAATTTTAGCTTCTACTTTTTCACCTTTTACAACTTTTGCAGCTGTTTCAATAGCCATTTTGCCCATTAGTTCTGGCTGTTGTGCAATTGTAGCACCCATAGAACCATCTTTTACAGCTTTCTGTCCATCTTCAGTACCATCAAAGCCTACAATAAAAATCGTTTTCCCTGCAGATTTAGCAGCTTGCACAGCACCCAATGCCATTTCATCATTCTGAGCAAAAATAGCTTGTACATCAGGATTTGCCTGAATCATATTAGTTGCTACATTAAGACCTTTTGTGCGATCAAAATCAGCCGCTTGTTTAGCTAACACCGTTAACTGTGTATCAGCAATTTTGTGGAAACCTTGTCCACGTTCACGGCTAGCAGAAGCACCCGGAATACCTTCTAATTCTGCTACTTTAGCTTTATCTCCAAGTTTTTTAGCAATTAGCTGTGCTGCCATTTCGCCACCTTTTACATTATCCGAAGCAATATGAGCAACTACCGTACCTTTATCTGCAGAACGGTCTAAGGTAATAACAGGAATATTTTTCTTGTTTGCCGCTTCTACAGAAGTAGATACAGCTGCAGAATCTACTGGATTAACAATCAATACGGAAATGCCACCAGACAACAAATCAGAAATATCATTTGCCTGTTTTGCTGGGTCATTTTGAGCATCAACAATTTTTACTTTCATCCCTAGTTTAGCAGCCTCATCTTCTATACCTTTTTTAATAGATACAAAAAATGGATTATTTAAGGTAGATACAGAAACACCTATTGTGCCACCTTTTTTATCTGCCGCTGCACCATCAGTCTTGTTGGAAGAGCCGCAACCGGCTACCATTACAACAATAGCAATCGCCATTACTAATAATGAAAATAATTTTTTCATCATTTTACCTCCTATGGTAACAAAATCAAAACTCTTTGCTGCTATAAGCATCTACTTGCAGCTTTTTACTTAACAGTCATCTATATATCATTTGTATATGCAAAACACAACGTTTAAAGGTTGTATTTCTGCTAAAATGAATGCGCGCCATATTAAAAAGCGTATGCGCCATATTAAATTATATTTTATACTAAAATATTTTCTATTAAGATTTCTTTCTGTCTGCCAATACAGCTAATAAAATAACAATACCTTTTACCACTTGTTGGTAGAAACTAGACACATCTAAAATATTAAGACCATTATTAAGGGTTCCAATAATAAGGGCGCCAATTAACGTCCCTACAATATGTCCCTTACCACCGGCCAAACTAGTCCCCCCTAACACGACTGCAGCAATGGCATCTAATTCATAACCAGTTCCGGCTGTTGGCTGCGCAGAGTTAAGACGTGCTGTAATAATAGCCCCAGCAATAGCACTTAACATCCCTGTTAACGCATAAGCAAAAATCTTTATGCGGTTAATTTTAATCCCTGCAATAAAACTTACTTTTTCGCTCCCACCTACGGCATAGGTATGACGGCCCAGAGATGTTTTTTGTAAAATAAACCATAAGAATAAAAATGCAACAAACATAGTAAATGCAGGAACAGGAAGCCCTAATACATCACCTTGCCCAAAACCTAAGAAGAACTCATCTTGCGTTAATCCGCTAATAGGATTTCCATTGGTAAACACTAAAGTAGCACCACGATAAATCGTCATTGTTGCTAAAGTAGCAATAAATGGGGCTACTTTGCCATAAGCAATAACGCAACCATTAATTGCACCAAGCATAAGACCAATTATAGCCGACACGAGGATAGCAAAAACAGGATTCATTCCACCTACAATAAAATTAGCCATAAAAGCACTCGATAAAGCTAAAATTGAACCGACTGATAAATCAATTCCACTCGTTAAAATAACAAAGGTCATACCGAAAGCAATAATGGCATTAATAGATACTTGCCGCAATAAGTTCTGTAAATTACTAATTTCCAAAAAACTAGAGTTTAATACAGATATAATCACAAAGAGAATAGTGAGACCGATAAGAGGTCCCATCTTTTTTATCAAATTAATAGCGCTTCCATTCATATTATTTACCTCCTGTTGCCAATGTCATAATGGATTCTGCGGTAGCCTCGGCTCTATCTAAAATACCAGCCACAGAACCTTCATGAATAACCAAAACACGATCACTCATACCTAGAACTTCCGGCAACTCAGAGGATACCATAATAATGGCTACACCTTGATTTGTAAGTTCATTCATTAAATCATAAATATCACGTTTAGCACCAATATCAATACCACGTGTAGGTTCATCCATGATTAAAATAGATGGGGTTTGCCCAATCCACTTTGCAATAACGACCTTCTGTTGATTGCCTCCAGATAAACTGCCTGCCGCTAAATTAAGAGATGATGTTTTTATGCCTAATTTCTTGGATAAATTCTCTGCAAATGTAGCCATACGCCCTTTATTCATTACTTTTTTAGAGCACAATGACTTTAAACTTGGCAATGTAATATTATCAGCAATAGAAAAATCTAGAATTAAACCTTCTTCTTTGCGATCTTCTGTTATAAACCCAATCCCGGCGGCAATAGCATCTTCTGGCTTTCTAATGGAAATATCTTGTCCATGCAGTCGTATATGACCTTGTTGTGATTTGTCGACACCAAACACAGCGCGCATAACTTCTGTACGTCCCGCCCCCATAAGGCCAGCCACGCCAAGGATTTCACCTTTGCGCAACGTAAAACTAACCGGTTTAAAATCACCCATAGGTTGAATCTGATCTACTTCTAGTACGACTTCCCCTGGATTCGTTGTGCGCTCAGGATAAAACTCATCAATGGAGCGGCCTACCATAGCTTTTACAACCTCTTCTACTGTAGTATCTACTACCGCGCAAGTACTAATAGTCCGTCCATCACGCATAACGGTAATCGTATCACACTCATTAAAGACTTCTTCCATGCGATGGGAAATATAAACCATGGCCACACCACGATCTTTTAATTTGCGCATCATGGAAAACAAAGTATCTGTCTCACGTTCGGTTAAAGCAGCCGTTGGTTCATCCATGATAATAACTTTTGCATCTAACATAAGGATACGCAAAATTTCAGTCATTTGTTGCTGTCCCACAGAACAGTTTTCCGCCAATTCCTCTAGCGGCAAAGAAATATGTAATTCTGCACATTTTTCCTTTGCTTCTTTTAACATAGCAGCTTTATCATGTAACCCTAACCCATTTTTTATAGGACGCATAACATATAAGTTCTCTAACAATGTTAAATTAGGCCAAATATTTAATTCTTGGTGAATAAACGCCACACCTGCCAATTCGGCTTCTCGTGGAGTTGCGTAATATGTTTCGTTTCCATCAATAACAATAGTACCAGCATCCGCTTTATGTATACCTGTTAAAATATTCATCAACGTTGATTTACCAGCACCATTTTCCCCCATAAGTGCATGAATTTCTCCACTTTTGAGTTCTATGTTCACGTCGCGCAAAACTTGGTTTGTACCAAAGGCTTTTGCAATACCTGACATGACAATTTCCATGATATAACTCCTATCATTATTTAACTTATAAATACACTAGTTACATTATAACAAAGAAATACTGCCATGACCAACGGTCATGGCAGTATTTCTAACTTGTATTGTCTATTTTTTATTGCTATATTTTTCAGCAAGTAAACGGTTAACTAATTCACGTAACTCAGCAACTTCTTTAGCTAATTCTGAACGCGATGGTTTCCCTTGTTTTGGGGAGCCGAATTTTAAACTCACACTAGCATTAATCATGTTTTCACCATTTCCTAAAGAACTGGCTACACTAAACATAGTATCTTCGTTTGGACGATAAAAGGCACCAATAGCCATGGCATTAGCATTTTTATAATTGCCATAACCTGCTGCAACAGACAATTTATCGTCTTCATCAAAGTCTAATGGATGCAAAGATGCCAATGCAGCTGCCCCCGCCCCTACTTTATTGAGACGTTGATCTAAATTCCTGATAGAAGAACCAAAGTTATTGATATTTTGATTTATTTGACTCACATCTTGTGCTATTTGATTCACATCCTGTGTTACTTGGTCCACATTCTGTGCTACTTGGTCCACATCTGTTTTTACTGCCTTAATAGCATCATCCACAGTGTTTTTATTAGTACCACCAATATTGGACATAGTAATATTGCCAGTACTATCCACACTAGCATTGCCTCCAAATACCTGTACTGCACTTGTCGCTACCGTATTTACTGTTTTTCCCACAGCATATAATTGGCTACCATTAACAGCATCCGTTGAAGTAGCTGATACATTTCCTGCTGCTACATTAATCAACTGGCGTTCTGTGCCTGCTTTTGCAATACTAACAACACCATTTGCCTTACTACCTTGACCGGCAAAGTCACTATAGATAAGTTCCCCTATAGTGGCATTCGTTTCTGTCGTTGCTGCACGATCTGTTGAACCATTACCTAGAATAACGCTATTTGCTTGGGTAGATTGAATCTGATTCCCCATGACATAAGTATTTGCTTGCGCCACCTGATTATAAGAACCAATAGCACCAGATAAGTTACCACTAACCGTACTTTCAGTACCAACAGCAATAGATTTAGTATTAGAAGCCGTCGTGCTATATCCTACACTAACAGCACCACCACCGCTAGCTTTAGCACTTGCCCCTACAGCCGTTGAACTGACACCACTCGCCATTGTTCCCCAACCTAATGCAGAAGCACGTGTAGCTGTTGCACGTGCATCATTACCATACGCAGAAGAAAGATCCGCAGATGAAATTGCACTTTTCCCAACTGCTGTACTACCTGCACCTGCAGCTACTTTATTTGTATCATAACCAATAGAAACCGCATAATCACTAGAAGCGCCTGCATTAATGCCTATGGCAATGGCATTATTCCCCTGTGCCTTATTATTAACACCAAGAGCTACTGACTTATCCCCAGATGCTGTATTCGTTATCCCTACAGCAAGTGCTGAATTCCCTGTTACGGTATTCGTTGCACCGTAAGAATCTGCATAGCATACACTGTAAGAAGAAAGTAGTGCCATTGCAACAGCAACTGTAAGAAAATTCCCTTTTTTTACATTCATATGACTCATAATAAAACCTCCCATGAAAAATCTAATCAAACAACCCACTTAAAATTATGTTACCATAGATTATTGAATAAACTCTGTAGCTATAGATACATTATTCCCCAATATAAAGTTTTCACGATAGGTTCTATTGCTAAAATATACCAAATGCAATAGTATTATGGATTGTTATCTTCGTGCGCTGGTAAAGAACGGTGTGCCACGGCAACAGCAATCTCATTTAAATGAAGTACACCTACCCCCATATAAATAGCCACGCTAAAGTGTTCACGATAGCGTGCAATGCCTACTTTACCACCTACATTTAAACCAATAGCTTTTAATTTAAGCTGTTCTAATGCATCTTGAATAGCTCCAATAACAGCACCTTCACCAATATGATTACTAGCTACAACGTTTTGCCTTTGGGCCGCTACGACTGCATGTTCAATAATTTTAGGCAAGGATTGCAAAAATTGTCCACCAAAATCTACCGCTACAGAGCGAATCCCCTTTTCAGCCAATGATTGACGTAATATTTTTTCATCATCACGAGTTTCAGATAAAGCTAACCGCAAGGCCGCTCTACCTACTGTTAAGCTAGAATGTTCCATCTTTCTACCTCATGTCGTATACTACAAATCCCCTAGAAAAACTAGGGGATACTGTAAATTAACAAATTACATTATTTTTACTACACAATTACTTACGAGCTTTAATTTCTTCCTTAATAGAATCCATAAAGGCTTTCCAGTCAACAGAACCTATCTCGCCTTCGCCACGTTTACGAATAGATACAGTACCTTCTTGCATTTCTTTATCCCCTACTACTAACATATAAGGCACTTTTTCCATCTGTGCTTGACGGATTTTATAACCAATTTTTTCATTGCGAAGATCCGTTTCTACACGAATATAGTCGGCATTCATCGCTTTAGCAATTTCTTTTGCATATTCTGCCTGATGCTCACTAATTGGCATAATTTTAACTTGCACAGGAGCCAACCAAGTTGGGAATGCACCGGCATAATGTTCAGTTAAAATGCCGATAAAGCGTTCCAACGAACCAAAGCACGCGCGATGAATCATAACAGGCCGATGTTTTTGACCATCTTCCCCAATATATTCCATTTCAAAACGTTCTGGAAGGTTCATATCTAACTGAATAGTGCCACACTGCCAAGTACGGCCGATGGAGTCTTCGATGTGATAGTCAAGTTTAGGACCATAGAATGCACCATCACCTTCATTCACAACATAAGAGATACCTTTTTCTTCAATCGCTTCACGAAGAGCTTCGGTGGCAGATTCCCAAATAGCATCATCACCCATAGCATCTTCCGGTTTTGTTGAAAGTTCCACATGATATTTTAAACCAAACTGACTATACGTACGATCGTACAATTCAATAACTTTTATCAATTCTTCTTTAATCTGTGATGGTAACATAAATACATGGGCATCATCCTGTGTAAAACTACGAACGCGGAATAAACCATGTAGCGCACCAGAAAGTTCATGACGATGCACAAGTCCAAGTTCTGCCATACGCATTGGAAGGTCACGATATGAATGCATTTCATTCTGGTATACTAAAATACCGCCTGGACAGTTCATTGGTTTAATTGCATATTCTTCATTATCAATCGTCGTCGTATACATATTTTCACGATAATGGAACCAATGACCAGAAGTTTCCCAAAGTTTACGGTTTAAAATAATTGGTGTGCGAATTTCAACATATTCAAATTCGTGATGTAATTCACGCCAGAAAGCTTCCAATTCATTACGAAGTGCCATTCCTTTTGGAAGGAAGAATGGAAATCCAGGGCCTTCTTCTTTCAGAACAAATAAGCCGAGCTCCTTACCAAGTTTACGATGATCACGTTTTGCCGCTTCTTCTAAAAGTGCAAGATAGGCATCAAGCTCTTCCTGTTTTTCAAATGCCGTACCATAGATACGTTGTAACATTTTATTTTTTTCGTCACCACGCCAGTAAGCACCTGCTATACTCTGCAATTTAAACGCTTTTACTTTACCTGTAGATACCATATGTGGACCTGCGCAAAGGTCAGTAAATTCACCTTGTTTGTATGTAGAAATGACTGCATCCACCGGAAGATCGTTAATAAGTTCTACCTTATAATCTTCATTTCTAGAGGCGAAGAAAGCAAGAGCATCTTCACGAGAAAGCAACACTTTTTCAATAGGAAGATTTTCTTTTACTATTTTTTTCATTTCTTTTTCAATAGCTTCCAAGTCAGCTGGAACAAGGACATGTTCCATATCTAAATCATAGTAGAAGCCTTTTTCAATAGATGGGCCAATTGCTAATTTGGCATCCGGCCAAAGGCGTTTAATTGCTTGCGCCATCACATGAGAAGCCGTATGTCGAAGTGTGTCCTTACCACCTTGGTCTTCAAATGTTAAAAATGCGACATGAACGCCGTCTTTTACTTCTTCGCGTAAATCAGTAGTTACCCCCTCTACGTCTGCGGCTAATACTTTTTTTGCCAAGCTGTTCGATAATTGCTTTACAGCTTCGCCATAAGTTGTGCCAGCATCATATGTTCTTTCACTGCCATCAGGTAAAATAATTTTTACATCTGCCATATCTATTCTCCTCCACTTAGATACAACCGTCGGGACACGTTGCCATCTACATAATTAATATTTTGTTGCAAATAAAAAAGACCTTCCTCCCACACAAGGGACGAAGGTCATATTCGCGGTTCCACCCTAGTTAGTAATTAGTTCTACAAATCATACCCAAAAACGCTTTTAGTTGTGTATCTATGTATACTATATCACTCACTTGTAGGTGCTAACGCTCCTCAGCGGAATTATTTGGCAACCTCGTTGCTGTACATAATTCAGTTTGAAAGTTGTAAGTCGTTGCTATTTGTAAGGTATTCACAGCCTAGATACCTCTCTCTGACACATAGGGAGCAAACACTCATGTCTTTCGCATTACTTTTATATATTTCTACTATGTTACTAAGAATAACACTTCCCAAATTAATTGTCAACAATTGATTCTGATAAACATAAGGCTTAGTTTTTCGTATTATCTTAAAATGCTTTATATGCGCCATTTACAACGTTTAATACTTGAACATCCATATCTGGATTACGATTAGCATCAAATTTAAAATTTCCAGTTACACCAACAATATCTTTAATAGATTGTAGTGCTTCTCTTAATTTTTCACGATCTGTTGTAGAGCCTGCTTTTTGAAGTGCCGCTTCCATTAGATAAATGCCATCGTATGCTTGTGCTGCAAATTGATCAGGTTCCTTATTATATTTGGCTTTATAAGCAGTGCGAAAATCTCTTGTAATCTGCGAATCACGGTCTGGGAACCAAGGCGTCCCTACGATAGACCCATTAGCAGCATCTCCTGCGGTTTGGATATATACTGGGCTATTAAATCCATTAGAACCAATTACCTGTTGATTCATACCTACTTGGCGAAGTTTTTTCATAATAATTGACCCTTCTTGTAAATGTGCGGCTACCAATATAATATCCGGATTTGCTTTTTGAATATTAGCAACTTGTGCTGAAAAATCCGTATCCTTATCAGCAAAACTATCAGTGGATACAACAGTAACACCTAACTCTTTAAACTCTTTTAGTGCGGTTTTATAAACAGATACTAATTGATCATTATTAACCGAATAAATAATCCCTACTGTTTTATACCCCAACTTTTTATGAGATTCACGAATCGCTGCCCCTACAGCTTTAGATTCTGGAACGGCATTACGAAACACATAGGAACCAATATCAGTAATTCCTTCGGCCGTTGTGGCCGTACTAAAAATAACGGTTTTAGCACTTTGTGCAATAGGGCCAATTGCAAACATCTCTCCTGAAAGCATGGGTCCTACAATAGCAACTACATTATCCTTATGAATAACCTTATTGGTTGCTGTAATCGCTTCATTTTTATCACCTTTTGTATCTTCTATAATAAGATTAATTTTTATACTACCTTCTTTTTTATTAATCTGCTCTACCGCAAGTTCTGCACCTTCTTTTATAGATTGTCCATAGGCAGCACCCGCCCCAGATGCTCCCGTTAACAATGCCAGTTTAGCCGTATTTGTGTCACTCGTACTATGGGATGAACTAGAATTGCTACAACCAACAATTAATATGGTAAACATAGTTACCAAACCCATTCCTAAAATACGTTTAGCTATTTTTTTATTTCTTTTAAAATCAATGTTCATTCTCATCTTTTTCCTCCATTAAAACTATCTTTTTCTCATCCTATAGTATACCCCGGTCGTATCACTATAAGTAACTTAAACAAAAAAGCCCCTATCTAGCTATGCTAGATAGGGGCGTCGTAACGCGGTGCCACCCTACATTATACTCACAGAATCACCGTTGCCTGCCTCTCTCTTTGCACGCAACTATCCCGCCTACATGAAAGTAAATATAAAAGCCCCTACCTAGCAGCGCTAGATAGGGGCGTTATACGCGGTACCACCCTACATTATACTTATCATGTAGATTCTGTTAACGCCAGCAACGCTTAAGACTACTTGTTTCGCCCTAAGAACTCGCGAGTGAGTTATGCAGTAGTACGTACATCGATTCACACCAACCATCGACTCTCTGAAGTTCCATAAAACTGTTTATTCTCGGTCATCATTTCTTTTTGTTAAGTTATGTTACATATTATCCATGAGTCCCTTATATTTGTCAATAACATTTTGTATATATGACAAAATGACAAATATAGGCTTTATTAAATAAATATGTCGATAGGATTTATCTTGTATATTAGTATGGATTAGGCACAAGACGAACAATTAGCGGTAAAGACTCTAATATATCTAACGCTTGTTGATAAGTAGTAACCGTGCTACGAATAACAGTTAGTCCTTTAGGCGTAATAGATGTCATAACACCAATATACTCATATCCTTCTAAAATGCGATTGATATAATTGGTATCACTCGGGTTAATATAAAAGAAAATATGGCTCTCCATTCCCTCTAGATAGGGCAACATCTTGCGTATACAAGCTTCCTCTTCCTTAGTTAAAGCCTCTTTGACTATCATGGCTCACCTATTTACAACTGCTACAACCACTACCACAACCGCTATCTATTGTACCTTCAATAGCTATAATCGCTTCTTCTTTTGTTTTACACTCTCGGCGCATCATAGAGAATTCTTCAAGAGGTGTATTGATATATAAGTGGGTTTTCATCTGTGCATGTGGTGCAACCGTAATCTCATTGCCATCTTCATCCGTTATTTTAGAAATAACGTGTTCCACTAATTTACCTGTTGGCTGCATAAATTCTACTTTATCACCGACTTTAAAATTATTGCGTTGTTCCACATATGCGTACCCTTCTTCTGCATTATAGCCTGTTACAAGACCTATAAAATCATGGGTCTGTGTATTACTAGATTTGCCATAATTTTGTGCATTTTCATCGGGTTTTTCCACAGAAAACCCTTCTGTATAAGGGCGGTGCGAAATCTTTGCTAATTCCTCTACCCATTCTGGACGCACCTTATAATTTTTACCTTCTACCATGTACGCATCAAGTGCTTCACGATAAACTTTCGTTACCGTGGCAGCATAATGAACAGATTTCATCCGGCCTTCAATTTTAAGGCTATCAATACCTGCTTCTACCAGTTCAGGTATATGAGCTAATAAGCAAAGGTCTTTAGAATTAAAAATATATGTACCATGATCGTCTTCTTCAATAGGATAATATTCACCAGGACGAGTCATTTCTACAAGCGCATATTTCCAACGACAAGCTTGTGCACATTGACCTCGATTAGCATCACGTGTCGTTGTAAAATAGTTACTCAATAAGCAACGACCAGAATAGGAAATACACATTGCACCATGTACAAATGCTTCTACATCAATGTTAGCTTTATCTTTAATTTCGCGAATATCTTTAATACTAACTTCACGAGCCATAACAACGCGATCTGCACCTTGCTCTTTCCAGAACTGTGCCGTTAAATAATTCGTTGTATTAGCCTGTGTGCTAATATGAATTTCCATATGTTTTCGAATCTTATTGGCTAAATAAAAAATACCGAGGTCAGCTACAATAATAGCATCCACACCAATTTCATCAAGGAAACGTAAATAATCCTCAAGACCTTCTAGGTCTTCATTGTGAGGAATAATATTGCAAGTGACATGGATTTTTTTGCCATGACTATGCACGAATTCTACTGCTTCTTTTAACTCTTCATTCGTAAAGTTAGAGCTACTTGCGCGAAGACCAAAAGCTTTACCAGCACAATAAACGGCATCAGCGCCATAGCGAATCGCCATTTTTAATTTATCCATTGTACCAGCAGGCGCTAGTAATTCAATTTTAGGTTTCTTACTCATTCTGTTTACCCTTCCAAACACTAATACTCATCCCATCTCCAAGGGGATAAATAGTCGTATTAAACAATTCTTTATTTTCCACAAAATGTAAATATTCTTGTAAGCGCTTTGTAATCGTTTTAAATCGTTGGGGTGGTACTTTAGTACCACGCACATATCCGCGGAATAACACATTATCAGCTAATATAACAGCACCATCTGCAAGTTTTGTTAGTAAGGCTTCTAGTTGGCGTAAATATTGGCCCTTAGGCCCGTCAAGAAAAACCATATCAAATGGCCCTTCTACAACATTTACAAGTTCGTTAGCATCCCCGTGAAGCAATGTAATAGCATTCGCATATTTGCTATTACTAATATATTCCTTTGCCTTGTTGTGCCGTAATTCATCAAGTTCAATTGAAACCACTTCACCATCGCGCGCCATATTTTTAGCTATTAAAAGTGTAGAATACCCAATAGCAGTTCCTACTTCTAATACACGATTAGGCTTATATAAATCAATTAATTCTTCAAACAAGAGTACTTCAGACTCTCTCAAAATAGGGACTTGATTGAACACTGCAAAGATGCGTTGCTCATTCAAAATCGTTTTAATTTCCATATAGACGTTCCACTACCTTTAAATGTTCTTCATAGGTCTTTGTAAAATGATTGTGACCATCTTTGTCTGCCACAAAATACAAATACTCTGTATTTGGTGCGTTAAGCACCGCATCCAATGATTTTTTGCCTGGATTCGCAATTGGCCCTGGTGGATACCCTGGATGAATATAAGTATTATATGGGCTTTGTAATTGTGTATCCTCAATGGTTACATGCACTTTAGGATAGCCTAAAATATACTGAATACTAGCATCCGACTGAATCGGCATCCCAATAGCTAAACGCTTCTTGAAAACAGCCGCAATAGGTTCACGATCTTCATCAAACTTGGCTTCTTTTTCCACCAAAGAAGCCAATGTAATAAACTCAAAAATCGTCATCTTCTGTTTTTCTAACTCTATACGAATAGCAGGTGTTAATTGGCGATTCATTTCTCTTGCCATTAAATCAATAATTTCTTTAGCCGTGCTATTTACCGGAATTTCATAGGTGCTCGGAAATAAGAAGCCCTCCACGCGATAACTGGTCTTTTGCGGCCCATACATATATGTATATGGTGCATATTCACTAGCTTCATTAATAAAAGTTTGCGAATCTATAATCGCATTTTTTTCCAATAGAATAGCAATTTCCCCCATTGTATAGCCTTCTGGGATAGTAATTCGTATCGTTTTTAGTTTCCCTTGTTGTAAAAGTGCAATCAAGTCATGCATGCTAATATTGTCAGGAATCTGATAATATCCTGCTTGTAGCTTATCCATTACGTTATTTACACGTAAGGCTACTCTGAAAGCCCAGGTCGACCTAATTAAACCACGTTCGTATAAAACATCACCAATTTCAGCCCCCGTTTCATTTTCTTCAATGATAAGGGTTTGCACTTCAGCCGAATTGGTTAATTTATTAGGCACATAATAAATTCCTGCAGCTAATCCAACAGCAACAAGCACTATGAGCATGATAATAATTTTGATAATACGTTTAAACGTTTTCATAAAAAGAATAACTCCTCATAATGACATACACTATATTATATCATAAATATCGATATAAACTAATATATGAATTTTAAGCTATATTGCTGGTTTCCATGTAGGCTTAATTTTAGATAAAAAACACTATCTAAAGAGATGCAATAACAAATTACAAACGTAAAAAACCGCCTACGCTAAGATAGACGGTTTCTTATAGATTCTATTCTTCATCCTCTTCAACAAGAGCAAAGTATGCTTCTACGATTTCTTCATATTCCTCATCACTTTCAGGAAATGTATATTCTACATCGCCATCAGCAGTTGGTTCCATGTGTGCAATAGTATACATCGGATCTTCGTGGCATTTACATCCTGGTTCACAAGTAGCGGATGGTTTTTCTACTAAGACTGCATATTGTTCGCCTTTGAATTCGAAAGTTTCTACTTCTACATACGTAACTTCTTCACCAGTTTCTTCGTTAATAAATACAACTTCTTGATCTTCAAGTGTAATTTCTTTATTCATAACGTGCTCCTTCGTTAATCTATCTTAATTTAGATAGTAATGGATTATTATTTTGACGTCTATCAAGGTAGCCTTGCAGAATAACAACGGCAGCCATTTTATCAATAACGTCTTTACGCTTTTTACGACTCACATCAGCAGCAATAAGAGATTTTTCAGCCATAACGGTAGACAATCGTTCATCCCAAAATGTAACGGGAGTATCAATAACTTCTTGCATTTTACTCACAAATTCTTCTGTTTTTAAAACGCGGTCACCCTTGGTCCCATTCATATTTTTAGGCAAACCTACTACGATTTCCTCTACTTCATATTCTCTTATAAGTTCTGCAATACGTCTAAAGTCTTTTTCTAGAGAGGTGCGATGAATGGTTTCAATCCCTTGTGCCGTAATATACAATGCATCGCTACAAGCTACGCCAATCGTACGACTACCGACATCTAATGACATAATACGCATTATAAATTCTTCGCCTTCACGTATTCTTTTATTAGTTCTTCAATGAGTTCATCGCGTTCTTTACGACGAATATTATTACGGGCATCATTATAGCTAGTAATATATGTTGGTTCACCAGATACAAGATAACTTGCAATTTGAGCTACTGGATCATATCCCTTTTCCTTCATAGATTTATATACATTTACTAATACTTCTTCTGCTGACATTGGCTCTAACTCAACCTTTTTCAGCAACATCGTTTTATCTGAAATACTCATAGAAAAACCTCCTTTTGTATGATTTAAAAGTATGATTACTTGTAGTTAACCATAGTTATTTTATAGTAGCAATCATCGCCTCTTTACCTGCTGCAAGAGCCTCTTCTAATTTATTAACATCTTTACCACCAGCTTGTGCCATATCTGGACGACCACCACCATTACCGCCAGCAGCCTGTGCCGTTGCTTTTACTATATTTCCTGCATGAGCACCTTTAGAAACCGCTTCTTTTGTAGCCATACATACAAAGTTTACTTTATCCGCACTCTTCATTCCAAGAAGCACAATGCCCGAGCCAATTTTATCGCGAAGCATATCAGCTGTGTTGCGAAGCTCATCCATATCGGCCGCTTGCACAGAAGCAACAACGCCAGTTATCCCATTTGCATCAAAAGCCGTATTTAAAATAGACTCTACGCTACCAGAAGCAAGTGCTTTACGTGCTGCGGCTAATTCATGTTCAGTATGTTTTGCCTCAGCTAATACTTGTTCTAAACGATCCACAATGGCGTTCTGTTTGGCTTTTAATAAGCCAGCAATGGTTTTAAGTTCTGCTTGTTCTTGTTGTGCAAGTGTTAATGCAACTTCACCAGTAACAGCTTCGATACGGCGTACACCGGATCCAATGCCACTTTCAGAAAGAATACGGAACTGTCCAATAACAGCTGTATTGGAAACATGAGATCCACCACAAAGTTCACAACTAAAACCAGGTACCGTTACAACACGCACCCAATCGCCGTACTTTTCACCAAATAAGGCCATTGCCCCTTTTGCTTTTGCATCATCAATAGACATTTCAGCGATATCGAGAGTAATCGCTTTTAGAATTTCTTTATTTACAAGACTCGTAATTTCAGTAATTTCTTCCTCTGTTACAGGAGAAAAATGAGTGAAGTCAAAACGTAAACGATCTGGCATAACTAGCGAACCAGCCTGATTTACATGATCGCCGAGCACAGTACGAAGAGCGGCCTGTAATAAGTGGGTTGCCGTATGATTACGCGCCATAGAAAGGCGTCGATGTGTATCCACTTCAAACGTTACGGTCTCGCCTTCGCTAATCTGTCCTTCTACTACAGTACCAATGTGATACGTCGTCCCTTCAGGAAGCGTTTTAGTGTTGTGAATTTCCACACGCCCCATTGGACCGACCATAATACCGGTATCACCTAACTGTCCACCCCCTTCAGCATGAAATGGTGTAGAGCGAACAATGACGGTAATTTCATCACCATCAACAGCCGTGTCAAGGCGGTTAGCACCCTTGCCTAAACAAAGTATTTCAGATGTTGTAGCACTTTCATCATAAGTCAATACTTCACCTGCAAGGAATTTAATTTCAGGTGTCGCGACTTTTGCATCCACGTCTTCACGTGCTTCACGGGCGCGTGTACGTTGTTCATTCATAGAAGCTTCAAATCCGGCACTATCAATAGTAAACCCAGCTTCTCCAGCTATTTCTTCTGTCAATTCCCATGGGAATCCATATGTATCATACAATTTAAAAACCGTTTCGCCAGGAACGATTTGTTCGTTTTTCTCTTTTAGTGCATCAAGTTCAGCATTCAGAATTTCAAGACCTTGTGCCAAGGTTTGATTAAAACGATCTTCTTCATTCTGAACTACGCGTTCTACAAAATCTTTACGGTCGCGAAGTTTTGGAATACCAGGACCTAAGATATCTACTACTACTTTTACTAATGGAGTAAGGAACGTGCCTTCAATGCCCAATAAACGACCATGACGTACGGCACGGCGTAAAATACGACGAAGTACATAACCACGACCTTCATTAGATGGCAATACACCATCTGTAATCAGTGCTGTAATGGCACGAATATGGTCAGCGATAACCTTCAAAGATACGTCTGTCTCTTTATTCTCATGATATTTAACATTAGCAACGCGAGCTGTTTCTTCAATAATTGGAAAGATTAAATCTGTTTCAAAATTGCTTTCACAGTGCTGAAGCACAGAAGCTAATCGTTCAAGACCAGCACCGGTATCAATATTCTTTTGTGCAAGAGGTTCATATGTGCCCTCTGCAGTCCGGTTAAACTGTGTAAATACAAGATTCCAAATTTCAAGATAACGGTCGCAATCACAGCCAGGCGAACAACCTTCTTGATGACAACCCCGTTCTTCACCAAGATCATAAAAGATCTCGCTATCTGGACCACATGGTCCTTCTCCAATTTCCCAAAAATTATCTTCAAGACGAGTAATGTGGTCTTCTGGCATCCCTACTTCTTTCCAAAAAGCAATCGCGTCTTCATCATCTGGATATACTGTTACATATAATTTGCTCTTATCGAGTTTAATAACTTCTGTTAAAAATTCCCATGCCCATTTAATAGCCTCTTCTTTGAAATAATCGCCAAAAGAGAAATTACCAAGCATCTCAAAAAAAGTATGGTGTCGTGCCGTACGACCAACATTTTCAATATCGCCCGTACGGATAGATTCTTGACTAGTCGTGATTCTCGTGCAAGGTGGAGTTAATTTACCAGTAAAGAAGGGCTTTAACGGAGCCATTCCTGCCCCAATCAGTAAAAGCGATGGATCATTTTCTGGCACCAATGAAAAACTATCTAATTTTAAATGGCCCTTACTTTCAAAAAAATCTAAATACGCCTTGCGTAACTCATTCCCTGTCATTGCCATGACTCTGCCTCCTAAAACTATATTTCATCTGCTCTACTCACAAGACAGATATTTCCTATAACAATCTATGTTTCATTATACCGATAATTCGCTACTTAATCAACAAAGTAGCTATAAATTTCCCCTTAGTGCCTAGTTGCACTAACCCCAAAAGTTAAAATATACATGAGGACTGCCATGATAACAATGGTTCCTCCTGGAGACATATCGAGTTTAAATGCAGCTAGCAACCCTAAAATCACAGCCATAAATGCATACGCAATGGCATAAAACAAGGTTTTTTTAAACCCTACCTTCCACAAATGAGCAGACGCAACAGGAATAATCATGAGTGCACTAATAAGCAAAATCCCCACTACCGACATTCCCATAACAACAACAAAAGCTGTTAAAATAGAAAACAACATATTTACTCGATTAACATTAACCCCCGATACCCTTGCAATTTCTTCATCAAAGGAAGTCAATAATAAATCGTTATAAACAAACTTGAGAATGCCAATAACAATAGCGCCTACAATCATAATCAAGATAATATCCTGTGTCGTAACTGTTAGAATACTCCCAAATAAAAAGCTAAGTATCCCTGTACTTGGCATCTTTGCCATAGTTGAAAAAATAACAGCTAGCGCTAATCCTGTATAAAAAACTAAGGCCAGAATCATGTCCGCATATTGGTTTTGCCTACGGCGTACAATTTCAATACCTACAGCAGCCAATGCCGTAAAAATAGCCGCCCCCAATACAGGATAAATATGTAGTAACGAACCTCCTGTTACGCCAGCAAAAGCAATATGGCCTAATCCATCACCAATAAGTGATTGTCGTTTAATGACGATAAACAAACCTATAATAGGACAAAGTACCGCAACCAAAATTCCAGCTAAGAAGGCACGCTGCATAAATTCATAAGTAAATATATCCATCCTAACCTCCTATATGCCAAGCTAATCCTGTATGCATATGACTGTGAAGGAAGCCGTCACAACTCCCTTGATAACAAACATGACGATTAATACAAAGAACGGCGGATGCCTCTTTTGCGGCCTCATGAATATCATGCGATACAAGCACTATAGTCATATCGGTATCTTTTTGAATGCGTTTAAGCAATCTATAGATTTCTTGACTTGTTTGAAAATCAATACCGCTAGTAGGCTCATCCAAAAATAGATATGCTGGACGCCGTACGAGTGCCTGTGCCAACATAACACGTTGTTGTTGCCCTCCGCTTAAATCTCCAATGCGCCGATTAGCAAAATCAGCCATCCCTACCAGATTCAACACTTCAGAAACCGTCGGTGCTATAGACTCATTTTTTAAATCTTCTCGCTTTGTGCGCATGCTAAGTCTAACCACTTCTTCGACTGTAGCAGGAAATTGTGCAGCATTCTTATTATAGATTTGTGGTACCAAATACAACTTTCCTGCACGTTGTGAATCTAATACAGAGTCACCATCTATCGTAATCTGTCCTCTTGTAGGTAGTAACAATCCACTAGCCAGTTTTAATAATGTAGATTTCCCCGCGCCATTCGGTCCTACAATTAAGGTGAAAGAGTTCTTTTCAATTACTACGTCAATTTGATTTAAAACGTTCTCCTCATGATAAAGAAAATCTACTTGTTTAAATATTATCCCTTTCATATTGTACCTTCTTTTAAATACTGATATATATTCACCTATTCAAACATCCGCAAAACACAACAGAGGAGGCCTTCGCCTCCTCTGCTAAACTTACCTTCGCAAGTAATCACGTCATTATTTTAGTACTCGTTTTGCACCTACATAGTGATCACTCCAATATCCACTCATAAGGGTGTCTATTGCAACACCACGACTAGAGGTAGCACTAATAAATTGCCCATTTCCCATATAAATACCAGAATGAGAAATCCCAGGTTCATAGGTTTCAAAAAATACTAAATCCCCTGGCTGCAAACTATTCTTTGGAACAGAGTACCCTACACGGTATTGTTCGTCAGCCATGCGTGGCAAATTAATACCTGCCGTGGCAAACACATAGCGCGTATAGCCTGAGCAATCAAAACCACTTGGTGTCGTGCCACCAAAAACATACGGCACACCAATAAAACTATTGGCTGTCGCAAGAATATCGCTTGCATTTTTACTTACTATTGATGGTTTATATTCATCATTTTTATTCTTAGATAACTTCTGACGTTTTGTTCCGAGAACTTTTCCTTTAGCGGGTTTAGCCTGACTAATATCTTTTCCCATTAGTTCACGATAAGTCTTAGGGCCTACAACACCATCTACAGTAAGGCCTCTGTCCTTTTGGAATAAACGAACAGCCCATTTTGTTTCTTTATCAAAGACTTCATTGGGAATTGGTTTGTATCCCATTTTTATCAATTGTTGTTGAATCGCAGGAACTTCGCCTCCTTTGTCGCCAAACTGAAACGATAACGCATTAGCTGTCATGCATGTGCAGGTAATGAATACGCTCAGTATTAATAACTTCACTCTATTAGGTTTTATATGCATATACACCTCATATTTGTCAGTTCTATAACTTATGCTTAGGATCTTCTGCACAGTTAAAACTATCTTTAATCCAATATAATGGGCGATGTTTAACTTCTTCAAACACCCGACCCACATATTCACCAATAATTCCAATACTAATAAGTTGAACACCACCAAAGAAAAATATGGCTACCCCCAAAGTTGCCCAACCACTAACAGTGGAATCTGTAAAATACGCAAAGAGAATATGTAAAATCATGAGGACACTAATAACACCACTTATTACCCCAAAATAGAAAGCTAAACGCAATGGAATTTTAGAATAAGCTGCAATTCCATCTAAGGCAAAATGCAACATTTTTTTTATGTTGAATTTTGAATGACCCGCAAAACGTGGTGGTGCTACAAAGTGCACATCAATTTGCTTGTAACCTAAATCCCCAATAATACCTCTTAAAAAACGACCATGTTCCCGAAATCTTTTGAATGTTTCTAAGGATTTTCGATTCATTAAGCGAAAATCGGATCCACCCGGAACTACAGGAACACTTGAAATCTTGTTGATAAGCTTATAGTACCACTTAGATGTAAATGCTTTCGCCCACGAAGCATCTTCCGTCGCATCGCGAATCGTACGAACAATATCGTACCCCTTCTCCCAATAGGCAACTAGGTCTGGAATCAGCTCTGGTGGATGTTGTAAATCACCATCCATGGTAATAATAGCATCACCATTTGCATTATCAAGACCACAAGTAAGCGCCAATTGATGCCCAAAATTGCGAGCAAGTAAAATGACCTTCACATGGGAATCCTGACTTGCTAGTTCTTCTAAAATGCTAGCAGAAGCATCAGATGAGCCATCATCTACATACACGATTTCATACTCATAGGATAAACTTTGCAGAACAGATGTAACTGTCTGATAGAATTTTATTAAATTTTCTTCCTCGTTATATACAGGAACGACTACCGACAATAACATAACATATCCTCCAAATCTATTACCTTATACATTTTACCAAAAATAATAGAACTTAACAAATCATGTGCAATTAAAATCAAGGAGAAACCGCATCTGCCCAAGATTTTAACTCCGTTGCAGCTGTTTCAATATCTTCATCAAAAGCCGCTGCAATCATAGGAAACCTTGCCACCTCTATGGTATATGTCATGACTTCATCACGTGCATTGTTATACTCGCCAATCCAAATCCCACTGAAAGCCGACTCATACCAAGAAGCAGGTTGATCCGTTTCTGTAAAAGTAATAGTTACATTTCCGCGCCCTAACGTTTCAAGCACCTCAACTTGTTCCGCTTCAGTTAGCCCCGTATTAGCTGTATAAATCGTGTATGTTTGACCCGTTTCTTTAAGCTTTTTAAGGGCCCCATAAAGTTCAAATAAAATAGCTTGCACATTGCTCATATTTTCTATCATATCTTCTCCTATTTGGGAATAACTTTTACTCCCCACAACGCTAACTGATTAAAGATGCGTTGTTTTACTTCATCTTTCACAGACTCTATCATGGGTGTCAACTCAAGGCCTATTTCAATATGTTTGGGTTCTACACCTATAACGACCGTATCTTCTAAAGGTTTCTCTTGCATAGCATGAATCCGTAAAATATCTTGCATACCCACCTCATGAACAGAAATATGTTGCGTAAAATACTGTTCAACTTCATCATGATTAAACTGGTATACCGTTCCCGGTTCTTCGCCTCCATTAATGGCATCCACTAGGAGCAATTTAGTTGTACCATGCATAAAACCGAGAAGCTCCATCCCCATTGTGCCCCCATCAAGTAGATTAATTTCTGGTTCAAAATTATATGCGGCATACAACTCATTAACAATATGTACACCAAAACCTTCGTCCGACAGCAAAATATTACCTACTCCAAGAACAGTTATAACGGCATCTTCAACCGTCATACCTGTATTATCAACACCTGTTACATGCGACTGCGCTTTATAGGCATTTTCAATATTGCTTCCTAGAGGGCTCCGCCTATCTGAAGTAGCAGATGGCGTAATGTTATTCTTTATAATGGTTTTCATAAGTGTTCCCATTTCTACAAACACAAATAGCAAGCCTAAGCTTGCTATTTGCAATCATCTTATTTTAAATCATCAACATCTACAGGGTCATGCTCATAATATTTAATACCAGAAATCATAGAAGATACTTCACCATTATCTTCCATATAATCCGCACGGAACGCCATATAGATATGAACTATAATAAATAGCATGAATCCCCAAGCCGTATAATGATGAATAATATGCACTTGATACTCACTAAAATACATATTTATGGGGTTAAATACAAGTGCCAACAGCCCATTAGGACGTATTTGTGCATACATGGCAAAACCAGTCAAAATTTCTAATGTAAACATTATATAAACAATAAAATAACTCAACCGTGCCAGCGCATTACGTAATTTATGTCTAGGATCCTTTTCAGGTAAAAACAAATAATGTTTTGTTGTTTCCCAAATGCCAATCCAAAATTCTTTGTCATTAAAATGAGGTAATAAACGATCACCAGGATTTATAAAAGCTCCATAAATCCTAAAAACAAAGGAAAAAGCAAGAATGACACCTGCATAAAAATGGATGGCGCGAATACTTTCCATAGAGAATAAGCTGCCTACAGCAAAAGTAGGTTCGTTATAACCAGTAATAGCTTTAAACCCAGGGTCCCCTATGTATAAACCAGTAGCAAATAGCACAAAGACACAAAGGGCCATAATCCAGTGAAATAAGCGTATCCAAGGGCTAAATACAAAGTAAGCTTTCTTGTCAGTTACTCTTCTCATACGCCACCTCCTATTTGCACAATGGATCTGTATTAATGGCTTTAATTAATTCACCTTTTTTATTATACAAATGCGTAGAGCATGCCAGACATGGGTCAAAGGAGTGGATACCTTTCATAATTTCAAGAGGTTTATCTGCAACTTTTACCTTTGTATCTATCATATTGGATTCATAAGCACCATGTTCACCAGCAACTGTTTTCGGACAAGCATTCCAAGTTGTTGGTACCACACATTGGTAATTATCAATTTTACCCTCTTTAATGACACAATAATGAGCAAGTCCCCCACGCGGTGCATCAAGTATGCCTACCCCTTTTGCTTCTTTTGGCCAAGTAGCGGGATCAAATTTTTCTTGATTAGCCACCGCTAAATCACCAGCTTTAATATTCGCAATTAATTTATCGTAGAAGTAACGACTAATATTGGCAGATACAAAGGCATCTAAAGCACGAGCAGCCGTACGCCCCACCGTAGAACACAACCAAACATGGGCTGGTACGCCAAGAACAGCCGTTACATGGTCGATAAGATTTACTATCATCTGCTCTGCCCAAGTTGGTTTTGTAAGGATCCCCTTCTTAACCTTAACATAAATAACGATAAATTTAGCTAATGGACCTACTTCACAAGCCTTACCTTGAAAAGTCGGAGATTTTATCCAAGAATATTTTTTAGTTTCATCCAAAAATTCCCATTTTTCCTTTGTACCCGTCTTAGGCCCCGTATACTCAGGATCGGTAATACCTTCAATTGGATGTAAAGATTTTGTTCCATTCGGATATTTATACCATGAATGTTCTACTTCTTCAGAAATAAACTTGGAGTCCATAAGATCTTTACCTTCTAATGGAATAAATGTACATTTATCTAACCCAAGTTCAAAATTTTCTACAACACCATTCCCTCTTTGAATAGCCTTCTGGTGGAAATTACCATTGGCAATGCCTGTATACGGTTCATCAGGATACCCACCGTAATTAAGAACACGCTTTTTGGAAAGTCCCCCACCATCTACCATACCAGCTTTTACATAAATCTGACCAATTGCTAATACATCTGGCAAATAAAAATACTTAACAAGGTCAGTTGCTAGATGAATAGATTTATCAACTTCCGCTAACCGCTGTGTATTGATGGGCGCATTCATGTCATTCATAGAAATAGCGCATGGCATACCTCCTACAATGTAGTGAGGATGTGGGTTTTTGCCCCCAAAAACAACTTGTGGCGTTACAATATTACGCTGTTGATCAAGAATATTTAAATAATGAGCTATCCCCATTAAATGTACTTCTGGCGGTAATAGTTTATAGTCAGGATGATCCCACCACTGTGCGGAGAAAATCCCAAGCTGCCCACTTTCTACAATTTTTTTCACCTTTGCTTGAATAGCGGCAAAATATTGTTTCGTCGCCTTCGGAAATTCTTTTGGATACGCAGAGGTATCTAAACCATTACTCGGCATCTGAATACCGCTCAAATTATAAGTATCTAAAATAGATTCCTGAAGTTTAGCTGTTTTTTCTGGATCTGCAGCTAACGCTTCTACAGGACTGACCCAATCTAGGGCATGAAGATGATAAAAATGTACAATATGATCATGCACATCAATACAGCTTTCCATAATATTGCGAATATAATTAGCATTTTTAGGAATTGTAATGCCTAATGCATCTTCTACAGCACGTAAAGACGCAAGCGCATGAGTAGATGTGCAAACGCCACAAATACGCTGTACAAAAGCCCATACATCACGAGGATCACGATTTTTAGCAACTAATTCTATACCACGCCAAGCAGTTCCACTAGAAAGAGCATCTTGCACTTGACCTGTGGCTTCATCTACACTAACTTCTACACGTAAATGACCTTCAATACGCGTTACGGGATCAACTACAACACGTTTCATTATTTATGCTCCTCCCCTTGTTTTTCATCATTCTTCTTTTTAATTACAGTAGCTGCTGTATGAACTGCAATGGCTCCAACAGTAGCCCCTGCAGCAGCAATACCAAGTTTATCTGCTGTCGCAATGGTACCTGGCACTGGAATATTCGGGATACGTTGATAAAAGTGATCATTGTCCCAAAAACCTTTTTCAGAACAACCAATACAACCATGTCCAGACTGAATTGGATAGGACAGGCCGTTCCACCACCGCAAATTCCCACAAGAATTATAAGTTTCAGGACCACGACAACCTAGTTTGTATAAACACCAACCAGCTCTAGACCCCGCATCATCAAATTTTTCCGCAAACATTCCACTATCAAAGAATGGGCGACGATAACAAGTATCATGAATACGATTACCATAGAACTGTTTTGGTCTCCCCTGTGCATCTAGCGGCGGAATCTCCCCGAAGAGAGCAAAGTGCATAATAACACCGGTCATAACTTCTGGGATTGGTGGGCAACCTGGAACCTTGATAATTGGTTTACCAGAAATAATAGAAGATACAGATACCGTATTTGTTGGATTTGGTTTAGCTGCCTGAATACCACCCCAAGCGGCACAAGAACCGTATTCAATAATGGCAACGGCACCTGCAGCGACTTCTTTTAATACCTCCACAAAAGGCCGTCCGCCTACCATACAAAAGGTACCATTATCATCTAGTGGCACACCCCCTTCAACAGCAAGGATATACTGCCCCGATTTAGATTGCATAATATGGTGTAAATGTTCTTCAAAGGGTGCACCTGCAGCTGCTGCAAGCGTATCATCATATTCTAAAGCAATCATATTTAAAATAACATCAGAAGCAAAGGGGGACGTAGAGCGAATAAATGATTCATCACAACCTGTACATTCATGCCCATGTAACCAAATAACAACGGGTAATTCTTTTGTTTCTGCCGCTTCGACAACTGTATTAAGCATTTTAGGCGATAACCCTAATATGGCCGTTAATGCCATGCAAGATTTCACAAAGGTGCGACGGCTTAATTTTCTGTCTTGAAATAGATTCCAAAGACTATGTACACGTTCTTTCACTAGCTTGCCTCCTACATTGTTCAAACTTATAAAAATTACTTTAGCACCTGACTCTAACTGCGTTTAAGACGCTTCCAAACATATGCCAGTCAAGGGTGCTTTTTACTTACTCTAAGTATAGCATCAATAGACTGTTAACACTATATAAAACTCTATATATCTATAATAATCTCGGATATTTATTTTCTAAATAAACGTAAACGTTATAGAAAAAGCTCCAATAAGTTTAAAGGCACTATTAGTGCCTACCCTATTGGAGCCTATTTACCCTATTGGAGCCTTTTATATTATAGTTTTTTACCCTTGCCTTTATTCTTTTTAGATGCGTCATATAAGGATTTTAATGTGCTTGCAGGCTTATACCCCGCGACCCGATCAATCTCACGACCGTCTCGGAAAAATATAATCGTAGGGACGCCTTGTATATTCAATAAAATCGCTACATCTTTTAACTCATCTGCATCTACAGTAACAATAGTAGCTTCACCTTCAAGTTCAGTTGCTAACTTTTCAATTTCTGCCTTCATCAATTGGCACGGTGTACACCATTCTGCACCAAAATCTGCGACAATAGGTTCCACACTCTCATTTATAATTTTTTCAAATTCCTCACGACTGTGCACATTAACAATAGCCATGTCTCTCCTCCTAAAGGCAAATAAAGGAAAACCGCTCCTACGAGCGGTTAGGTATGTAAGTATTCAATAAGCCGAGTTCTGTCTGCTCACGCAGTGACGATTATCTTTCTAGGCACATAGTCACCTATGTGCTCAAGCGGCACAACCCGGAATGTCGGCGGGCCACCTTAGCCATTCCCTATTCGGCCTTGCTCCAGATGGGGTTTACCAAGCCAGCATGTTACCATACTGCTGGTGCGCTCTTACCGCACCGTTCCACCCTTACCATGACAAGCATGGCGGTCTTCTTTTCTATGGCACTTTCCCTAAGATCACTCTCGCCAGACGTTATCTGGCATCCTGCCCTATGGAGCTCGGACTTTCCTCGCGTATTTTCATACCCGCAATCGTCTTTCCTACTTACCCTACTAGAATAGCATAGTAAAAAAATCTGGTCAATTATTCCATCTATCCGTGTGCTGATAAGCTATCGGTATAGTCAATAATATGCCTTGTATGACTAACTATATCGTCAGCGCCCACCAATTCACTTACCATAGCAAAACGTTTAAAACCTCGCTTTGAAAGCTCCCCTAAATTACCTTCATGAATACCAGAAATCGCTACGGCAGGCAGTTTTTCATCGCCTGCAATAGCCATCGCCTCTAATGCTGCTGTAATTTGCGGTTCCGTATCAAGTTTTGTTTGTGTCGGAAATACGGGGCCAATACCAATATAATGCGCAATCCCTTCGGTCTTTGCTATTTCCCACTGTTCTGCACGATTAATAGATAACCCAATCACCATATGCGCAGGCACTAATTTACGTACGATTGACAACGGCATATCTTTTTGTCCCACGTGAATACCATCCGCATCACAAGCAAGGGCAACCTCAATCGAATCATTCACAATAAACGTAGCACCATAAGACCTAGTCAATTCACGAATTTGTAAACATTCTTCGTACTTTTGACGAGTTGATTTTGTTTTATCTCGATACTGTAATACCTTAATGCCCCCCTCTAAAAGTGCTTTAGCAACCTCTATATTACTACGCCCCTTAGACTGCGGTTCCCCCAGTATCGCATATATAGGTGTTGATTTTATTTGATTACTATGAAAGTCCAATCTTGCTCTTTCGTTCATATCTAGCTCCTATGCCTTTATTATTCCGCCAAGAAAAAATCACGTTGCTCTTCAAAAGGTTGAATTAGTAATCCGTCCCAACCATGAGTCGCCCCATAATTGTATAGATATTGACAAATGCCTTCTGCTACACATTCTTCAGTACCAAAATGACCTGCATCGACAACAAGAATCCCTATTTCTTTCGCCAACTGTGCATCGTGATATTTCATGTCTCCCGTTATATAAGCATCCGCTTTAAAACGTTTGGCCGCACTAATAAATTCTGCCCCACCACCAGAGCATAAGGCTACCGTTTTAATTATTTCCGGCTTAACCCCTGCAAAACGAAGATTGCTTTCTGGTAACGTTTCTCTTATATGCTCTACAAATTCAGAAAAATTCATAGGTGCTACAAAGTCACCCATACGACCAATCGTATGTATTCTATTAGGTTCTTCTACAGCTAACACTTCATAGGCCACTTCTTCATAAGGATGCACTGCCTTCATTGCCGCTAATACCTTGCCTAATATAGCTTGTGACACGATAGTTTCTAATCTCATTTCTTCCACTTCTGCCAGTGTACCTTGTTTACCTATAAACGGATTCGTTCCTTCTAACGGCAAAAAATGACCGTAACCAACACTTTCAAAAGAACAGTGGCTATAGTTACCAATAAAGCCTGCCCCTGCATCCCCCATCGCCTGACGCACGGCTCCAATATGTGTAGTCGGCACAAAACATACAACTTTAAATAGTTTATCTCGACTCGTTTCTACAAAACCGCGGATATTTTCTAACGCAAGGCGCTGTGCCAACAGATCATTAAGCCCACCTTCGGCAATATCTAGATTAGTATGAGCGCTATAAATCGCAATATTATGCTGAATTGCCTTTTTAATAATGCGACCTGTTGCCGTCTGCAAATCAATCGATTTTATCCCTTTAAATAGAAAGGGATGGTGAGTAATTACCATATTACAATTCTTTTCGATAGCGGTATCAAGAAGTTCTTCTGTCGTATCAAGTGCCGTCAATAAACCAGTAACGATAGCATGGCGATCACCTATCATAAGACCAGGATTGTCCCAAGACTCTGCTAAATGTAGCGGCGCCCACTGCTCCATCGCATCAATAACATGCTGCACTGTAATATTCATCCTTACACCTCTTTATCTATTAACTATTTAAAATTAATATATATACATTCTTCCTATCGTCATTGCGTATTTATTTCAATGTCGTGAGCGCTGAAATTTCACGTTTTAGTTGTGTAACCTTTTCACGTTCAACGTCTGTCTCACTTTTAGCCAACCCTTTTAAGGCTTTTTCTCGCACATAAATAAGATTCTCTACATAAGTCTCCCATAATGGTGACTTTTCTGCGGCTAATAAAGCCCCTATCGACCAACGAATATCATCCGCTGAAAGTGATGCATATACATCTTTAAAGGATTGCGGATTATCCACATAGCTTTCTAAGTAACGGTATCTACATGCCAAGATTGGCGTATAATATTTGCTCATATCTTTAACAAGTGCTTCACGGATAATAACATATCCCTGTTCATATAAATATTGGCGCAATTCTGCTTGCCCATTCTGTGGTTGCACTAAATAAAAATTTAGTTTTTCTGGTCCTGCTGCAATAATATCACGCATAAGAAACCCACCCATACCACAAAGTACAGCGCCCTCTATTTCGCCCTGTTTTGTAACGGTTAGTCCATCACCTAATCGACATTCTACCCTATCCGTAAGTAATACGTCTGTTATAAGCTTCTTTGCTGACGCTAGCGGACCTTTATTCACATCAATAGCAATGACATGCTCTGCCACACCGGTTTGTATAAGGGCTGCTGCTAGAAAGCCATGGTCGGTTCCGACATCTGCAACCGCTTTACAATGCGGCACCATATCTAGGACAGCTTGCAGCCGTTTTGTTAACTTCATCGTATTCCTATCTACTAATCTATTCCTACCTAAATATAATATATAAATCTATTCTAACCTAAAAAAAAAAGAGAGTCTAGAAACTAGACTCTCTAAAAAGCAATATGGTGGGCCCACCTGGGATCGAACCAGGGACCGACCGGTTATGAGCCGGTTGCTCTACCCCTGAGCTATAGGCCCACGGTCAGTACAACACGTGTACTTAACAGAATTATTATACTAAACTAGGTAGATAATCGTCAAGAAAACTGTTTGTATTTCTGTGATTAGTTATTTGCACAAGTAACGTCAACCCTTAGGGTAGAATTTTACTTTCTTTGGGATTCAAAATCTCCTCTATTAAATTCAGTCTTCTCTCCTTATTTATTCTTCCAATAATCGTACATAAACAACTGGACTCATATGCCATATCGCAATACAGCATTTATCATTTGGTAAAATATCCTATTAAAAACTCAGTACCAATAACTACTTCATGAGGTTGTGAACAATCATGTTTAACTTTAAGCCTGCAAATTCAAATGTCCCAGCTTCTCTGAACAATTAGTAAAACTGGGCCATCTTAAAGTGTATTTAGAAACTAATAACTTTATATCTTAAATTTAAAAACCTAACCTAGAAAATGCATTCTGAGGACGTGTAACATAAAATTGCCATAAATCAGTATTTGTGACATGATAAAAAGTAATAACATATCCATTGTCAAATCCACTATATTCATATAACCATGCTTTATCACTTCCATCATACAAGTGTACTCTTTCTCGCACAAAACTTTCACCTAAGAATAATTGCATCTTTGATACAATCTCATCTTCAGATTTATCAATATGAGCAAACACTATGATATCAGTTCTAGCAACTAGAGGTCTTACTTGATATGATTCTATTTGCAATTCATTATAGATTGGTAATGCTTTAAAAAATTCCTCTGTATTTTCAGAGTCTTTTTTTATAAAATCTTTCCACATTGAATAGAAGAAAAGATAGTGTCAAAAAGTTTGTGTAAACTTCTTTAAATTCTCAGTTACCTAAAAACAATTGACTAAGTTCTTCAAATGCACTTTTAAAGCCTTTGTGAATGCGTTTTGAAAAATTCATATTGTATTCGCTAAAGAATGCAAAAGCAAATCGATCTAGTGAGCCTTCATTAGGGAACTGCTCTTTGCGTTTGGTATAGCGTTTAAAATGCTTGTTTAAGCCTTCGATGATATTAGTTGTATAGATTGTGAGTCTGACATTTCTACTAAGCTTTCTAAATCACCGTATTCACGACGATACGCAGGTAGGGTATGATTCGTGAATTCGCTATTACGATCACGTGGAATACGCGCAGTAATCTCACCAAACTGTGTTTTTATAGTACGTTCGTAGTATCCGTTTCTGGAATTTCCAAAACTGTATCCCTCTACAGCATATTTCTCGTATTGCAAGAATTCTGTTAATTCAGTTTCTAGTAACAAATTAACTGTTCGTTCTAATTCAGTGCGAAAAATTTCTGTAATTGAGATGCCA